>Ga0102944_1002643_pt1 | contig 10315 bp, 10 predicted proteins | sample SalPonD_shore_MG_FD_78172 | JGI IMG/M metagenome (GOLD analysis project Ga0102944, IMG submission 78172) | Salt pond soil microbial communities from South San Francisco under conditions of wetland restoration - Salt Pond MetaG... | ecosystem: Environmental > Aquatic > Marine > Intertidal zone >... | reverse complement strand
TTCTGATTTCTTGGTGGTGCAAATGTATTCTTGCGGGGCTTCTGCCCGGTTATGAACCGTCGTCTAGCCATATATATCGGCCTAGAAAGTTCATAAACGGATCTCATCAGGCGATTCCGGCTATGGTCATTTGGACGAAAGAGCTGAAAGAGAAATTAGATAGAACGGCGCTTGGCTGTGGAGGATTCTAGCCCGCTTGCAGTACGTAATGATCGTGGTGTAGTCTCGACTTTGAGTTACGATTCAGGTGAATAATATTCCTCGTAGTTTGCGATCACCTGGCCGAATAGAGTGATGCCATATTCGGAATGAGCGACGACGCCACCGGCGATGAAGCGGGCACTGTCCTTTACCATCCGATCGAGACACTCGGGTGCGGTAGCAGCTACGACGTAGGGTAAGATCATTCTCGTGAATTCTCTGAGGTCTAGATCGGACGATGCGTAGATGTTGCAAAGCGGTCCAAACGCCTCCTGTAGCTCCTCATCTGAGAGCTCGTCCAACAGGTGGCCCTCAGCCATCTGCTCGTCATCACAAAATGCTTGAATCGCTGGCTCTGGATAGTCGAGAAATTGACCTAAGGCTTCTTTATCGGCCCGGGTTGGTTTTGAGGTCTCTGGCTCGCTCGGAATGTGGTTTTCTTCGTACTGTTCCAACCGGTCAGTGTCAAACGAAATGTGGTAATTCAAATGGGTCTGTTTTGGATCACCGTGATGCTCCTTGCTATGCGTAGTGGACAAGGCGAACGGAATATCGTACACGTCGAAGAATTGCCCTGCGGGATCCCACGTCGTTACGGCAGCGTAATCCACAGCCATCTCTGCCGCCTTATGAGCGGAGATCGCAGCGTGTGAACTACAAACGATACACGCCGGGCGGATGCCAAGCATGACGAGGACCAGCCCAAAGAGATCGTATGAACGGACGGACGAGTGGAGTCGAGAATTGAGGAGCGCTACTACATCCTCTCTCGTTCCCTCGTCGAGTTGAGGAAGATAACTGTCCGCTTCGATGATCGAGTCAGAAAACCCATGGGGTGAATCTCCGGCCACGTAAGATCGATCTATCCCACATTCAGAAAGTCCATAATTCTATCTCACACCCAAGTAGATTCACGGCCAAGTCGCCTCAGCACTTGCCCTCGCCGCGGAGGGCGTTGGCCGTCCACCCGCAGGTCTGGGCCGCCGTGTGACTCCGGTGGTGGTAGTTCGGGGAGTCGACCTGCTTCGGCTGCTCCGAGTCGCTCATCAACGTGTCCAGAGGGAGGCCAGGCTAAAACGTTCTTTCCTCCCGGCTCTCGGCCGATGGCCTCCGCGTGACGCTGACTCGTTCCCGTCGACGGTTTCGATCGGCCCGTCCCCTCGACGTGGGGCCGTTCGACGCCGGACGGCCCGAACCTCAAGGATAATAACAGACCCGCCCGAGGGTGGCTCATCGACGTGGTGGGTGAAGTGACGAACGAGTCCGACGACCGACCCCTTGCCAGGGGCCTGCGACTGACCTTCCTCCTCAACGCCCTGATCGGTGGCCTGGTCGGGATCCAGCACCTCCTCGCACCACGAGTGTGGACCGACCTCGCCGGGATGCAGATCGCGGAGACGGTCACCTGGCGGGTGATCGGCGCGGCGTTGATCGCCTTCGCCGTCAGCGCCTGGCTCGCCGCCCGGGAGGAGACCTACGGCCGGGTGCGGACGCTGGTCGTCATGCAGGTGACCTGGACGACGGTCGCCGCCCTGACCATAACCTGGGGAATCGTCTTCGAGGGACTTCGCCCGCTCGAGTGGTTGAACGTCGCGATACTGGGCGCCTTCGCGCTCGCGTTCGGCCGGTACCTCCTGCTGTACGAGGCTGTGTAGCCCGCCGAGACGAGGGGCAGTGATCCAGCTCGACGGCGCTCCCTCGTCGGCCCACCGACCCGGACCGACGTATACGCCGGTGGCCGCCCTACGTGTACCGGAGACCCGGACGGCGGAGACCAGGACCGCCCGACCCCGGGGGAAACGGGAGGGTCTTGATGGCCGAACCGCAGCTCACGACGCTGTTCGTCCAGCTGTCGCTCGTGCTCGTCACCGCTCGCCTCCTCGGACGGATCGCGTCGCGGCTCGGCTTCGCCCCCGTCGTCGGCGAACTGCTCACCGGCCTCGTGCTCGGGCAGTCCGTGCTCGGGACGCTCGCGCCCGGCCTCTACGCGCTCGCCTTCCCGCTCGGCGGCGAGACGCTGGCCCCCTTCGCCGCCGTCGGCCTCGTGCTCCTGCTGGTGCTCGCGGGCGTCGAGACCAACCTCGCGTTCGTCCGGCGGCGGGCCGTCGGCGCGGTCGCCGTGACCGCCGGAGGCATCGCCGTCCCCTTCGCGCTCGGCTTCGCGTTCGCCTGGGTGCTCCCGGCGACGGCCCTCGCGTCGGCCGACCGGATCGTCGTGGGGCTCTTCCTCGCGACGGCGCTCTCCGTCTCTGCGGTCCCGGTGATCGCCCGGATCCTCGCCGACCTCGAGGCGACGGAGACCGACGTCGGACAGCTGATCATGGCCTCGGCGATGCTCACCGACGTCGTCGGCTGGCTCCTCGTGGCGCTGGTCGTGGGGGTCCACCGCGCGGGGACCGCTACGGTCGCCGACGTGGCTAGGCCGGTGGGCCTGCTCGCCCTGTTCGTCCTCGCGGCGTTCGTCGTCGGCCGGCCGATGGTCGACGCCCTGTTCCGGCGGGTCGACGCGGCACGGACCCCGACGCTTTCGGCGTTCTCGGTCGTCGTCGCGGCGTTCGTCGGGGTCTCGGTCGGGCTCGCACTCGGCGTCGAGGCGGGCGTCGCCGCGTTCGTCGTGGGGCTCGTCGTCGGGCAGAGCGACTCGCTCGACCCGGTCGCCGTCAGCACCCTGGAGCGCGTCACGCTCGGGCTGTTCGCGCCGCTCTTCTTCGGGAGCGCGGGCCTCGTCGCCGACCTCTCCGGCGTCCTCCGGCCGGAGGCCGCGGTCGTGGCCCTCGGGATGCTCGCTATCGCCGTCGTCGGGAAGTTCTCGGGCGCCTACGCGGGCGCGGCGGCCGCCGGCCTGTCGCGCTGGGAGGGCTTCTGCGTCGGCGCCGGGCTGAACGCCCGCGGCGCCGTGGAGATCGTCGTGGCAGCTATCGGCCTATCGCTGGGCATCCTCTCGCCGTCGCTCTACACCGGGATCGTGCTCGTGGCGATCCTCACGTCGGTCATGGCGTCCCCCCTCCTCCGGTGGGGGTTACGACGCGTCCCAAGAGGAGCCGGGCGTGGGGAAGCGAGCCAGACGTGAGCGGGTAGGTACTCCCCTACACCCACCCGGCCGGGTCGCTCGTGATTTCGGCCTCGGGGTCGGGACTGATCCAGGCGACGGCGGCCTCACCGCCACGCGGAGAGCGAGAGCGCCTCGGCGTTCGACACCGCCAGCCACGCGTCGTCCACCGAGACGTCGGCGATGACGAACGTGGCGACGCCAGCGTCGCGGTCGACGGCGGCCATGACCTCGCCTCGCCCGTCGCTCGATGCGTCCCGCCGGGTACCGCGCTCGCTCCCCGACATGTCGGCGCGGCTTGGACTCCTCCGCAGTAAGTAATACCCGGGTTACCCCCGAGGTGACTGGTGTAACCACTCACGACGCGCGGCGGAACGTCTGACGTTCTTCGCGTTATCCTCGTCCTAACGAGGGGCCCGTCGTCGTGGGCGTAGCTCCCCGCCGATCGGGCCCGGCGGCAGGGGCGACGTGCGGGCGTCGGGATCGAGCGCACGGGTGTGCTGACCCGCGACTCCTCCCGGGCCCGTCGCCGCCACCCTTTCAGAATCCCTTTATCGGACCGTGGGCAACTCCCGCGCATGTTCCTCGCGTTCCGCGAGGAGGTCGAAGAGGCCCTCGCCTCCGCGCTCTCTTCGCTCTCCCTGCCGACGGACGACCTCGGGGTCGAGGAACCCCCCGAGGGCGTCGACGCGGTCCTCGCCTCGAGCGTCGCCTTCCGGCTCGCGGGCGAGGTCGGGGCGCCGCCGCCGGCGGTCGCGGCCGACGTCGCGGACGCGATCGACGCGGACGCCTACGAGTACGTCGAAGCGGTCGCCGCCCAGGGCCCCTACGTCAACTTCGTCCCGAACGACGCCTACTACGCCGACACCCTGGCCTCGGCACAGGACGACGGCTTCGGCCGGCTGCCCGACCGCGAGACGTCGGTGATCGTAGAGCACACGAGCGCCAACCCGACGGGGCCGGTCCACGTCGGCCGGGCGCGGAACCCGATCCTGGGCGACGCCATCGCGCGCGTCCTCGACTTCGCCGGCTACGACGTCGCCGTCCACTACTACGTCAACGACGCGGGCCGGCAGATCGCGACGTTCACCTGGGCCTACGAGACGTTCGACGATGACGAACTGCCCGAACCCGAGCGCGACCGGGTCGAATACGACCTCGTTCGTTACTACCGGGCCGGGAACGCCTTCCTCGAGGAGGGCGACCCGGACGAGGTGGAGGCCGCCGAGGACGAGATCCAGGCGATCATGCAGGGCCTGGAGGCGGGCGACGAGCAGACGTACGAGCGCGTCGCCGAGGTCGTCGACCGGGTGCTCGCCGGCATGCGGGAGTGCCTGGCCCGCCTCCCGGCCGAGTTCGACGAGTTCGTCAAGGAGACGCGGTTCATCAGGGACGGCGCCACGGGGGACGTGATCGAGCGCCTGCAGGCGCGGCCCGAAGCCGAGCTCACCGACGGCGCCTGGCAGCTCGACCTGGGCGAGTTCGGCATCGAGAAGGAGCTCGTGTTCGTCCGCTCCGACGGGACCTCGCTCTACGTCACGCGGGACCTGGCCCATCACGAATGGAAACTGGATAGGGCCGACCGCGGCGTCACCGTCCTCGGCGAGGACCACAAGCTCCAGGCCGAGCAGCTCTCGGCGGCGCTCTCGCTGCTGGGCGACGACCCGTCGCGGATCGACCAGGTGTTCTACTCGTGGGTGAACCTCCCGGAGGGCGGGATGAGCACCCGGGCGGGCACGGGCGTGGACCTAGACGACCTCCTCGACGAGGCCATCGTCCGGGCGCGGGCCGAGGTCGAAAGGCGCCTCGACGACCGCATCCGCGACGACGAGCTGACCGAGGCGGACGTCGAGCGCATCGCCAGGCAGGTCGGCATCGGCGCGGTCCGCTACGACATCGTCTCGAAGCAGCCGACCAAGGGAATCACCTTCCAGTGGGAGGAGGCCCTGGACTTCGAGGCACAGTCGGCGCCGTACGTCCAGTACGTCCACGCGCGCTGCTGTGGCATCCTCGACGGCGCGGGCGACGACTGGGACGAGGACGTGGGCGCCGACGGGGCCGCGACGGGTGGCTTGGACGCGGGCTGCCTCGACTCGCCGGAGGAGGTCGCCCTACTCCGGCAGATCGCCCGCTTCCCCGCCGTGGTCGAGGAGGCGGCGGACGACCTGGAGCCGCACGTCGTCGCGACCTACACCCGGGCCGTAGCCGAGGCGTTCAACGCGTTCTACCGGGAGTGTCCGGTGCTCGACGCCGAGCCTGGCGTCCGCGAGGCCCGCCTGGCCCTCGTGGCCGGGACGCGGAACGCCGTGGCGAACGCGCTCTCCCTCCTCGGCGTCGAGGCGCCCGACTCGATGTAGACCCTTCGCGCTCGCCCCGTCGCCCTCGCGAGCCGGGCCACCCGGCTGGCGCGCACCGGCCCGTCGCGGGCGACCGAACCCCCGGTACGAACGACGTCGCGGGAATCGAGCCCGCAGCGACACCACGAACGGTCACCGTCGCGGTTCGCCGAGCGGCGAGGCCGAGCCACCCGTCGGGCCTCGTGTACCCCAGTTTCGGGCGCTACCCTGGCTACCACTTACGGATACCGCCGCGACGGGAAATCGGAGATACGCAACCCTCGGCCGGCCGCTTCGTAATGGATAAGTAGGCGACAGCGCAAGCTTCGGAAAACCGTGTTCGGGATAGCTAGCTCGCTGGTGGCACCGATGCAGATCGGGGACCTGATACCGCGGGGTTCCCGTGTGGTCGTCTTCGACCGGATCTACTGGGTGTTCCTCGTCCTCGGGACGCTCGTCGGCATCGTCGTCATCGGCTACGCGCTGTGGAAAGCCTACAAGTACCGCGACCGCCCCGGCCTGGAGGACGAGTACGACCGGCCCCAGCTCGGCGAGGTCCCCCAGGGCGGCGGGGGCGGCCGCAAGCTCTTCCTGTCGTTTTCCCTCTCCGCCATCATCGTCATCTCGCTCATCGTCTGGACCTACGGGACGCTGCTCTACGTCGAGACGGCGCCAGCTCAGGAGACCGACGCACTGCAGGTCGAGGTCGTCGGCTTCCAGTTCGGCTGGGAGTTCCACTACCCCAACGGCTACGTCGCCACGTCCACGGCGGGCGAGCCGTTCCGGGTGCCGGCGAATCGCATGGTGTCGCTCACGGTGACGTCGAAGGACGTGTTCCATAACTTCGGGATATCGGAGCTGCGGGTGAAGTCTGACGCCATCCCCGGCCAGACCACGGAGACCTGGCTCCGGTCCGACGAGCCGGGCGAGTACACGGCGCGCTGCTACGAGCTCTGCGGCGCCGGCCACTCCTTCATGACCGCGGACGTCGTGGTGATGGAACAGGACGCCTTCGACGAGTGGTACGCGAACACCAGCGCTGACGGGGGATCGAACACGAGCTCGAACGGAGGATCATAGAGACATGACCGAGGACACGCAGACCGAGACCGACGGCGGCCACGCGACCGTGAGCGGCGAACTCGAGGCGGGCCACGAGGAGGGGCACCTCCCGGCCTACGGCTCGCTCAAACGCTGGCTCGTCACGACCAACCACAAGGACATCGGCATCCTCTACCTCGCCACCTCCACGTTCTTCTTCGTCTTCGGGGGCACCCTCGCGCTGCTGTTCCGGCTGGCGCTGGTTTCTCCGGCCGAGTCCGCGTCGACGGCGCTCCTGTCCGGCATCGCCTACAACCAGGCCGTGAGCGCCCACGGGCTGATCATGATCTTCTGGTTCATCTCGCCGTTCGCCTTCGGCTTCGCCAACTACATCGTGCCGCTACAGATCGGCGCGAAGGACCTGGCGTTCCCGCGGCTCAACGCGCTCTCGTACTGGCTCTACGCCACGTCGGGCATCCTCTTCATCGTCTCGTTCTTCCAGGGCACCACCTACGACGGCGGGTGGACGATGTACGCCCCGCTGAACGTCCCGGTGTACACGCCCGAGGTCGGGACGACGGCGGCGGTGCTCGCGCTCCTGATGTTCGTCGTCTCCGTGACCGTCTCGTCGGTGAACTTCCTGACGACGATGCACCGGATGCGCGCCAAGGGGCTCACGCTCCGGAACCTGCCGATCTTCACCTGGTCGATCCTGCTCACCGTCTGGATGATGCTGTTCGCCTTCGCCGCCCTGCTGGCGGGGCTGATGATCCTCTCCGCCGACCGGCTGCTCGGGACCACCTACTTCACCTCCCAGGCCGGCTCCGTGCTCTGGACCCACCTCTTCTGGTTCTTCGGCCACCCCGAGGTGTACATCGTCTTCTTCCCGGCCCTCGGGATCATGGCGGAGATCTTCCAGACGTTCACCGGCCGCCGGCTCGTGGGCCGGAAGTGGTTCATCGCCGCGATGGTGCTCGTGGCGCTCCAGAGCTTCCTGGTCTGGATGCACCACATGTTCCTGACGAGCATCAACCTGCAGATCAAGACGCTCTTCATGGCCACCACGATCGGCATCTCGCTGCCGTTCGACCTGATGATGTTCTCGCTGATCTACACCATGATCAAGGGGCGCATCCGCTTTACCACGCCCTTCCTGTTCAGCCTCGGCGGGCTCCTGCTGTTCATCGTCGGCGGCATCACCGGGGTGTTCCTGGGCGCCGTCGTCCTCGACTACGAGTTCCGCGGCTCCTACTGGGTCGTCGCGCACTTCCACTACGTGATGCTGGGCGGCGGCACGGCGCTGTTCGCCGGGCTGTACTACTGGTTCCCGAAGATCACCGGGAAGATGTACGACGAGTACATGGGGAAGGTCCACTTCGCCTTCTACTTCGTCGGCTTCAACCTGCTGTACTTCCCCCAGTTCGTCGCCTGGGAGACGCCGCGCCGGGTGTTCAGCTACCCGCCGGAGTTCACCATCTGGCACCAGCTATCGACGGTCGGGGCGTTCGTCCTCGGGCTGTCGTTCCTGCTGATGTTCTACAACTTCGCAAAGAGCTACTTCAACGGCCCGGAGGCCGAGGACAACCCGTGGGCGTACGCGACGACGGCCGAGTGGGCGATCCCGTCGCCCCCGCCGCTCGAGAACTTCCCCGGCCTGCCCAGCTACGCGAGCGGCAAGCTCGACTTCATGCGGCCGACGGCGACCGCAGACGGCGGCGCCGCTGTCGAGACCGACGGCGGCGCGGCGGCCACCGTCATGGACGAGCACGTAGACCACGCGAGCATCTGGCCGTTCGCCATCGGCGTCACGGCGTTCGTCACGGCGCTCGGGCTCTCCGGCTTCCGCCAGGGCGTCCCGAACGACCCGACGATCAACCCGCTCTACTCGGCCATCGCGGTGGTCGGCGGGGTCGCCCTGCTCGCCTCGCTGTTCGCGCTCGGCCGGCAGTCCTTCGACGGGCCGACCGGGGGCTACGGCGAGGCCTGGCCCTTCGCGGGGGTCGAGAACAAGAAGACCGGCGTCTGGATCTTCATGGCCTCCGACGTGGTGCTCTTCGGCGCGTTCATCGGCGCGTACATCTTCATCCGCGTGGCCTCGCCGGGCGGCTGGAGCGAGTGGGAGCTCATCCCCCACGAGGCGCTCCCCGGGCTGATCGACACCTACATCCTGCTGACCAGCAGTTTCGCGGTCGTCCTCGGGCTGGTGGCGACCGAAAAGCGGAGCCGCTGGGGCCTGGTGGCGAGCCTCGTGGTCACGGTGCTCATGGGCCTCGCGTTCCTGATCAGCCACGCCATCGAGTGGATCCCGCTGTTCGAGGAGGGCGTCACCCTCTCGTCCGGCTCTGCGGCCTCGACGTACTTCCTCACGGTCGGGCTCCACAGCCTGCACGTCACGGCCGGGCTGGTCATCGCGGCCTACCTCATCTGGCGGTCCTGGGGTGGCGCGTACATGGGCGAGGAGGAGAACTGGCCGGTGGAGTACTTCGGGATCTACTGGCACTTCGTCGACATCGTGTGGCTGTTCCTGTTCCCGCTGTTCTACATCCTGTGAGGTGACCAAGAATGGTATCAACGAAACTGTACACGATAATCTACGTCCTCCTCTTCGCGGGGGCGACGGCACAGATCCTGATCGAGGAGTCGCCGATCTTCCACGAGGCCTACTGGATCGCCTTCGGGGGGATCATGGTACTGTCTGCGATCAAGGCGGTGATGGTCGCCGGCTGGTACCAGCACCTCCGCTTCGAGCCCAGGGGCCTGAGCTACCTGATCCTCACGGCGCTCGCCGCCGCGTTGGCCCTGACGCTGGCCGCGGCGTACTCGATCACCTGATCGGGGCGACCCTTCAGGACCTGCCCCGGCTGCCCCCGAGGGGGCGATCGCGGTATGCTCGACTCGTTGTGGCCCGTGGATCGGGACGGCGTACCCGGCTCTGCACAGAATACCTTCTCGATCAACTCCGCCTGCGCGGCTAGATCAACGGTGTCTATCGGTACCACGTCGGTTTGTGTGGCGGGTGTGTCGCGACTCGCGAGGGGCGCTCATCCGCAGAGAGAGTGGCTGAGGTAGATCCACCCATCGCTACTTACTGCGGCTCCGATACCGTGTCCCAGGTAGTTCGCGTCGACGAGGTTCCGTTTGTGATCTTCTGATCCCATCCAGGCGCCTAAGGCGGCCACTGCTACGGCGTCGGGTGTCGCATCGGGACCGTGCATTCGAAAGAGCATCTCGATCCAATCATTGCACCCCGTCGGCCGGAACGTCTGACCGTTCGGTGCCGTTTTCGCAAAGTAGCCCTTGTGCGCCATGTCCCTGCTGTGTGCCCGAGGGCTCTCGTTCATGTCCTCGTTCCACGGGAATCGTGGCACGTCGTACTCCCTACGGACACCGTTCACGTATTCGTGAACCGAGATCTCGATGGCTTCGGCGTCGTGGTTGGGCCCCTCCCCGGGCCGAAGTCGATCGTCCCTGACCGGGTCGGGCAAATCTCGAGGCGTTTCAGTCCTGTCGATTTGCCCGCTGCTCGGTGACTGTTCGAGATCGAATTCACCTTCCCCACCACCACCACTGCCGGCAGGAGACGGATCCCCCACGCAGCCGCCCAGAAGGAGCACGGAAGCCGCAGATAGGTACGCTCTGCGGTGCATGGCAACCGGCTAATCCCCAGGTGATAAATAATTTCCTGGTG
>Ga0102944_1002640_pt1 | contig 10320 bp, 8 predicted proteins | sample SalPonD_shore_MG_FD_78172 | JGI IMG/M metagenome (GOLD analysis project Ga0102944, IMG submission 78172) | Salt pond soil microbial communities from South San Francisco under conditions of wetland restoration - Salt Pond MetaG... | ecosystem: Environmental > Aquatic > Marine > Intertidal zone >... | reverse complement strand
ATAACCCTGCATATCGGGCGGTTGGTGGCGCTCCTTTATGTTCAATAATTCCAATATTGTTTTTGGAATATCAACCGAACTGATTAAAGAATCCGAAATACCTTTTTCTGTTATCTCTGGCACTTTCCAGATCAATGGAACATTAAGTATACCTTTATAGGGTGATGGCCCTTTAAGCAATAATCCATGATCGCCCGCTAAATCACCATGATCGCTCGTATAAATCACCATAGTATTATCTTCTAACCCTAATTTACTTAAGGAGGCTAATATCTCCCCTACACTATGATCAATCATAGAAATTGAACCGTATGTAAGTGCAAGGAATTTCCTAACATCTTCTTCAGAGGATTCTCGTAGTAAAGCCCCACGAAATATTGGGTCTTTTAAATATCTACCCAGAAAATGATGTTTGTAGAGATTTTCAGCATCATCGAAACTTTCTGGCAATTTAATTTTATCGGGATTGAACATATCATAATAATTTCCAGGTGGGCAGACGGGATGATGAGGATCAGGAAATGAACAATGGAGAAAAAATGGTTTTTCTCCAAAATCTCCTTTCTTGTATTTCTCAAGGAAGTTTATGGTTCTCTCTTTTACATACGTAGTCGGATATAATTCTTTTGGTAATGAGGTTTCATACATAAGATTTTCAAAAAATTTAGTAAACTTTTGTTTAATCTCAAGAGCGTGTTTTGGAGATCGTTCTTCTAACCAATCAAGATAATGACCAGCAACTAAATCTCCATGGCCTAATGTGAGTTCTACATCCTCAAATCCATAATAAGGAGATTCAAACCTTTTTTTCTTTTTTTCCACTGTTTTAGGTCGAATCCATTCAGAGATCAATTCCGCTGATTCAGATGATCGTTTATAAGGAGGAAAATTAAATTGATAATGGGTTTTTCCTATAGATTTGGTAAACCATCCTCTTTCTCGTAAAGTTTCAGCAATAGTTGGAACATCTTCAGGAAGATTAATCCCATTGCTCCGGACTCCATGCGCATTAGGAAATAAGCCAGTTAGCAAAGTTGCTCGATTTGGCATACACATAGGATTTGCACAATACGCATTTGTAAAGCGTACTCCTTCATCTGCGATCTTATCAATATTGGGAGTTTGTAATACAGTGTTTCCATAACACCCTAAATGATCTGCTCTCTGTTGGTCGGTAATAATAAATAACACATTCATCTTTTCACTCATGTTAAATCAGCTTTTTATCTTTTTAATTTGGAAATCTCACTCATGTCAATTTTTTTTGTCTCGTTTAAATATTTATAGACAAGCGGGAGTGTAATTATTGTAAATAAACCAAGTATAACGAATGAAATACTTAGGTTAAAAAACAAAGTAAATACACTCGTTGAGAGAAATCCAACTGTTATTCCAAAAGCACCAAAGAAAGATTTTAATCCACTCCCACTCCCACGAGCTTCTGTTGGAACTAGTTCCAATATTACAATACTAAGAGTAATCCATCCCCCCCAATAACCAAATTCTGACATACTAGTAAATATCACGGTCAAGGGAAAAGTTAAAAACGGTTGAAATGCCACTAATGCAAACATAACTCTCGCAATAGGAATTAACACCGAAAAGAAATAGAGTAATGGAAGGCGACCAAACTTATCCGCAAGAGTTCCGATCAAAATAACAGCCATATATACAGCAACAACTCCAATTAGCATCATTAAGCTTATTTGATCTTGGGTTAAATATGGACTTAAGGAAACAGATCGTACCACCAAGTTTCTGAAGATGGAATTCATTCCGAAAATAAAACTTATAATTAAGCAGACTTTTATCTGTGTCCCGTTGGAAGATTTAAAGATCCCAGAAATATTTTCTCTAAGGGAGATTATTCTCTCTTTTGAATCTAACTCCTTTTTCATATCAATATAGATAACTGGCTCCTTTAGAGTGAACAGAATTAATAATCCCAAAGGAATTCCTACTATTATAACTATCCATGTTATTCCGCGCCAATTTTGAGTTGTTTCAGTGATTAATTGAGATCGTACAATAGGAGCTAAAATTGCTCCAGCTAATCCAAAAATTAAAATAATATTGGTCCAAAAAGCCCGTTTTTCTTTGGGAGCTTCTTCTCCTATATAAATCATCCAGACGTCCGAGCGTGTGAAAAACCATAAAAAAAACAGATATATAGTAAAATCTAAGATGCTGGTCGAAAAGTTGATTAGAATAGCAACAAGAACCATTCCAAAGACAGTAACTGCAAGCATTATTTTCCTTCCAATTCTATCAGATAAATAAGTGTTAAATGCACAAAAATACATGCCAACAGATGCTAATGCCGTTACAAAAGCAAATATAGATTCAGGATTTGTAAACCCAGAAAGAAATTCATTTATTATACTATTCGGGACTAATGTTGGGAAAGAAGTACTGTAGGAATCGACTATTTGGACTAAAATTAAAACAAACACGAGATATCTAAAATAATTGCGACTCACGGGCTCTGAACTATTGTTTTCCATTTTTTTTTTATTCACTTTATTTATTTTTTAAATTAAATGTAATTTGGCTCGTATGAAAAATTAAGCTTAATTTCCTTTTTTGGCTTTTTCATTTTCTTGTTTTTCTACTTTTCTCCTTAAAAAGCTCCACGCTGGTTGTCCAAAATCTTCGGGGATATTCCCAACAAAAAATTTCGATGGTTCCCCCATATTGAATGATTCTCCTGATTTGAAAAGATTTTCATTGACGTAGGAAATGAGTTTGGCCGGCATTCCTATGGCCATCTCCTCTTCTTTGGTTAATGCGAGTGTTCTATCTCCAGTACCAGGTAATACGACCTCCGGCTTATCTGTGATATACGGGATTAATACACCTTTAAGACATGATTCTCCAAATCCAATAAATGAAGAATTTACAAGATATTTTCCCTCATAGCTTAATGATTGTACGATATGCGTCATCTGAGCGGGATCCCCATAAACTAGAATAATATCTGGTTCTACAATCGTTTTTATAAGGGGAGCCACGATGAATCCTACATGATCTTTGATTTTGAAATAATTTTCCTTCTTTGCTAGAGCACCATATTGAGATTGAACAGCCATTTCAGCTTTTGCATCTTTATGATATCCTGATCTTATTTGTGATTCTAATATATCTTTAATTGGAACCTTTTTCCATTGATGAACAAGAGAACTGGTTATGCAAGCATTATCTTCGTATGTCATTGCAACATGCTCTCCCCAGCGTCGTGCCATCGTGAAGGCTTGGCATAAAGTGATTTTTTTTCCAATTTTGGAAGGTCTCTGGGCTTTTTCTGGAATCTCCTCGTAATCCTTGATAAATTTTATCGCAACTGGATATGTTAATAATCTGAGTTTATCATAGAAATTTTGTCCGATATTTCTATATTCTTGAATATTTTCTGTCAATATTTTAACCTTTTTTGTTTTAATTACAGTAATTTCCTAATATCATAACATTTTGATAGTTCAAGGTTATATTACCATTATATCCAGGGTTCTAATTTTTCATAATAAACAAAAAACTTTATAAAAGTATAATTCATCTAATGATTTATAAATCTTTCCACTTTTGATTACCACTGGTGTAAAGATCTTATAGAAATAGAAGAAAATAATTCTATAATGATTCTACTAGGAAAAAAATAAAATATTAAGTTAACATTTTAAAATGTCAAATTCACAAAGTAAGGATCCATATGAAAAAATAATAGAGAATATGCGAGAATATCCACAAGATATACCTATTACGGATGGAAAAATGTCGAAAGCATTTAGAGAATTCATTGAATTACTCTTTACTCCTGAAGAAGCAGAAATTGCTCAATATCTTAAAGTTAAGCCTCAGCCAGTAAGAATTTTAGCTAAAAAGATGGGAAAAGAGAAAGAAGAAGTAGAAAAGATTTTAGAACATATGGCAGATAAAGGGATAATTCAAGATATTGGTGGATATTCATATTTTCTAACCATCGCGCATTTATTCAATGTAGGATATAAATATTCCAAAGCCTTAGAAAGATTGGGAGAGAAGGGGGCGGAATTATATAATAAATTCTTTATAGATGAGAAATTCTATAAGAGATATGAAACATCTGATAAAGGCACCTCATTAATGCGAGTAGTCCCAGTAGAGCAGTCAATAAATTATGAATCAGAAATATTAAACGTTGAAGAGGTTCACAGAATCTTAGAGGATTGCCAAAAGCCCATAGTGATAACAGACTGTCCTTGTAGGAAGCGGAAAGAGATCCTTGGGGAAAGAGAATGCAAAGGAAAATATCCAGTGGAAGATTCATGTTTTCAATTAGGATTCTTTGGATCATATTTTATTAGACGAGGGGAGGGCAGAGAATTATCTATTGAAGAAGCGAAGGACTTGGTTGATGAGTTTGCAAAAGCAGGATTGATTTTTACAACAGAAAATCATGAAAATATTAATCATCAAGTTTTATGTTGCTGCTGCGATTGTTGTTGTGCCTTTGTGAGGGGAATGACGAGATTTGAAGATAAAAATGAGAATTGTTTAGCAAAATCAAATTATGTATCAAAAGTAGATAAGAGTCTCTGTAAAGGATGTGGATTATGTGGAGAGAGATGTCCATTTAATGCAGTAACACTTATTGATGAGAAAGCGGATGTTAATCCAGATAAATGTTATGGATGTGGAGTTTGTGCGGTTACCTGTCCAACAAAATCTATTACTCTTCATCGAGAAGAACGAAATAAATTATTTAAAAATCCTGCTATCTTACAAAACACAATCTATAAAGAAAATCGAGAATAAAAAGCAAGCATGAACAAAATATTGATCTATATTAAATGTAAAAAAGAAATCAGATTAACAAATTAAAATTTAATAATAATTTTTGCAAAAAAATGCCAGAAATAGATATAGAACCGACATATGTCGGCAAAAATGAGGATCTAAAATTTATAGTCCCTAAAGAGCTATTTAGTATGAGCGCGGGCCCAGCGGAGACCATAGATCGTGAATTAGCGAAAGAATTTAGTAAATGTATAAGAGGAACGTTTAAGGGATTTCAAGATGCTCGTAAGAGTAAATACGGGAACGAAAATAATACGAAAACTCAAACAACTCCTCAATTTTGGAAAGATTTTGAAGCCAAAGCTAGAGAATTAGAAGTAGATTTTATCGGTTATACTCCTGTAGATGAAAAATTTGTCTTTTATGATTTAAAAGTATATGGGAAAAATGCTATTATATTAGGAATGGAGATGAAATGGGACAAGATTAAAACCGCTCCAAGCGCAATATGTGAAATTGAAGTATTTCGGGTTTATAAAGTGTTGGGAGATGTGACTATTGAACTGGCAGAATATTTAAAAAGTAAAGGATATAAAAGTGAAGCGCACCATCCATTTGGTGGAAAACTATTATATGGTCCTCATGCAGTTGCAGCGGGACTTGGAATCAAGGGGCAAAATGGATTAATTATCACACCAGAGTTTGGACCTCGTCAAAGATGGAGTATCATAACAACCGATGCTGAAATACCTCAATCCCAAAAAAGAGATTTAGATACATTAAAAGAATTTTGTGAGGGATGTGGGGCTTGTGTGAGGGAATGTAAAGGAAATGCTGCCTATAGCAATCCTATTAAACGTGATAATTCTCCACATATTACGCATATAGATAGATCGAAATGTATACAAAGTATTTTAGATAATAATTACTGTTCCTATTGTTTAAAAATCTGTCCGCAAGGATATAAAAATAAAAACCATTAAAATTAATTCAAATTTAAAAATCAAAAAATATAAAGAATGGAGCTACAAAATGAGTTATTCGCAAAATGATATTAAGTTTTTTCTCGGGATGTATCCTCCCAAGAGTGTAGAAGATAATTCCGTACATATGATCCCATCATTTGGAAATATTGGAATTATAGAAACTGATGAAGGTTTGGTAGTATTTGATATGGCGTTAAAACAGTATGGTCCCCGTAATTTTAAAACTTTTAGAAGCATTACTGAAAAACCTATAAGATATATTATCTATAGTCATGGTCATTTTGACCATTGTTATGGGTTTGAACCATTTATTTCAGAAATTAAAGAAAAAGGGTGGGAAATGCCAGAAATTATTGCACATGAAAATGTGGTTAAAAGATTTAAGAAATATCAGATGCTTGATGGATATCATAAATGGCTTAATGCCCAGCAATTTAGTTCCGTTATGGGAAAGGATGATGATGTCATATCCCCCCATGATGTTTTAAATCCAACAATAATACTCGATGGCAAAGAACCATTTGTGTTTGAATTTGGAGGAATAACATTTGAAGTTAATCATGATATTGGTGAAACTGACGATTCTATTTGGTTATGGGTTCCAGATAAGGAATTAATTTGCAGTGGCGATCTGATGATTTCCTCATATCCGAATGTTGGAAACCCTTATAAAGTACAAAGATATCCTAAAGGATGGGCAATAGCAATGGAAAATATGATGGAAAAAGATGCCAAATATATTATCCCAGGTCATGGGAAAATGATAGAGGGAAAGGATAAAGTAAGAGCTGTTTTGGAAATTACTGCTGAGGCTATGCGTTTTGTCCATGACGAAGTTGTTAATCGATTAAATGAAGGAAAATGGTTCGAACAAATATTCCATGAAATGTTAGAAATATATCCAGAAAAATTCAAGAACCATGAATATCTTAAGCCACTTTATGGCAGTTTCCGTTTTGCCATTCATGCGGTATATAGATTGTATCACGGTTGGTATGATACAGGAAATCCAACAGATTTATTTCCCGCGAAGTCAAATAGAATCGCTCAAGAATTTTTGAAAATAAATAAACCCGAACAATATCTTAACCACGCACGAAAGCTTTATGATAATGAAAAATATCAACTCGCACTTCATATGCTTGATGTTGTTATACAAGGAGAAGAGGTATTGGAAGAGGAGTTCATATGGAGTGCTTTAGAACTTAAATATAAAATATTAAATAAAAAAATGAAAGAAGAATCATCATTTATTGTTCGCAATATTTTAAATAACGGAGCCAAACAAATTAAATCAAGAATCAGGGCTCAAAAAAAATAATGAGTTTGGAAAAATAGATATGGAGAATTTAGAAAGGTATAAAAAAATAGGCCAAAACCTAATTGATAAATTAAAACTTCAGACTTATCCGATTGCCGTTAAACTGATTAAAGAAAATGAGGAGATCTCATCTAATGCCTTAAGACCTCTAGACGTGTTTGGAAGAGAAATTCCCGCTTGTTTGAGTTATACATGGTGTCGTCGTTCAGGATTCTCATTCTTTTTAAAAGGAGAAGATATCGCATGTAAACCAATTTCGATTCATAATTTTGGCTTTGAAAAAGTGGATGATCCCAATGTTGTGTTTGAAGCATGGGAAAAAAAAGCGGGATATAAAAAAAATATGGAAGCAGAAAAAACATCAAGAGAATGTGATGCCACTCTTGAATTTGGAGAATTCACGGGTTTGGTAGTTTCTCCTTTACATGCATCTATAATAATTCCCGATGTGGTAATGATTTATTGTACACCATTAATATTATCAACATTGATATTATCAGCTACTTATAATGGTGATTATATAACAAGTTATTTCAATGGAATGGAAAGTTCTTGCAAGGAGGGCATAATTAGAACTTTTACCACAAATCGATGTCAAGTTGTAGCTCCGGGCATGGGAGATCGCGTACTAGCAGGAGTTCAAGATTTCGAGATGATTTTTTCTATTCCAGAATCTAAATTAAAAGAAGTTAATGATAATTTATTTTTAGCCGGAAATAAGATCAATCCCAATCCATTTGGGATTCCAAATTTAAACGCCTCTCTAGGCCCATTAGATATATTTGGAAGTCCTAATGAACCTGGTGTATGGCCATATTTAAGAAAAAGAATAAAAAAAGATAATTGAGATGATTATATAATGTCAAGCAAAAATAAGAATTTAGAGGAGTATCAAAAAGTAGGTCAAGAACTTTACGATAAACTCCATTTCCAAAGTTATCCGATTGGAATAAAATACATTAAAGATGAATCGGAAATACCCTCAGAAGCAATTCAACCTTCTAAGAGAGATAAAAGAATGAGTATTTGCCAAGCATTCTATATGTCTCGAAGATTTGAAAATATTTACGCCATTACCGCTGCGGATAATTTTTGTACACCTTCCACGGTTGCCCATGGTTGGGTAGAGATCTCAGAGGATGAATTCATTGAAAGTCAAGTCCGTCAAGGGTGGCATAAGGATGAAAAATCAGAGATTAGGAGAGCTAAAAATTTATATTCAAAGAATTTTAAAAATATAATGGATCTAGGGTATAGGGGATTGATTTCATATCCATTACACAATTCACCTCTCATTCCTGATACTGTTTTAGTATTTGGGAATGGAGCACAAATAACTCACATAATTCAAGCTCTATGTTTTGAACATAAAAGAAAATATAGTATTAATTCAAGTTTTGAGGGTTTTGGAGAATCTTGTGGAAAAGGAAGTTTAATGCCGTTTCTCACTCGAAAAGCGCAAATTGTAATTCCGGGATCAGGCGATAGGTCATTTGCTGGAATTCAAGATCATGAGATTGGAATTGGAATGCCCGCCGATCATGTTTTTTATGTGATTGAAAATCTGTTTAAAACAGGAGGAAGACAAGGCCTTGGCTTTCCAATTAAAGCGATGATACCTCTTAATCTAACAGAAAATTTGACTCCTGGATTTAAATATATGAAAGAAATAATTGATAGAAAATTAGAAGAGGGAAAATAGGAAGAATAGGTAAGAAGAAATGATTAGTCAAGATAAAATTCTTATGGATGGAAAACTTCATGTCTTTTTATTAGGGTCTGGAGGACCCATAAATAATGATAAAAGAGTCGCCTCCAGTATTGCTATTATTGCGGGTGGAGAATTTCTTCTTTTTGATGTGGGACCTGGATCATATAGGAATGTTGATGTAATGAGGCTTCCCGCAGGAAATCTAAGTGCAATATTCCTCACTCACTTTCATTCTGATCATATAGGAGATCTTGGCGAGGCAAATATGCTTTCTTGGGTAAATGGAAGAGAAAAACCATTAGAAGTGTACGGTCCCAAGGGAGTAGAAAAAGTAGTTAAAGGATTTGAAATGGCTTATGAATTAGATACTGGTTATAGAATTGCACATCATGGATCTGAGATTCTGTCGCGGGAGAATGGTAAAATGATTAGTAAACCTATCTCAATGGAGAATAAAGATGAGAGGAAATTATGTTTTGAAAAAAATGATCTTAAAGTTTTTGCTTTTTCTGTCGACCATTCCCCAATAAAACCGGCATTTGGGTATAGAATAGAATATAAAGGTATTGTCATAGCGATCACAGGGGATACAGTAAAAACTGAAAATTTAGCAAACCATTGTCAAGATGCAGATATACTTTTTAGTGAAGCTATTTCTTATAAAATGCTCAATAATATAGTTTCGGGGGCAAAAAAACTTAAATTTGAGAGATACGCAAAGATCTTAACAGATATTCAAAATTATCATATGAATCCAGTAATAGCTGGAGAATTAGCAAAAGACGCAAATGTAAAAAAATTAGTTCTTGTTCATATCACTCCATATTTGCCCAATGAAAATGCAGAAAAAATGTATTTAAATGGAGTTAAGGAAGTTTTTGATGGGGAGATCATCTTAGGGAAGGATAAAATGAAAATTCATCTCGAACCAAAATAAAATGTTAAATAAATTAATATGAATTTAAATGAATTGAAAGAAGAGATTAAGAAAATAGTTTTAGATTCAGGCGCAAAAATAGTTGGTATAGGTAATAAAGAAAGGTTAAAAGATGCTCCTCCTTCTGCAGATATGGAATATTCTCTTCCAAACGCAAAAAGTTGTATAATGTGGGCATATCCAAATCCTATAGAAGCATTGGAAAATTATTTTTCCAAGAAAGAAAGAATGAGCATTAAAAAATTTCAACAATATGCATATACTACAGCATGGAAAACAGCGGTTAAGATTAAAGAATTTATTGAAGGGAATACTAATTTTAAAGCATTTGCTGTAATTCCAAATGGCAAATATAGAAAGAAAGGGGGATATTCGAATATTTTTAAGGACGATCGGTCATATCCTGATTTTTCATTGAGATATGGCGCAGTTGCAGCGGGTTTAGGACATATAGGGTGGTCGGGAAATTTAGTAACTAAAGAATTTGGGGGATCATTATATCTCGGAGGTGTATTAACAACAGCACCCTTGGAACCTGATCCAATGGCAGAAGAAAATCACTGCAACAAATGTATGATATGTTATCAAGCGT
>Ga0102944_1002639_pt1 | contig 10322 bp, 13 predicted proteins | sample SalPonD_shore_MG_FD_78172 | JGI IMG/M metagenome (GOLD analysis project Ga0102944, IMG submission 78172) | Salt pond soil microbial communities from South San Francisco under conditions of wetland restoration - Salt Pond MetaG... | ecosystem: Environmental > Aquatic > Marine > Intertidal zone >... | reverse complement strand
GACTACGAACTCCTCGTCTGCCGACAGGCCCGTCATGTCCGCGACGCCGCCGCTCACCGGGACCTCGTAGACCCGCGACGTGTTCGTCGCCCCGTAGAAACGGAGCTCCAGGTTAACCTCGGAGTCAGATAGCAGCTGCGTCGCGTTGCTTTCGTTGTAGACCCGGAGCTCGCTCGGTAAGACGAACTGCGCGCTCGTCGAGCTAACCGGGCCATGTCCGTACGAGTCGTTGAGCTCGACGTGCCAGCTATGCGTCCCCGCCGTCGAGGTGCTCACCGTCGCCGTCGCCGTCCCGTTCGACGCGATCGTCGTGGTCTGCTCCAGTGTCCCGTCGACGTACCACTTCGCTTCTATCGAGTCCCCGTAGAGTCCGAAGTCCGTATCGTTCACCTGCGCCGAGAGCTCGACCGTCGTCGAGCTCACCGTCGAACTCGTTGAATCTGGGGAAAGCGTCGAGTTGTCTACGACCGGGGCGTGCGTTTGCGCCGACACACCCTCGTCGTGGAGCTCGAACGTCGGGGTCGATCCGTTCGGAACGTAGGTGACGTTCACCCGAACGCGGTCGGCGCTCGACGGGCTCCAGGTCTGCGTGTAATTTCCCGTCGACGAGTAAGTCGCTTGCGAGAGCTGTGTCCACGCGCCGCCACTCGTTGAACCTTCCCAGGTGACGATCGCGTCTGCGTCCTGAAGCGTGAGGTTTGCAAACCCGGATTCTGTATTGGTGGCGCTGTGATTTTGGCTGATGTAGGTCCCGCCCTGGGTACCCGTGCCCTCTCTCTCGAAATCATCCACGTAACCAACTCCGCCAGTACCCTGGCCGAGAATCAGGACGTTTGAGGTGTATCCTAAATCGACCGAACGCCGAGTTGCGATCCCTGTCTGTGAACCACTCTCTCCGCTTTCCGTCTCCCATCTCACCGAGTAGGTGTCACTCGAAGGGTCGAGGTCATAGACTTCAAGTAAAAACCATTCATCTTCGTCAACGTCCGTCGTTATGGTGATCCAGCCCCCGTCGTAGTGTTTCAGATCACCGCCCTCCAGGCCGATGTTGATGAAACTCGTCCCGCCGTTCTCGACGAAGCGAAGTTCGGGCGTTGCTTTGTTCGAGCCCGATCCGAATAACCAGGCGGAGACGTTCGCGGTACGCGCCGTGGCATAGGGCTGTTCGGCCGGCCGAATCCTGTTATCCGTAGCCCTGACGCTTTGAGATCCCGATCGAGATCGGAGCGTTGTAATGTTGATAGTCGATGAGCTGCCAGTCACCGCCTCCCACGAGTCAGGGACCCCGGTGTCCGCGGCCTCGCTGTCGAAATTGTCGGAGAAGGCTTGGAGGGTCGTTACGTATGCCGCCTCACCCGTTCCGACGACCTCCAACCCGTCGAGCGTCGCCGCATTTCCTAAATCGGTGTCGTTGGTGTGAACGCTGACGACGGACGTGTGCGACGCCGAGGCGGGCGCCGCACTGATCAGTAAGAAAACCGCTGCGAGGACTGCGACCGTCGAGGTGTATCGTTTCAGGTTCATGGAAAGTGTTCACCGCCTTCGGACGCCCATGTAGGCGTCGTCGATCAGCCTCATGACGAGGAACCACAACACCAGCGAGAGCGCCAGCAATGGTAGGACGAACTGGAGCCCGATCCGCGCCGAGACCTCAACGCCGACGTCGAAGCCGACTCGCTGAACGGCCGGGTCGTTGACGACGACCTCGTAGAGCGGCGCGATCAAGGGGCCGGCGAGGAGCGCGACGATCAGGAGGATCAGCGCCGCGATCGCGATCGCGAGGATCGCTAAAATCCACATTTAGACCGACCTCCTCGCGTCGATCAGGACGCCGGCCCAGATGCCGAGCACCCAGACGACGAGCAGGAACCGGACGAAGTTCGCGACCATGACCCGGCCCTGGTAGGCGTAGTCGAGTTGGTTCGTCTGCCAGAGCGTCGTCCCGGTGATCGCCTGCTCGACCGGGTGGATAAACGACGCCTCGATCCAAATGGCGAAGAGCGTGCTCAGGACCGCGGCCAGCAGCAACCAGGGCAGCGAGCCGCGGCGGGGCATCAGTAGCCGTAGCCCCCGGTCTCGACGCGCCGCTCAGTCATATCGGAGATGAAACGTCCCCTCGCCTTCATTTCCGAGGCTTGCGGTACCACTCGCGGTACCAGTGAATAAACGGATATACGTCGAAGCGTCGAAAACCAGGCTTCCGATCGCGCTATCTCGCCGCGAGTGCCGCCCGTAGCGACTCCAGCGAGCCGTAGGCGACGCCGCCGACCACGTACTCCCTCAGGACCTCGCCGCTCTCTGTGCGGCTCATGCGGGCCGTCACGCGCTCGCTGCTGACGCTCACGGCGACCCCCCGATATCGTCGAGGACTCGGCCGACGTCCTCGGCCGCTGCTCGCAGGTCGGCCAGGTCCTCGTCGTCGAGCTCGCAATCGTCGTCCTGGAGCTGCTCGATCACGGCGCCGGCGAGGACGACGACGCGGTCGCTCGCGTCGTCGAGTCGCAGCGCGGGATCGGTCGGCGGTTCTTCCGGCGGTTTTAGTAGGGCTCGGTCGTTAGCTCCCATGGGTTCTTCTCCAAGAGAACCCGGCCCGGGTGTCCTCGCACCCGGGCGTTTCAAACGCCCCGAGGGGCCGGTGTTCTCTGCGATTCAGCTACATAGCGTAATGTTATATAGCTTTCTGCTATGTGGCCTAAACCTAAGTAGGAGGGGGTTGATCCGACTGTATGAGCAAAGGGATCGAGGACTCAGAAGTCCTCGACGCTGTACGTGATTCGGAACCAGCTGCTACTAAGGAAGTTGCAGAAGCTCTTGGCATCGTCCGACAAAGCGCAGACTATCGCCTCCGCCGACTCGAAGAGGACGGGCGAGTCAGGAGCAAGATGGTCGGGAACTCGCTCGTTTGGATGGTTGCCGAAGAATAATAGTGTTCTAATATATCCATAAACCCAGAATATGAGGGTTCGTAAGAAGCAGCAAGTATACGGGGCACTGTTCGGAATCGGCACCTTCCTGGTGGGATGGGGAATCACGTTCTTCCTGACGCCACAGGACCTACTCACCGACCTCCCACGCTGGCAGGTAACGCTATGGGTCTACCTGAGTGCCCATTTCGTCAAGATATCTGGACTCGCGGTTCTCCAGTCCTTCGGGCCTTTAGTCGTTGTTTCCCTCGTCGGAGTTTCGCTCGGCGCGGTTCTCGCCTGGGTCGCCAGGAACGCCTAACCGCTGAGGTGACGGATTCTGCGGCACTAACTACATATACGAATAAACTAAATGACTGTTCGAGGACACGTCAATGACCGAATACCGCGAAGGGTTCATCGAACGGTGGTCCGGGAAGCTACTCCGCTGGCTCATGGCCTACCTGTTCTTGATGGGGATCGGTTTGGTGCTTTCCGGTGTGTTACTCCTCGATATCGGAGGAATCGCACTGGGAGTACCTGCCACTATACCGTACCTCATCATCCGATATCGGGACCCTGACTGCCGGACGATCCCTCTCCTCGACAGGATAGAGCGAGCTCGGACGAACCGCCGAGCTCAGTAGTAGACGTAGCCGCCAGTCTCGTCGATCGGGCCACCTTGTCCGCTCGCCTCGTCGACAGGTGGTCGGTAGGGCCCTTCAGCCGGCTCGTACGCGGGGCCGCCCGCCTCGACCGTCGAGGGACGGTAGGCCGGGCCCGTGAACTCCCATTCGTAGCTCGCGGCTTCGTCGACCATGCCGCCCCGACCGGCGCCCTCGTCGATCGGGCCCGCGGCGACCATACCCTCGTCGATCATGCCGCCTCGGGCGGCGGCCTCGTCCGGGACGTAGGGCCGGTAGGGACCGGCTGCCATGTCGGGCCGGCCGGCCTGCTTCGACGGGTACGACGACGGGCCGATGTTTCCGAAGAGGACTTCGAGCCCCGTCGCGATCGGGTTGGCGAAAGCGACGTCGTAGGGGTCGACCCTCCAGGGCGGCCAATCGTCCTCGTCCCGGTTCCGATCGCGATCTCCACCGCCGGCACGCGGCCAGGGGTCTCGATCCGGGACCGTCGGCGGACGTGGTCGGCTCGGCTCGTCCGGGTAGGTCGGCGTGCTCGGCGTCGACGGCGGTGACGGTGGCACGCTCGTCGACGTCGGCGTCGACGGCGGGGGCTCGCTCGGCGGTCCGCTCTCCGGGCCGCTCGGCGGCGACGTCGGCGGCGAGCTCGGTCCGCTCGGACTCGTCGAGGTTGGCGTCGAGCCGGTGGTCGACGTCCCGGACGTCGGGCTCGTCGGGTCGCTCGCCTGCGTGATGCCCGTCTCGTCGATCGGTCCGGCCGAGTAGTAGACGCCCGGGTCGGGCGCCGGCGCGCTCGTTGGCGGGGAGCTCTCCGGCGGCGCCGGCTCGGTGCTCGTCGGTTCCGCAGCTGCCGGGTCGACGAGCGACGGGTCGACGTCCATGATGTGCGTCGCCCCGCTCTCTCCGAAGACCGACCCGCCGTTGTACGGGTCGTAAGGGTTGACCATGTCCGACGGATCGCCCGCCCGCTCCGGGCCCGTCGTGTAGGTCGGCGTCTCGCTGAGATCGGCCGGGTTGTAGCCGGTCATCTCCGGGACCGCCCCGGCGCCGGCGATCGCGACGCCGTACTCCGTGACCGACACGCCAGACGGCCCGCCGAGCTCGCTCGTCGGCCGATAGGAGCCCGCGACGTCCGCTGCCGTCGCTGAACCTTCGGGGGCCGCGGCCGCCGCCTCGGCGGCCGCTGGAGCGCCCTCAGCCGGCTCTCCGGCCCGCCTGAAGAAGTCCATCGGGAGCGTCTCGCCACCGACGAAGAAGGAGCGGCCGCCTCCCGGGACGCTCACTTCCCGACCGGCGACGGTCACGCTCTCCGGGATCGCGACTTCGCGGCCGCCGACGTTCACAGCGACGTCGACCGGGCCTCGCGTCCTCGCGAACTCCGAGCCGGGGCCGAAGATCGCTTCCTGCTCTGGCGTCCTGGAGCCCCTCGGCCGGACGTACGCCGTCCCCGGCTCGGCGCCTTCGCTGAGGAACTCGTAGCCGGCCGTCGACGTGTCTGGCGCCACCTCGGCGCCCTCGATTTTCGCCGCTCGGGCCTTCGCCTGGCCGCGGCCGAGGCCGCGAGCGAGGACCTCGCCGCCGGGTCCTCGGACCTCGTAGGCGGCGCCTTGAGCCCATTCCGGCATCCCGGCGATACGATCGCCCTGGAACCCGGCGACCCGGTCCGTCGACGTCGACAGATCGGGCCGACTCGGCCGTAGGTAGTCCATGAGGCTCGCGCCCTGGCGGCCGCCGAAAGCCGTCCCTCGGAGGCCGACCGAGTTTGCGTCGCCAGCGACCCACAGACCGGGGAGCTCTGACGCGCCCTCACCGACCTGGAGCTCGCTCGGGAGACGATCGCCGGTCGTGTGGTAGAGGACCTCCTCGGACCCGGCGGCGCGCTTGACCGCGTCGGGCTGATCAGCAGCTCGACGAGACAGCTCGCTCACCGCCTTCGACGTCGGCTCGCCGGGGCGCGTCTCGAACCGAGAGATACCGCCCTTGGCACCCGACTCGTCGGTGATTGCCCGGTAGGGGACCGTGACATCGGCCGCGCTCGCGCCCCGGTAGCCGCGGACGAACTTCGTTCCGGTTTCGGCGGCCGGGAGCGCGAACATCGCCGCCGTAACTCCCGGGTGCTCCTTTGCGTACTCCAGCTGTCGCTCGCCGCCTCGAACGAACATATCGCCGGCCCCGCCAGAAACCTGGCTCGGCGTTCGCCCATCCTCGGCGAGCGTCTCGTAATCCGGTGAGTGATACCCAGGGATGTTGAGGTCTGCCCATGCGGTGACCGGCCACTGTGCTCCGGCGCCGACACCAGCGCCGACGCCGCCGAGAGCTCCCTCGGCGATCAGGCCCGGGTAGCTCCCGATGGGGTCGCCGAGGACCTCGGGACCCATCCCCGCGGTTGGTGAGCCCTCTCGGATATCGTGGCCGACGTCCGCGGCGGCCCACTCGGCCGCCTCGGCGGTCTGGAACCACATGGCGCCGGCCTCGGCGCCGCTCGGGAGCTCGCCGCGCTGAAGGCCCTCCCATCCCTGTTCGGCGCGATCGGCGAAGACCTCTTCCCGATGCCGTCTCGCCTTGAGGCCTTCCTCATCCGCGACCATGTAGACGTGCGGTGACACTTCCTCGCCGGCCTTCTCGAAGTGCCCGCGGTTGACGTCGATCGCGGCCCGGCCAGCACCGACGTAGTCGCCCGCGATCGCGTCGCCGATGACCTCGCCAGTTCCGTCCCGAGTAGCTTCGTGGTAGCTCCGGTAGCCCTCGACGACCGCCTGATCAGCTCCGTGACGTATCTCGTCGACTGTCCGATCGGCACGGTGGACTGCGTCCTGAGCGCCGTACGAGACGCTCATGGCCGTCCGCTTCGCCCCGGTGACGCCCTCGTCGATCGCCTGGCCGACGTCGTCCGCGGTCTGCTCGACGTCGGTTGCGACGTTCCCGACTTGCTGCTGCGCCTGATCGACGGCCCGGTCCGCCGACCGGCCGACGTCTCGCGCGGTGTTTCTGGCGTCGTCGACGGTCCGGTCGGCCGTCTCGCGGGCCCGGTCCGCGGCCCGATCGACGTCGCGAGAGACGTCCCGGGCCGTGTCCTCGACGCGGTCGCGCGTCCGGTCGACCGACCGACTCACGTCGTCGACGGTGTCGTCGACCGTGTCCCGAGCGCGATCCACGGCTCCGCCCACGTCCCGAGAGACGTCGCGAGCCGTGTCCCTGGCGTCGTCGACGACGTCGTCCACGGTGTCCCGGGCCTGATCAGCTGCTCGGTCGACGTCTCGCGAGACGTCGTCTACGGTCCGGTCTACGGACCGACTGACGTCGTCGACGGTGCGATCGACGTCGCGAGAGACGTCGTCGACGGTGTCGTCGACCGTGTCCCGAGCTCGATCGACGGCGCCGCCGATCGACCGGCCGACGTCGCTGGCCGTGTCCTCGACGGTGTCCCGGGCCCGGTCGATCGTGTCAGTGACGCCGGACCACCAACCGCCGCCCGAGCTCGACGAGCCCGAGCTACTCGAGGTCCCGGAGCTCGACGACGATCCCGACGAGCCGGAACCCGACGAGGAGCTCCCGGTACCGGACGAACCGCCGTCGTCGGAACCGCCTCCTAAGAGGTTGTCCCACCAGCCCATTTAGATCGCCTCCTTCACCGCCTCGACGATCGCTCGGCGGCCTCCAGGAGCCGCGAGGATCGGCAGCAGACCCGTGAGGCCGGGGGCCGAGACGCCGGAGCCGCCCCCACCGATTTGGGCGAGGAGCCACGGGATTACCGTGAAGATGAGCCAGATTCCGGCGAAGACGAGGAGCCCGACGACGAACCCCTTCATCCAGGTGTCGGTCCCGTCGTCGACGGCCCGCTCGAACCACTCGGCGGCCGCCTTCGCGTCCTCGCGAGTGACGGGGAAGGGATCGTAGTAGTCCGGGTCTCGGACCGAGAACGCGACGCCGTCGTAGCCCTGCGGCGGTCGCAGGTCGTAGACGGCCGCGTTCTCGCCGACGTCGATCGCTCCGCCGTCCGCGCGAGCCGGTCCGGGGGTTTCACCGTTCCCCGGCGCCGTCGGCGTGACGGGCTGCTGAGGGCCCTCGACGGGCGCCTGCTCCTCGCCGTGGAGCCGCCCGCCGTTCGGGTCCTCCAGGCCGAGCTCGAAGAGCTCGTCCGGCATGACCTCGCCGTCGCCGACGTCGACGACGTCGCCGTGGCGCTCGGCGTCCGCGATCAGCGAGGCCTCGGTCGAGACGATCCCGGCGTTCCCGGCGTAGACGTACCACACCGGGATGCCGTTGAAGTCCTTCGGCTTCGACCCGAGTCCTCGGGCGAACCACATGTTCCCGTCCTCGTCGATCAGCGCGGAGATCGCGCTCTCGAAGGTGACGGGCTTCAGGGTGACGCTGCCGTCCTCCCACTCGACGATCGCGAGGCCCGAGGCGTCGCCGACCTCCCGGACGAGCGCCGTCTGAAAGAGGCGATCGCGGCGAGCCTGGGTGTACGGGATGTACTCTCTAACCATCCGCGCCCTCCCCGCCGAGCTGCTCGCGCTCGACGTCGTACCGGAACGAGTTGTTCGATCCCGTCTGCGCCGCCGCGACGTTGGGCGAGACGAAATACTCGACCGCGTAGTAGAGCGCCACGCCGGCGCCGATCACGCCGAAGATCGCCAGAACGGCCGAGTTCAGGAGCGTCAGCTGCGTGACCTCGTGAGCCGTGAGCGGGCTCTCCAGGTCGAGCGCGATCGTGACGAGCTCCATGATCGTGAACGTGAACGTCACCACCGCGACGACGATCGCCGCCCGTAGGCCCCAGAGGGCCGTGAAGGTCGCCGAGGCGGCCACGTCGGACGTGAGCTGGTACTCGACGGGTTCGGCCATGTGATCGGGATACCGCTCGTCGAGGCGCTTCTCCAGGGCTCTCGCCGGGTAGACGAGGCTCCCGAGGAAGAACCACACGACGACCGCGACGGCCGACCACTGCGTCAGGCCGACCACTGGGGCGCTCCAGCTCTCTCCCGGCGCTGCCGGGGCCGTGAACCGGAAGAGTAGCATGGCTCCGAAGAAGAGGACGACGAAGGTCGCGTAGACCCACGTCGTCTTTGCGAGCCGCCTGTTCGACCACGATTCTCCGCTGTTCTGTCGGTACTTGTGTAGTAGTTCGTACATGGTGATCACCCGAGGAAGCCCCCGGTGAACCGGTTGAGCAGGCCCTTCTTGCCGCTGCTCTCGAAGTCGAAGCCGTCCGACCGAGTGACGACCTGGACCTCGGTCGACCCACGGAACCGCTTGCCGTTGATCGAGCCAGAACGCAGGTATCGCTTGGCCTCGAAGGCCGCGTCGAGCTGATCGGAGAGGTCGGCGTCCATGAGGGGCCGCCCGTCGCCCTCGCCGCCCGTCATGCGGGCCCGCGTTCGGCCCTTGCACTCGGTTCCGGTCCCGCCTCGTCGACGGAACCCCGAGTTCATGAGCCTGCGCCGGCCTCGGTCCTTCAGGTTCTCCCGCTCGTACTCCTCGCGGTCGATGAACCCGATCCCGAGCTGCTTCGACTTGTGAGCGCCGAGCTTCTGCTCGACGTTGTGCTGCGCCGGGTCCTCGTTAGGGAGCTCGCGATCGACGTCGAGGTCGTTGACCGCGTCGATCCACTCCCTCCCCATGAGCTCCCGGGGGTCGATGCCTTGCTGCCGAGCTCGGTCCGCGCCCGTCCGCTGGCCGACGTCGTGCTCGGTCCGCCGGTTAGAGCGGTTGTGTGCCTCGTTCGGGTCGATGGGTGCGCCTACTTGCATGGCTTAGGTGAGCTCCTGGACGATCCTGTCGAGCAGGCCGCCCCGTTTCGTCGTCTCGACGGCTCCCGTCGGCGTGTCCTCCGGGTCCGGGTCGCCGTACTGGCCCGTGATCGCCGCGACGAAGACGATCATCGCGAGGACGCCGTTCAGGCCGAAGAGGATCGAGACGCCGTACTCTGCCGACGTCGTGAACTGCGTTTCGACCTGGAGCGAGCCGAGCGCCGCGACGGTCATGATCCCGACCGTCATGAGCGACGTGTAGACCGGCGCCCGCTTCGCAACGAACGCCAGATACGCCGAACCGAGACCGGCGAGGACGAGGATCGACCACACCTGCCAGATCATCGGTTGACCTCTCCGGCGGGGTCGCCGGTCCGGCCGTCTTTCCCGCCGATACATCCCGGTCCTGCGTGTGTGCGTTCGTGCATTCTACCGTCTCGTTGTGAAGGAACCGCCACCATGCGATCGCCCCAGACGACGATACACCCGGTAGATGCCGACGGCGAGGCCGACGACAGACATACCGACGACCACGAACACCGAGACCGGGAAGACGACCCGGATCGGGAGCGCGACCGCTGCGAAGATCGTCCGAGCTGTCTGAGAGGGACCCGAGTAGCCGTAGTCGATTGAGGCCGTTTCACCGTCGGTCGTGTCCGGGGTGTCGTACCAAGTGACCGCGCCGTCGTCGGGGTCCCAATCGTAGTCCTGGCCCTCGGTGAGCGTGTCGCCGGCGCTGTTCCTGACAGTGACAGAGGCGTCGAAACTCGACGCCTTCGTCGGCGGGTCGACCGCCGTCGCGTTCCCGTAGTCGACGGTGATCGACTCGTTGGTGACGGTGTAGTTCTCGTCGGCCGTCTGATCGTACTGGGCGCCCACCGCCCAGGCGATCCCGGCAGCACCGATCACTACGAACGCGAGCACCAGCGCACCACTGAAGAGGGCCCGGAGTTGATTCATCAGCTCGTTATCTGGTTGGCGAACGGGTGGGGTTCGGGGTTAGTTGAAAAGCGGTACGCGGT
>Ga0102944_1002638_pt1 | contig 10328 bp, 9 predicted proteins | sample SalPonD_shore_MG_FD_78172 | JGI IMG/M metagenome (GOLD analysis project Ga0102944, IMG submission 78172) | Salt pond soil microbial communities from South San Francisco under conditions of wetland restoration - Salt Pond MetaG... | ecosystem: Environmental > Aquatic > Marine > Intertidal zone >... | reverse complement strand
TCCACGTATATCAGAGTGATCTACCGTCGCAGCAGCCGCCCGTGTTCTGTTCCAAGTGCATGCGTCAAAAGACATAATGAACGAATCACGAGTCGTAGTTGAAAGGTCAATCCATATCAGGAGCCTGGATCCCACAATGGAAGCTCAACACTCGACCGGGGTTGCTGTCCTTCTATCCACATATAATGGCGAAAAATTCCTGCCGGCTCTTCTCGACAGCGTCTTTAAGCAGGACTTCCGTCCCCTCCGAGTAATTGCACGTGATGACGGCTCGGTGGACGGCACAGTGCCAATCCTCAAGGAATACGCCAACACCTACCCCTCCTGCTCGCTGCTGGAAATCGGCCCCAGGCTCGGAGTGACGGCGAGCTTCTTGCGCTTGGCCTGTCACACGGTCGGATCATTTGCCTATCACGCCTTCTGTGACCAGGACGATATTTGGCTTCCGGGGAAATTGGGCAGGGCCGTCTCTCGCCTAGAGTGTTGCTCAGAGCCCACCCTTTACTGCTCTCGCCTATCATTGGTCGATGAAAATCTGAGGCCAACCGGATATTCGCAACGAATCCGCCAGCCGCCCTGCCTTCGGAATGCACTCGTAGAAAACATCGCTACCGGGTGTACCGTCGTAATGAATAGCGCGGGTTGTGAGATACTTACCAACAAGATTCCGCGCAACGCGCTCTTCCACGACTGGTGGGCTTATCTGGTTCTCAGTGCGCTAGGGAAGGTAACGTACGATCCTGAGTCACACATTCTCCACAGGCAGCACAGCACGAACGATACCGGCATGCCAACAGGATTACGCCTCTGGAGCAGGCGGATCCGCCGGTTCTTTGAGGGCAACCGCAGCCACGCGCTCACCCAACAGGCTCAGGAATTCCGAGAGATCTTCGGTGCATGCGTGGATCCGAAGGATCGGCGGATCCTCGATCGTTTTATCGACGGGCGAAGCTCAGTTGGCGAACGGTTAGCGTACAGTGTCCGGCCCGAGGTATTTCGGCAAAGGCCGTTGGACAACGCCATATTACGCTGCCTCCTGGCTATAGGGCGCATTTGAGCAGAGATGTCCTCGAAACCCGACACGCGAACGAGTCAGCCTTGCGACGGCCGTGTTGCCATCTCGGTGGTCAGCCACGCCCAGGGACACATGTTGAAGCTCTTGATAGATGACCTTGAACGCTATTGTCGGCATGAATCCCTGCAACTTATCGTGACCCTCAACGTCGGGGAAATACTCCCGTTCACCCCGGAGAGCCGTCTCTTTCCCATCCGTATTATCACCAACGACGCGCCAAAAGGATTCGCCTCAAACCACAACGCCGCATCTGTGTTAGCGAGCAACCATGCTCGGTACATTTGTATTTTGAACCCGGATATCCGACTGTCGATGAACCCTTTCCCTGCCCTCAAGTACGTATTGCAGGACAAAGGCGTTGCGCTTGCGGCGCCCGCCGTGGTAACGCCGACAGGGGAACTCTCGGACAGCGCCCGACGGGTTCCCACGCCCATGCGCCTACTTCGAAGATACGCCAAGCGCTCGGCTGGCCGCCCAGAGTGCCTGGCATACCCAAGCGGCACCGACCCGGAGTGGGTCGCTGGCATGTGCATGGTCGCGCGGTTGCCGACGTTCCGGGAGTTGCGGGGGTTTGACGAGAGGTACCGCCTCTACGTTGAGGATGTGGAGCTCTGCCTGAGGGCGCGCCATCTGGGATATCGGATTGCCCTGGTTGCGGAAGCGGAGGTGATACACCCCGCGCAAAGGGACAGCCATCGCCGCACCGGTTACATGCTTCGCCACATTCAGAGTCTGGCACGGTTCTACTTTTCACGTACCTATTTTCAGTATCTGCTGCGGAGAAACGGGCGAAAGCGCGCCTGACGAGCGGGCCATACTGCGTATTCCGCGCGATTCGGCGGGCGATTCCATTATTATTCAGCCGGTGATTCCAGCGTGATTCGGGCACCGGTCCGACGGTCATTCTGTCCACCTCCCCGAGTCAGACCGGGGCGGTCGGAGCGACGCCACGGCGATTTTGTTTCGTTACTCGCTGGCGGTGACAGTCAAGTCTTGGTCTATGCGCATGCGGATGGACTCGCCCTTGGGCGTGCTGCGGTAGGCGTTGTGCACGGGTCGCTCGAGGAATGATGGCATCGGTGAGGGTGGGATCGCTGCTCACCTCCTGCCAGTGTTCCACCGGAAGCTGACCCGTGACGAGGGTGGATTGCTAGTGATTCATACCCCACTCGAAGACCAGAGCAGTCTTGTAACAGTTGAGACCATCTATCGCAAATCGCATACAATGTACCTAACCATAAGTAACAAAGCCGTCCCAGGTCGCACAATCGGCCAAACTTTGAGCCCAGACCGCAACCGACCCTCCAAGCTATATGTACCCGCCGCTCCAAAGGATACGCCGGTAAAGGGACAGGTCGGTGACCGTGCCCTTGACCCGGAGTTCATACTCGATGTCCTCCTCTGGAAAATCAGTCGTCACGTCTATGTTTGAGAGCAAGTAGCCAAGCTCTATCTCATTTCTCATCACGACGTCGCGCTTAAGAAACGGCGCTCCAAGAAACCGGTTCATAATCACAGCAAAGGTATGAGACGCTGAGCTGCGCTCGAATTGCGCTGTCGCGTAGCGAATCAGCTGCTCCTTCGCCAGAGCCAGATGCGCATTCTCCGATCCAGGCTTTATTGAACCGAGCGCCAGCTCCAATATGGTGCGGTGAAAGGACGAGGTGTAAAGCAGTCGGAACAGCTCCCGATCCTCGACCTTGCTCAAGGCGCCTATCAGACTGGCGCTCGAGCAGTAAACGCCCGGTCGGAATCCCCTTGCCCTGAGCGCCTGGTTGAGTCCGATCTCGCCCTTCCTAATTGCGTGTCGACGCGAGGAAGTTTCCGCATACCGGCGCCAGAACGTCCGAAAGGCTTCATGCTGGATGACGCGTTCCTTGAACACGAGAAAGTAGCTGGCGACGTGGTTGCCGAATTCAAGGTTCTCGTTGATACCCCAGTAGTCGCTGGAGCGTCGTTCCATCTCTTCATAGATTGCTTCCAACGGATGCAACGGTCCGAACACGCTGTCGTTCGCTACAATCAGCCTGCGCAGGGTTTCGCCTTCCTCGTTCAATAGGGTCGAGACACCGTGCTTGTATCCTCCGAAATCGCGTCCGACGTTCGGTCGCTCATCCACCCGCCATGCGATCGTCGTGAGTCGTTGCAGATCGGGTTCCCGTATCCTCGTATTGGAGACAATAAACAGGCTATAGCCAAGTCCCCGAATGGCGTTGAGTAGGTAGTAAACCGTTTCAGGGATGCCGTTGGGCTGATACACCGAGAACACGCAAACCTTATCGGTGCGCGGTTGGCTTCCGCCGTGACTAACGTGCAGCGGGCCACGCAAGGCGGCGGAAAGCTTGTAGACGAGATAACCGCAATAAAGCCTAAAGTCGTGTTGCTTTCCAAACGCGTGGCGAATTAGGTTCTTTTGGAGAGCTAAAGCCCTTCGAATTAACCCGCTAATGGTCAACACCCCGTATCTGGCCTTCCCAATGGATTAACCCAATCGATGTCGGCAGGCCAGCCGTCTGCTTCACGATTCAAGATGTCCCTGGCGTAGCCGACCAACGGCTATATGTAGCCCTTCTTGGATAGGTAGGTCCCCAACGCCTCCGTCCAGTGCTCGTTGGTGCCGCCTGATGCAATGAGGCGCGCGTTGCTTAGTGCGCTGTAAAAGGGTCGCATTGCGGGGGAGGGAAATTCGTCGTGTGTCACCGGTTGGAGCGCAACCGATAGATTCATCATCCTCATGATTTCCCGCGCGAACTCGAACCAGGACGCGTCGCCGGAGTTTACGACATGGTAGATCCCGGGGGCGACCCATGCCTCCAGGAGACGGAAGATATTGTCGGCGACATACTCGGTGGACGTTGGGGACATCCGAATATTATTAATGACTCGCAGTACACCACGATCATTTGCCAGCCTGATCATGGTCTCGACGAAGTTCCCCCCCTTGCCGCTCGCACCAGCCACGCCGAACAGGGAAGCTACTCTCACAATCAGCGTATCGTCGTGTGTCAGCTGCGCTAGCGACTCGCCCATATACTTGCTAATGCCGTAGACGTTGATCGGCGCCGGGCAATCCGTCTCCCGGTAAGGTCTATCGGCGGTCCCCGGAAAGACGTAGTCGGTGCTGATGTGAACGAAGCGCGCTCCGGAGGAATGGCACGCCTCGGCCATTTCTCTTACAGCATGGGCGTTCACCGCGACGGCCTTTGTCCCGTTGTCCTCGACCTCGTCCGTCTTGTGATAGCTGGTGCAATTGACCAGCACATCGAACTGCACCGATTCCAGCTTCGCTCCGATCCCCTCGAGATCTTCCACGTTGAGCTCGTCCCGCGTCCACGGGATCAGCTCGACGTCTTCCCGGTCTGCCGCGACCTGCTGTAGATCGGTTCCAAGCTGTCCGTTCGATCCCAGAAGAAGAACCCTCATAGGTTGATCATGCCCCCGTCGAACTCGGTCTCACGGATGATCCGGTGCCACTTCATCAGCTCCTGGTACCAGGCCAGAGTGATGGTGTCCGTCGTCTTGTCGAGCTCGCCGGATTCCAGTTTCTCCGAGATCTCGGAGACGCCGTCCTCCGCGACGCGCCGCGCCCGGAACCCGAGCGCCTCGATCTTCTCGAAAGACACGCGATAGGAACGGTGATCCGGATCCCCATACCACTCGAGCTCGACGGGCCGGGGCACGGTTTCCGCAACGCGCTCGGCCAGCGGCTTGATCTGGTAGTTGTTGGCCTCCGAGCCGACGTTGAAGACCTGGCCTCGGGTCTTCTCCGAATCAGCCTTCAGCATGAAGCACATCGCCGCCGCCGTGTCCTTCACGTGCACCATCGGCCGCCACTGGGTCCCGTCACGCATCATCGGCAGCTTGCCGGTCTTCCAGGCACCGTAGGTCATGCCGTTGATCGCGAGGTCAAAGCGCATGCGCGGCGAATAGCCGTACACGGTCGCCTGGCGCAGGACGAGCGCGCAGAAGTCCTCGTCGGCGAGCGGCAGTATGTCCTGCTCGGCCCGCAGGTTCGCACGGGCATAGGTGGTCAGGGGATTTGGCGTGCTCGTCTCATCGGCGATCACGCCCTCTTCCTGGAACCCGTAGATGCTGCAGGATGACGGCAGGATGTACCGGGACACGCCGAAGCGCTTCGCCAGATTCGCCGTATTCACGCGAGCGACGTGATTGATCTGCCAGGTGGAATCCTGGAAGAGCTCACCGGAAGGGTCGTTGGACAGTGCAGCGAGGTCGATGACCGCGTCAACGCCCGCGAAGTGGCGAGGCTCGATGCGCCGCGTGTCCGTGCGCACCTTTTCCACGCGCTCGTCGTCGACGAGCCGCTGGATTCCGAAGAAGTAGCGGTCGAGCGCCCGTACCTCGTACCCTTCCTCGAGCAGCATCGGAACGAGCACGCAGCCGATGTATCCGCCGGCTCCGGTGACCAGGATCTTGGACATCAGAATCTCTTCCCCTTTCTAAACCATCACGCAGTCAGATCAGAACGGCGACTCGAAGTCGGCGAGCAGCGGCTGGGCTCGGTCCTTGTCGGACAGCACCGCTTCCGATTCCGGAATGGGCCATTCGATGCCCAGGTCCGGATCGTTCCAGCGCAGTCCCTTGTCGTGCTCGGCCGAATAATAGTTCGATACCTTGTAGATCAGCTCCGTGTTCGGCTCGAGCGTGCAGATGCCGTGCGCGAAACCCACCGGCACCAGGATCTGGTTCCACGCCTCGGCGCTGATCTCGGCGCTGACCCACTGGCCGTACGTGGGTGATTCGCGCCTCAGATCGACAGCAACGTCCAGGATCGCTCCTCGCACGACGCGCACGAGCTTGTCCTGCGCGTAGGGCGGAGTCTGGAAATGCAGCCCGCGGATCGTGCCCCCTTCCACGGAAAGCGAATGATTGTCCTGCACGAACTCGATCTCGATGCCGAGATCCGCAAACGTGCGTCGGTTGTAGGTCTCGGAAAAGAAGCCGCGGTGATCGCCGAACTTCTTCGGGCGCAACAGCTTGACCTCGGGTATCCGCGTCTCCGTTATATCCATTTATACCTCAGAATCTGGGGGCCACGCGCCCGCCTAGCGGGTCTTGCTCAGGCTCGCCCGCTCGACGTGTCGCGCGCGGCCGGGGGCTGGGCTGGCGAACGACCAGAATCTTCCAGAAGCCGAAGGAGATACTCGCCGTAGCCGTTCTTGCTGCAGTGCCGGGCGACGTCTTCGAGCTTTCCAGCGTCGATGAACCCTTGCCGGAACGCGATCTCCTCGGGGCAGGCGATCTTGAGCCCCTGTCTCTCCTCCACCACGCGGATAAAGTTCGCCGCGTCGAGCAGGGCGTTGTGCGTCCCCGTATCCAGCCAGGCTGTGCCCCGGCCGAGAGTTTCGACCGTCAGGTCTCCTCTTGCAAGATATGCGCGGTTCACGTCGGTGATTTCAAGCTCACCACGGTCCGACGGCCTGAGTCCGGCCGCGATCTCGACCACATCGTTGTCGTAGAAGTAGAGCCCGGTCACGGCGTAGCTGGACCTGGGCAGTGCGGGCTTCTCCTCGATGTCGACAACCTTGCCGTTGCCGTCGAAGGCGACCACGCCGTAGCGTTGCGGATTGCGCACGTAGTACCCGAACACCGTGGCGCCGTAGGAACGATTCGCGGCCCGACGCATACTGTCCGCAAATCCATGCCCATAGAATATGTTGTCGCCGAGGATGAGCGACACCGGATCGTTCCCGATGAACGACCGCCCGATCGTGAACGCCTGCGCCAGACCGTCCGGTGAGGGCTGTTCCGCGTACTGGAGCGAGATTCCCCACTGGGAGCCGTCCCCCAGCAGACGCCGGAAAGCGGACTGGTCTTCTGGTGTCGTGATAACGAGTATGTCCCGGATACCCCCCAGCATGAGGGTGGAGATCGGATAGTAGACCATGGGCTTGTCGTACACCGGCATGAGTTGCTTGCTGACCCCGTAGGTCAGCGGGTACAATCGCGTACCGGTACCGCCAGCCAAGACGATCCCCTTCTCGATTGGCATGATCTCCCCGTCGTTCTCCATCGCCGCCGGGCACGGGTTAACTCCAGCCCGAGCGACCCATCTTGTGCACGGATCGGCCAAGCCGCTGAGCCGGTCGGGACGTGGTCACCCTTGGCCTGCGCAACAGTCTACACAATACCCGATCCGAGTGGCACCATGCTGGCGCGGTCCTCTCGGCCCAGCGCGAAGAATGCGCCGGTGAGCGGATAGCACCCGGTGTTCGCGACGACCTTCCGCTCGCCCATCCGCCGCCAGAGGCGTTGCCCCAGCACGGCTCAGATCAGTAGAAGAATCGCCAGACCGGTGAGCCCGAGAGTAAAAGCCCGCTCCAGGTAGGTGCTGCGTAAGGGCCCGAAGTCGTCGCGGCCGAATTCGGGATGTCCGAGTGCCCGATCATCGGATGCCGGCAGCCCCTACCGACGGGGCTTTATTTCGCTTCCAGGAAGCGTGCACCATTACAGATCACCCACTATTTGGCAGCACGCCAAGCCAGCCCCACAACACTGAATTTCGATTGCAGAACACGCGAAAGCAATGCGGCGAGTAAAAGCGAACACCGGGAACACCATGGCGGTTTTTTCCAGCACATATCGCGGTTCCACGGGCGATTCTCAGCGCGTAGGTCCCCAGGGAACACACAGGTACTGGTACTACCTGCTTTTCGCGACCGCCCTTGCGATCTTCCTCGCCTATTTGCGTTCTCCAGCCCAATTCGCCCATCCCCAGTTTTGGGCTGAAGACGGGACGATCTTTTTTGACGGCGCCAAAGCAGGACTATTTGCCTCCGCTCTGACGCCGTACGCAGGCTACCTCCATGTCATTCTGCGATTGGAGGCCTATCTGGCGAGTCTTTCTAGCCCCTATCTCATTCCATTGATTTACCACCTATGGTCCTTGATGGCGATCGTTGTCCTCTGCGCTACGGTGTTGAAGATAGAGCAGATCTCGTATCCCGTTAAGCTATTCTTGTGCGTAGCTATTGTGACAGTTCCGAACGGTGGTCCGATCTTCAACAACCTCACAAATTCACAGTGGCTTTACGGCGCCGCCCTCGCATTGATCATCGCCTATATGGACTCGTTCTCGGGTAAGGAGCACCTGCCATTTCTGGGGCTTGCACTCCTCTCCTCCCTCCAGGGACCATTCTCTATACTCTATGTTCCAGCGCTATGTGTGCGCGGCCTTGTCTCCAGAGATCTTAAGAAGCACGCCAGCCTGTACGTTAGCGTGCTATTTGGCGCCACCGTAGAAACCTTCGTGCTCTTTTTCAGAAGCAGCAGGCTCAACTCCGCCACCTTGGCGTGGGCGCCAATAGAAACCTGGGCCCACACCCTAGCCGGGGACCTACTCGGGGAGTATGGCGGCCCGTCGGCCATCGGCCATTACCTTTCTTATTCCATAGTCTGTCTGGCGTTAGCCTTGTTCCTCGGAATGCTCTGGAAGCTAAGCCGCGGCGACCAGAAGACGCGCAGTGAATATTGCCTCACGACCGCACGACCCGTTGTCCTTTTGAGTCTATGCGGAGCCACGATTCTGGTCGGATCGTATTACATAAGTAGAAACAACCCTTCCGCGATATCCCCGTACGGTGGCGGAGCCCGCTACTTCTATATCCCTTACTTTCTATTTACCGTTGTCTTCGTGCAGCTCGCACACTCCTTCCAAACTCGGCTCTACCCATATGGTGCCGCCCTGCTACTCTTAATTCCCATGGCATTCGGGTTTCAACGGGAGGGGATGCTAACCAAGGATCTGTACTGGCAAGGATACGTGGCGTTGGCTAAGTGTACCGGTCCGATCAACGCGCCCACCCTGCCGCAATGGCCCGTGTACCCAGGCTGGCATGCGAATCTCGGGAAAGCCAATCCGGGAAACGCACAGGATTGCGGGGGCTACCGAGTTCCAACACGGTTTAGTCCCGTCAACTTGCAGGGGAGGCAAAGTCTTAGGATTGTTATCCGACATGAGACATCCGGCAAGGGCTTCGTCGGCGTCCGGGTCACGATAGTCTCCAGCGCGGGAGGCTTTGCCCAGATGAGCACGGGTAAGTTCTCCAAAAAGAGACGCACAATCGAACGATTCTATCCGAGCGGTCGAAGCATAGAGTATTTCGTTTTGCCTTCAGCGCAGAACACAGGAGACCTCGTTTACGATGTCAAGCCACCATCCGCCAATTCGAAAATCACCGGTGTTGTCGTCCATAGACTGGTGAAAGGGCTTAGCAAAGCACAGCAAAGGGACACCGCATCAGTAGTCGTTTCCGGCCAGTACCTGTCCAAAACTAAAACCGCGGGCAACACCCCCCTCCCGCTGGCGCGCGGGCAATCGGCCACGGCCACACTCCTATTCGCCCCGGCTGGGCCACGCAAACGCGCCATAGTCAGGGCGGTCGGTGTCCTTCAGGGCAACAATTTCAATACTGCGGACGGACGTTTGGCAGTCCGACTCTGTGACGCCGACCATTGCGTCAACGGCGAACGGCCGCTGTCGGAATCTCGTGACAACAAGTATTTCTTCATTCCCTTGAGACAGTCATTATCGGTGCGGAGCGGCAGCCAACTACAGCTGGCGTTCACGCACCGGGGTGGACACCATCCGGAGACACTCTGGCTGTGGCCTTCAATGGACGAGACCCATCAGGTTGTCACGGGCCCCAACGGCGAGGTTCCCGGCGAGGCCCTGCGCATCACCATCACGTACAGTGAATCTCCGAGATCAGCGGGGTAGCCACGATGGCCCTGAATCGGTACGCTCTTTCCATCACGCCATCACACACCGAACTTGCCGCCGGTGGGCTAGGGCAAACCCAAGCACCATACATCGGTAGAGTGACCAGAAGAGGCGACTGCACCCGCCATCCGCGAAAGAGCCTTCCGCCAAGTTGGGGCCCGCCGACGGCTCAGAGTCCGGACGGACCCCGGCGGCCACCCAAATTCCCCCATCTGTGGCCACCTGAAAATCCCCCACCTGTGACCTGAGCCGGCAGCCGCCGGCGCTGCTTTGCGGCGGGACGTTTACGCTGCTTCCCTTTTATTGGGGGAGCGAGGAGTTGAACGTCTTGAAGTCGCATTTGCGGATCACGATCGAGACGCTGCTGGGGAAGGGGGCGAGCCAGCGCGAGATCGCCCGGCGCACCGGCGTCGATCGCAAGACCATCCGCCGTTACGCGGCGGCGTCAAATTCCCCCATGGCCACCGGCTCGAAGGCGGGGGAGGAGCAAATTCCCCCACCCCGGCCACC
>Ga0102944_1002636_pt1 | contig 10330 bp, 7 predicted proteins | sample SalPonD_shore_MG_FD_78172 | JGI IMG/M metagenome (GOLD analysis project Ga0102944, IMG submission 78172) | Salt pond soil microbial communities from South San Francisco under conditions of wetland restoration - Salt Pond MetaG... | ecosystem: Environmental > Aquatic > Marine > Intertidal zone >... | reverse complement strand
TGCCAGAGGATGTATTTCGCGACGCTATACTGTTGGATTAATGGTACACCCATCAAAATACTCCATCTGTTGTTGTGAATTCGATCCCACCTTGTGTGGGAGTTCCTTACAAAACCCCCAATAAATTAAGAAGATACAGTATGTGTCTGGAAATGTACAGTTTTGGTTTTTGACAGAATCTGAGAAAATTGTTGCTAATTTGACAATAAAATTCAAACTGGAACGCCCGGACCGCGACGGGGATCTCAGCGTTTCCCGGCGCTACCGTAATATTTCAGCCACATGTGTTTGAAATATGAAGAAAAGCGATGACCGCCTCCCCTTGCCGGCTGCACGGGGGACAGGGTGGCACATCATCGCTCTTCCGGTTCAGACAATCCGGGAACGGGCTTTGTTCAGAACCGGGAAGTTTCATTGCACGTAGTCCGGGAGCTGGCGATAATGGGCGGCTTAGATTGGAAGGTGAGACATGACCAAGGAATTGCACACACCGATTCTTGACAAGATTAATTACCCCGCCGATTTGCGGGCCCTGCCGGAATCGGAACTGGCGCCCCTGGCGGAGGAAGTGCGCGAATTTCTCCTGCACTGGGCCAGCCAGAACAGCGGCCATTTCGCCGCCAGCCTCGGCGCCGTGGAGCTTACCCTGGCGCTGCATTATCTCTACGACACGCCCCATGATCGTCTGGTCTGGGATGTGGGCCACCAGGCCTACGTCCACAAGGTGCTGACCGGGCGCAAGGATCGTCTGCACAGCATCCGCAAGGCGGGCGGACTGGCACCGTTTCCCAAGCGCGATGAAAGCGAATACGACACTTTTGGCGTCGGCCATTCCAGCACCTCCATCAGCGGTGCGCTGGGCATGGCCATTGCGAGTGAACGTCTCGGCGTGGAGCGCAAGGTCGTGGCCGTCATCGGCGACGGCGGCCTCACCGCCGGTCTCGCCTTCGAGGCCCTGAACCACGCCGGCGACCTGGGCACCAACCTGCTGGTGATCCTGAACGACAACAACATGTCCATCTCGCCCAACGTCGGTGCCCTGTCCAACCGTTTCGCCCAGCTGCTGTCGGGATCCCTGTATTCGACCGTGCGCGATACCGGCAAAAAGGTGCTGTCGAAAATGCCGCCGGCCTGGGAGCTGGCGCGCCGCGCCGAGGAGCACCTCAAGGGACTGATCGTGCCCGGCACGCTGTTCGAGGAATTCGGTTTCAATTACATCGGGCCCATTGACGGCCATCACCTGCCCACCCTGCTCGATACCCTGCGCAACATCCAGAAGCTGCAGGGCCCGCAGTTCCTGCACATCATCACCCGCAAGGGCAAGGGTTACGGGCCGGCCGAGGAAGACCCGGTCAAGTACCACGCCGTCACTCCCTTCGATCCCAAGGAAGGCATGCAGCCGAAAAAATCCTCGAGCCTGTCCTACAGCAAGGTGTTCGGGGAGTGGATTTGCGACATGGCCAAACAGGACGAGCGGCTGGTGGCCATTACCCCCGCCATGCGCGAGGGCTCGGGCCTGGTGCGTTTCGAACAGGAACACCCGGACAAGTATTTCGATGTGGCCATCGCCGAACAGCACAGCGTCACCGTGGCCGCGGGTATGGCCTGCGAGGGCCTGAAGCCGGTGGTGGCCATTTATTCCACCTTCCTGCAGCGTGCCTATGACCAGGCCATCCACGACGTGGTCACCCAGAAGCTGCCGGTGCTGTTCGCCATCGATCGTGCCGGCCTGGTGGGTGCCGACGGCCCCACCCACAACGGCAGTTACGATCTGTCTTTCCTGCGCTGCCTGCCCGGCATGGTGGTGATGGCGCCGGCGGACGAAAACGAATGCCGGCAGATGCTGTACACCGGCTTCCTGCTGGACCAGCCGGCGGCGGTGCGCTATCCGCGCGGCGGCGGTCCGGGTGTGGCGGTACAGAAGGAGATGACCGCGCTGCCCGTGGGCAAGGCCGAAGTGCGCCGCCGCGGCAGCCGTATCGCCATCCTCGCCTTCGGTGCCATGGTGCCGCCCGCGGAGGAGGCCGGCGAGGCGCTGGATGCCACCGTGGTTAACATGCGTTTCGTCAAACCCCTGGACGAGGACCTGATCCTGCAGCTGGCCGGGGAGCATGCGTTGCTGGTCACGGTGGAGGAGAACGTCGTCGCCGGCGGCGCCGGCAGCGGCGTCAACGAGCTCCTGGCGCAACACCTGGTGACCACGCCGATCATTAACTATGGTCTACCGGATCGACTCATCCAGCACGGCTCCCAGGATGACATGCGCCGCGACGCCGGCCTGACGGCCGAGGGACTCAAGGCGTTCATCGAAGAGCACCTGGACGACGCCGGGCTGGGCAATCCCGCGAAAAGCGCGTGACAGCGAGTGAATAGTGAATGGTAAATAGTGAATAGTGGAACTGATAAGGTGCCAAGGAGTTAATGTCTTTAACTATTCACCATTCACTATTCACGATTCACTTGTTTTTTTCATTTCACTATCTTTTCCACGGCGTCGATAAACCGCTCCACGTCCGCCATGGTGATCGCCCCCATCATGGAGATCCGGAACACGCGGTTGGCCAGTTCACCCTGGCCGGCGTAGATGACGAAGCCGGCGTCCTTGAGCCGGTCGTGGAACTCTGAATAGGCGATACCCTCGGGCAGGTGATAGGCGTGCAGTACGCAGGAGCACTCCGAGGCGTGCAGCAGCGGCCGGACCCCCAGGTCCATGAGGCGGCTGCGTGTCCTGGCCATGCGCCGGCGGTAGAGCGCGCGTCTCTCCATCCAGCCGCCTTCCTCGCGGTGCTCATCCAGCGCCACATCCAGCGCGTACAGGATCTGCGCGGACTGGGTGAAAGGCGTGCTACCCCGATCCTGCTGGTGCAGGTAGTTGCCCAGATCCAGATACAGGCTGCGCACCATGCCGTCTCCGTCCGGCATCTGTCCCCGGTTAACGACGACGAAGGCGGTGCCCGGCACCCCGTGCAGGCACTTGTTGGCCGTGCCGGCGCAGGCCGCGATATTCCAGTCTTCGAAACGCAGTTCCTCCGCGCCGAAACTGCTGACCCCGTCCACCAGTAACGGGATGCCGTGGTTTTTCGCCACCCGGCCGACGGCCGCCACGTCGTTGAGGCGGCCGGTGGCGGTTTCATGCTGCACCAGGGCGATACGGGTGATCCCGGCGGAAAGCCGCGCTTCGAGCTGCGCCGCGTTCAGCGGCCGGTCCCAGGCAAGGCGCAGGGTCTCGGCGGGAATACCGTGGATGCCGGCGATACGGCGCAGGCGTTCGCCGTAGACGCCGTTTTCGATGATCAGCAGGCGGTCGTTGCGGCCGCAGAGACTGCAGAGCATGGCCTCCATGGCGGCAGTGCCGGAGGCGGTGAGCAGCACCGCGGCCCAGTCTTCGGCGGGCAGCGCGTAGACGTCCAGCAGTTTATCCCGGATCCCTGTCTGCAGGCGGCTGAATTCCGGCTCGCGGTGGCAGATGTCGGGACGGGTCAACGCCGCGCGCACCCGTTCGCTCAAGTTGACGGGGCCGGGATTGAGCAGCACGCTCATCAGAAGCGGCTTCCCAGGTGCTGCATCAGCCGCCGCAGCACCTCGGGCGGTGTTATCGCGGGGCGGGGCAGATCGTCTGTTACGCCCGGACGGGTGCGCAGGCGTCCGAAGCGGGGCCGGTCTCCGTCCCCGGCGTCAAACAGGCGGTTGACCAGTTCCGGCCCCGTGCCGTCGAGGCAGACGCCGTAGCCGCAGGCCGCGGCGACGGCGGCGAAATTCACATTGCGGGAAACCGTGGCCTGGCCGCCGGTGGACTCGTGCACGCCGTTGTCCAGCAGGAGGTGAATGAAGTTGCCGCCGGCGTAGCTGCCCACGGTGGCGAAATTGCCCAGGCGCATGAGGGCGGCGCCGTCGCCGTCGATGACCACCACTTCCAGATCGGGGCGGGCCAGGGACAGCCCCAGTCCGATGGAGGAAGCACAACCCATGGATCCGACCATGTACAGGTGATTGGGACGATCCGCCAGGGCATACAGTTCGCGCCCGGTATAGCCGGTGGTGGCGATCACCACGCAGGCATGCTCGGGGCTGCATTCGATTATGCGGTGCAGGACTTCGCGCCGGGTGCCCGGCTCCGCCCCGGGCCGCGACGAGGCCGGCATGGCCGCGGCGGGCGGACGTGCCGGAACGGTATCGCGCAGCAGCGCCTGTGTCGCGACGCTGCCCTTGCGCATGATCAGGGCATAGGGGCGCTGTTCACCGTCCATCCAGGCCACGGCCCGCTGCAGCACGGGGCCGATGTCTTCCTCCCTGTCGGGGAAAGGCTCCCAGGGAATTTCCAGGGCATCGAACAGCGGCCCGGTGATGCGCCCCATGAGTTCATGCTGGGGTTCGTCATTCAGTCCGGGTTCGCCGCGATGAGTGCAGAGGATCAGTACCGGGATGCGGAACACCCAGGTCAGGGAGGCGGCGGGACTGACGGCGTTGCCGAGGCCTGAATTCTGCATCAGCACGGCGGCGCGCCGGCCGCCGACGGCCGCGCCGGCTGCCGTGGCCAGTGCATCTCCCTCGTTGGCGGAGGAGATATAACTCAGCCTTTCGTCATTGATAACGGTATTGATGAGCGGCGTCAGAAACGAGCAGGGCACGCCGGCAAATAACCGGAATCCGAATCCGCGCGCCGTCTCCACGAAGGATTTCGCCGCTATCATGCCCTCCGTCGCCTCAGTTCCGGCCGTGGGTGAAGTTGCTGGCACGGTCCAGGTCGGCAAGGGTGTTGACATCCAGCCAGTGGCCATTGATGTAGTGTACGCGGATAGTCTGACCCTGTTCGATGAGATGATTGAGCAGATCCGGCATGGTCAGCCGGTTGAAATCGGGCCGGCACCGCAGCTCGTCCAGGGCCGCGGTCAGCCGGTGACTGCCGTTACCGCCGATCTTGAGCATGCCGACCCAGCGTCCCGACGGCCGGCCGATATCCAGATGTCCGCGTTCCGAAATGTATTTCAGGCTCACTTCCTGCCGGAACAGGGAGCGGTTGTCCGGCCGCGAGCAGTAGGCGTAATCGGGTGCGCCGCTGATGAAGTGGTTCGGCAGGGCCGAGTCAATGACCACGACGAAGTCGCCGTCGGTGTCCAGCAGATCCTGGAGTACATAACCGCGGAATAACAGATCGCCGTATACAATGACCATGTCCTTCTCGAAGGATTCGCGGGCGCAATCGAGGGAATGCAGTTCCCCGGTGCGGGCGTAGTCCCTGTTCACCAGCAGTTCGATGCCCTCTGTCTTGATGGCGCAGGATTTATAGCCGGCGACAACGGTGATCTGATCGATGCCGTGGCGCCTGAACGCCGTGACCAGGTGCTGCAGCAGCGGTTGGCCGCCGATCCGGAGCATGACCTTGGGCCTGTCCCTGGTCAATTCATGCAGCTGCCTGCCGCGGCTGGCCGCCAGGACAATACCGCGGCGCTGCCGGCGCGGTTTCAGGTAGCGCTGCCGGGCGCGGCTCAATTCATCGACGCCCTGCAAATCGAAGACCCGATCGAGGCCGGCAATGCGATCTTCCACGTTGGTGACGGATCCATCCTCATAAATGCGCCGGCTGACCTGTTCCATGGCTGCAATGGAGGCACGGATCATGTGATTGGCCCAGATTACCAGGCTGATGCCGTTCTTGCGGTAGACGTCCGTCGGGGTGCTGTAATAACGGGTCGGTACGATGACCAGGGGCAGGCGGCCGGCCCACTCGCGTGCAAAATCCAGGATTTCATCCGGCCGGGACAGCTTGCTGTGGATCAGGACGGCATCGGCGCCGGCCTCACGGTAGGCTTCGGCCCGCCGCAACGCTTCCTCCATGCCCCAGCCGGCGATCAGGGCCTCGACGCGGGCGACGATGCAGAAGTCGTCGTCCATCTGGCTGTCCTTGCCCGCCTTGATCTTGCCGCAGAATTCGTCCACGTCCGCCAGCGGCTGGCGTTCGCCGTCGATAAAGCTGTTGGTCTTGGGGAAGTGTTTGTCCTCAATGCATACCCCGGCCACGGATCGCTGTTCCAGCTTCTGCACCAGGCGGCGCATGTTGTTGAAATTGCCGTAACCGGTATCGCCGTCGAGGAGTATGGGGATGCGGGTGGCATCAGACATGAATTCCAGCATTTCTACCACCTGCGTCCAGCTCGCCTCGTTGCTGTCGCGCACGCCGAACTGTGCCGACAGCGCCAGACCGCTGGCCCAGATGCCCCGAAATCCGGCCTGTTCCACCAGCCGCGCAGACATGCCGTTGTGAGCCTCGAGGATGAATTCCAGTTGCCGGGACTGCAGCAGTCGCCGCAACTGTGCACACTTGCTGCCAGGCTTGCCAATACCTACCGGTCGTGTCGCCATGTGCCTAACCTTCCTTGCCATTAAATGCAGGGCAGAATCTCCCGTTCGGCCCGCCGGAGATCCTCCGGGAAATCTATCTCCGTCCAGGGCAGGCCGGTGATGTCTTCATAGTAGAATCTGCCGGGAAATTCTAGCAGACAATCCCTTATTACCTCCTCATAGGGGGCGTTAACTTGACCGGCGTCAATATATTTCCGTCCCCGACGCAGGAGATCGGCGAAGATGTCGGGCGAGAACTTGAAGAACCCGACCGATTCTCCCTGGAAATCAAAGCGCAGGTCGGGGGCGACTTGCTTGCGAAACTCGACCAGCGAACCGTCTGCGACGCACAGTTTCACCGGTTCCTCGCCGGGAATGAAATCCCGATCCAGCAGGAAGCAATTCTCATGCGGGGAGTTCAGCAGGCGTCGCAATATCTCGCGGTGATAAAGCACGTCAGCATCCATGAGCAGGATTGCTTCGCCGGGATGGGTCCGGGTACCGGCGGCACAGAGACTGATCAGGCTGCCGGCACGATAGTCCGGATTATGGACCGTGGTGATTTGCAGCGCAGCCGGCACCCGTTCCAGTTCCTTCTCGACGGCTTCCCGTTCATGCCCGGTCACCACCAGCAATTCGGGAATCCCCAGCGCTTCGAGCACGCGCACATGACGGGCCAGCAGGCTGCTTCCGGTGAACTCGAGCAGGCACTTCGGTCGGCGGCCAGCGCAGCTTCCCAGGCGTTGACCGACACCGGCTGCCAGAATGATTGCTTTCATGTCGGCATCATTCAGAAATGCTGTTGCATGTCACAGTACAGGCAGGTCCGGACCTGTACGGTAGCGTAAAATACAATAAACCCGTCTATTATGATATCAACGATTCCAGTAGTATAGACGGACAGAACCAGTCTGGAAGGCACACAAGCGCATGTCATCGGGTATACCGGAAAAACTCGGCAAGTACGAGATCCTCAAGCAGATCGGCCGCGGCAGCATGGGAATCGTTTATGAAGGTTACGATCCCTACGTGGACAAGAAGGTGGCTATCAAGGCGGCCCTGGCCGACTCGCTGAAAGACAACGAGTCCGGGCAGCGCTACCGCAAGATGTTTTTCAACGAAGCCCATACCGCCGGCATGCTCAAGCATCCCAATATTCTGGAGATTCTGGATGCGGGCGTGGACGGGGATGAATGTTATATCGTCATGGAGCTGGTCGAAGGGGGTGATACCCTCAAAACCTACTGCCGCGCGGACAGCCTGCTGCCGGTGGAAGAGGCAGTGGAGGTTATATTCAAGTGTGCCAAGGCACTGGATTATGCCCACCGCCAGGGCGTTATTCATCGGGACATCAAGCCGACTAATATCCTTCTGACCGGAGACATGGATGTCAAGATCGGTGATTTCAGTATTGCACACCTGGTGACATCAGAAACGACCAATACCATGCCCATGGGCTTTGTCGGATCGCCGCGCTACATGTCGCCGGAACAGGTACACGAGGAGAACATCACCAACCAGACCGATCTGTTTTCCCTGGGAATCGTTATGTACGAGATGCTGACCGGGCATCATCCTTTTGCCGCAGACAGCTTTTCCAGGCTCATTCACAAGATCATTAACGAGCGGCCGCCGCCGTTGCGGACCTATCGCAGCGATCTTCCCGACATCCTGGAAAAGATCGTTTATCACGCCCTGCAAAAAGAACCGTCCAGACGTTATACCATGGGTTTGAATATGGCGGCAGATCTCAGCCTCGCCTTCGATTACCTCGAGGCCCCCGGCAAGGACATCGAGGAGGAAGAGCGGTTCAACGCCATCAGGGCACTGGAATTTTTCAGGGACTTTCCGGATTCGGAGATCTGGGAGATCCTGCATGCCTGTATCTGGCAGGAAGCCAGCGAAGGGGAGGAGATTATCATCGAGGGAGACATTGATGATTCATTTTATATCATTGTCTCCGGTGCCGTGCAGGTGAAAAAGGGCGGCAAGAATATCGGCACACTGCAGGGCGGTGACTGCTTTGGTGAAATGGGATACCTGGAAAAGACCGAGCGATCCGCCTCTATCATCGCCCTGGAAGATATGCAGGTCATGAAGATCAACTCCACACTTATCGACCAGGTATCTATCGATTGCCAACTCCGTTTCAGCAAGGTCTTTCTGCGGACTCTGGTCAAGCGCCTGTCACAGACGACGAAGCTGGTCGCGAATAACAACGAGGGCGCCTGACAACGCCGGCAGGCCTCTCTCCGGTATTGTCAAACTGTGATTAATGCGGCGTTATTCACTGTCCAAATATGCGAATTTCAAGTAAGATTCTGCACTAAAATTGCCGGCGGGAAACAGCATCAGAATCGGCAAAGTGCGTTAACACACAGCCTGTACAGATATTTAAATGGACGATATTCCAAAACGCCTGGGCAAGTATGAAGTCATTCGCGAGATAGACCGAGGCAGCATGGGCATCGTTTATCTCGGCCACGATCCTTATATCGATCGCGATGTCGCCATCAAGGTGGCCCTGTCCGAATTGTTGACCAATCCCGATTCCGGGGAGAATTACCGCAGGATGTTCTTCAATGAGGCCCACACTGCCGGCACACTGACGCATCCGAATATCGTCAGTATCTTCGATGCCGGTGTCGAGGGCGAAACCTGTTACATCGTCATGGAATACATCGACGGCGGGGAAACCCTGAAGAACTATACCAAGGAAGATAACCTGCTGCCCATGGAGAAGGTCGTGGAAATCATCTTCAAGTGTGCCCGGGCACTGGATTATGCTCATGGCAAGAACGTGATACACCGTGATATCAAGCCGTCCAATATCCTTCTAACCCGCGATAAGGACATCAAGATCGGTGATTTCAGCATCGCCCATGTCAACAAGCCGGATGACACCCAGACACTGCCCATGGGGGTGATGGGTTCGCCGCATTACATGTCGCCGGAACAGTTGCGCGAGGACCGCATCGGCACCCAGACGGATCTGTTTTCCCTCGGCATCATCATGTATGAACTGCTCACCGGCAGGCATCCCTTCAAGTCGGAATCATTTTCGAAACTGGTGAACAGCATCCTCAACGAGGAGCCCGTGCCGCTACGCGAGATCAAGGCGGAGCTGCCGGAAGTACTCGAGGATATCGTGAACCGCGCCCTGTGCAAGGATCTGGCCGGCAGGTATCGGCACGGCGTGGACATCGCCACCGATCTGAGCAGGGCCTTCGATATCCTGGAGGGACAGGAAGAAAAGATTTCCGCGGAAGAGAAGTTCAACCTCATCAAGGAACTGGAATTTTTCAAGGGCTTCCCCGACGAGGAACTGCACGAAATCCTGCAGGCCAGCAACTGGCAAAACTATCGCAAGGACGAGAGCATCATTGTAGAGGGGGAACTGGACGACTGTTTTTACATCATCATTTCCGGCAGCGTCAAGGTGGTGAAGAACGGCAAGATTATTCGTGAACTCACGGCCGGAGACTGTTTCGGTGAGATGGGCTACCTGGCCAGAACCAAGCGCACCGCCTCCATCATCGCAGGCAGCAAGACGTCCCTGCTCAAGATCAACTCCACCGTCATCTCCCAGGTGTCACTGAATTGCCAGGTCCGTTTCCTCAAGGTGTTCCTGCGTACCCTTATTTACCGGCTGTCGGCCACGACGGAGATTATCTCGAGCCTGGATGATTAGTGAGTAGTAACAACGGTCTGGTATGGTCCTGCCGGAAAACTCGAAGAATTCATCCAGGTTCTAGGTTTCGATAAACAACGGCATGGATGCCGGATAGCCTGCTCCGCAGGCTTCCGGCATGACAATCTTTCACTAATTACTACTCACTACTGACCACTCACTGCCGTTCAGAAGCGGTACGACCCCTCCACCCCGAACGTCCGTGGCGGACCCAGGACGCAGCGCTGCATGCCGCCGCCGGTGGTCGGATCCACCAGCCCCAGGGTGGTGCCGATGGGCTGGTTGTAAATGGTCTGGCAG
>Ga0102944_1002633_pt1 | contig 10331 bp, 10 predicted proteins | sample SalPonD_shore_MG_FD_78172 | JGI IMG/M metagenome (GOLD analysis project Ga0102944, IMG submission 78172) | Salt pond soil microbial communities from South San Francisco under conditions of wetland restoration - Salt Pond MetaG... | ecosystem: Environmental > Aquatic > Marine > Intertidal zone >... | reverse complement strand
TCAAATGCCCGTAGGTTCCATACTTCAGAAACCAACGTAAATAAACTCGAATACTTAACAGATAAGCTAAATTTTACTTCATCAATTAAATATGATAATGTCCCTTTAGATTTTTACTCGAATTTTGATGGGACAACCTTGGTCACTAGTTATTTTTCCCCATATAAAATATTCAATGAATATAACAACGATAAAGCCATTGAATTTTTTATTACTCTAAATTTAGCAACGTTAGACTATTCCAAGGAATATGTCATGCAAATTGATTCACTTGTCTTTGCATCTAGTAAAAACGGTGACCCTAACAAACATCTCATTGATCAATCAACTGAATTCATTCATCTTCGTTTCCCAGAATTTTATGATAATAATATACAGACATTCAACTATCCACCAGGTGTTTCTTATGAGCGAGTAAATGGTAAAACTTATCTGATTTCATCTCTCCTATTAGTATCATTTATTACTGCATTTGGTATCAGAGTTTACAATAAAAGATCGAAAAAAAGCTTTAATGAAGAAGAAAAAGATGAATTAACAAAACAGATTTATTATTCTCAAGAAACTCTACATCAAAATACCTACAAAACTAAAAATGGGGGAATGTCCCGAAAAGAAGGATTCCTATTTCTCATTGCTACAATTATTTTTTTAAGATTGGGCTCACTCTACTTGTGATGGATCAAACAGTTCCTAATTAATCATAAACAAACATAGTATTGTTTCCACCTTTTCATGTACACTGAGTAATCATTTCCATCTTATCATGGAATAACAATTCTCAATAATTTAATATTAAATCGTCTCTATGTGAAAAATATGAGGGTTAACTGTTATTTCCAATCCCATTCTTTCATGAAAGACTCATCAGTTGTCAGTATCCAGAAAAGTGAGAGCAGATACAATTAAATGAGAGCGGATACAGAATTATCAAGGACAACTAAATACTGTGAGGTAATTACAGGTCACCATGTCATTATATTCCTGATTGTCCTCTGATTTAGATACTACAAGTACTGGTCATTGTTTGGTAGTTGACAGGTCTGTGAATGGAAATGAAACCAGTAGTATTTTTCCCTGTCTCTAACTCATTCTAAATGTCATCTTCTGAAATTTTGAGTTCATTTCTGACAAGCAGATTAGATACGAGTTTTAGACCTGAAACAATAATAAAATTGAGAAAGGGAAATTTTATACCTTAGTGGGATAAAACAGGTAAAGAAACTATTATAAGCTTGATTTTTCAAAAGAATTCCATTCCCATTAATTAAATTACAGATATATTGAAAGCTTATTTTACAGCACAAGGATGCATTTTTTTCTAATTTTGAGAAGTTAGTCTTATTGGTTATCAACGATATCTGGTAACAATATTTCACAGGTAGCTATAGGCATGAAATTCTATCTATATCGGTGATTACAAATTAAATTTAAATCACGAAATGAGAAACCGATTCTTGGTTCAATCTTAACTTAGGTTTTAATTACAGGCCTTATGTTAGCCCCTGCGATTAACAATGGACTAAATTCTCAGAAAGAAATTGTAATATTACAATTCACAGAAGATCAAGTCACCAACAGTGCGCTCGATAACATTTTGGTTGACCATCCAAATGCTATTGTCATTAAGGAGGATAATTCAATAAACACCTCATGGTTCTCTCATCAGCTATGGGGTCGTTGACCATCGTAGGTCATGGTTATGGAAATGGTATTCTGATGGAAGATGGACCAACTAGTTGGGAAACGTATGGATCATTTGTTAATTCCATTAATGCACAGAATGTAAGACTCCTTAATTGTAATTCTACCACCGTTAAACAGTACGTGGAAATAGATGTAGTGTCATTTGGAGGTATGATTAATGCTTGACTGGGAGGAATGAAATCCTCACCGTATATCTCCATATTTACCAGAACCTTAGAACATGTTGATGCCAGGATGTCGTCTTTGTACAATTTGGCTAATGACTTGAATAATGGGAATGAACAGAGATTACCACTTACAATGTATTTCAATGAATATTTGGGATTCGCATCTGTAGCAATCACTTTACTTGCTGTAGCCATACTTACTGCCACATCAGCTCCGGTTGGATCGTGGATAAGAAAGATAGGTTCCTGTTAACCTTCTAAAAGGCCACATAAAAACACTTTAGATTAATGGAAACTGGTATTTATTATGTTAAACAGTCAAACACCCAATGAGATTGAGTTTGTAGAATCGAAAAAACAATATATCTTAAGTCTCCTAATTTTCTTAATTGGTATTGGATTTAATGTTACTGTATCTGTCATTTTTGGGAGTCCATTGATTGGTATCGCTGTTACGTTATCTTCCCTATATATCTTATTAATTAGTGTAAAAATCCAGTTTCAATGGTCTATGAATAATTTCTTTCATGCGATAATTCCAATTGTTATACTATTGTATATTCTCTCAACTTTGAGTATAGGTGGTCCCTTGACAATCCTTTTAGTGTTTTTAACCACTTTGGTTATGATTACGACTACACTCCCATTTAGCTCCCATGTTTATAGCATGCAACTCCACTTCACAAAAGAAACAAACCATCTTCAAATTACATATAACAAATTATTTGTGAAAATTGTCAAAGATATCAATGTAAATTCAGAAAATTTCCTACAACTTAAATATACTCACTTAAAACTTCCAGATCTATTTTTTACAAAAGGTATCTTTCACAAACTCATTTTTGAGAATTTTGACGGTATTTACATAGCACCTGTTAATGCCAATGGTTTTACTCTGGTAAATAAATTATTACGATTGCTTGAACCCCATGAATTACATATAGATGGAATTACACGAACCAATGCAAAACTTGCTGTACCACAATCCAATAGTATCAAATTGATCCTACCAGTTGAGAAATCGATTCCGTCTGGTTTTCATCCAATTGAAGAATTACAAAATTTGGACTCTCTTTCAAATTTTGAGTATTTAACTCCTAAAGATGAAAAAATGTCAAAGGCTAAAGCTCTTTTCATAATTTCTTTTCTAGTAGTCGTTACTGGTATCATTATGACAGCAATTGCTATTCTACCAAATAATTTAGATTTACCTGTTCGCATCGCATTCTTATTCTTCATGGTACCAAATACTATCTTGTTGGTCATAATTACATTTGTCATTATAATACACGTGATCACTATTTGGTTTGGTAAATTCACACTTGAAATTGGTAATGACAGTCTACAGATGATTTACAACTTAAATGGCATACATAGGGTGAATATTGAAATTCACAATGCATTTAATCCTCTAATGAAAATAGAAAATAACAATGTATACATCTGTATTTTGAATCAGGATCGTGAAATATTTTACAAACATCGAATTGGAAGATTGGAAGCTGATGATGTTACGATACTTGGGCTAATTGAATAATAAATCAAATCTTATTGCTATTAATTCACAGGAATATCGAAACTATTGCCTCTTTTACATAGGAACTCATTCTCAAACTTTGGAAAATGAAATCCCAAATTATTAACTTTTTGGAGAGACTCGATTTTTCTCATCCCCACGTAATTACAAAAGACTCATATGACAATTATACAGGTTATTGAAACGTGTAGACAATATATTGAACCAAAAACCGCTCAAAACGATGTAATTACGCTTGGATAAATTGTATAAGAATCATCACATTTTATTGAGTAAAGGGATCGAAACTCCCAAAGTTCCAAATGTGACCTTCTGGATCCGCACATGTGAAATCCCGACCACCATACTCTTCATCATTGATCTCAATAAGAATGGTCGCACCATTGCGTTTTGCTTGATCATAATACCAATCAGGGTCCTCAACAACAAGGTATGGCGCTTGAGTACATTTTTCTTCAATTAATGTCGGTTCAATCATCAATTTGCTGTATTCCCCTTGATTTTGAACTGATGCAATCATGATCATGAATTCTCCTGCAAGAAGCTCAGCATGATCAATTAATTGGTCATCTCCCTCTATAACTAGATGTTTTTCAAAGTTCCAGGTATTACACAACCATTCTATCATCTGTTGTGCATCCTTGTACCGTAAAGTTGGTATTACATGTTTAATAGTCATATCCGGAGATCATGAGAATTACATAAAAAGCTTGTTTCGATGGAATTTGTCACAACCTTAGCAAGGCAGGACCTGATATTCAAATACCACTTATTCGTAGGAACTCACTCTCAAAGCTATGGAATTCAGGTCCAAAATATTTATTACAAGAAAATTCTCATTCCCAGTTAATCTAAAAAAAGACGTAGCTATAGTCAATGATTGACAATATGAACTAATTTGGTGCCTTAATACCAGTCCATACGCCTTCAAATGTTTGTTCAAGGAGACTATCATTTAGTTCAAGTTCTCCTTTATGATGACGAATGACAAGGGATTTTATTACATCAAAGCTTAAGCAATAAAGACAGAACCTGAAATATTTCTTAGAATACCTTGCTCAGTAATCTCTAGTATTTACGTATTGAGGGGGTAGATAATGTCGTTAAACTTCGTAACTCCATCTTCAAGCTAGCGGAGTATTTTCGTAATGCTTCAGAAAATTCGTTTTATCTGGATTTTGAAGGTAGAAACCTGCAATCTTCGTCCAAACTTGTCTCATAACCGTTCTGTGATCAATTGAAAAATCCATATTAGCTCTCTTCTCTATGAAAACTCCTGAAGATGGTGCAGCTACCCAAGTGCTATTGGCAATTACTCCTGAAGAAGAAATTGTCAATGGAGGATATTATGGAGATCTTAAAGTTGAAAATGAAGCTGTTAGTGCAAAAAATGAAGAAGATGCCAAGAAACTCTATGATTATTGCGATGAAATGACCATGGAATATCAAGCAGTTAAAGATTAATCAAAGAACACTCGCCAATCACTCATTAATATTTAATCTCTATCCTATTTGGTATTCTCTATTAGTGTTTTCTCTGTTTCATACTCAACTTGAAACATACCATCAGCAGACAACTCATACTGAGTTAAATACTCAGTTCTATTCAGTTCTTCCAATTCAGTAGCGAATATACTACGTTCTTCCTCCCAAAAAAAGATATTGAGAGAGAACTTAGGCCGGGAAAGTGCTACATAGAGTATCCTTCTTTCCTCTTCTTCTTGTGAATATACCCGTAATTTTTGATTTAATGGTTTGAGGAGGTAATTACCACTAAATACACTGGGGAATGCAAAAAATGTATCATTAAGATCTAATACAATCACGATCTCAGCTTCAAGTCCTTTAGCTTTTTGTATGGTCATAACTTCTACATGAGAGTTTCTATGTATCCTGTCCTTTCGTTTTAGGCACATCGACTCATCACAAAGTCGTAGTTCTGACTTTCTTATATTCTCATCAATATTCCAATAAAGGGATTTGTAGGCTTTCCTGGTATAACGATGTAAAATCAATATATCGTTGGGATTACCTCCATCTTGTATGTATTTTGTGATCATTTCACCTACTTTAGAGGCTACCATCATGTTGTATCGGTACTGCTTTTCAGTTCTCACGCCTATGAGACGTACTGCGTTTCTCTCTTCAATTGCTGCCTCTACTCTCTTTTGTAGTTGTCTGGTATTCCTCTCAATCGTGAATTGTGATATATTTACAATATCTACCGTGCTACGGTAGTTATACTTTAGTTTTATATCCTTAGTATGAGCCAACTCTCGATCGATATTCGTAAACATTTGATAATCTGCACCTGTGAACCCATAAATTGACTGCCAGTCATCTCCAACCACAAATAAATTTGCCCGATTTCGTTTCAATAATAACTTGATCAATACAAATCTCACTTTGGATATGTCCTGAAATTCATCCACTAAAATATAATCATATGTATCATACAACAACATTGGATCATCCCTGAGAGCATCTATTGCATTTATTAACTGGTCAATAAACTGAACCTTCTTCTCAATTTCCAGTCTTTCTTCGAATTTCTCATATAAAAAATTCGCCATTTTATTGAATACCTGAAGCTTTCCTGATGCATCTCGATAAATCTCATCCCGCTTTGCCTTATCGAGTAAGTAGGTCTTACTTATTCTAATATAATTGACCACTGCCTTGAATAATGCTTCTTTTTGCTCTTCAAATCTCTTCCATAAGGTTTGTTTTAATTCTTCTGGTGGTACTGCCTTTATTACAGGATAGATCCCCTGAGCTGCAAGTCCTTCTTGTAATTTTTTGATCAGGACCCTACGTAATTTACCTGGTGTATTAATATTATCAAAAAAATCACTACTGTTGGTCTCAATGAGGTAGCATTGTCTCTCCTCAGTTAATTGTTGATATTGTTGTAATTTTTTCTTCTTACCATACTCATATCTCTCAATTTGACTTGCAGTCATAAAACTGGGATAGTTTCCATTTTTATCATGACTCCAGTGCTCCCAGTAAATTCGAAATGGAGTTAAGTAGAAATCAGGTCTTGTCTTTCTCTTTCCACCTGAGCTAGTGGAATATTCCATCCAGTCACAGGGATGTTCATACCGCAATAGATTATCACCTTCTGATTGAAGCATCTTCTTACCATTGATTTCAAGGATAATCAATGTATCATAAATCGCCTTCTCTGCCCATGATTTTACAGTCAATCCATCTACGGTACGGTAATGCTGTTCTCCATAATATTTAATGATTTCTTCAGGGCTACTAAATTCATCTACTACCATTTTAAATTCATTTTGTAATAACTCTTCTACTAAAAATTCAGTAACTTGTTGTGAGAAATTCTCTTCTTCCAATTGTTCTTCTATACAATCGGAAATCCACCTCTCAGCATCATTATCATACAGAATATTTTGATATCCTCCAATTTTAACACCAAGGGAATTGAATGTTTGCACATCTACTTTACTTAGATCGTATCTATCCTTTAATCTCTTTTGCATCTCTTCTCTGGCTTTTCTCTGAAATGCTACGGCCAAAATCCGTTCCTGAGGAATACGATGGAAATCTCGCTTTACAAGGTATGCTATCTTAGTTGTCAAAATCTCAGTTTTTCCCGATCCTGCTCCTGCTATCACCCGTATTGTATCCTCTTCTGCGATCACTGCCTCCTGTTGGTTCTCATTTAAGGGATGTTCTCTAATAGTTCCATCTGCAAATTTCATTGGTCCTAACAGTGATTCATATCGATTTCTGTTCTTGGATATGTATCTTTCATTATAATCTTCAATTTTCTCAGGATCTGTAAGCCAATCAATTTCTTTCACTTGGTTAATTATGGTACTGCTATGTTCCCGGCTATTTGAATCAATCCTTGCATATACTTCTTTAATCTGGACGATGGTTGTATGTGACAAATAGAGCTGATAATTTTTTAACTCATTTACAATTCTATTCAACCAAATATACAAATTAAGTTCAAATTTCTCTTTGATAGACTTTACCTGTTTTCTAAGTGTGGTATAGCTTCCATATTTTTTCTCATAATTTCTGAGTTTTATCCATTGATAGAGTAGATAAGGTGCACCAATGATCACAATACATAGATACTTTGCTATCTGTAATTGGTCTCTAATTCTTTCCAAGCGTCGTAATCTAGTAATATATGTATAAAATAAGTTATCATCAGGTACTTCATTTAATTTCATTGATGTTTCTTAGTATTCAATATTATCTAGGTATATAACTGGTATTGGGTATCAATAAGTAATAGTGGGGCTCTTAAAAAATTATGACTCTTTGTCATGGATTGGTTGCCTCCAATGCACTCTTAAGTATTATCTCAAAATCGATCTCTGCATATAATATTTTCAAAAATGATGGAAATACATATGCATTCGCAGTTACTTTATTTGGGCTTCTACCAGATTTAATTATAGTGATTACCGAAATTAACAATATGATGTCGTGGTATGAAGCAGCTACATTTTGGACCGGAGCAACTGCTGATATGGCGAAATTACAACCATAGATTATTGCAGGTATGATTGCTGTAACGGTTGCAGCATTTGCTTCTGCTCTATATTCAACATATTTGGACTGGAATGACGCTTAAAACCAAGGTCACGAAATCAAATGTTTATTTCAAAATCAAATACCAATCAGATAGTTAATGAACTATATTTGAATGTTCTCAAGTTAGTGTTTGCAATAATAATTCCGGATAGGTTTTGTCTATATTCTCATGGATGAGATTCCAAGAGATCTATTAAATATTTTAATAATATTGTTTCTGGTCACAACTATTAGCATTCTAATGATAGGCTCCATCAAAAACAATCAAAATTTACAGCTGATCTCTTTTACGCTGGCTCTTGTATTGGTAGTATATGCGATAGCCAAGTTATTATTTACCGATGTTATTTTCTTGACTATTCCTATTGTAAATTTGCTCCCATTTCTTGGTATTTTAGGATTGAGTACTCAATTATTAAAAAGTAAACAATCAAGTTCTGTAACGCAAGAATGACGTCAATACTTGGTTAAGTTATAGTAGATTAGCCAGTCGATATCCTTTGTATTGTAAAATCATCAAATCAAATCTTTTCAGGATGAGAACTGACCATTTGTACCAGATGAATACTATTTGATTATGAAGGTCTTACATATGGAAACAATTGAGAATCCACCTCGGTATCTGATTTTGCGTTATTAGTTGAGTTAACTACACAATTTTTATCAATTGTGAAATAAATGTTACTATGGAGCGAATTTGGCCTTGAAACTATATCAAAAACAAATCCAGGTGTAATTGCAGCTGTACTTGCAACAACAATTGCTGGATTTTTATTTGCTTTAGATAATGCAAAGAAGGCTTGGAACAATTGAGGTGATTTCTATATTTAGACCGACTAATATTAACACAAAAATGACCTACGAATACTATAATGCAATTAAAGTTTCTTTGTTAATATTCACAATTTTAGGAGTTATCATGTTATCACTATCTGGTTCAAGATACGATATATTATTGATTGCGAGTGGTATTTTCTTGTTTATCTCTATAACTATGATAATATTTGGAATTTACAAAAATAATATCGAATTAATTGTTTACGGTATAATTATTATGGGATCCTTATTTCTAACCGATGTATTTATCCTTATCAATTATTTTATCCTACTCCTTTCTCTAATTATTCTTTCATTTCTCATCATGGTTTTCCTGCAAATTTATCTTGTTAAAATCGATCCCAATAATAATCAGTAGTCATAGAAGTGCAATTAGATTAAGATTCAATAACTAGTCCGCTAGTTTTCGAAGAGAGCGTTAGATACAAAAAGTGGTTTAAAAAGGCTGATTTAGATAGCCCTAGTATTTTATATCATCATTACAATTTTTTCACTTAGGTCAAAATCTTATTCAACTAAAAACAGTTTTATTTGAATCCCTGAATATATTCGTTATTTGATTGTAAATTCAGTCTTTGTAGGATATTGTCTTTAGTAAATACCATGAAGTGTAAAATATCCAAATACAACAATTATTATAATCACAATTAGAAATTTCACTGGATTAATTTATACGGATTACAGATTTAACATTATCAAAAACACTTCACTAATCAATTTGCTGATAGAATTCTTTAATGAAATATTCTAACAGGTTTATTGCAATTTGTGAAACTAGTTTTTCAGAATTTGTAGATTTCTATTGTTTATCATTTAACACCATTCCCGATTGATCATAGAAAAATTGATCACAATTCCACTTATTCGTAGGAACACATTACTAGACTTTTGAAAAAAAGATCCATTAATTTGAACTTACAAAGATTGAAATCATTAATAATTGATATGTACTTGATCTTTTGTTGATCTCTGTTCAGTAGGATTATCGAGATAAGAAATCCAAGACTTTCCTGTTGAATTGCTGGCTATTATCCTCATGAACAATATGTGAGGCTTCTGTTATGACTATTTTCTCTGATTGAGGCAGTAATCGATCAAGATAGTTGGTAATATGGTGTAAAAACGCAGGACTATCCTCACCGTTAACAAGTAAGGTAGGTACTTGTATCGATTTCACATCTTCTGGATCAACATCATCAAATCCTGAACCAAGGATCTCAGCTTTAAAGGAATTACGCTTTATCTGTTCCATTCTTTCTTCTGTAAGTCTCTCAAAATATTGATCAGTCAGTAAAGCACGTCCAAACAGAGTCACTGCTTGTTCCATATCATTATTTTTTGCAGCTTTCTCTGCTGGATTCAGTCCTGAAATGGCAAATTGTATTATGGATACAGCTGTTTGGAATTTGGTAAAAAGAAGCTTGATGATTTGAATTGGTGTAGGAGGAACCGAGATAAATAGAGTTAGTACTGGAGGTTCAATAAGAACTAGTTTTTTAACAAAT
>Ga0102944_1002632_pt1 | contig 10333 bp, 10 predicted proteins | sample SalPonD_shore_MG_FD_78172 | JGI IMG/M metagenome (GOLD analysis project Ga0102944, IMG submission 78172) | Salt pond soil microbial communities from South San Francisco under conditions of wetland restoration - Salt Pond MetaG... | ecosystem: Environmental > Aquatic > Marine > Intertidal zone >... | reverse complement strand
GACCTGCTTGCCTGGAGCCGGGGCGGCTTCCGGCTCCTCTGCCAGCGGACCGAAGACGAGTTCTACGTCCTCGGCGTCTGTCCGGGGGGCTAAACAACCCCCATCCTTATCCCCTCTCCCTCAGGGAGAAGGCCAGGGTGAGGGGGAACCGAACCAAACAACGGACGCGAAGCGACGACAACAACGGAGCGAACGAACAATGGCCACCAAGATCGACAAGAAGATCGTGGACTACGGCGTGGTAAGCGAGGAGGAAGAGCCGCAGGCCCCCGAGGCCGGCGCCGCCGAGGAGAAGACCACGCCGGACAACGTCGTGCACATGACCGAGACCCTGGAGCGGCCCGACATGCTCCTGGGCTCCACGTACAAGATCAAGACGCCGCTCTCCGAGCACGCCCTGTACGTCACCATCAACGACATCATCCTCAACGCCGGCACCGAGCACGAACTGCGCCGGCCCTTCGAGATCTTCATCAACTCGAAGAACATGGACCACTTCCAGTGGATCGTCGCCCTGACCCGCATCATCTCCTCCGTGTTCCGCAAGGGCGGCGACGTCACCTTCCTGGTGGAGGAGCTGCGCTCCGTGTTCGACCCGCGCGGCGGCTACTTCAAGAAGGGCGGCAAGTACATGCCCTCCCTGGTCGCCGAACTGGGCGACGCCATCGAATGCCACCTCAAGATGATCGGCCTGCTCCAGGAAGACGGCCCCGACGAGCACCAGAAGGCCCTCATCGAGGAGAAGCGCAAGCAGTACGAGGCGACGGTGAAAGAGGCCGAGGACAAGGACCCCGGCGACTTCCCCGACGGCGCCGAGCTGTGCGGCAAGTGCAACACCAAGGCGATGATCCAGATGGACGGGTGTTTGACTTGCCTTAACTGTGGGGAGAGTAAGTGCGGGTAGGCTGGGCCTCAACCATGCGTTATCGACGAGCCGGCGGGACCGCGCCCCCTCCAGCTCGTCGGATCCCGCGGCTACCGATGATTGTAGGAGCCCGCTCCCGCGGGCGAATTGTTTTTCGGAAGGGGCTGAGCCCCGGATCGCTCGGTGGACCGGGCATCTGTAGTAGTACAGATCACTGCATTTGGAGCCGATCCGGCTCGCCTACCCGGCGGCTCCCCTCGCAATGAGATAAGCCGACCGCTACCGCTGCTGCAGGAGCACCGCAAAGACTTCCTGGATGGAGCCCTGGAATGACTACTTCCACGGTTGAAATGGAAATCCCCGCCATCGTGAACGCCTCCGTTAGCGAGGATACCCTGAGCGTCGATCTTTCTGACGGCCGAACTGTTGCGGTCCCCCTTGCATGGTTTCCCCGTCTGGTTCACGGCTGTGCCGCGGAGCGGAACAACTGGCGGCTGATTGGGAACGGAATGGGGCTCCATTGGGAAGACCTCGACGAGGATATTAGTGTCGAGGGGTTACTGGCCGGCCATCCTTCGGGGGAGAGTCAGGAGTCGTTCCGGAAGTGGTTGGAGGGGAGAGCCGCCGTGTAAATGCGTGGCGCGTAGTTTTACATGGCGACCAATAAAGTAAAGAGCGACCCCGCTCGTAGATCCGATCTCGCTTGTCGGCCACTCGCCTCATGACCCGTGCTTTTGAAAATGGCGGAAAAGTTAGATAAGAAACTGCGCCTTGAGGCCGCCCAAAAAATATTGGGTGAGCCGGTGTTCGTCCAGAACAATCCACTTGCCCAAAAAGTACGTTTGCAACTTTTGCTAGTCGGAGCTTTAGGGATCGTCCTCGGCGTCGGTGATCTGCGGGTCGACAAGGAGTCGAGCTTCCTTGGGATTAAGTTTGGGGAAAGTCTTAGCCAAACATTAATCGGTGACGTTTTGCTCGTTATTCTTTTATATCTTCTGGTTCATTTTTTAGTGCTGACTTGGTCCTCGTTTTGGGAGTGGCGGCTGCGGGTAACCGGTCAAAGAGAGTTAGTGCGTCCCAGGGGCTGGGAATTCGATGAACATGATGAATGGGCGCAAGACCCGAGGAATGCGACGCTCTATAACTGGTGGCGACATTCGAGTCATCGGATTGGCGAAGCGATCGAACAAATCAATACAGTGGTTGATCGAGTTGATGAGGAACTCCAAGGTGCCCGGCGGGAGTCGCGAATTGGAACGCAGAATGGAGATGCAACTGCGCCAAAGTGGCCAGAGGAACTGAAAAAGCAGCTTACTGGCGTTTCCCAGAAACTCAAGGACAACCAAAAGGCCATGGAGGGCGAGAGGATTAACGCTTCTCTGGCGCGGTTCGATTACTGGTTTGTTTTGTTTGTGCGCGGCCAGAATATCCAGTGGTTGGTCTTTGACTTTGTGGTGCCAATCGCCGTTGGCGTTCTTGCGGTGTATCAAATAGCGTCTTGGCGCTGATGGGTATTTAGGGTCGGATATTCAGCACGGATCTTCAGGGTTACAGACAGAGCTCCGTTGGGGGAAAGAGTTGGAATCAAGAGTATTAATGCGCACCCAGGGACTCCGACACTGTACCTAGATAACCGGGGATGGCGGACTCGAAATCTTCGGAGTGAGGCATGGCAGAAATCGATATTTCGACTCTAAGAGAGTCTGTCGAAGTCATGAAAAATATTAAGGAGCTAATCTCTCCGAAGGATCCGTACCTCCCCGTGTATAGTGCGCTTGGCGGTGCTTTTGTGGGCGCAGTGGCCAGCATAATACCAGCGGGGATAATAGGGTGGATAAGGGTAAGGAGAAAGAGGAAGTCTGTGACCCTTGCAATTTATTCGGAAATCAAAGCGAATCTAGAGCTTTATGAGCATCGCGGGTATGTCGAGCATATAAAAAGTATAATAAAAAGGTTAAAGGAGGAGAGTAAGGACGGGGATACTCTGACGATTCACATGTCTGAGGAACGGTTCCCCGTTTATCGAAGCCAGGTTTCTGCGATTGGAACGTTAGATCCCGATGTAGCCAGGCTTGCCGTACGTTTTTATCAGTTGGTTGAGGCTGTAACACAAGACGTGAAACCGGGAGGGATGTCGAACAATAGGAAGCGGTCGATTGGCCATTTTGAAGAGCTTCTGATGATCGCAGGGGAGGCAGTTGAGACCGGTACAGAACTGGTTGCGGTGGTTGAAAAACGTTATAGCACGTAATTGGCGATTAGGGTTCCGGGTGTTTGACAGGGAATATTCGGGGCTAGGATATTTGGGGTCAAGGTCGTAGCTTCTACGAGGCGGTTGAGCGGGGCGGTCGCGTGACAGGTTGGAAGCACTAGGGAGGAAGTATGAAAACGGACATGCATTACTACGGAACGTATGCGATGGCGCGGGCCGCCGGTGTGAGTCAGAGGGCAGCCCAAACGATTGCGACGGCGAGCGAATACGTCGATGAAGCGATCTGGGATCGGGAGCTGTTTCTGGAGGATGGGCGGTGCATCCTTACGGAAATGACAGCGCACAAGATGCTCGACCTGAAAAATGCCGATGCGGAGGACCAGAGGAATGTCTGGTTACCATTTCATTTCCTTCCCGGTGGTGAAGGAGGAAATGTAACGGATCGACTTATCTGCGGGAAGGATAGTCGGATAGCAAAAGCAATGGTGAAGCAAAACATTGGGCTTGCGAAAGACGTCGAGTATGGGCTTCACCTCATGGGCATCACTGCCCACGTATACGCGGATACATTCGCACACTATGGCTTTATGGGAGCAAACCACAGCTGTAACGCGGTCGAGCCGGGCAGTATCGAGCTCGACGTTTCAGCAGGCGGGCTCCTGGGATACATACAAAATAAAGCCGAGGCGCTATGGAACGAGGCAACGTCCTATGGATTAAGCCAAATGTTCCCGCTTGGGCACGGAGCGGTAGCCACATATCCGGATCGGCCATATCTGCGTTGGGCGTACACACAGAAAGGTGGGGCACGGGTCGAGAGGGAGAATCCGAGGGACTTTATTGAAGGCTGTAAGGCCTTGCACGAGATGTTCGCATCTTTCTTGGAGCGAGCGCCTACCCATGGGGCGCCTAAGACTGCCAAATCATGGAAGGCGATCCGGCCCGTGGTGAAGCGGATAATCGAAACAGAAGGCGCCAAGGAGGAACGGATAAAGGCATGGAAGAAGGCGATGCGTGACGGGCTGCTCTTCGGTGGGAAGGGGAAGAGGGTTCCCGAATATCAAGGCCGGAAATGGTCTGCCAAGATAGACGACTATTATTTCCGAACGGATCCGAATATCAAGCCTGGAAGGATCGCGACTTTGCCTGTATATCGATTTTACCAAGCGGCAAGACTCCACCGGGCACACACGCTGGCTGACCTGTTGGTAGGAAACGGTGTGATTGCCGCGTAAAGAAATTGAGATAATTAAGGGCAATATGGAAGGTTGTAGGAGCGCCGCAGACCGAGGCGGGGTAAGGCAATGCGCGACCAGCGAAATTGGCCAAAGAGGACCAAACCGTGACAAGAAAAGGGAAAAAATGCGCGGCCTGCGAAAAGGTTAATGTTGTTGGGGCCGTTTTGTGTGGGCGTTGTGGAGGTGAGTTAAATGCGGCTGAGGTGAAGGAGTATGGTGCGCACGAGTTTAAAGAGGGCGGCTCGACAGGAACGGATACAGAGCAGGGAAGGTCAGGCGACTCCCAGAAGTTGATTACTTCTACAGCGTTCGACATACCTGGTTACGAAATTGTCGATTGCCTTGGACTTGTGCGGGGTGTGGCCGTGCGAATTCCTCATTTCCTGCAACAATGGCTCGCAGGCTTACGCGTTCTCGTCGGTGGTAGGAGTCAGGAGCTTATACAACTTAGCGAATCTACTAGAAAAGATGCCGCGGAATTTATGCGGGCTGACGCAGAAAGGGTCGGCGCGAACGCCGTAATTGGGGTTCGATATGACGGGGCGCCCGTTATCGGTCTGGCGAGCGAGGTTATTTGCTACGGGACGGCCGTCATTGTGCGGCGGCGGGAATGATAAATCTTGCGAGTTCGCACTGGTGCGATATCTAAGGTTACCCGTCTAGCCGCCCTACAATAGGCAGTACCGCTCCGCTACTCCTTCCTTCCTTTTTCATCTGCCGGGCGCGAACCGAATAATCCCGCCCGGCGCTCGCTCACCCTGATCTCCTCCATGACGTCGGCCTGTAGCTGAAGGCAAAGGAAGAACAGGCGGACCAACAGCAGTCCGCCCAGTATCGGCAGCGGGTTCCAGAGCCCGAGTCCCAGGACGATCAGGGCCGGTCCGAAAACGACCGTCAGGTATTGCCCCATATAGAGGCCCAGGAGTGCGGCGTTTTCGCGGCAGGCCAGCCGTTTTGTGACCCGATCGTACATTGGTGGGCCCCGGCGGGACGGGAATACCGCTGAGTCTAGCCTAAAAGCCAGAGTGTGCCAGTCGGGAAATGGGTCGGTCGGGTCGGCCCTTCACTTTCAGGCGGGCGAACCGCCGTCAGCCCACCGCGCCGAGGCTGACCAGCGCCAGGTACATGCCCTGCACCAGGGCGATGACCAGGATCAGCGAGACGGGGTAGACGGAGGAGTAGGCCACCACCGGCCGCTCGGAGGGATCGGTCTGGCGGATGATGTCGAGGCCCGGGGTGAAGGTCATGCCGCCGCAGATGACGCCGAAGCATTCGCTCACCGGGATCTTCATGAGGTAGTGGCCGAACAGGAAGCTGCCGGCCATCGGCACGACGGCGAACAGCACCGCGTAGGCGGCGTAGTAGATCGCCTGGTAGTCCAGGGACTGGACGAAGCTCTGGCCGGTGTCGAAGCCGACCTGGACGAAGAACAGCGCCAGCCCCAGCTCCTTCAGGACCGCAGTGGCGTTGCGGGGGAAGCGGCCGATGAAGTTCCCGATCCGGCCGAAGTGGCCGAAGATGAGGCCGGCGACCAGGGCGCCGCCCGCCAAGCCGAGGGAGAACGGCCCCAGGGTCGGGATGGGGACGATGATGCCGCCGATGGCGAAGGCCAGGAACAGGGTGGCGGCCAGGGAGCCGATGTCGACGCGCCGCTGCACCGTATGGTGCTCGTGGCCGAGGAACAGTTCGAGCTGGTCGAGTTGGTAGGGCGTCCCGACGGCGATGACCACGTCGCCGTATTCCAGGGCCAGGTCGGTACGCGGCACGAACTCCACGTTGGAGCGGACCACGCGGGTGATGGAGGCGTTGAAGCGAAGGCGGATGCCGAGGTCGTTCAACGAGCGGTTCACCACGGAGGTGTTCTCGACCACGATGGAGCGGGTGTCGAGCTCCGCGTTCTCGTCCATCTTCTCCTGCACCTCTTCGCCGACGATCTCGCCGACGGCGGCCACGTTCTCGGGCAGGCCCTCCAGGCGGACCATGTCGCCCACCATCAGGACGGTGCTGCCGCTGGCGGTGCGCAGGCTCAGGTCCCGCAGGACGCCGGAGACCACCACGTCGTGTTCCTGGAAGAGCTCGATGTCGCGCAGGAGCTGGCCGGCGAAGTCCGGGTTCTGGACCTTGTAGACGGCGGTGTGCAGCTGCGAGCGGGCATGCGCCTCGGCCTCCATCCTGCCGCGCAGGAGCTTTACGGCGAGGGTAATGAACAGGATCACGCCCAGCAGGCCGAACGGGTAGGCGACGCCGTAGCCGAAGATGACCTCCTCCTCGGGGCTGAACTGCAGGGCGCTGATCAGGGCCGGGCTGGAGGTGAAGGCACCGGCGAACAGGCCGAGGCCGACCCCGACGGGGATGCCGGTGACGGCGATGATGGCGACGGTGTTCACGCCGGAGATGGCCAGCAGGAGCACCACGTTGGTGATGAAGCGCTTGCCGTGCTGCTTGAAGGCGCGGAAGAAGCTGGGGCCGGCCTCCAGGCCCACGCAGAGCAGGAACAGGACGATCCCGAGGTCCTGCAGGATCCGGATCGGCTCGAACTGGTAGAGGTAGCCGGCAAGCATGGCGACGATGAGCACGCCGCTGGAGCCGAAGCCGACCCCCTTGATGCGCAGGTTGCCGAAGACGATCCCGAGGAGGATGACCAGGAAGGTGACCACCAGTTCGGTCTTCTGGAAGAAGAACTCGATGGGGACGATGCCTTCGGTGTCGAGCATGGCGGGGTGGGTGCCTTTAAAGGGGAGGCCGTGGCGGCAACCGGGGCCGGGGCCTCGTCTCCAGGTGGGTTGGGGCAGAGCGTAACGGCCCGCCCGCGGGATCTCAACCGGGCTGGCCGGCGTGCGGAATGGTAGATACGTGTTCCGAAACGGTGGCCGTTTTATCCCCTCATCCCGACCTTCTCCCTGAGGGCGAAGGCGTATCGATGGGTGCCATTCCGGAACACGTATCGGATCGCGGGCGGAGTGAGCCGTCCCGGATAGCTCGGACAGCCGGTTAAGCAACGCCGGCAGGGGGCCGGCCGAAGCCCTTGGGTCACCACCGTTTCCGCCTGCCCGTCCCGCCCGTGGCCCGGTGCGGGTTCTTGTCGTCGCGCAGGTCGTTGACTAGTTTTTCCTGCCGGAGCGTAAATCGCGGCCGTTGCCGAAGGGAGCACGATTCGCCGACGGCCCGTCCGCCATCGGGCGGCCCGAAGCAACCAGGGAGGAGTGACGAGATGGATACGGACCGAGACCTGAAGCTGTCGCTGCTGTTGTTGCGGGTCGGGGTGTTCGTCGTGATGTTCATCTGGACGATCGACAAGTTCGTCCGCCCCGAGCACGCCGCGGCCGTGTACGAGAACTTCTACTTCATCGAGGGGGTCGGACGGACCGCCTTCATCGTCCTCGGGGTGGTCGAGCTGGCGATCATCGTGGGGTTCCTGGTGGGATGGAAGAAGCGGCTCACCTACGGGGTCGTGCTGGTCCTGCACGCGGTCTCGACGCTCTCCTCCTATCAGACGTACCTCTCCCCGTTCGAGGGCCCCAACATCCTTTTCTTCGCGGCCTGGCCGATGCTTGCCGCCTGCATCGCCCTCTACCTGTTGCGGGAGCGCGATACCCTGCTCAGCATGCGGTAGGACGACCCGGGGCCGACCACCTTGTGGCGCCAGAGCGGCCCCCTTTCAACTCGTGGGTCGGCAACACCCGAAGCGGGACGCCGACACCGCCTGCCGGCCCCCGGCGGGTGTATGGGGGCTGCTCTACTGGTACGCTACGGCGCTCGCCCACCCGGCGGCCTTCCGCGGCATGGCCCGCGCCAGCTGCCGGCGGGCCGAAGAGGCGGAGGCCGGGGGCGCGGCCCGAGCGATGGCGGCCTCCCGGCCTCCCCGAAAGGGCCCCTCCGTATCCGCCGGGCGCCGGCTGTGCGCCGGTTCCGGACGTGGCGCGGGGATCCGTGGGAACCTTTGCCCTCCTAACGACGGGGGAGGCCCATTCCAGGGCCGCATCGTGGTGGGGAGTCTTTCACTGCAGGGAAAGGAGGCAGCAATGCTAAGGAGCATGGCAGGCATCATCCTGGCGCTCGTGCCGCTCGCCGTGCCCGCGGAAGAGGGGTACGAGATCAAGGCCGCGGTCGATGACGAGACGTTCATCATCAACGACGAGGCCTTCGAGGCGGTGAGCTACTGCCTGGGATGGGAGGAGGGCGAGAAGGTCCGGTTCGTGGAGGGCAACGCACAGGGGAGCTGCGTGTCGGCCATCCTCTACAACGTAAGCCGGCAGGAGCGCTGCCGGGTCTGGTGCGACTGAGCCGGACGCGGTTCAGGGCGCCGCAAGCCGGAACACCCCGTCCGCCGCCAGGACGTACAGCTCACCGCCGGCGCCCTGGGCGAACGCGACGATCCGCTGGTCCGAGTCGAGCAGTTCGCGCACGACCGGCTCGCCGCTGCCGTCGTCGAAGAGCGCCCAGATCCGGCCGCTGCAGAAATCGCCGTGGATGTACCCTCCGCGCAGCGCCGGGATCGCGCTGCCCCGGTAGACGTAGCCGCCGGTGATGGAGCAGCCGAGGTCGTGGCCGTACTCCGCGACCGGGTCGGTGAGGCCGGCGGTGTCGCAGTCCGGGGCCCCATAGCAGTGGGCCCCCTCCCGGATGTTCCAGCCGTAATTCCCGCCCCGGTCGATGCAGTCGACCTCCTCCCACTCGTTCTGACCCACGTCCCCGAGCCAGAGGCCGCCGGTCTGCCGGTCGAAGCTGAAGCGCCACGGGTTGCGCAGGCCCCAGGCGTAGATCTCGGCGCGGCCGCCGCCGTCGGCGAAGGGGTTGTCCGCGGGGGTGCCGTACGGGTCGCCGGCGTCCGCGTCGATGCGCAGCAGGGCCCCGAACAGGGTGTCGGGGTCCTGGCCGTTGCCGAGCGGGTCGCCGGCCGAGCCGCCGTCGCCGAAGCCGATGTAGAGGTGGCCGTCGGGGCCGAAGGCGATGTGGCCGCCGTTGTGGTTGGCGTAGGGCTGGTCCAGGGTGAGCAGCGGCTCCTCGGAGTTGACGTCGAGGGTCCGGCCGCCGTCCGGGCTCCGGAAGCGCGAGACGTAGGAGCGCAGCGGCGAGCCGTCCCGGGTGAAGGAGAGGAAGACCTCGCCGTTGCGCTGGAACCGGGGATGGAAGGCCATCCCCAAAAGCCCCCCTTCTCCGCCGGTGTCGATCTGGCCGCTGAGGTCGAGGACCGTCGTCCGGCTGGATGCCCCGGGTCTGTTCTCGAATCGGTAGATCACGCCGGTCCGTTCCAGCAGGTACCAATGCCGGTCGTCCCCCGGTGCCTGGCGCATCGCCGTGGGGAAGTCGAAGGCGAGTTCCGGGAAGGCCGGCTCCAGGGCCACGCCGACGTCGCCGTCCGGCGCCGGCGAGCGCGGACACGACAAGGCCGTGCCGCGCGCGCTGGCGCCGCCGTCGCCGCAGGCGGACAGGAGGCCCGCCAACACGGCCGCGAGAAAGGGGTGCAGGCATAGCCGCATGGGATCACCCTTTCCGTCGTCTCTCCGGGTCGGTCCCGAAGAGGCTAGCCCAGTCCGCGCCGGCCCGCCCGGGCGGGCCCCGCCCCTGCGGTCAGAGGGGCGGAAACCGGCTAGGCTCGGGTGATACGATCCCCGCCTGAAAGGCCCGGGTCGGGCCGGGCGGGAAGACTCCAGGAGGGACGATGCGCAACGCATCCGCACCGCAGACAAGCCGATACCGGCGCTGGGGGTTGAGCGCCGGTTCATGGGCGGCGATCCTGTTCCTTTGTTCGCTGCCGGCCTTGGCCCAGAAGGGGCCGCCGGTGCTGACGGCCGAGTCCGAGAGGGCGCCCATCGTCCGCGAGGTGCGACTGACCGGCACCGTGACCTCGCCGCGGGTGGCGAGCGTCTCGGCCTCCGTTGCCGGACTGGTGGAACGGGTCCACGTGGACAGCGGCGACCGGGTCGAGGCCGGGGCGCCGCTGGTGGATCTGGACCGGGAGCTGGAGGCGATGACCCTGCGCCAGGAGCGGGCGGCGGTGAAGGAGGCGGAGGCCCG
>Ga0102944_1002629_pt1 | contig 10342 bp, 9 predicted proteins | sample SalPonD_shore_MG_FD_78172 | JGI IMG/M metagenome (GOLD analysis project Ga0102944, IMG submission 78172) | Salt pond soil microbial communities from South San Francisco under conditions of wetland restoration - Salt Pond MetaG... | ecosystem: Environmental > Aquatic > Marine > Intertidal zone >... | reverse complement strand
TATTAAGATAGTTAAAAAATAATAATCTGCTTTTTTTAATTTTAGCAATATAACCAATCAATATTATTGTTAATATTTGTGTTTATTCTAATAATATGAAAATATATTAAAACTTTTTAGGAAATAGGGCTTTTAAATATAATTAATACTTGAAAAATTTAAAGCTTTTAAAATTATTTTGAAAGAATAATTGATTAAACACAGAAAAACTTTTTTAAATTATTATAAAAAAATTTTGTATTTTATATCCTAGTTTAAATAAAGAAGTAGTTAAAGCCTTCTGCTTGAATTTATTTAAGTTTTTTAATATTAAAGTTGATTATTAATTACAATACCAAAAATGAATTAAATAATGAATAACTAAAGAATCAAAACATTTAAGGTGGATTTAAATGAGTATCGAAAAGCTCAATACAAAAATTGAAAAACTGATGGATAAGCGTGGAATTCTTGAAGAAAATTGCGATACGCTTCCTCAATGTCAAGAGGAACATGGATGTGAATCTTGTGAAATTTTTAAAAAAATGGAAGAAATTGATGAAAAAATTGAGCAATTAGAATTAAAAAGAGAGTCTATGATTGAAGAAGAAGATTAACTCATTCTCAATATCATTAAATTTATGTATTTTTTAATTTTTTATCTTCTTCCTCTTCATAGCTATATTAAATAGAATTTCTTAAATAATATGTAATTTGCTCTAAGGAAATTAGAATTAATTATGTATTTTATTCATTTAAAGAGGTTAAATGTAAATTTTTTATGAGCAATGTAGCTATATATCATTACAATCCCTACAGAAAGTATTTTGGAATATATATATGTTAGAAAGGTAAATTCAGTAAATAACCACAATATTAATTCATTTAATCCCAATCCAATTAAAGCTACAATAGCAAACACCCCAAATTGTGGAGCAATGCGCTTGGTGGTGTTTTTAAAGGTAAGATACTTATTTAATGAATAATTGGTTATCATTCCACATAAATATGATAAAATAGCAGCGATTAAATAATCATAATTAAACTGAAATGCATATTCAGTTAATAAAAATAATAACCCTATATCAACTATTGTTGCAATTCCAGCAAATAAAACATAAGATAAAAATTCTTTAATTGTTGAGGTAGTTTCTCGTTCTTTTTCTTTTTGAACACTTTCAACTTTTTTCTCTGATTCCTTATTTAAATCTGAACTCATTATTTTCACACTTTTTTAATTACTTATATATCCCCGTTCAAAATATTTATTTTCAGTCCCTATTTTTTCTAGATCATATTTTTTGTCTTCGATTATACTTCGAGCGGCAATAATGCCCATCTCAAGCGCATGATCTTGGTTATTATAGCGGAAATTCCCAGCCCTTCCTATTAATTGAAGATTCTTAAACTTAGCTAAATAATCTTTTACATGATCTCTGTATTTTTTGTAAAATAAATCATAGACGGGATAGGCATACTTCTCTTTATGGAGATGACAGTTAATAACTTCTTCTTCTTTAATGAAACTCATTTTTTCTAACCATTTTATGGTTAATTTGAAGATCTTTTCTTTTGGAAGGTTCCATACTTTATATTTTTCATTTCTTCCATCTTCCCAGCAAAAATATTCAACCATTAGGGAAGTTTTACCTTCAGGAGTTAATTTTGCGCTAAAATTTTTAGGCTCCATCATTCTTCCAAAAGGAACTTCTTTTTCTGGAAAATATAACCATTGATCTTTAAACACTTGTTCTTTATTTAGCGTAATAAATACTGAAACATGGGATCTAAACATTAAATGATCTACCGCGTCCATCACGCTTTGCGGAGGTGCGGGTTCAAATGTTTCTAGGAGTTCATTCCATGGTATCGAGGATATAATATTAGTTACTTCGTAAGATTTATTTCCTTCCTTTTCTTGAATAGTAACTTCTAAGATTTTTTTATTATCATGCTTAATTTTTATAGGAATACTTGATGTTTTCACGACACCATTTGCATCTTCAGAGACTTTATCAACAATTGATTCATAAATTAGAGATGTGCCCGTTTCTGGATAATAAAATTGATCTACTAAAGTCTTAGGTCCATCTGCTTGTTTAATCTTTTTAAAGAGCATATCGTTTAGAATCGCTCTAATAGAGAGTCCCTTAATTCTCTGCTTAAACCAGTCAGCGGAAATCATTTTACAGGGAAGACCCCAGATTTTTTCCGTATAATTTAGCATATTTAATTCTGCAAGAGATCTACCAAATTCATTGACAGCGATATCTTCAAAAGATCTTACTTCATTATCTGTAAGCTTATTTAAGAAAAATTGTTTTAAATAATCCATAACAATTCTTAAACCTCTTGCGATCCCTAAATTTGTTACAACATTTCGTAAATCTACAGGGTATAAAAAATAGCGTCCCTTCATTAAAAACCTTGTCAACCGGTTAACCTTATTCCACTTTTCTCCCAACATTGAATCGATCATATCATAAAGGTATTGAGTTTGGGAAAAGAAGCGGTGTGGACCGATGTCAGTGCTAAAATCCCCAAAATGAAGCGTTTTCGCTAAACCACCTACTTTTTCTTCCTTTTCTATAACAATAAATTCCTTATTATGTTTATGAAGTTCATATGCGGCTGCTAAACCTGAAGGTCCTCCACCGAGAATTATAGTTTCTTTTTTCATTTTTCGCGTGAAAGTTTATTATTACTGTAAAATTAATTATTTTCAAAAAAAGTTTTTATTATAATAGAATCAATTTAAGTAAAATCAATTTAAGTAAATTAAAAAATTTTTTCTTATTACAAAGAACCTTTTTCTGTCTGATCCCACGCATTTTGAAATATTTCTAAACCTTTATCAGTAAATGGATGCTCAAAAGAATCTTTATAGACATCGAATCCACAAGTAACAATATCTGCACCTAAGGTTGCTGCTTCTGCGATCTGCTTTCCATTTCGAAGCGCTGCGACGATTATTTCCGTGTCAAAATCATAATTCTCATATATAGCTATTAGATCTGAGAGAAATAGTGAGCAATCAACTCCAGATGCCTCTTGCCATCCTATAAAAGGAGAACAGTATCTTGCACCAATACGTCCTGCTTGAATTCCTTGTGAAACGGTAAAAACTAAAGTTACATTCACTTTAATCCCTTGTTCGGAGAGCTTTTTAGTAGCGATTAATCCTTGCTCATTACAAGGGATTTTTATCACAAAATTATGTGAGAGATTTGCGATATTTTTTGCTTGATCAATCATTTCCTTTGCATCTTTTATGTGAGGATCAATTTCCACAGAAATCGGGAAATCGATACTCTCAAATTCTTCTGCAAATTCTTTAATAACGGTGAAAAAAGGTTTTCCCGAGGTTTTTACGTGCTTTGGATTCGAAGTGACTCCATCAATGCCCCAATTTTCATAGGCATATTTTATTTCGTCAATTTTCGCACTATCCAAAAAATATTTCATTTTTCTATAGATAAAACTAATTTTTTTAATTTATAAAATTCTAAAATCAGAATTTAAAGGTATATAAGATTATTAAATATCTCAAAAAAATCTTTCTTATTATGATATAATTTCTAAACCCAATTTTAAATATTAAAATTAAAAATAATCCTGTTTTATCGCAAAATGTTAATTATGAATTTCATTAGGGTCGATAAATTTTATCGCTTCTCTAATTTGTTTTTGTGAGGGAGAAATATCAAGAAATTCTATTATCTTATTAATGGCTTGGTGCGGATTTTCAACCATGTCCTCAAAATAAATATATAAATGCTTTTTATTTTTAATAAAATTATCAATCCGCTTATAGCCTTCAATTTTAACATTTTTAATTTTTTCATAATTTTGTAACAAATCACCTTTAGTTATATAATATTTTGCGATTCGGTTAAAAAGTCGAAATAGAGTCATGATATTCATATATCGAAACATATAGCGCATTGTATTATGCCATTCGAGAAATCTCCCTGCCTTTAAATGCGATTTAACAACACTATCTACATTCCGCTTTAAGGCAATATAATAAGGATTTGGTATAAGGTCTTCATAATATGGTATGGTATAAATACATACGGGATCCTTCCACCCCCATAATTCTTTTGAATTTTTTTTTATTATGCCATTAAGAAGAGGTTTAAAATATCTCACAGCATCTCTTACTTTTTCATCATCAGGAATATCAGCCCAAGAAAGGGTAGTGCTTTTTGCCCGAGCTAAAATCTTTAAATTAGCTCTATAGAAATCCTGGTTCTCATAATTTCCGTAGATATTCGCATGTCTCCCCTTCACCATATCTTTGGGTTTTCCCATCCAAACCCCTAATCTGTATAGAATCCCCGATAATAAACTGCTACCGCTACGGGGAAGACATAGGACTATAACTGTTTTGATTGAGTCGCTTGGCTTTTTTATTAATTGTTTCTTTTTTTTTCTAATTTTTAATTGTTTTTGAACCATACTATGATACTTAAAAAATTAAAAAAAGATTTAAAATTTAGTTTTTAAAATTATATAAAACTAATGAAAAATGTTTTTAGAGAAAAATATCAAAATAAAATAATATAATACTTACTATGAATTAATTATTAATAAGAATGAACGAAAAACCGAATATTATTTTATTTATTACGCATGATCAAGGACAATATCTCGGTTGCTACGATTCAGAACAAGTACCAAATTCTCTTGAAACACCAAATCTCGATAATCTAGCTCAAAAGGGTGTAAGATTCTCTAATTATTTCTGTACCGCTCCACAATGTAGTCCTAGTAGAGGTTCGATGAAAACATCTCTTTACCCCCATCAAAATGGTCTTATGGGGCTAGTAAATCTTGGTTGGACATTGCCAGCAGATAATAAAACTCTTGCAATGTTTTTAAAAGAAAATGGCTATACAACACACTTATTAGGCTTACAACATGAAAGTTTGGATGCGAAAACTCTAGGTTATGATACAATCAGTAAAAGAGGACCGGAATTTAAATATTCCCGTGGACGGATGGAGAAAAAGTATCTTAAATTTTTAACAGAACATAAGGATGATACCCAACCATTTTTTCTAAATATAGGTACTATTGAGGTTCATAGGCCTTATAGAGCTTGGTCAGGTCCAGTAGATCCCAGTAGAGTTAAAATCCCTCCTTATTTACCTGATAATGAAGAGATTAGGAAAGATTTTGCAGAATTTTATGGTAATATAGAAATCGTGGATGGAACAATTGGAAAAATATTAGATCATTTAGAAGATATTGGGTTAATGGAAAAAACCCTATTTATTTATACAACAGACCACGGTGCAGCTTATCCTAGAGCAAAATGTACCCTATATGATCCAGGATTAAAAATCTTGTTGATAATGTATCATTCTAATATGGAATCATTTACTGGGGGAAAAATTGTTGATAATATGATTTCAAACCTTGATTTACTTCCAACATTGATAGATTATATTGGCGGAGAAATACCAAAAAAGATAGAAGGTAAAAGTTTTCTACCGATATTAATAGACGAAAAGCAACAAATTCATTCAGAAATTTATGCCGAAAAAACTTTTCATGAGATCTATGACCCTATGCGATGTATTAGAACTCATAAATATAAATATATTAAAAATTTTCAAGAATTAGACACTCTTTATCAAATTCCAAAAGATATTGCTATGGATCCCGCAGGAAAAGTTATGATGGAAAGAAATCAAGAACCTCGTCTAATGGAAGAGCTATATGATTTGGAAAAAGACCCCAATGAAATGAAAAATTTAATTAATAATCCGGATTATCAAATAGTTCTAAAAGATCTGAGGAAAAAATTAAAAAATTGGATGAAACAAACAAACGACCCATTAATAAAAGGCAAAGTAAAGGAAAAACGAGAAAAGCTAAGGGGTCATTACTAGTAAGTTAATCAAAAATCCTGTTAATCTTTAATTACCTTTAATATTATATTCCTATATTAAAATTATCTTTCTCGTTTAACAGTAAATTGAATTAATAAGAATATATCTCAATTCATATATATTTAAAAGAATTAATTTATATTTTTAAAATGAGTTTAAATAGGTTTAAAATTTTATATTTATAAAAATTTAAAGATAAATGTCTAATAATAACATATAAAGAATAATAATAAAAATTATAATATCTTATATAGAAATGGAAATAATATGAATGAATCGGAGATAAAGGAGGAGAAAACCTTTTTTCAAGATTTATCATCAACAATAAGAGAAACTGCTAATGAATGTGCTTTATATAAAAAAATATGTGAGAAACTAGAGTATGATTTTGATAAAACCTTAAATGAATCAAATCTAGGGGATATTCCCTATGTACCTTGGAGCTTTTTCAAACAATCTAATGAAAAATTCAAACAATTATTGCGGGGAAATATATTTGAAAAACTGGAGTATTGGATGGAATCTTCTTCTACTAGTGGGGATCCTAGTATTGTTGGACGATTAAAATCGGATATTGAAGTATTAATGAATAATTATAATCGAGTTTTTACTGAGTTTTCAGCAAAAGAAAAAGTAAAAAATTTAATCCTGTTTGCTCCAAAAAAAAGATTTATCAATAAAATAAAGCACAATTTTTACGGTATAAATTCATACTTATTATATAAAAGTATTGTAGATATCTGGGAAGGAAAGAATATTCATTATTTATTGCAATTCTTTTTAGGAAAAACAATCTGGAAAATTATAACAACATTCAAAATCCGTGCTGTTGTTGGAATAAATGGGAAAAAATTAGAATCTGAACTGGATCGAGTTGAAAGAAATAATATTCCAACCATAATTGCAAATTCACCCCTCTGGATGCATAAAGTGTTAAAGGACTTTTATGAAAAAAAGAAACGAACATTCGATATGAGTGGACACTTTTATGTTATTACCGGAGGTGGAGGTTGGGACGGTATAAAGGGCAGAATTAAAATGGGAAATAAAGTAGATAAAACTGAATTTATAGAACAGATGTGTTCTATGTTTAATATTAAAAAAGATAAATTTTGTGATAATTTTGCGGCAACTGAAAGTCCCCTCGCATGTGGTGCTCATTGGTCAGATAAATATAATGATTTTATTTTTCATGTTGATAAAAATCATGGTCGAATTTTAGTTCGTGATGTCAATACATTACAACCCATTACAAATACAGGAAAACCAGGCTTATTAGAATTAATAACTCCCTATGGCGTAGAGAGTTATGCTGGAGTAGCCGTTTTATTAGACGATATCATTCAAGTAGAAAATTGGGATCATTGCCCAGAATGTGGACGAGAGGGTCCGATTTTCAGAGTTGTAGGACGATTAACACCCTCTATTGGGAAAGGATGCAGTTCCTTATTTAGTTTGGATGCATATAAATTATAAAGGATAATGAAATGGTCAATCTCCACACCTTATTTTATTCAATATTGTTAAATTCTTTATAAGCAAAAATTTCAACTCCTTCTAAAATATGATTCTATTTTATTATGTGGTTTTTTATTTTAAATAACATATAGATTAATTGAGAAACTTCATTTAGAAAATAATTATGCAAATAGTTGATGCTCATGCACATCTTTATGATTTACCTAATTATTTGAGAAATTTAATTCAGATGATGGATGAGTGTGGAATAAATAAGTGCTGTTTAAGTGGTCTGGGAAAGATTTTTAATTGCAAAACTAATCAAGAAGTTAGAAAAGCATTTAAAAAATACCCTAAAAGAATAATCGGTTCCTATTTTATTCGTCCTGGAAAATCTAATCCAAATGAAATTGAAGAGGCTTATACTCAAGGTTTTAAAATGCTTAAGGTTTCTATTCCTATGAAAGCGTATAATGATAGATCCTTTTTTCCTCTATGGAAAAAGGCAGAAAGATTACACATGCCAATATTATTCCATACAGGAATAGTTACAACTTTTCAAAACGGCAAAAAAGAACAGATTTCATCATGGAATATGCACCCAATGCGATTAGAACCTATTGCTAATGCATTTCCTGATTTAACCTTAATTATAGCTCACCTAGGGGTGCATTGGAATGAGGATGCTGCTGAATTAATTAGAATGCGTCCAAATGTATATTCAGATATTACAGGTGAGCCTGATGGATGGAGAATGCGGGCAGACAAAATTGGAATGAAAAGATGGTTATGGTGGGAAGGAGCATTTAAAAAACTATTATTTGGAACAGATGTTTTCTACTCTAAGATTCCACTTATTTTAAAACAAGATAAATTGCGTTTGAATAAATACAATATTGATGATGATACAAGAATCTTATATTTTTCAAAAAACATTTTAAAATTATTAGGGATGGATTGAATTAAATTGACGAGAAGATCAGAGGAAATTAAATATATATTGAATTTAACCCCTCAAGAAGTAATAGATAAATCAGGAAACAATTTAATAGTATGTAAAGATTTAGATATATTGCATAAAACATTCGCAAACCATATAGCCAAGGAAATTCAAATTAATAATGAGCAAGACCAAATAAGTAAATTGATTTTACCTATTGGTCCAACTGGACAGTATCCAATTCTCGCAAATATTATTAATAATGAAATGATTTCATTGGAAAATTGCTGGTTCTTTTTTATGGATGAATATTGTGATGAAAAGGGGGATGCATTAAAGGAGATTCATCCATTAAGTTTCAAAAAAATAGCAAAAGAGCTATTCTTTAACCTCTTAAGTGATAATAGTTATTTGAACCAAGAACATATAATTTTCCCAAATAAAAATAATATCGAAAGAATAGCAGATATTATTGATGAATTAGGAGGAATTGATGTGTGTTATGGAGGAATTGGCATTCATGGACATTTAGCATTTAATGAGCCAGAAAAAGGAGTGAAAAATTCGAATCCAAGAAAAGTTAAATTAAACAATTATACAAGAACTATCAATGCTATAAGGGCTAATATTGGGGGTAATTTGGAGAATTTTCCTAAGGAAGCTTTTACTATAGGGATGAAACAAATACTTAATGCGAAAAAAATTCGACTATATTGTAGGAATGGAACCCCTTATGATTGGGCTAATACCATTCTCAGATTAGCTTTATTCGGAAAGCCAGCTAATGATTATCCTGTAACATTTATTAGAAATCACCCTGATTATATTATTACAACTGATTGGGATACTTTAAAAATTCCTAAATTTATTATCTAAAAGTTAAAGGTGTATTAGATATTTCAAATATAACAGAAAAACCGATTAATGCAATTCTTATTGGTGCAGGTGCTCGAGGTTGGCATGCCTATGGTCACTGGGCACTAAAACATAAAGAAAAAATAAAATTTATCGCTGTGGCTGAACCTAGGAAAGTTCGAAGGGAAGGTTTTGCTAGCGAATGGAATATTCCAAAAGAAAATCAATATAAAACGTGGGAGGACCTCTTGAATGATGAAGTTGGAAGAATTGCAGAAGCATGTTTAATTTGTACCCAAGATAAAATGCACACTAAACCCGCACTTAAAGCTCTGAAATTGGGATATCAAGTACTTTTAGAAAAACCTATGGCAACAACTAAAGAAGATTGCATAAAATTAGTAAATGCTGCTGAAAAAGCGAATAAACAATTAAGAATATGCCATGTGGCTCGCTATACGACAATGTTTTCTAAAATCAAGCAAGCCATAAAGGAAGGCTTAATAGGAAAAATTATTAATATTAATCATAACGAAAACGTGGCTTATTGGCATTTTGCTCATGGATATGTAAGAGGAACTTGGAGAAAAGCTGAAGATTCTAGCCCAATAATATTAGCTAAAACATGCCATGATTTAGATTTATTGTATTGGCTTGTTGAATCTCCAACAAAATGGATTCAATCATTTGGAGAATTAAGCTTTTATCGAAAAGAATATGCACCTAAAGGAGCACCAGAAAGATGTCTTGATGGGTGTCCTGTCGCTGACACATGTCCGTGGTATGCGCCACGATTATATATAGAAGCAGAGCCACTCATTCGAATAACCCAACGATCTAAAAAACGTCTCCTGAGATTTGCTGGTAAATTATTATTAAATCATAGAAAATTTGTGAAATTTTTAAGCTATTTTATCAAATCCTTAAAAAAATTTTTAAACTGGCAATTTTGGCCAGCAACGGTTATCTCAGATGATTTATCTGTAGAGGCAAAAATCGAAGCCTTGAAAAATGGACCTTGGGGTAGGTGTGTATTTCATTGCGATAATGATGTTCCTGATCATCAGATTGTAAATATACAATTTGATAATGATATAACAGCTACAATGACCATGCAGGGCCATTCTTTTTTAGATGGGCGATGGATAAGAATTTCTGGAACAAAAGGGTCTTTATTAGGAGAGTTCACTTATGGTGGTGAAAAATTAAT
>Ga0102944_1002628_pt1 | contig 10349 bp, 7 predicted proteins | sample SalPonD_shore_MG_FD_78172 | JGI IMG/M metagenome (GOLD analysis project Ga0102944, IMG submission 78172) | Salt pond soil microbial communities from South San Francisco under conditions of wetland restoration - Salt Pond MetaG... | ecosystem: Environmental > Aquatic > Marine > Intertidal zone >... | reverse complement strand
CGGGGTCCCTCGGTCATCATGCGATCAGTTCGCGATGATGAAGGCGACGGAGATGCTGGCCGCCGCCCCGATGAGGCTGGTCACGATGGGGAGGTTCCGGCTGAACCAGCTCCTCTTCCCCACGACGATCTGGTCCCCGGAGCGGATCGGCGAGCCCCCCACGACCGTGGCCGCGCTCAGGCTCTGCTTCACGATCCCACCGTTGCGGATGAGGCGGATGTCGTTCTCGTTCCCGTCGGGCCCGACTCCGCCTGCCTGGGCCAGCGCGTCCGAGAGGCTCATGGTGGCGTCCACCGGATACAACCCCGGCTTCTGGACCTGTCCGAGGATGGCGATGCGCCGGAGGAGCCTCACCTGGATGGAGGGCGACTCGACGTACTTCCGGTACTGGGCGACCAGGCTGGCCTGGAGGGAATCGGGGGCGACCCCCTCCACGCTCTCGGGGCCGAGGAGCGGGAAGACGACCGTGCCGTCCTCGTCGACCTCGTACTTGCCGGAGAGGTCCGGCTCACGCCAGATGGTGACCTGAACGGCGTCGCCGGGGCGGAGGGAGGCGGAGGCGGACGCCCCGCTAGAAGTTACCGGTACTGGATTCCCAGAACACCCAAATATGAGGCCACATACAACAATAACAAACCAACCGAATCGCTTGACTAGCACCAGTCTAGATACCGTTCCCATACAGTTACGTCTTGCCCAAGACGCCTGACACGCCTCCCTCCTGGGAGCACACATGCTGATTCCGCATCTCTCCGGCAGCTACCATAATGTCTTTGACCCTCCGAAGGTCTTTCCTGCGTCACGACGTCCACCGTCATGCGCTCGTCACCCTACACACCGTTCCCCCCCATGCCTCGAACTAGTGTAACCAAGACGTCTCTCTCCTCATCGTCAAATCCCACCCACATGCTAACTCCCGTCACAGTTGCACCTGACGCAACGAGCGCAAATGTCAGCCTCTCCGCCGCACCATGGAGGTCAAGCCCTCTCGTCCCCAGAGACGCAAGCGCCACTGCACTGGCGATTGCAGCGCAGGGCCCGACAAAACCGATGTCACGTATCTCAAAACCCAGCCGTCTCTTCAGCAGGAGAAACGACCCCACAGCGAGGACGAGCAGCCCACCCCCGGTCCCAATGGCAGCCCCAGTGACGCCATAGACAGGAATCAATAGTACATTGCCGACTACGGCCACCCCAGTGCCGGAGGCTGTTAGTTTAACGTATGCCCTATGATTGTCTGTCATGTTCAGCGCGATCCCGGATAACCCTACACCCACGTTAACGAGGTGACAGCCGGCGAGAATAGCGAGAGCAACGTAACCCGTTGTGAAGCTTGAGCCGAAGACAGCCTCAAGTACAGTACGTGGCATTATGAGCATCGGTACAATTATGGGCCCAATGAGCAGCAATAGCCACTTCGTAGCCGCCCTATAGACTAACCGCAAGCCAACAGCATCAGCACGTTCATAGAGATCTGCCAGCAGGGGCCGAACAATCGTTCCAAAGGACCCCGCAACCAATGCAAGCGCCATTGGAAGCTGCGACGCCGATTGATAGAGGCCCACGTCGCTTGTATCGCCAAGTGCTCCCAGTAACAACTTATCCATCCAGAACATGGACATTACCAAAATAGCACTTGCACTGGCAGGCAAGCCATAGAGAGCCAGCCTCTGAAGCTCGGCAAGGTCTACCCTGATGTCAGATCTGCTCGGTAGAAACCCAGTGATTACTACCACCATCGCCACAAAACTTGCCAGGACATAGCTGACGCTCAATCCCATCGCTGTTATGAGAACTCCGGCCCCAGTCACTGCCGCCAGCGTAACCGTTGCCAGCTCCGTCGCAGGCTGTGCCCCTTCCTCGATGGCAAGAGACCATTTCACATCTTTTTCTAACAGAGTAGCTTGTGTGCATACACGCATTATGCCATATGCTACAATGGCTATGCTGAAAGTTCGCAGTATAGAAGCGAGCTCAGGTTCACCAAACACCGCCCTTGCCAACCAGGGAGCCAGCAACACGACGCCCGTCGCTGTCAAACAACCGCTGACCGTCACTCCCACTAATCCGGCTACGATCACGCGTCCTCGGCCCTTCCCCGCACCGAAGCGTACGACAGCCTTGTCCAAGCCGACTGTGCCTATCAGGCTGGCGAACCGGAAGACGGTCCAACCCAACGCGAGGACACCAAACGGGCCCGGGCCCAGCTCCCGCGCCGCAACCACAAACGCAATTACATGCAGACCTCGACCCAAGCCTCGCCCGACCAGCCCAAGACTCGCACCGGTCGCGAGCCGATTCAAGTACCATATTCGTGAATGGTTGGGCTGCTCGTCCTCCCGATCCCTCGGTGGGACCCTCAACTGGGCCAACTTCCCCTTCGAGTGGCACCAACGGCTTCTCCACCCAGTAACCCATGAGGCAGTCCGGATACGAGCGTACCGCTATGGTTCACTTCTCTACAACGCTGTACGGGGGCCTCAATTATCCTTCCTCAGACCAGTAAGCCAATTCACAAGGCACCTCCAAAGCCCGAGCGCTACGAACCGGGGCCCCTGGACCAGGACACGTCGACGGAGGCGGACTGGCTCCTTATAGAAACGATAGAGCCATTCACCGCCTGCCTTCCGTAGCCACCCTGGCGCGCGCTCTTTTGTACCCGCGACAAAGTCGAACGCCGCCCCCACTCCAACCATTACATTGCAGTCCACCTCGTGACAATTCTCTCGCATCCACAACTCCTGCTTTGGAGTGCTGAGACCAATCCACAGTACGTTCGGTTTCCGCTGCGAGATCATCGCCCGAATCTCCGTTCGTTCCGAAGCGGTAAGCTCTCGGAAGGGAGGTGAAAAGCACCCGAGTACACGAATTCCGTATGCTCTCTGGAGATTTGCAGCCATCTGGGATGCAACCGACGGTGGGCCACCATAAAAGAAGTGACCATATCGCGATCCCGTCCTGCGACAGAACTCACGTACAAGCGTGGTCCCCGTCAGCCGAGACATTCGACTAGAACTGCCAAGCACTCTGCCCAATGCCGTTACACTTACACCGTCGGGAACAGACATGTCAGCCTGCTCATGAGCCAACTCAACTTCCTCACTATCCCTAGCCTCCATGACCCCATGCATTCCAGTAACAGTTACATACCGACCAGTATCCCCTTGTTGAATCCAATCCTCGAGTCGTCTCACAGCTTGAGCTGCACACAGAACATCTATTCTCACACCTAACACATCTACTGTTTCTCGAACATCCGACATCATTAGGCCAGGCCAAGAGACCCAAACGTGTTGCTTTCGAAGCCTTCGATCACCTCATAATGGGAAGCACAACGATACGCTCGTACCTCCTCAACACGCTCTTCATGAACCATGGTGCCCATGCCCAGCCCTGTAAGGACCCCCAAGGGGAACATTATATGCGGATATACGAACACATTGTCGAACAATGCTAGCACGCCTACTCCCACCACGGCACAGCAAGCGACCAAGAGCCAATCACCACCAAGAGGTTGCATTTGAGCCTCCATCTCCCGACCCCTCCTCACATACCACCGCGCCAAGGTCCACCAAGTTCCGACATACATAACTATCCACAGAATTAGACCTACTGACCCCGTATCATACAGAAGACGAAGATAGTCGTTGTGCGGCTGTACGACAGTCTTGACTCTACGGGCGACTTCTAGCGCCGCAGCGCCCGCCCCATGTCCGATCACTGGCTCATCCGCTATACCCGGGAGGAGAGTTTGGTAGAGTCCCATTCTTCCCGAAGTGTTAATCGTAACACCAAGCACCGAATAGGCACGATCCCCACGAAACATTGCCCGTTGCAACGGTCTGTATTCGAACGACAAATAGATGAGAACCCCTCCAAAGAGTATGGCTACCCCGGCCCTAACCAAACGCCGTATTCCTCCTTTGCGCAATATGACCCATATACATAACATCGCCAATATGGCGGCCAACGCCTCACGCGACAGTGCCAGAAACGCGCCCAACGTTAGTACAATGCCTAGGACTCCGTTCGCTACGAGTGATCTCGACTGGTGCCAGCGACCCAAGACAACGGCAACGCCAACGACGAAGAGGGCGCTGCAACTGGCTGCTCCCAGTGGAACCTTCGATCCTACCCCCACGATCGCCACCTGGCTAAGATATCCCAGCGCCAGAATCGCAATGGCTCCAATTGTTAGCTTGCCGAGCAGGCCGCACCAAGCAGGCCGTGTCACGACGATGCGCCCGCTAAGCAGCGTAACGCCCACAAACCCCGAGTATACAGATAGATTCTGAATCGCAGACATAGCCAAGCCCGAGCGGCCTCTCGCCAAAGTCAGTGTGGTTACCGCCCAAAGGATGAAAGCGACGCCTGTGCACCCGAAGAACAAGAATCTCCTCGGAATCCGCCTATAAGTAATTAGAAGTACGGGCCACACGCCAAAACCCACCGACGCCGTCCACAATCCTTGCAACGACAACGAACCAATCGCAATCCGGCTGGGGAGATTACTCAAAGCTGACACCAGGATCACTGTAGCGACGACGATCGGTCCTACAGCAATACGGCGGTCTACATTCACAGAGCTACTCGACTGTCACTCGTAAGATGCTCTCGATCCAAGCAGCGAAGACAGGATCCCGCCGCACGCCATTACTGGCCTTACCTCGAACCTCCTTCAGGTAGCTGCCGAGGGGCTCCCGTCTATCCATCGACAATGTCGCCACGCGCTTCAGCCTCCTTAGAGTGTCGGCTCGGGTAAAACCCTCAAGGGTGAATATCTGATTATTACAACAAGCTACCTTAAGAGCACCGATCTTCGGACCAAAATAGTCAATAGCTAGGAATGGAACGCCCGCAATAACGGCAAAGATGTTCGCGTGCAAACGGGTTCCGATGACCAGTTCTGCCCGTCGCAAGAATGCGATGACCTCAGACGGTTTCAGATCTTCCTCGATTAGGCTACACTCGTCGCTGGCATTCATCAGCATTAGGATATCTCGAGCCACATCTCTGTCATCCTCAGCAGTTCCACCCGTCGAGAGCGCTGTAAACATTAGAAGTACTTTCAGCCCATTCTGTTCAATGAGAAAGTCCGCCATCTCCGCCATACCTCTTCGGTAGGCTCGCTCGATGTGCTTACTGCTTGGCTCTGGGAAGCGGCTTCTAGGCACTATAACCGCGAAGGGTTGTTCGTAGTCTCCCTTTCCCTTTCCCCTGTCGATCCGGTTCGGCCGGTCCGTTTGCATATAGCCTCGGAGAAATGCGTAGTCAGGCACAACACTGACCTCAACTTCATTCCTCCCTGCACGCTCAAGTAGTTTGCCAAGCACTACCGCGCTATCGGACTCCCTCACGCTGATGCCAACGGCAGAGCCGAGCACGGTGCCTACAACCCGAGGTACTATCCCCCCCTTAAACGGGCCCAGGGATACTCCGACCAATGCGTATGGTTTGCCTAAGCGCCAAGCGAGCAAGAATGGGTACAATTGTACAAACAAGCCGGCGAAGGACCGCACGGACCCTCGATAGTACAGATAATGTCCTCCCTTCCCGATCACGCCGGAGCATCTCCGATACCACGCAAGTGTTCGCTGTTCCGCTCGGGCGAGCAATACGTCACCCAGGCTGGGTGCGAGGAGAAGGACCACGGCGCGAACAAGATCGAGCGCCGCTACGACCCATCTGCGCAGTCCCGACGGCCAAGTGGAATCGAACCGAAAGAACGAACTGAGTGGCCGTGGACACACCACCGGATGCTGCCCCACAAATCTCAGTGCCCCGTGAGCTGCAGGGCTCTCGTTGTGTACACTCAGCTGAACAGCGACGCGCGTCTTCTTGAGCGACTCATGCAGTCGTGTTGCTAACGCGCAAGTAATGGCAGCATCGCCCTTATTTGCATCGTGGTGCCATCCAGCAATGATGACTCGACTGTAATCCCTAGCCATCAACCCACCAGAGCGCCTCGCTGGCATGGGGCGAGAACACACCTAGGCTGGCACCGTGGTCTGCGCGCGACTCAGTCAAGGTGCTGGTTAGCACGAGTCGATGCCGGGTTCATGCTTCCCGAGTGGACCAAGCCTCGCTGACACTATGCGTGTTCACATCCTCTATGCCCCGCCATCGCTCTCCAGAGCCCGCCTATAAGCCTCACAATGGACATCAGCACATCGACCAGCAGAGAATGAATGGACGGCGACTTGTCGTGCCTGAGCGCCCAACTCGACCCGCTCGTGTGATGACTGAATGAGAGCTTCAACGGTTGCCCGCAACTTCGACGGGCTACCCGACTCCACGATACGGCCTGTCTGCCCATCGACAAGCACCTCAGGCACTCCGCCGACGCCCGTGGCGACAACTGCCAAGCCACACGACATAGCCTCTAACACGGCCGTGGGGATACCTTCAGTCTTAGAGCTTAGAACAAATATATCCATAGCCTGCATGAGCGTCGCCACGTTATCCTCCGGAGATATGAATCGAACTCTCCGACTCGTCAAGAAGCCGTGGCGTCTGACCCTCCCCCGCACTTCCCGATCATAGTATCGTGCATGCGTCGGTGAGGGCTGCCCCACAATCCACAAGTGAACCCTCTTGTCGTCTCTCAGTAGGGGACACACCGCGTCTACAAGCACTTCGTGCGCCTTCGTTCTGTTCCAGTTCCCCACCGTTCCCACAACAACATCAGAGCTCTCTATGCCAAAGCTCTCTCGCACTCCCCTGCGTGTTTCCCGCGAGGGAGCGAAGACGGATACATCAACAGGAGGCGCGAACAGAATCACATCCCTCAAGACGTGCGAACTCAGAGGGTGCGCTCGCAACACGGACGTTCCTGTGCTCATGACTACATCTGACAGAAAGCCTACCATTGGCATTAGAAGCGCACGGTAGTATACCGGCGCCACGGTGCCGAGAAGTTGCCATACAACGGGTACACCCTCTAGCCGTGCTGCTATGGCACCTTGCGGGTTCGCTAAGCCACAAACCTGGACAAGGTCTACGCTCTCCTCCCTAATAATCCGCCGGAGCCGCTTTACATCCCCTATCATCGACGCCATAAACTTCAGGTTTACAATCGGATTGATGCTCTTTCTCACCCGATGCAAGTCTGTTTCTAGTACCCTAACCCCAAGTGCGCTCATGCGTCGGGCCGCGCTATCTGGCCCCTTTGGTATCGCAGCCAAGACATCGATATCTCTATCACACAGCGACTGGCAGAGAACCGCCACCTGATTGTGCGGTCCTCCATAGTTGGCGTAATGAAGTACACACAGAACTGTTAGCCGTTGGGTATTAGGTCGCATATAACGCAGATGGCGGCAGGCTCTATCGTGCATCCCGGTCTATAGGACGCCTGGATATCCATAACGACCGAGTAATGGGCTGCAGGCTAGTGTTACCAAGCACTTTGGCAGCACCGGCATCTGCCCACGCCAGCGATCATCCACCCGCAACCTGATGCGTCCTCTGTCAAAACGAACCGGATTTCCAGAGACGGAGTGGTTTAGGCCACACGCCAAATTTCCATCTTGAAGTGACGACGGAATAGCAGGACATCCATTGAAGAACCGAGTCACGCGATGAATGGTCTCGACGGGACTATCGACAAAGTCCTCATATTTTACGCGCAAGCTCTCGGACGCAAATTTCGTTAAGCATGAGACAGCGAGATTATTGGCAACCCAGTGCAACGCAGCTGCCGGTGCCGGTCGGGCTCTCATACAAGCCCGTTGATCGTCAATCTCTGGACGTTGCTTGGGCTGGCTCATCGAATGTGCGACCGCGCGAGCATCACGAACTAGATGCAGCACACTCACTCGAAGGGACGACATCCCCAATAGGACTGCTCCGTATGTAGCATGCTTGGATGAATCCACAATTATGCTGTTCGAAGGCAACACAGCGTGCAAGCGCTCGTAGAGCTTACCTAACACGGTTTGATATTCTCGGATAAGTGAAGAAGTCGAGGAGTCCACGAGGCGTCCGTCTCCCAATAGACTAGGAAGCCGGCGCAACCTTACGAGCTTCGCGGTTAGGGACGCTGGTCGGTTCTGGTCCGGGGATTCAAGCACACTTCGGAGAACTGAGTCTCCGCTAAGGACCTCCTGCCAAAACACGCATTCTCGGAGCCGCTGGCCGCAACCACATAGCTGATTGTGATGCAGACCACGCCCCCAGAGGTGATATAGCTCACCAAGAAACGTGAAGCCTGGCACCTCGCCCAACGTCTGTCCAAGAATCGTGCTGCCGCTGCGACTCGCTCCCGCGATATAGAGGACGGTCGGAGACGTCATTCCTCTACGATCCCATCACCAGACTTATACGTCCAGCCTGGTTCCGCAGACGGTTCGCGTAAACAATTCTAACTATAGAGGTAAGCGGTTTAGACAGGCGGCTCGATCTTGGTGGGAGAAAACGCGTCATCGTTACGATTCTCGTCATGAGTGTAGCGCCCTTGCCACCTGCCAGGGTGACCGGTTGGCCGCCCTAGACCATCAAACTAGCCCAACAACCGGACAGAGCATTTACCCGACCGAGACCAGGGGAGCAAGCAAGGAGTCTGTTGAGTATAGCCCATTGAACATATATTCGCAGGCTCCACACACGCTGAACGGTTATGGCTCTAAATAATGGAACCTCCGCCAAGCGAATATGGCTGCCCAAGGACGCCGGGCCGAGAGAACGTCGGCGGGGACGCACGGAATTCACGTGAATGATTGACGACGAGCCTCGTTACGAAGCCTTGGGGCCTCATTAGCCTAAGTCCAAGCTGAACAGGCTCTCTGGGCCGTTCGTGCATTCTGAAGTCCTCGCGTCTCCCTTAGGGAGTTCGAGTGAGGTTGAACCCGGAGATTCTAAGCTGTGGCTGTAATGGTTGCCATAAGTGTCCCAGCGCGCCACGCGTCCGTACGGTGTCCTCCCACGACACCTAGGCGCTCCCACCAAGCCAACTTGTCACGGGCTCTGCAAACTCCCTAAACGGCACTCCGTTGGGCGGTCGTGGCCCTTGGCCCTCCGACCTGCCCATGAATCCACCGGTAGGTTTCACGAAGGCCCGTCTCGAGACTCACCCCGGGCCCCCAAGTCAACACCCGACGAATCAGCGAATTGTCACTGTTCCTCCCTCTTACGCCCTGAGGCTTCGAGAAGTCATGTCGCTTGTGGATGGCCTTCTCCGCCACGTCCGCGATGATGTCCACCAGCTCGTTGATGGTCACCAGCCGGTCGGTGCCCAGGTTGAGCGGCCCGGGGAAGTCCGAGCGCATGAGCCGGTGGACGCCGTCCACGCAGTCGTCGACATACAGGAACGACCGCGTTTGCTCGCCGTCGCCCCACACCTCGATCTCGCCGCCGTCCTCGGCCAGGGCCACCTTCCGGCACAGGGCGGCGGGGGCCTTCTCCTTGCCGCCCTCGTACGCGCCCAGGGGGCCGTACACGTTGTGGAAGCGGACCACGCGGGTCTCCAGGCCGTGGTCCTCCCGGTAGTACTCGCAGAGCTTCTCCATGTAGAGCTTCTCGAGACCGTAGCCGGGCTCGGGGTCGGCGGGCCAGGCATCCTCCTCCTTGAGCGGCGTGACGTCGGCATCGTCCTGTTTGTACTGGGGGTAGACGCAAGCCGAGGAGGAGAACAGGAAGCGCTGGACGCCCGCGTCGAGGGCGGCGTCCAGCATGTTCACGTTGATGAGGGTGTTGTTGCGGGCGATGGCGGCGTGGGAGGCGGTGATGTAGCCGATGCCGCCCATGTCGGCGGCCAGGTGGTAGACCTCGTCGATCCCCTCGCACGCCCGGTCGCAGCTCTCCCGCTCCCGGAGGTCGACGGTGAGGAAGTCGTCGGCCGCCGTGGGCTCGTACTCGGGCTCCTTGAGATCGGCTCCGCGTACCCAGTAGCCCCTGTCCTTCAGGTAGCCGGCCAGGTGGTGGCCGATGAACCCTCCCGCGCCGGTCACCAGCACCTTCGTCGTCATCGTTCCCCGTCTTCGTCCGTGAGTCTCCAGGGCCGCGCGTAGGCCGAGCGGTTCGGGACCACACCCCTCGACGCGGGTGCCTTCCTATGTGTCACCGATCGAATCGTACAAACTCGTGAAGGCTATCAACACGCCGTCAACACTCCCCGCGTCTCGCACGGGAACCTGGAAATTGGGCGTCGGAACCCCGTAGGACCGGGCGGCTCGTCCGTACGACGGCCCGGCGGAGCCGCGCGGAGCGGACTGGCAGATAGGTCACAATTTGATCCGGTCACATGGGTAACGCCATGTCTATCTTCACCGGTTACTTTCGCCTCCTTCTGCCACGGCGTCGGATAACGCCCTCCCTGTCATCGAGTTCCGCCAGGAGCGCGGATCCAAAGT
>Ga0102944_1002625_pt1 | contig 10355 bp, 1 predicted proteins | sample SalPonD_shore_MG_FD_78172 | JGI IMG/M metagenome (GOLD analysis project Ga0102944, IMG submission 78172) | Salt pond soil microbial communities from South San Francisco under conditions of wetland restoration - Salt Pond MetaG... | ecosystem: Environmental > Aquatic > Marine > Intertidal zone >... | reverse complement strand
TTCTTCGCCCAGGGCGAACTCGCCGCCGCTGGCCACCACCTCCCCGTCCACGGACCACTCCCCCACCACGTGGATGAGGTATCCGGGAAGACTGTCGGGCAGGTCATCGGGGTCGATCTGGGAGCCATCCGCAGGCGCCTCCGGCAGGTAGCTCTCGATGACGGCCTCGTCCGCGTCCGTGGCGGGCCGGAACGACAACGCCAGCTTTTTGCCGGCCAGGGCCGGCAGGCTGCGCTCAAAGGTGAACACGGCGCCGCCGAATCGATCCTCAAGCTGGTAGCGGAACCGCCAGCGCATGGAATCCGGCAGCGTGGAGAACGCGTCGGTGCGCGCCTCCAGGTGATAGGGCAGGCTGGAAGGCAGGGCCTCGAGGTCTTCGGGCACGATCGTCCGGCTCCCCAGCACCTCGCCCACGCTGGCGTCCGGGTTCTGGCTGTCGATGCAGTCCTCGACCTGGAGCTGAGTCTTGCAATCAACAGTGCTACCACTTGACTAAAGTTGCACGCGATGAGGCATTTAGCTCAGAGCCGGCGGTGCATGAGTCAGCAATTGTCTTGTACGCATACTACGCCAGGACCCCCGTGTACGCGGCTGCCCATGATATAAATATCGGCAATATCAACAAAACAATAATCCCTACGGCTCCCAGCAACCTGTCTTTGATCTCACCTTCCCGCCCTTTTGACCACCTCCAAATTGTCCAGCAATAAGCAATAATCGCTGTCGCTAGAGCCATCACGCAGATCACTTCGGAGACTCTTACTCCAACGATTTTTTGCGATATCGCTACTGGTAAGCCAAGAACAAGGCTCGCGCAGAGGAGCCAAAGTGCACCCCGTCTATTTGAAGGGGTCTGCTTCATTATAGTTATGCTCACAGCGAGCACCATCGCTGCAAACACGACACTGCCGACGACACCCGCATTGAACGGTAAGTCAGCAGGCTCCGTGGAGGTGCGCTGCAAAAACTGCACAGAGGCCAAATCATGCATTTTGAACGAAGCCCAGATCGCACTCAGTCCGGTGATATAGCGATCTTCCTGAGTCATTTGGGCAGCTCCGACGTCATTTCGTCCTTTGGACCGTAGTCTATCAAGCATTGCGCAAGTGCTTGGAGATATAGTAGGAACAGAGACACCACGACTGCCCAGAATACAAATGGTCCGAGGGTCGCGCCTAGTAATGCAGCCAATCTTGCAATCATTATCGAACGCGAAGCCAGTGCGAAAGCGATTCCTCCAACCGTTTCAAACAAATTATGTATAACGCAAGTCGTGTATGCAACAAAGCGGGACACATTCTCGCCGGAAATGGTAAACGATCCAGTACCGAGCCCCACGGCGGCTAGGGCAGGAACTTCGATTACCAAGTCACCGCCGTCAGTTCCGGACTGGATCTTGTACGCCCCCGACCCGGTATCGGGATCCAGGAGGATGTAGCCAGCGCCGGTGAACCCGGCATGGGAGATCGGATGCTGGTGGGCGGTGACCTGCAGCCCGGCATTGACCGCGTTGCGGATGTCGGTCTCGGTGGCCGGGTCCAGGGTCAAGTCGGTGAGGGCGGTGTCCCGGTTGTCCTGGGTGATGGTGTAGATGCGCTGGCCATCGGCGGCGGCAATGGCCAGTGCTTTCACCGCCGAGACGCCCTCCACCGGCTCGTCCGGGGTGGAGAACAACTGCTCCGGCACGGCGTGCTCGTTGGCCGAGCCGCGGGCGCCGGCGGCGCGGTTGAAGGCGATGAAGCGCTGCTGGTCATTGTCCCTTGCCGCGATCTGGATTTTGGAATACCCAATATCCATCAACACCCCGGGGAAGGTCACTTCCTGGGGGATGCCGAAGGCGTAGTGGGTCTGCAGATCCAGCTGGAAGGCCCCGAAGCTGGGCAGGCGGTGGGTGACCACCTGGGCTGCCCCCGCCGCGATGCGGTTTTGCACGTCGTTCAACGCAAACCAGCTCAAGATACCGGTCTGCAGCAGGATGCCGGTGAGATCGTGCTTGGTGAGGCCGGCGAAGTCCTGGTTCTGGAGCTTGGTCTTGACCCGCTCCAGCTCGGCCTTGAGGTCACTGAGGCGGCTTGAGGGCATGCCCTGCCCGTTAAGGCCGATGGCCTGGTACTCGCCCGCCACCAGGTACTTGGTACGGGACTGCCAGACCCCCGAAGGGGGCTTTAAGGCCGTCTCCCGGCGCAGCTCCTCGCCCAGGGCAAACTCGCCACCGGTGGCGACCACTTCCCCCTCCACGGACCACTCCGGCACCACGTGGATGAGATAGCCCGGCAGGCTGCCGGGCAAATCCTCCGGGTCGATCTGGGAGCCGTCCGCGGGCGGCTCCGGCAGGTAGCTCTCGATGACGGCCTCGTCCGCGTCCGTGGCGGGCCGGAACGACAGCGCCAGCTCCTTGCCGGCCAGGGCCGGCAGGCTGCGCTCAAAGGTGAACACGGCGCCGCCGAACCGATCCTCAAGCTGGTAGCGGAACCGCCAGCGCATGGAATCCGGCAGCGTGGAGAACGCGTCGGTGCGCGCCTCCAGGTGATAGGGCAGGCTGGAGGGCAGGGTCTCCAGGTCCCGGGGCACGATCTCCCGGCTGCCCAGCACCTCGCCCACGGTGGCGTCCGGGTTCTGGGTGTCGATGTAGTCCTCGACCTGAGCCTGGTAGTCGGTAAGCCGGGTCTGGATCAGGGCCTGGTGCATCCCCTGCACCCAACCTTCGTCCTCGTTCACGGTGGCCGCCGACTGCAACTGGTCCGCGAACCCTTGCGCATCGAAAGGCACCGCGGCGGCGATGTCCAGGCCGTCCTGGTAGGCGTAGTGCTTGAAGCTGGGGTCGAGGGCGACCCAGGTGTCGCCCTCCACGTTCCGGGCGCCGCGCGAGGGCTCGTAGTCCACCCAGGCCTCCACCCACACCTGCTCGAAACGGATGTGGGTGATCTGGCCGTCCTGGGTGAGCCCCGTGTTGGGAATGCCGCCCTGGCCCATCAAGTTCATGGCGGCTTGCGGCACGTCCACGCCACCCACCCAGTTCATCGCCTTCTGCGCCGGGGCGGTGACGGTGCCGTAGGCATAGCGCGCCGGAATCCCCGAGGCGCGCAGCAGCGCGATCAGCAGGCTCGCCGTGTCGAACGCGTTGCCCTGGCGGCTGGCCAAGGTCTGCGCCGCGCCCTGGATGGCCCCGTAACTGGGCACGAAGGCGATATGGTTGCGCACCCAGTTGTAGAGGGCCACTGGCTGGTGGTCGAGCTCGCCGGCCAGCGCCTGGATCTCCGGGGTGATCTGGACGTCCTCGTTCTCCGCCAGGTCGGCGTCCGTGGGTGCCGCCTTGGAGGCACCCGTCGTCGCAGCCTTGTCGAGCCCGAGACCTGAGGCCAGCGCCTTCCCGGAATCGCCCGGCGCTCGATCGGTGGGCTCGGGGGTGCCGAACGGCAGGTCATGGGGATCGAAGGGCTGCGCGGTGGGGGCCAGCTGCACCGAGCCCAGATGGTCCAGCACCGCCTGGATGGCGGTCTTGAGCGCTGCCTCGTTGCCTGCAGCGGTAATATCGGCAAGTTCGTCGGTGAGTTCGCCGAACTGTGTGCGGTACTCATCCACGGCATCCTGCTGCCGGGCCAGGATCACCCCGGGCAGGCCACGAACCTGGATACGCTCGCCCATCCGCTCGAGATCCCGGCTGACATGGGTGTCCAGGCGCTCCAGGTCTCTGCGCAACTGCCGGAACACCACCCAGTCCGGCGGGCCCTCGCCCCGATCCAGGCGCGCCGCGATCTGCTCCAGCCGGCGCTTGAGCTTGAGCACCACCCGTGAAAGCTGCGCCTCGGCGCTGGGACCGTGGGATGCCGCCTTGGGCAGGCCCTGCTCGGCCATCTGCCGGGCCGCGGCGATGCTCGGCGCCAACACCAGGCTGGAAAACGCCAGCGTCACCACGCAGGCAATTCCCGCCGCGGTGCGAGACGCCCGGTGCAGCCAGCCGATGAGTGAGGTGTCCGCCGTCACTTCCTGCATTTCCACTTCTCTCCCCCGTTTGTGTGCGGAGCCCGCCTGTACGAAAGGTCTCCGTGTGTTCACAGCCGGCGCTCCGCGAGCCGGATCATTCGAGCCAGGGCGGCCCGGGCGACCACCGCATCCCCGGGATCGGCGTGCTGCTCGATGGCGTCGGCGATCTTCAACCAGGCATCCAGCGCGTCCCTGGCGTCACCGGCATTGAAGAATCGAAGTCCCTGTTCAAAGCCCCTTCGAATATGCTTGAGTTGTGGGTACCGGTCCGCCAACGCGTCCAGGTCCGCATCCACCGCGTCTGGGTCCATTGACGGGGCTCCGGGAACGTTGGTGCTCAGGCTGTCGTAGGCTTCGAGTGCCCCGTTTCTTTTCACCTGTATATCGGCGACGAGATCACCGGGCTCGGCTGGCGTGGTGAGCCACAGCGTGATCGCATCCGCGGCGTCGATGTCCAAGCTGAACGGCCAGACAGGCGCCGTCGGGTCCTCGCCGATCCGGTCGCTGGCATCGAGCATGGAAACGCCCTGCGGCAGCTTGAAGCTCACCTGACCGCTCACCGCGATGCCTTCGTTCTGAAGCGTGAGACGGACCGGCACCGGCTGGCCGAAGTAAGGCGCCGTAACCGGGTAGGCGTATCGAAGCGCGTCGAGCAGCAGTTGTGCATAGGCAGTGTCCGGACCCTCCTGGACGCCCTCGGCCAGCAGGTCGAAGCCGGCGTAGATGCCCACGCCGATCCCATAGGCGAAGTAGCTCTCCGCCGGCTCCTGCGCCCGGGTATTGGAGAACGCATAGAGCCCGGCCCCGGAAGCGCCGTCCAGGCGGATGCGCTGGGGCTGCTCGTCGAGCCGGAGCGGGATCTCGACGGCCGGCTGCAAGGGCGAGTCGCTCAGCGAAAGTCCAATGGCGTCCGGCAACACGCCCTGCTGCTTGACGCCCAGGGCGTCGAAGACGAAGGCGTTGCGATCGTCATGGGGCCCGGCCACCAGCAAGGCCTCTCCGCGCGCCACGGCCTCGCGCAGCTCCTTCTGCAAGCCCACGGCCAGCTTGACGCGCTCGGAGAATACCGCGTAGGCGCGGTACTCGCCGGTCCTGAGTTCGCGGGCGAACGCGCCAGCGTCATCGACGATGGTGTAATTCCACCCGGCTGCATCCAGCACAGTGGTCAACCATTGGCGTTGTGCGGTCAGGCTCGGGGCGCCGTCCGGCCCGAAGGGTTCGTCGGTGGTCGCCGGCTCCGAGGCCTCCCCGCCCGCTGCCGCTTGGTCCAGCAATATCAGCACGCGGCCTGCCCCGAGCGGCTGGTCGAAGGTGGCGTCTATGCGGATGGGCGGCTTAAGCACCGTGAACAGGGCATAGTCGAGGAGCTGCTCGTTGCCATCCGGCCGCTTTGCCAAAAGCCGACAGGCATAGCCGCCGATGTCCAGCGTGCTCGTGTCGATGTCCCGGGTGCGGGCGTCGGCGCCGCCACCGGGCAGGCTCAGGGATCGGGACCCAGTCTGCACGACCGCCTCGGTGTCCATGGATACCAGCTCGCTGACCACGGTCAGGTCCACGCTCTGGGAGGCCGCGCGATTGGTGACCGTTTCCGTGCACGACAGCGGGTCGCCCTGGTACACGCGGTCGGCGGATGCCGAGACCGTGCCCACGATGGCCTGCAGCGATGAACGCTCCACGGTGAACGCGGCGCTGGATTCGCTCAGCAGCTCGCTGCCGGTGGCATCGAACACGCGGATGCGGGCGCTGTACTCCCCTGGCGCGGCATCGGAGAGTGTCAGGGAATCCGGGAAGTCACGGTATGCGCCGGGCACCAGCTCGTCCACCGCGATGCCCCGGGAGAGCAGCGTGTTTCCGCCGGGATCCTGGACCGAGATGCGCGCCAGGGTGTTGGGCAGAACGGCGTTCAGCGCATCGTTGCTGACCCGGCTGGTGATGGCCACCTGATCCCAGGCCTGGTAGACGGGCTTGTCCGTGTGAATCGCCGAGCCCGCCAGCTCGCCGGTGGTCACGATGGTGAACGGCAGATCACGCTTGGCCCGCAGGCGATCCTGCTGATCGTAAAGGCGCAACTGCACCCGGTGATCGCCGGCCAGGGTGGTGCCGGCATTCCAGTCCGCCGACAGCGGCACCTGCTCGCCGTGGGCCAGTGCCGGCACCGGATCGGCGGCAAGCTGCGCGATCACCGGGTCGCCGGCAGCGGGCGTGATGGCAAAGCGAAGCTCCCCGCCCGGGAAATCCGGCCCGGTGTTGGTCACCGTGGCGTCGATGGCCACGGTGTCGTTGGCCTGGTAGATTTGCCTGTCGGTAGCGCCGTCCAACAGCAGCGAGCTCACTGCCCGCACCGTGGGGATTTCAATTGGTGCAGCAATGTCCTCGCCGGTGAAGGAGTTGCCGAAGGTGAGGCTTGCACTGGCCGCCGCCGGTCGCTCCTCGAAAAGCTCCATGTCCTTAAGCGTGAGGTCGAAGCCGATTTCCCGGCCGGCGGAGGTGACGCCCTGGAGGTCCCACCGGTAGGCCGAGCTGCCGTCGGCGTCAACGGTGGACTCCGTGGGTTCCAGGGAGAAGCCCGACGGCTGGACATCCGGCACGAAGTCCAGGTCCAGCTTCACGTCCAGCCCGCCCAGGCGCTCCAGGGCCTTGGGCAGGTAGGCCATGACCAGGCTGGTGGAGGCCAGGCGCGTCGTGAAATAGCCGGAGCGATTAGGCCATGAACCATTATCCGCCTGGGTGCTGAGCAGGAACGTAACGGCATTGCGAACCACGGGATCACCGGCGGACGGGTTGGTGTAATCCAGTGCAATACCCACCCAGGCGGTGGTAAGCGGGTCGCTGACGTTGAAAGAGGTGTACTTGGCCCAGCCGCCGTCGCTACGTTGACGGCTGCGCAGCAGCTCGGCGAGGTGTTGGATGGCGGCGTCGATCTGCTCGACGAGAGCGGGGTCGGTCACGAACTCTCGGGCCTCGGCCATGGTGATCAGGTGGAAGGCGCTGCGCAGCGTCATGGACTCATCGCGGTAGGCGTCTGCCACGGCGTGGCGCGCCATGCGCGGTAGCGTGGTTCGATACGAATCCAGAATGCTTCGGTCCAGATATTGCCCAATTTCCCGAATCTCGTTTCGATTGTGGAACGGGGCATAAAGCACGTCGTCCACTTCGCCTATGCCGAGGAATCGATAGCCCGTCAGAACCCGTCTCACGAGTCCATCAGGGTGAATTTTCAACAAGCCTTCCCACGCTCTCTGCCCTGACGAATAGTTTGTGCCCACGGTGACGTACGTAGAACCATCGGCGGCTCTATGAAGGCTCACCGGCCTGTAGGCAAACCCTTTGGCCCATATGGACAGGCCGGACTGTGGACGCCACTCCAAAACGTTATAGGAGTCCCAGTTGGCAATCAGGAGCCCGCCATCAGGCAGGAATTCCAGATCTCGTGGCGTATTCAGCAATCCACCCGCGGCGACAATGGATATGTCGCCGCTCGCGGATACCTTGAGGAGTTTCGAATCCTGACGAGAAACGTAGATATCACCTTCAGGTGACACGGCAACGCCGAGGTACTTGTAGCCGGACGGCAATGAAATGGTTTGCCGAGTCCCGTCGTGGTCAAGCTTGAGCAGGACTGGGAAATCACCAACCACGTAGAGGTCGCCGCTTCCGTCCACGGCAATGCTTCGACCCCAACCGCTGAATCCGCCGCTGCCCGGTAAGATTTTATGGCTGTCGGTTGCAGGATCAAACTCGACGACCCGCCCGCCTTCGGCGACGACGTACAAACGGCCGCCGTAGCCCGCCGCGTCATACATGTGCCTAACCGACGGCTCGTCAATGGTGTAAGTCTTTGCCCACTGGTACCGGGTGCCTGCCTCCGGGCTCAGCCCGTCCACCGTTCTCAACACACGCGCGGCGCCCTGGGCAATCAGTGCGTTGATGCCCTCGTCCGGTCGCAGATAACCGGCCGTGTGGTCGCTGAACCAATAGGTCTGGTCGCCGGAGGTGACGCGGCGGTCGTACAGGTGCTGCATCGCGCCCAGCTCTGTGCCCAACAGCTCGGCTTGGTTTGGATTTTCGGACAGTGCCCATAGGCCAAGCGAGGTCTGTGCCCTTGTGAAATTCGGGTGAGAAATTCGAAGTCCGCCATCCTGCTGCTGGCTGGACGCGATGTAGTTGACCAGCTCCTGGGTCAGACCCTCGTCCACGTCAGCCTTGCCCAGCGAAGCGCTAAGCCCGAAGGCGCTCTGGGTCTGGATGTGGCAACCCAGGCAACGATGACTCTTGTGCCAGGCGATGGCGTGCGGCGCCGCAAAGGCCGCGCCATCCTCGACCGCTTCCTTGACGAGATCGAACAGCGGGTCGGTGGATACGCCCTGGGTAACGTCCACACCCTTAAGGCTTACCGAGCCGCGCACGGTGTGCGTGCCCTCGCCCACCGCGTCCGGGTCCACGGTGAACTCGGCGGTTGCCTTGTTGCCCACGTACAGCGTGCCAGTGACCGAGCCGTACTCGGGATGGTTCGTGGAGCCCACGGTCACCGGCAGGTTCCCCGGCGTGCCGGGCGTCCATTGGCCGAAGTCCAGCTCGCCGAGCGCGCTCACGGGCAATGCGCCGCCGGGGGCGGTGCGATCCAACAGCACCGCGCCGCTGTCCGGATCCGTGACCCGCAGCCGGTAGTCGGCCTTATCGATAGGAATGTTGCCGGTGTTCCGGAGCAGCACCGACAGCACCACCGGCGTCTCGATGCCCGCCTGAACCAGCGGGGGTGAGAAGTCCATGCGCCCATCCAGGGCACCGACGCCGGCCACGGACAGCGCATCGCCGCCACGGTCGATCTCGAAGCCGCGCGGGTTGCTCCGGGTCAGACTGTATGGTTCCACCAGCCGCACCACGGCGCTGTAGTTGCCCGGCACGGTCTGGTGCACGCTCCAGGGCAGGCTCAGCGACCGGGATTCGCCCGGGGCCAGGTCGAAGCGAGCCTGCGTTTCGCCGGTACCCGGCACCACAGGCGAGAAACTGTCCACCAGGGCGCCGGCGCTGTCCCAGATCTCGCCGATGACCAGCACCGAAGCGTCGTCCGTGGAGCGGTTGCTGATGGTCGCGGCAATATCGGCAACGGAGTCCGGCACCAGCGCATCGTCGGGCGCGTCGACGGCGTCCACGGTCACGGCCTTGTCGCCATAGGGCTCGAGCGTCGCATCCAGGTTGTAGGTGCCGTATGACGCCAGATCCACCGGCACGTTACTGCCCCGGTAGCCATCAGCCTCGAAGCTGACATCGAAGCGGGTAACGGTGATGCCATCGAGCCGATAAGCCCCATCGGCATCGGTGGTTGCGCTTGTACCCTCGCCGGCGGTGACCGTCGCCCCGGCTATCGGGTCCCCGGTGGCGCTGTCGGTTACCACACCTTGCAGGGTCACCGACGTGGCCGTGGCGTCTCCGGTCGGCTGCAAGGTGATCTGCTGCTGGTACTCGCCGAAGGCAGACGCCTGCACGGTCGCCGACAGCGCGTCGTAGCCATCCGCGCTTACCTGAAGTGCCACCGACTTCTCCGGTATGCCGGCGAGGATCACCTCACCGTTGTCATCCGTGGTCCCCGAGATGCCGAAGTCCGGCGCTGCCACCAGCGCCCCCGGCACCGGCTCGCCATCGAGCCGGTCCACCACCTGGAGATCCAGGGTGAGATCCTCCGGCGCCTCCGCCTGCGAGGCCGGATACAGGGCGATCCTGCCCAAGTCCCCGCTGGCGCCGGCGGGCACCTGCGCGGTCACGGTGGCGGTGGCATACCCGTCCGCCGCGACGCTTAAGTGGTAAGTGCCGCGCGCCACGGGACCCAAGGAAAAGCGGCCTGCGGAATCCGCTGTCCCGCTCTCGCCGGATTCCTTTAGCGTCACGGTGGCGCTTGTCAGTGCCTCATCGGTTCCGCCGTCGACCACCTGCCCGCGAAGCGTCAGGTCCCCGTCGTCCAGGCTGGCGCCCTCGGGGATGAGCGGAACCACCAGGGTCTGGACGTCTCCTGCGGCCAGCGATACGGTGCCGGCGGCTGCCTGGAAGCCTTCCGCGGTGACGTTGAAGTCGTAGCTGCCCGCCGTCAGCCCGGGGGAGCCGGCGGCGCCGTCCGCGCCCGTGGTGAGGTTGACGGGCGTGGGGCCCTGAAGCGTGATGGCGGCGCCGTCCACGCCGGCATCCGTGGATTGATTCAGCGCGCTGATCCGCAGCAGGCCGTTGCCGTCCAGCAAGGCAACGGGGATGTCGCCCACGTCCAGCACCCGTCCGGCCGGTACATCGGCGACCACGCCGGTTCCGCTGAAGCCGGCGCCGCCGGCAACCAGGGTATAGCGGCCAGCGGGCACGCCGGACAGGTAGAACCGCCCAGTCGC
>Ga0102944_1002624_pt1 | contig 10355 bp, 11 predicted proteins | sample SalPonD_shore_MG_FD_78172 | JGI IMG/M metagenome (GOLD analysis project Ga0102944, IMG submission 78172) | Salt pond soil microbial communities from South San Francisco under conditions of wetland restoration - Salt Pond MetaG... | ecosystem: Environmental > Aquatic > Marine > Intertidal zone >... | reverse complement strand
CCGTGCTTTTTCATAGCCAGGCCCCATATGACCACAAAGGCCACGCCGAACAAGATCATCATCCAGTCCACGAAACCACCGAAGGTGACGGGGTTGTATGCGTTGCTCCAGGGAATCCCACCCCAAGTGTGGTACGGACCGCGGCCAACCGCGCACATGACAGCAGCGCCGAACACGCTGCCATTACCCATCCCGACCAGCATCCCATTGATTACCACAGGGAATATGATCTTACCGTATGTCAATTTATTCATTTTACCCTCCCGGAAAAACAGCTTCTCACGATGCATCCTGACAGGCCAGTGAGCGCACAGGACAGCCTTCGGCGTCACCTTAATCTGAGACGATTAGAATTACCATCCCCCGCCCGAAAATGCAACCCATTTCACCGCCACGCACTCAAAAATCATACCTCGGAATCCTGGCACAATACCCTGTTGTCGTCAAGGTTATCCCGAGCCGAATCGCCGCTCCATTTTACGCCTCTTGCGGCGCCGCGGCGGGGCGCCGGTGAAGACCCGCCCATGTTTGTGCCCGGGCGGCGGATCTGCTAGCGTTATGGCCCTGACGGCGCATAGGCGCCGTCAGGGCCATTCGCCGAGACAAAACGCAGCGCCACCGTTCACATGGAAGCTTTCATCTACATCATCGTCGCGATCAGCTCGCTGACCATGATCACCTACGTGGTGCACATGTTCATCGGCGGGCTGGTGAGCCCCGGGACCGAGCACTCGGTCATGGCCGTGGTACTGGTCGTATGGGCCTCGGTCATCGGGGTCATGGCCTGGGATATCATCCGCCGGCGCCGTCAGCGTTGAGAGACGTTCTGCGCTACGCCTGAAGCCGCTTCGCCCGCGCCCGCTGTCAGGTTCCTACGGTCCCCCACACCAGAACTCCGTTAGAGAACCTCTGAAGCGGCGCTCACGGCGTTGCAAAGGGGTTCGGAATGCTCATTTACTACGTGTAAACTGCGCTTCCTCGCCCCTGTGCGCCTTGTGATCATCCCCTTGATCAACCTGGGCTGAGGCTCCCTAGCGGTAGACCTCCAGAAATCCCCTCAAGTCCTTAAAAGCCGACATGTCTTTGAATTGGCCGAGATGAAAGATGTACTGGTGCGCCTTGCCGTTGAGATCGGTGCCGGAAATGGCGATGGTCTTGCCCGCAAAATCAGGGAAGTAGCGCAGCTTACTGACCAGTTCCACCGAGTCGCCGTTGCGCAGCTCCACCCGGATACGCTGGTTGGCGATGTCCAGCGCGACGGGCGCCTGGGGCAGCAACATCAGGCGCGTTTTCATAATGCGCATCAAACTCTGAATAAAGAGAAAGCTGGCGATGGCTACCGTCACGTACGTCCAGTTTTTGTCCGGCCCCAGCCAGAGCCTGACACTGATAAACACCAGTATCACCACCGTCGGGACATAGAGCAACAAGTCCCATGCCATCCCCTTCTTGTCCTGATGCAGGCGATAGCGCCGCGCCTCTGCACTCATGCGGGTCAACCGTTCTGGCTCAACCTCTTGGGCTTGGCCTGCAGCGCCTGGCGAATCTCGCTATCAATCTCGCTGTAGAGCATGCGGCCCGCCTCGCTGAAGCGCACCTTGCCGTTGCGCCCGATGACGAAGGTCCAGGGATCGCCTGTGACACCGAACGCCTTGTAGGCTCCGGTGTTTTGATACTGATCCAGATGGATGAAGACCACCTTCGATCCGTACTTGTCGAGCAGCGCCTTGAGGGTCTGCAGCTGCTTGTCGCACTGGGTGCAGTGGGCCGGGGTGGCGAATTCCAGCAGAATAGGTTTCTTGTCCTTCAAGGCGCTGTCCAGGGATACCTGATACATACGCTTATCGGGATAGCGGTAGGTGGTGATCTTGGACAGATCGCCCCCCACGTCGGACAGGGTCTTGGTGCGAATACTCGGCGCCTGTTGGCCGACATGCAACAGCCCCGGGCTGTAGCATCCGCCGAGGAGCGATCCGGCCATGACAAGTACTGCCACTGTTCGCTGTCTCGAGATCATTGGTTTCTCTCCCAGCCGGCACAGGTGCGGAAGATGTTATAGGCCCAGATGATGTTCGCCAACAACACCAACGAGCCGAAGATCCCCATAGCCCCCAGCAGGGGGCTGACAATCTGCTCTACCTGGGAAGGGGTTTGGGTGACGCTGGCCTGCCCGCCCATGACCCCCGCCGTGGTGAACAGTATCACCATGCCGAGCAATCCGATGTTGTGAATCCAGAAATGCACCTTCACCAGTCGCAGGCTGTAGATGGTGCGCTTCACGTGCAGGGGGATGATGTAATACACACTGGCGAAGATCGCCATCTCCACCCAGCCGAGCAGGTTGATATGGGTGTGGGCGCGCACGATGAGGTCGCCGTAGAGGCGATGATCCACAAAGTGTCTGATGGCCGGGATTCCACCCATGATCGCCCCCCAGGAAAACCCGATAATGCTATAGATGATACAGGCATAAACGAACCACAGTATGTAACGCCTATAGTCAAGCTCCTGTGCACGCCCCCAGGACGTGCTCCCATCACTTGCCGGGGTTGTCGTGTGCAGGCTGTTTTCCACCCTGATCGTCTTTCTTCCTAATGTCTTTGTATTCGCTCTTCCAGCTCTTCGGGGCAAAGGACTTGAGCATCATATTGATGAAGCTGGAATCACCCTTGGGCGGCTCGGGCGCGTCGGCCGAGCCGCGGTCGGCCTTCAGTTCCGAGAGAAACACCGATATTGCATGCAGCTTTTCCTGCGGCATTTGCGAGACATAAGCCGCCTCTTTGGGCGGCGCACCGTGATCGAATGTCACGTCGTTATATGTCTTTTCCGGGTGACTGAGGAAGTTCAGCAGCCATTGCTGTGAGCGCCGCGAGCCGACTCCATCCAGATCGAGCCCCATGTTGGTCCCCGACCTCATGGCCTTGTGGCAGCTGCTGCATCCGGATTTGTTGTAGATGTTGAAGCCCTTCTTACCCTCAGGGGAGAGGGTGAAATGGGTGAGGGTCTTGAACATGGGCTTATGGGTGTGCATGCGTACCGATTCGAGTACGACAAAGCTGATCACCGCCACCGCTATAAAGGCACCAAAGATACTGAACAGAACCTTTTCGCCATACTTTAAAGGTTGTTTCGCCATCGTAACTTCAAATGTGCAACCAGAATGTTGAGCTGGAAAGAAGGGCCGGGAAGCGCTGGTGTAGGCCACCTAACTGCTACTGCCGCCTTTAACGTTAGGCGCCGATGTTACAGATAAGTTCAACGCATCCTCGGTTCGCCCCGAGTCATACGGGCCTTTCACCGCCCCCCCCGCAGGGCAAAAGAGGCGGTCACCCGCCTCTTTTGCCCTGCGGCCGCACCCCGCTAATCGGAACGGACAGGGGCCGTCCAGCGACGGCCCCCCATGCGGTTACTTGTCTTCAGGATTGTAGTACAGATCCTCGCCGCCCGTGCCGTCGGCCCGGACAAGGTTGGGGTACGGAGCCACCACGTCGCCCTGGCCGAACAACCTGGCCTGGGTCAGGTAAGCGGCTGCATTGCGGATGTCCTCATCGGACAACAGGGCCGCCACCTTGCGCATGGCCGCCATGGGATCGTTGCAACGCCCCTTCTTGCAGATATTTTTGACCTCATCGCCGGTGGCCAGCCATCCCAGCTTGTTCACGCCATCCTTCAAGCCGGTCTTGCCGTCCCCCTCTGGGGTAATGGACTCCTGGGCACCTTCCCGCCAGCTCTTGAGCTGACTGATCAGGTACGTGTAGCGCTGCCGACCGATCATGGGGAACAGCGGCGGCGCACCGCGACCATTGGCGCCATGGCAGGACCGACAGGCCGGGATCGGGGGATTGCGGTCATTCAGTCCCCACTTGACGATGGACTTGCCCTTGGCGAGGTCCCCCACGTCCTGAACCTGACCGTTCTTTTTCAGGGCCGCCACGTCCGAGCCGTCGAAGCCGACACGCAGGGTCGCCACGTAGCTGAGCACATCTTTTTTGTCCTGATCGGACAGCTTGCTGGCCACCATGTTCATGGTAAACATGATATCGTCCTTGCGACGGTCGGTGGCGAAGTCGTTAATCTCCTTGATCAGGTAGGAGTAGTACTGCCCCGCCAGGCGCGGCGCCCCCAGATCGTCACTGCCGAGCGCATTCTTCTGGTGGCAGGTAATACAGGCCGGCACGGCCCCCTTGCCTTCGTGGAAGATCTTGCTCCCGTTCTCAATATTGCCTTCCGGCTGGGCATAGCCTTCTATGCCGTAGAAGTTCGGGTTGTTCTTCGCCAAAGACTGGTATGTGTCTTCGGCGGACGCCACCGCCGGCAGTACCAGCCCTACTGTTATTAGAGCCAACAACGAAATCAAACGTGATGTTACTTGTCGCATTGGTAAGCGCCCTCCCGACTCAAAACTACATAACCCATGAACAATAAATCCGCCGCCGCCGCACAGTCGCAGTGATCTCCACCGCGCTTCTCACCAGGGTATCCGGCTCAACACCGTGCCGCGACGAGTCCTTTCCGACCCAACGACCCTCTCTTACGAGTTGATCTTCAGGATAATTGCGGCCAAACAAAAGGCTCCCACGAACCAAATCAAATAGAGCAAACTAACCTCTGGAGTATCTAACATTGCACCCTCCTCCTATAGAATCTGCGCGATTGGTGTTATATAGCAGCTGTGCCTTCCCCAGTAAGGCTTTCAAATCCGAGGCTAAATGTATATCACGGAAAAAGCCGTGAATCAACCACAACGACTCCGGATATTCGCCGCCCTCCACCGCCGACAGCCCCCGGCGCAGCCGGCCGCGAATTGTCGCCTCAGCCGCCCCGGATCCGGTGGCAGACAGGGCATTCACCGGTCTGTATAATTTGCGCCGTCCCAAGGGGGCGCCGGCCTCGCTGAACACTTCATCGAGCCGGCGGGAGGCTGGCGACGGGGCGGGCTCAGCGAGGCGAGCGGCCCGCGAAGACGGCATGGCGGCCTTTTCCCCCGGGGGGCAGCGCGCGCTCACGCCATTCCGGCCTGGCAGGCGCGTCGGCCTATAGTTTGGATAACACAGTATGCCCAGGGGACACGACGCAATCCAATGATGACCGCCTTACAGCAATACATACAACGATACTGGGGCTTTATCGCCCTGTTGGCATGGGGGGGGGCGATCCTCGCCGCCGGCCTGGTGCGCTTCAGCGCCTTTCACATGGACGAGACCAGCGCCCGGGCACTTCTGCTGACCTGGTCCCTGATCCAGCAAATCGCCACACCCATCCCCCTGGCCAAGCTCCCGGACCTGCGCACGCTGCTGGTGATGCCGCTGGCGGTCTATTGGCCGGGCAGCCTCATCGCCGCCAAGGTGTTCAGCATGCTGCTGGCATTCGCCGCCGCCGCGCTCATCTACCGCTGGAGCAAGTTCACCGCCACCCGGGAAGTGGCGCTGATCGCCACTGCCTTGCTGCTGATCTGCCCCCTGACCATCAAGCAGGTGGACGCCGTCGGGGCGGCCCCGTTCCTGCTGCTGGCGTTCGCGTTGAGCCCGATCCTCGACCGGCGCTACCGTGCCGGCCAACGCCTGGTCAGCGGCTGGTATTTCTCCCAAATACTGCTGGCGACCTTCGCGGTCTCACTGCACCCGGCGGGCCTGGCTTACCCGCTCGCCCTGGCCTGGAGCTGGTACAAGGCCCCGATCGCGCCACGCCAAAGGTCCCTGTACATCGGGCTGGTGGCCGGGCCGCTGTTCATCCTGATCTTCCAGGAGGGGTGGGTCTCCCCCGACTGGCTGGCCAACCCGGTAGCGGCCCTGGCCAGCATCTTCAGCGGTACACCCACCGCCATGGGGCAGTCGTCGCCGCTGATCGGCTTCCTGCTGCTGTTCCTGTTAATCGCCCTGTTCATCCTCGATCACAACTTTCTGGGCAGTGACTTCCTGGGCCGGGTACTGATGTTGGCCGTGCTCACCGGGCTGTCGGCCGCCGACGATACCTGGGGCATGACGGCGCTGGTCTTCATCCTGTTCAGGGGCATGTATTTCCTGGTGCTCGCCAACGAAAGGCTCAATCGGCCGGGACTGCTCGGAGAGCGGGGTATTGTCCTGCTCTGCCTGTTTGCCATCGCCACCGCATTCATGGTGGCGGACAAGACCTACGCCCGTGTTATCGAGACCCATGCCCTGTCGCCCCAGGATCAACTCATCCAGGACACGGCGAAAATCGCCAAGATGGAGGAGAAGCTCAAGGGAAGACAGGTACGCATTGCCAGTCAATGGCCCGGCCGGACCATGCTGGCGTGCAAGTGCTATGTCCTGCCACTCCCGCCGCCCTCCCCCGACAGCGATGCCTTCGTGAAGCAGATCCGCGGAATCGACTATCTCGTTTTCGACCACAAGGCCCGCTCCAACCACAGACTGGTCCGGGACATCGCCAAGGCCGGCGGCGCCACGGAGACCGTAGCCGTCAAATCAGCCGGGGTGATCCTCCAGGTACGCAATTCGGGCGTGCCGGGCGCCATGCCGAAGCAGGGCGACTCCGCCAAGCCCAACTAGAGCCTACTCGCTCCAGCCGGCAGACCGGCGGTCGCAGCAGGACACCTGCCGAGGGTGGCGGGCCGCCTCACGATCCCGGCCGTTTCTTTTCGAACACCATCCGATAGTGGTCGAAGATCTCACGTTCGAAACATACCTTGTTGGGGCTGGTGCTGAACAGCGCCCTCAGATCACTGTCCACAAGGTATCTGGGGATCAGCGACAGGTACAACGCGTACTTTTTAAGATTAAATGAGCGGTAGCGCCTTTCCCACTGGCTGATCGTTTCAATATAGTCCAGGCGCCCGCTGCTCTTGGAGATCAGGTCAAAATGGGGCGCCGCGCAATTGATCACCATCTCGGCCCCGTAAGGCAGCCACGACCCCGGGAACTGCTTGGTCAGCAGTGCCAATATGTGGGCGGCAGAATCCTTCTCGGCATTGATGTCGATATCCTCATAGTCGATCATATGCTTACCGAACACCATGGTCTGCAGATAGAACCTGCCGCCGACCGGCAATAAGTCGTACACGGTCTGAAAGAACCGTTGATACAGCTCTTCCTGCCTGCCGGCCTTGTAGTCCTCAACCGAACAGAAATGTTCGAAGGCCCCCAATGAGGCCGCCGCGTCAAACGTTCCGAAATCCTCCGGTCTCACATCCCGGCAATCCTTGATATGGACCTCCAGCCCGTTGTTCCGGCATGCCTGCGCCTGCCCGCTGGAGAGCGTCAGGCCGATACACTCAGCGCCCGTGTGCCTGGTGATAAACGAAATCAGCGGCCCCCACCCGCATCCCAAATCCAGCACGCGGCTGTCCTTGGCTATATTCAGGTTATCAACGATGAACCGGTGCTTCTGTTCCTGGGCCTGTTCAAGGGTCAACGAGAAGTCCCCGTTGTACATCGCTCCGCTGAAATCCCTCATTTCCCCCATGCTGAGGCGAAATATCTTGTCGATGGTCGTATACGTAAAATCCAGGTCTTGCTTATCAGCCATGATGAGTCGGTCTACCCTGATTGTTGATGTGCGGACAATTGCAAAGGTAACAGCCTACCGTATTTAAGGCGAATACGCCTCGAGCATCAGCCGAACAGTCTGGCCCGCCCCCGGCCGCCTCGCCGCCCTCGCGACCCGTCCGGGTAACGGATGCGGCCTGTGCAGAGGGTCCCTAGCGCTGGCAGGACGTGCAGTAGAAGCTGGCGCGCTGACCCAGACGCAACGCGCGGATGGGGCGCCCGCAGCGCTGGCAGGGTTCGCCGTCGCGCTGATAAACGCGCAGATGCTGCTTGAAGTAACCGGGGGAGCCCTCACCGGAATAGAAGTCGCGCAGGGTCGTCCCGCCGGCGGCGATGGCCTCGTCCAGCACCGTCTTGATCGCCTGCGCCAGGCACTGATAGCGCCGCCTGGAGATGCGCCCCGCCTGGCGCAAGGGGGAGATGCCGGCGTGGTGCAAGGCCTCATTGGCGTAAATGTTGCCCACCCCGGCCACGACGCGCCCGTCCATGATGAACTGCTTCACCGTCAGGCGCCTGCCGCGGGAACGACCATAGAAATAATCCCCGTCCAGCGCATCGCTCAACGGCTCCAGTCCGATGTCTTTCAACAAGGGGTGGCGCAGCGGATCGCCGACTGACCACAGCATGACGCCGAAACGGCGCGGGTCATGAAGGCGCAGGCACTGATTACTGTCGAACTGGATGTCGATGTGATCGTGCTTGCGCGGCGCCCGCGCGCACGGGACGATGCACAGGCTCCCGGACATCCCCAGGTGAACCACCAGACACCCGTCCTGGCAGCGCAGCCACAGGTACTTGCCGCGGCGCTCCACCGCCTGCACACGCTGCCCGCGGAGCAGTGCGGCGAGATCGTCGCGGACCCGTACCCGCAGGCGCGGCTCGCGAACAATGACGTTCAGGATCGTCCCGCCCAGCACATGGGGGGCGATACCGCGGCAGGTGGTTTCCACCTCGGGCAATTCCGGCATGGGCGCTACCTTTTCACGAGCCGGGCGCCTGCCGGAGTCACCTGCGCCTCGCGGGGTGTGCGGAACTCCGGGGACAGACCTGCGGTTGTCGGAGGCGCGGCAGCGGCATGATTATTCGGAGGCGCTCCTGTGGGGGTCCTTCTTCTTGGCGCCGGGCCCGGGCAACCTGAGCAGCTTATCGGCCTGGGATGCGGTGAAGTGGTAGGCCATCCCGATATCGGGCCGCGCCAGGATCAGCGTGGGTGCTGTGCTCACGATTTCGAATTCAAGCGGGGGGCGGCCCTTGTCGAAGGTGACCGTGACAGTGGGGTGACGGCCCGCACCGGCATAGGGCTTGACGTCCAGTGCCCGGGCGCGGCGCCAGCGGGTCACCAGGTCCTCGCCCCCTTGCGCCGCCGGCCCTTGCCCGTGCCCGGCAAGCGTCCAGTGTCCGGACTCGTCGCGCTGCAGCACCTTGTCCGGCAGCGCCAGTCTTACCGGGTCGCTGTCCTCGGGCAGCAACGTCCGGCTCACGAAATCGGCGACGCCGCCGCTGGCCTCCTGGTAAAAATAGTTGGGGATGACGTGCACCATGGCGCCGATCCGGACGTAGCGCCGGCCATTGAGCGGCTCGATGGCCCCGAATGCGATCTGGAGGTCGTTCAGGCGCAAGCGCAGCGCCGGGGCGTCCAGCCCGAATTCCCGCAAGTCCCGGCCCTCGGCGGCAAACCGGCCAAAGCTATCGGCCCGGGTAATGCCGAGCAGGGAGTGGATGATGAAACGATTCGCCTGTGCCTTAACCGGTTCGGCGATGCGCCAGCGCTTGCCCCGCCTGACCAGTACAATCGCCGGTCCGCCCCGGCGGCTGATCTGCACGCGGGTGACCTGCCCGGGCGTCATGCGGGTCAGCACGGAGGGGGGGTGAGCGGGCTTGGCCGCAGGCAGCAGATACACCAGCGCCGCGAGCCCAACCGCCGCCGCGAGCAGCGCCATATTCACGACCGTACGCCGCGTCACGCCTCGCCCCCCACCATCAAGGGACCCGACCGACTCCGCGCTGCCACGCGGGGCATGCACGTCAACGCCGGCGCCGCCACCAGATCCAGCCCCCGCCGCCGATCATGAGCCCCGGCATCAGGATGAGGAAGACAAACCCCAGGACGCTCGCCTGATCCTGGGTGAGGGTCAGATGGGTGTCCGGTGCCGCCTTGGGGGGGATGTTGATGAACACGTCCTCGCTGGTCAACCAATTGATGATATTCATCCCGAGGGCGAGGTTGCCGCCGTTGCCCAGATAGCTGTTGGCGAGAAAGTCCCCGTTACCGATCACCACGACCCGCTGCCCGTCCCCGGCGCCGGCCCGCCCCTGTCCCGCCTGTTGCGCCGCGGCATCGGCGCCCGGACCGCCGTGCCGGCGGGACAGGGCGACACCGATGGTCAACGGGCCCTTGATGTCGCTGCCCTGGTCGAACGCGACGGTCCCCTGGAGCTTGCCGGTCTCCGCCCAGCTCCCCGCGGAGGTCTGCAGCAGGACACTGCTGTGCCAACCCTTGCCGGGCTTCTCCCGCAGGGCGCGGGCCTGGGGAAAGACCGTCACCAGATTGAAGTCCCGGGTGACGGGGCTGTCCCCGTATCGGGTCACCACGGCGATGGACGGGTCGCTGATGCCCATCAACTGGGCCGTAGTATCCACCACGGTGCCGGGCAGAAAGGTCACGCCGAGCTGCTTTGCCAGGGGGCCGAGGCCGTGCAGGACCCCGGGATCGGCCAGCCACAGCAAGTTGCCCCCTCCCTTGATGTACGCCTGAAGCCGCTTCACCTCGCCCGGCAATACCTGGACCTGCGGACCGGCAATGACCACCGCCGCGGTATTGTCGGGGAT
>Ga0102944_1002623_pt1 | contig 10356 bp, 9 predicted proteins | sample SalPonD_shore_MG_FD_78172 | JGI IMG/M metagenome (GOLD analysis project Ga0102944, IMG submission 78172) | Salt pond soil microbial communities from South San Francisco under conditions of wetland restoration - Salt Pond MetaG... | ecosystem: Environmental > Aquatic > Marine > Intertidal zone >... | reverse complement strand
TACCCTGAACAATTTCCACATATAATCCTGATTGGCTATCTTGGTAAATTATTTGGACCAATGGGATTTATATTCTCGGTGTATATGGGACATCTTCCACTGATTTTTGGATTGACCATTCTGACGAATGATCTGATCTGGTGACCGGCATTTTTGAGTTATCTATTCACAGTCTCTCGAGACAAAGGCTGGTCATATCTTTTGTTCGCAGATCTAACTGAACCAGCAACCTAGATACAGTTTTATTCCGATATTGAGAGGAATTGTATATTCATCACGCAATAAGCGACCCATAATTGAATTGATTTACGATTTAGACAATCCCTATTGCCATTCAACAGAATTATTTGAGAGAATATCTTGATAGCGATCCATATCATTCAGGACGAATTTGATTCCAAACATGATCATGGCACCACCAAAACCTACGGTAACCAAAATAACGATCTTGAAGATTAAGCCAATCAATCCTATCACTAGCATTCCCAGTAACAATATAAGCTGATAATTCCCCGTAGGAGAAGTCGGAGACACTGATTGTTGCCTTGTAGGTAGGCGTGAAGAAGGTGAGATAGGTTCTGATTCCTGTTCAGGGGTAGCTGAGCTGTCTTCGGGATCAAACAGAGTTTGCTCGATAAAACTCTGTTTACAGATAGGACAGAGGTTTTCCTGAGTGATTGCTATTCGAATACAGGAACGATGGTAATCATTCCCGCAATTATTACAGTATGATACCTGCTGATCCTGATCAACCTTGGCATAACATATCTCACATATATTTACCATAATAACAAGACAGTATTACCAAGAAATTATTTAAATTAATTGAATATAGGATAGGTGTACTTCAATACTAGATCTCAGACTGAGGAGAAAGGTGGAGTACCATTTGGAGAATGTTATCAAACGCTGTAGCTGGACTTTACAGAACCAGGGTCTCATCAGGGAGATCTCGGTGTTTGATGCCAAATCGTGATACTTCGATTTCAAATCCATTATACAATTGTGCGTATTGCTCCTGTAGCACCAGTGCCACTGCAATTCTGGCAATACTATCTGCTTTCATAATTCCCGATCCTGAGGCACCAGAGACCATGACCAAATTGGATAGAGCTCGGTCAATGACCGGATACTTATCTACCGAGTAAGCATAGAATCCTGCTGTTCCCTTGAACTGGGTATACTCATCAAATACTGATGGAAAATAGGACTGAAGGACTGGAAGAATATTATACAGGTAGAAATCGGATTCTGCCTGGGGATTATCTAAATTGGAGAAAGTTGATTGGTTCAACGGGTACGTTGGTTCAAATCGCCGTCCGATCACATCCGAAGTACCAATCACTACAGATTTTGCCTCACCTTTGGGTTTGAGAAAAACTCCGCCGGTCGGGAGAATGACAAAGGGAAAAATGGAATGATCATTGGGAAATTGATGATTGCTAATAAAATCACCAACCTGCTCAACAGTAAATAATTGTCGCTTCTTGGCCTTTACCAGTGATTGTATACCCAGCGGATCGAGAAGCTCATTGATCCAAGCACCAGTTGCCACAATAAACTGCTCTGCTCTGATAAATGAGGTGTTACCCTGATGTGAAACCTCTATAGCCTTTATCTCCATCTCCTCCCATACCTTGGGAATATAGTCGGGATCAAATGCAGCAGCAGGATTTCCCAGTTTCAATGATTCAACTCTTGTCTGGTAGCGGATTTCCCCTCCTGCGTTGAGATAATGTCGCAGATAGTGCTGAACCACTAGATCGGGAGAGAAATTACCACATTGCTTGCCCAGAAATCCATATGTAATCGGTTTTGCACCGATGAGATTGGCAACATCAGATGATGGTTCAAGAACCAGTTCAGGAAACATCACCTGTAATTGATCCTGAGTATAGATCTCATATGCAATATCATGACAGTCAAGAAACTCAAAAAAAGAGATTACCTCATCGCTATAATCCAACTTTGCGGTATTATACTGCTCGTATTGCTCTGCAGTCAGTAAGAATAGATATCCAATTTGACGTCGACCAAAATCTTCACCCTGTTCTTCCATATCATGGTAATACTTGATAGAGGATGCTGCCAACTGGATATTGAGTTCGGTATCGAAAATATTACGATAGGCAGCATTTGATCTGATCGTGTTACCCTGACCAGCTGCTGTATTTTTCTCAACAATTACAATCGAGGCATCAGGATGCTGTTCTAACAGAGTTTTACCAATGGCGCATCCCATAACTCCGCCCCCGATAATACAATAATCATAAGGATCCACAAGCTGTAAAGGTGTCATGATAATATAAATTTATCGAGGTTGGCTTTCCTCTCCTAATCAACATCCAGTTGAAAGATTACCTCATCATATTCCTTGAACAAGTGGTCTATGGTGAAAAAGAATACGATTTGGTAATTTAGGTTAGAGGAATTGGTAGAGCTCAATTCACATTTCGGGTGACTAATTGTTTTAAGACTTTGAATACTCGACCATCTCGGAGATACATCTTGATAACACCAAAAGGAAATGATCTTCCTGCATTATTGTGTAACAGGATCTTCATAACAATGAAGAAATTCAGATAACTTGATGGAGACTTTGGCGAGGTAAATCGACCATTGATCTGCAAGGTATTACCACCCCAATCAAATCCCAATGCGTAATTCAGTGATTCAGAATGCATGGCAATATCAGCTTCTGATTGGGCAATTCCGTCCATCCGGGTGATACCTGAGAGGATATCAAATTTATAGACCTCATCTTTATCGATCAGGTAGATCAACGGGCGTTTGAATAAGCGGAGGAGATAAAATAATTTGATAAACACCGTACTGTTTTCTGCTTTAACTCGCTCAATCACCTTGTCAACCGTAGTATTGATCTCATCCATTGATACATTATCAGAGCTGAATCTCTCTCGATTTGGTATATCCTTCAGATCCTCATTATACTTCGCAATAGATTGGTCATTATCATGCTGCTCTCCCAAGGTCCATTCCTCATTAGGATAAAGAACTACTGGTTCAGAATTGGTCTCAGCAATAAGATCGTGGGCATCCTGAATAGTATTCATCGTCTCATTGAGATAATAATTCTCCTCATGAGAGAACCAGACAAAACTGGCAAAGGGGATCGTATAATCAGGTTCAAACCAGTCAATATGGTTGGCTACCTCCTTGAGTTTCGCAGCTGCAATCTCCTTCCGCTCCTCTATCTGATCAGGATTGCCAATCCAATTGGCATAACTGAATTGGGTGAGTAAGAGATCCAGTGATCCATCATACATGTCCTGTATCCGTCGGGCAGTATTCTCATTATCAATCACACAGTCATTGACATTGAGAATCTGGAAGTTCTCATGGGTTATCAGAAGCCACGAATCATCCATAATCGGTGAGCAATACAATTCAATATCATCAATGACATAGGGTTCATCTGGAACGAGTTCGATAACCTCAAATCCCAGATTCTCGCAGAATGATTTTACTTTTTTATCCTCAGTTTGCTGAAAGAGAAAGGTGATTGATTTGCGATATGTCTCAGGAATTGATTTGAGAACTCGGGGTGAGAAATGATCAGGATGCTCATGAGAAAGCCAGATATGAGTAATATCAGCAAAATCTCCCATCTCAAATTGGGTTTCTGACAGCAGACTCCAACCATTATGAAATGCAGGTCCAAATAACCACGGATCAGTAATCAAACGGATATTTTTGTACTGAAAAATAAATGAAGCATGGTTAACCCATTTGATTGATGGTTTGGTGTTCATATACGCAAATTATGGTTGTAAATGAGTTATAAAAAAGGTAGTCATCTGTTATACAAATGTGATTGATATTCAGATACAGACGAAAGTCAATCCGCAGGATTACGGACTCATTTAATTGTTCGGTCAAGATCGGGGGAAACTAATGAGGTTGATTCTGATGGTTCATCCATTGACCGGTCCTGTGTTGAGACCAGAGTGGCCATCAAGATTGAGACAAAGATGCATCCCATCCCAATCATTGCAGTGAAAGTAGGAATAATCCCCAGACTAATATCTATAATCAGGGCAAATACCGGCTCCATTGAGAAGAGTACACCGATTATCGATGAACTGATTTCCAACTGCTGTGCATAGAGCTGTGCACCGAAGGCATAGATAGTGGAGAATATTACCGTGACCACGAGGGTAAATAACACTATTTTGGAGCTATACCAGGCAATTGTTGGTTTTGCTGAGAAAACGGCCAATAATCCAGCACAGATCGTCATTACCAGAAACTGGATCCATAAAAACTCGATAAAATCATGATCACGATATTTCTCCGTAAATAAAACATGAAATGCAATACTGATTGCAGTCAGGATGATAATCATATCACCAATATTTAACGTGAAATTATCAAAATTGAGAGTGAGTAATACCGTTCCGGTAAAGGATACTACCACCGCAACCCTCTCCATTGGCCGAATATTGAATTTGAATAGGATTGCACCCAGCAATGGGATAAAGATGATATTGAGCCCGGTAATGAATGCCGCATTAGCCGGAGTGGTGAAAAGCAGTCCAATAGTCTGAAAATAATAGGAGGCAAAGAGGAGCAGACCCAGTAGCGTACCATGTTGCCAAAGTGATCGATTTCGCCATTTATTTCGCTTGATCACCAGGGGCAACGTCAATAACGTGGCAAATCCAAATCGAATAAAGAGAAAGAAATTGACAGGAATGAGACTGATGGTTTCCTTGACCAGTACAAAGGTAGTGCCCCAGAAGAAAGCGGCAAATAAGACTAAAGTCATTGGAAACCATTTCTGCATAACACAAATGAAACACTGGACCCTAAAATCTGTTCGGTTTTGTTATACCGTACAGTTATTCTGCTCAATTATTGTGTAATTAGCGTAATTATTCAAAACACCTCACAATATTATCGCCTGAGTAGATACAACCAGTTAGTTGTAGTTGTTCGGTAGTGAATTCTCAGTCCAACCAATGGCAATCAGCAAGAGGTATATGGTCTTATTTGATTGTTGAGGAACACTATCTCTACCTCTATGATCGACAAGAACAGGTGATGTTGGATGCAATGTATGATATTGCCTTTGTATCCTATGCTGAAATATTCAACAACCGGATATACTGTTTTCCTGAGTCGTACTCCAATAGATCCATACAGGTATTTGACATCAGCAATGGAAACCTGATGAGGATCAAAGAGATTGCATTGACATCTGATCTAGCTGTATGGACAGATCAAAAGTATCTGCTGATGTGGTCAGGACAAGCACTGGCGATTATCACCTCATCACAGGATGAGTTCAATTTGATTGAGATGAATCTTCCCATTGAACTCGTCCGGGCAGATAATCAGGATCGAATACTTGTGGTTGAAAAATACAGTCAGGGTAGAGTACAATTTCATCTCTATACCAATCGACTTGAACCACTTGCAACAAAACCGATCAAAACCTTGGGAAAGGTGATAGAAATAGTATTTAGCCATCAGTATGAGTACATCCGTTTGCAACCAGCTCGTCTGTAATCTGCCGGAATTATGAGCAATTTTGGTAGGATTCGTCATTATCACTCGTAATGTTCATCTTTTACTGCAGATACAACCAGGAAACCACAAGACTAACGAAACCGATAGGGACAATGATAATACTGACAGCCCAAGTGATGGATAGTAAATAACAATCATACATTTCTGTTCAATGTAACTTGAATCCTGTATCGTAAAGAAGATATAGTCATATTTGTGATCAGAGCAGTTGTCTCGTATCCGAAAGTATCTTACCTATCTGGTTCTTCAGAATGGATACATCATTCAATGGAGTAATTACGTGATATCCCCACGAGTTGACTTTGGGAATATCATCAGGGTTCATGGTGTGAATACAACTAATTTTACCGGCATTTTTCACCTTGTCACCAATTAAGCGAACTGCTTCTTCAAGTCTTGGATCACTCAATTTTCCATGTTTTTCAAGACCCATACTTATACTCAGATCAATCGTACCCACATACACACCATCTAATCCATCAACTGCTAAAATATCATCAAGATTATCCATTGCTTCTTCCGTTTCTATTTGTGCTAACGTCAAAATTTCAGTATTTGCCTGTTGAACATAATCCTTGGTACCACTTAGATTTGCTCTGATTGGACCATAACTCCGATAACCTTGTGGGGGATACTTACAGGTTTTGACAAAACGTTCTGCTTCTGATTTGGTGTTGATCATAGGACAAATAATTGCTGCAGCACCTGCATCCAGTGCCTTCATAATACTTCGTGGTTCATTCCAAGGTACACGTACTAGCACAGGAAGACTTGCTATTGCCTGTAACATTGGAACAAGGTCTGAATAATCGATCAACCCATGTTGCATGTCGATTGTAACCAGGTCTACTTCAGATTTGGCAAAAATTTCAGCAATGAAACTACTGGGGATCTGTAACCAAGAATTGATCAACGGGGTTTGAGATGAGGTAATCGTTTTCTTAAGATCCATCTATCCTAAGCTGTTAATTAGTTTGTAATGAAATAGATGATCCAAAAAAAGTTCTTTGCAACAATTTTCTCTTCTAGCTTACTACTGTCAATCGAGAACTTCTGTAGGATCCTAAGAGATCACCTAAGTGGTATCATCGTGGTAACCTTAATGAGATCAAATATCAAGATTCTGCAGAGGTGACTGAAAGTACTCGAAGCTATCCAATCCTAAAAATACTTTTTCAGTTAGATGCGTGAGAAATTCAGGAATTGTAACGTTTGGCAAGCCAGTTCGTTGGAGTATTTTTATGTGTACTAGGCTCACAAACTCAAGATGAAAGTCCTAATCACGGGAGGCCTTGGCAATGTTGGCCAATGGGCTGTGAAAGAATGTGTAGAAAAAGGGTACGAGGTCAGTGTCTATGAGCTTGAGACTGAGAAAACGATGAAAAAATATGATCAGCTATCAGATGATCTTGATTTTCAGGTGATCTGGGGAGACCTCACCAATGCCGATCATGTTAAACAAACCGTAGAAGATCTGCAACCTGATGTGATTATTCATATTGCAGCAGTACTGGCACCTATTGCTTATGTAATACCGGAGATTGCCTACAATGTTAATATAAAAGGATCAGGCCATCTGCTCAAAGCAGCAGAAGGATTGGAGAACCTGCAGAAATTCATCTTTGTCTCCAGTTACAGTGTCCATGGACCTCGCAATCCACATACTACTACTTCCAAGTTGACTGGAGGTACCCCAACCAATCCTCAGGATAACTATGGACGGCATAAAGTATGGATGGAACAGCAATTACAGGCATCAGCCCTGACCTGGACAATTATCAGACTACCTGCAGTTTTCCCAGTGGATAAAGATCTTGATGCTGATCCCAATGCCATGAAATTTCTCTTTATTTTGGATCCTGATCGGAATACCCATGGAATTGATGCAAGAGATGCAGGATTTGCCCTGGCAAATGCAGTGGAAGCAGATACCACAGGTAGGATTTTTGATATTGCTGGGGATCCAAAAAAAGGCTGGTCTGGTACAGGCAGAGAAATTACCGGTCAGCTGATGAAGAGCAGAGGACTTGGAGCATCATTTGATAGTGGCTATCGACGATGTGATCCAGAAGTAGATGAGAGCTGGTACTATGAGGACTGGGTGGACCCCTCAGAATCTCAGGAAGTACTCCAGTATCAGAGGATATCATTTCAGGAGCATCTGGATTTTGTCTCCAAGCAAATGGGTTTCATGCGATATATTCTCAAACTGATTGGCCCAATTATCAACTGGCAGATGAAAAGAAATTCACCATACCAGGATTTTGAAGGTGTCGATAGTGGTACTACCTGGGATGCAATCAAAGAAGTCTATGATATGGAAGTTGATGAAGATTTGATGGTCTACTGATCTGAAATGATTAGGTATTGATTGAGAATTCGCTTTTGAAGAACTTAATGAGCGTTAGCATCTAATATAAACCTGAGATATACCAGTAAAAGACGACCTGAATAGCATACTGCGTATATTTTATCCTGATCAATTCATGAAACGAGTAGCCCCAAAACAGGTCAATGACCTGCAATGGGGTAGTGGGGCGATCACAACTCCAGCCCGGATTCGACTCGTCGAGTTCGTGTGAAGGAATGGTATATACGATTTCAGTGATGGAAGAGGAAATATACCATGATCAATCTTAGATCTACGAAAATACAGTACACAAGCACGTAGATAATCACATAATTAAGATCGAGTGGCAGGACTTACTAACAGATCTTGACAGAAAATTCGGAACCCTCATTATCTGTTAACTGCAGAAAAATCTTCTGCAAATAATTGACGGAAATTCTCCCATAGTTTTAACCCCGACGCAGTTAGAAAATATTCTACCTTCGGTGGGCTTTCATTATATCTGACCCGTTTAAGATATCCGTGATGTTCAAGTTTCTTCAATCTAGTTGAGAGAACACTGGGACTGATCTTCTGAAGATGATCCTCTATTTCGGAATATCGTAATCGCTGGTGGAGTCCAAAAATAGTTATCAATTCAGGAATCCATTTGGAACCAAGCAGGTCAAATAATGAATTCATTGCACAGAGACAGTCATAATTGATCGTCTCACAATTAATCGCTAATTTACATTGTTCTGAAATAAGTCAAGACCTCAATACTTTTCATATGAATAGAGACTATTTTAATACTACGAATTGAGTAATTATAATGATAAGATGTCAGAGATGAATAATACCACGCAATTGGATAACATAGAATTTCATTCGAAAAATAAACAGAATGATGAGAAAGATGAATTCCTTGAATTCTTATACGCTCCAGCTGAAATAGAAATTTCTTCCGATGCTCAGAAAAAACTAGGAAACCTATTGAAATCACTTCCACCTGAATCGTATCTTAGAATTGAATTTGATTCCAAGACCAATCAAGTCACGATAAGAATTGATGAGAAAACAGATACAGATCGCATTATTACGTGCGGGACTATTGAATTTCTGATGGACCCGATTTCAGTTCAGGTATTCTCATCGTTACAGATTAATCTGGGTTCAGCCAGTACTGAGTTTGACATCATGTATTCTCTTCGTCAATCATTCAAAACAGGAGCAACTTGTCTTACCGATGGAAATTGTTGTTCTGGATCAGATTGTTGCTAGGTTCGATATTGTATTACTTTAATCGAATACAATCCGTTTCAATATCAGAGAGATCAGTATTGAGAGAAATCTGATTGAAATAGTACAACGTATTTTACATTATGAGAGGGATAGTTAACCAATAGGAGTAGTACTCAAGAAGGAATTCGCTGAAGATCTCATCCTATTCAAATTACGACAGATCCAAGTGGAGATCTCAACCATTCTTGAATGATGGAATTATACTTCCAGTGATACATTCATCAAGGACGTCGAAGCGGGAAAAGTCAAAGAGGCAGAAAACGATGCAATCGATCTGAGACAGTTGAGGATGAATTATCAACACATTACAACCAGATCCAGTAATGAAGATGCATCGACAATAATTGATACAAGCAGATACTGAGTAAGACAAATTGGTCCTGCAACAGCAATACAGAACCACGTATCTTTTCCCGAAGAGGTGTTAAAGATCCGGATTATATAACTGTATGAAATATTGGGATTTTATTATCACAATCTGATATTTTGCACTGAATCAAAATAATCCATTCCTGGAGTTTATGTAGAACTACCAACCATATCGGATGTATACCAGTACACTCAGAGAACTAAAATCATCAACGATCATTTTTCACTTTACAAATTGCTCAAAATCATGAATTTCCTTTTTTAACTGACTCAAATCTTCAATACCTGTTTTACGACGAAAACCCCGTTTTTTAATTCTCCAATAAAATTCTTCAGAGTTAGATCACATAGTTCTGCTGCTTTCATAATAGTTACTTTTTCCTGTAGATAGAGATCGATTGCATAAACAATCTTAATAGTATATAGCAGTTCTTTCTCAGAATCTGGATAGTAATTCACAAATTCTGCAGGAAATTTGAAAGTCATCTTATAGTACTGATTAACCTTCAACTTTATCTAAAACGACAAGAAGACTCCGTCCTTCAGGGCGGGGTAGTTCACTTTGGTGAAAAAGCGAGGTAAATAAGAAGAGAATTGTGGTAAAATCGATATTGCATATAAAGACAAACATGTTACAGAATTTTACTACAAAGATTGGAGGACTACTAAATCAATACGAAATTGAACCAATGACCAGTGAAATCCTCAATACACTCAAGGAAGACATCAAGTCAGTTATGAAAGCATCATTATTACTAACTACATGGTCTGAAAAAAGTTATTTTAGAGCATGGGGAGAGCTT
>Ga0102944_1002622_pt1 | contig 10357 bp, 10 predicted proteins | sample SalPonD_shore_MG_FD_78172 | JGI IMG/M metagenome (GOLD analysis project Ga0102944, IMG submission 78172) | Salt pond soil microbial communities from South San Francisco under conditions of wetland restoration - Salt Pond MetaG... | ecosystem: Environmental > Aquatic > Marine > Intertidal zone >... | reverse complement strand
TATATTGTTATTACCATTATTGTCCCTGCCATCGTATTCACAGCAATTAAAAATATCGAATTTCAAGGAATACCTGTAGGACTTTCCCAATATCAGTATGAGAGAATTGTATATTGGTTAACCGCCTTTGGATTATTAGTGAGTGGATTTGCGTTTCTTAATTATTCAAGTCCCAAGCAATCAATTAGAAAGGGAGTATTTGCCTTAGTTCAAGTTCTAGTAAATTGTTTATATATATGGAGCTACAAATTTAGTGGAGGAACAGACGTTCAAATGTTTATTTTCCAACCATTCAAGACTTATTATGAATTACTTCTTGGAGGATCTATTGGTTCTGAAGACTTTTTTAAAGCAATTGTAAACGTATTCTTACAAGACTTTCTGATTTTATATATGGGGATTTATTTTCTTACAATAATTATTAAGATCTATGATCTTGTAGATTTTACGTTAAATAGAGAAAAAATAAGAGCAGAGAGGATGATTAAATAAAAATGTTATTTCTATTATTTGATGCATTACAAGGATTTGTTAACGTGATGGGTGGTATAATGCTCTTTTTCTTTCCTTTCCTTAGTCCTATAGGTGCATTCATGGTGGCTTGGATTACTGCCGTTCTGAGTGTTGCTCCGCAATTTAATATCGCATTTTATATAGTCATCTGTGTTATTCTTGTCATTGCGGGGATTTTTATTAATAGTTATTGGCCAGGAGATAAACCACTAGCAGAAGAATCTAAATATGATGAGGATCTACTTGAAGAGCAATCTACTGATACTTTTGAGGAAGAAGGAGAAGGAGAAGACTCATATAAATACTAAAATATAATGAAATTATAAATTAAATAAAATTTTTATTTTTTATTCCTTATTTTTTGATAGTATTAAGCAATCCTGCTACTCTATTTCCCAGATTACTAGCTATTAAACCACCTAATTCGTCGGTCTCTTCCTTTCCCAAAAATTCTTTTCTATTATATTTTTGAAGGCTTGTTATTGGTATATTTTGATCAAGTACAGGATTTCCTAAAGCCCCGACAACAATCATACCTTGAATAAGAGCAAAATTAATTAAATCTGAAATTACTCCACCTGCAGCGTCATTTCTTGTCCCTGTTGCAATTAATGGGGCAAATATTACATTTTTTAATTGATAATTATTCATCTTCCATGGACGAGATCTGTCAATAATTACTTTTATTTGAGCAGACACACTACCAAAATAACTTGGGGAGGCAATTAAAATGGCATCAGAATCAAGGATAAATTTCTCTAATCTTTTAGTATCGTCATTCTCCGCTAATGGACATTCGTAAGGTTTTCTTAGGCAAATATCACATCCATTGCAAGGGGTTATATTGTAATCAGTAGCATATATCTTGTTAATAGTAATATTATCAGAAACTGATTTAATTCCCTCAATCGCTTTTTCAATTAAAAAATTACAGCTTTTATTTTTACGTGGTGAGCCCACGAGTAAAGTAATCTTTTTATTTTCCATTTTTTTCATATCCTAAAAAATTTTGAGTTTAGAATAATATGTATAATACTAGATAATTTTAAAAGTAGCTTTATTTATAAATAGAAATTTTTTTATTTTGAAAAACATTACATTTTGAGATTTGGAATTATTATAGGGAGTTATTGAGATTAAAGAGCTCGGTAAAATTCTGGTCTTAAATTTTCTTGATGAGAAAGCCCATTATTAATAACATATATAATTTTTTCCTTATCACGCTCTAAAACTCCTTTTAAAGGTAAATAATTTGAAGCATGATTTGATCTAAAAATACAATTGGCATTTTCGTTCTCAAAATCGATATTTTTAATAAACACCTTGAGCTCTTGAAGGATTTGAGTGGAATTCATCTCCTGGAAATCTCCAGTGGCTTTCTTTTCGTATAGTTTAGTTCCAGGTGGAACCATTAAAGATAAAAAAGCAATATACCAAGTCCTATCATCGTCTGGGCAAATTTTATTTACTAGATCTGCAGTTTCGAATGCGTGTTTTTTACTAATTTCAGGATTATTTGCGCCTCCAAGCCCATTAATTACAGTTGCTGACAAGGTTATCTTGGCCCTCATTAATTTCTTAGAAGCTTCGATATGATCCTGCTTAGTAGCATGTTTATTTACTGCCTTGAGCAATTTATTATATCCAGATTCAAATCCAACATACGCGATTTTTAATCCTGCTTCTGAAAGTTGCGTAAGTTGTTCATCTGATTTCTTTAAAATATCTTTTGAATGAGCATATACACCACATCTTTCAAGCTTTGGAAATAGTTCACATGCATAATTAATTAATTCTAGAAGTGTATCAGTAGGAGTTACCATCGCATTCCCATCTAAAAAAAAGATTCTACGTATATTTTGCCCATAAATTCTTCGAGCAGTATCTAAATCTCTCTTGACGGCATGAACTGATCTAATTTTAAATCGTTTATTTAAATTGGACATGCAAAAATCGCATTGGTAAGTACATCCTTCTGTAAGTTGAATCAATAATGAATTTGCTTCGGAAGGAGGTCGAAATACGGGTTTACAATAATAAATTTGATTAGACATACATGTTTAATCTTTTTTAAATTCACTTATATCTTTTTTACCTTTCTTGTATAATTCTTCCATTTCTTCATCTGCATCGTCAGGTCTTTCATCACAATATGGGAGATGTCGTCCTAACCGCGTATACATTTTTCCACAATAAGGACATTCAAGTTTATCTTCATCTTTTTCCTCCTTTTTCTCTTCTTTTTTTTCCTTTGTCCTCGGGCGGGTGGGAATATAATCTTCTATATCAACGTCGTCTGGAGCGAACTCGCACTCGCGAATATGAGTGGCAAGATTATCAAAGATTTCCCCACAGAAGGGGCATTCCATATCAGCGAATTCCTCAGCTTCGTCTATTGCTTTGCCCGCTCTTTTTTGCTCGTATCTTTCTGCTGTTATTTCTTCCTCTTCAAATTCTTCAACAGATAAATCTATTTCTTCTTCCTCTTCCAATTTTTCAATTTCTACTTCTTCTACTTCCTCTTCCTCAATTAATTTATCTGCCTCCGCTTTACTCTCTTGATAAATTTCCGCAGTTTTGGTATTACTTTTTGAATAAAGTGAACATACTTGGCATATATAGGCTTTTTTTCCAAGAACTAAGTCTTTTTTTGTACAATAACATAAAGGTTGTCGACTGCTCGAAATATCTCCCATAGGTTCCAGATATTTACAAGCGTATTTTCTTGAATATTTTAATTTTCGTTTTCTACGAGGAATATTAATCACTTACTCTTAAAAATAGTATATATTAAAAGGAATGAATTATGAAATAAATTTTTTTTTATTTTTTCTTTTAACTGATTAAACCCTAATAATAATTAAAAATTATATTCAAGGTTTTCCAAGTTTTCTTTTACCATCTTTTTTATTTTAAAATCTTTTAATTTTGGGAGCAATTCTTCTATGGTTTCTTTTAAGTCTAAAATTTTTTGGATTAATGTTTCTGTTTTGCTCCACATTGCTTGTCTAAGGGGATGGCTCTTAATTATGGCTTTGTTATAATTTTTAATTGCCTCTTTATAAAAAAGGCAGCTGCTTTCAAAATTTTCTAATTGTGATTGATAGAATTTACCAATTTTATGAAAACATATAGCCGCGCCAACATAATCTTCCACCTTTTCGAAAATTACTGCCGCATCTTGTATTTTAGCTAAGGCTTCTCGAATGAGTTCATTTTGTTCTTGTTTTAATAATAAATAACCCAGTAAATATTTAGCTTCGCCTTCATAGAATGGTTGATTTTCTTTTTCAGATAACTTTAATAATTTATCAGTAAACTCCTCAGCTAAAATTAAATGATTACTGGATATACAATATTCAGATACAGATTTTAATAAATCTAAAATCCTCTGAGAATTTCCAATATATTGATAGGCGTCAATGGCATTTCGATATTTTTCGACCCCTTGAAATACATCATTCTGTTTAAAGGCCTCATTTCCCTGATAGACTAATTTTTCTGCATTTTCTTCTTTTATTTTTATATGATTAAATTCTTCTTTCTTCTCTCCATAGAATAATTCTTCCCCATTAAAAGAAATATCATTATCCTTAGGTATTTCTTCTAAAATATCACTCTTAAAATCTCCAAACTCTTTTTGATTAGCAATATTTTCCGTATCCTTTTTATCTTTGTTTTCAATATTGCTACTCAGATTAGACTCCAAGGTGAAGTCTTCGCCATATGCCGATTGTAAGGGCTTACCTGCGCTTACTAACGCTGACAATTCAGATAATACATTCGCAAAAAAAAACTTATTAAGCCCTTTTACAATATAATCTACAGAATGATAATTATTGTCAAATTCAGGAGAATTAACATCCATAGTTATATCATTTATTCTGTAGATTTCAAATCCCGTTTCATATTTTGTTATTTTATGATCTGTTCCCTCTACTTTTTCCAATTTTTTTTTCCCAAGAAGTTCATGATCAAAGACTAATCCGATTGCATCAGAATTTTTCCCTTGAAAGCCTAAATGGTTAATTAAATCTATATATGAAAAAAATAGGTTTAATCCAGGATGAGAATGAAACCACCCAACAATGAATTGATTATTATTTTCTTTATATAATTTATCTTCAATTTCCTCAATAAAGACATAATGTCGCTCGTCTAATTGTACATCTGTGGCATGGCCAAAAGTAAGAGCCTCTGCTCGCTTCACATAAACTAGATTTTCATCAGTATGTCCAATCAGCACTCCATATATTTCTTTCCAATCCTCTTTTGGAATTGATTTATTTGCATACCTGCTTGCATAGAGGATTATTGTTTTATATGCTTGTGCTTCGATAATTACTGCTTTTTCTTTTTTTTCCTCCTCTTTATTTTCAGAAGGCTCTTCTATGGCCTGTTTTTCATCTATTTGAGAGTTTTTATTTTCCTCAATTGAATTATTAGGAATATCTTTTTCTTTAGAATCAATTTCATCCTTATCCTTATCATTAATATTTTCTAATTCTTTCGACATTATAATAAGATTACAATAGAGTTTGAAAAACTTAACTTATAGGATATATAAAAATAAAATTTATTAAAATTATCGTGATAATTTCTTATTAAACTAGTTAGATTATACCATTTTTTTTAAATTCTCTAATGTCCGGTTTAGAATATCCTAAAGATTGCAATATTTCTTTTGTTTGTTCTCCCACTTTAGGAGCTAAAGTTCTAATATTTAAAGGGGTTCTTGAATATTTTATGGGGGATGCAACATTTTTTATTTCTCCAATTTTGGGATGCATTTGCTTTATAACCATATTTCTGGCCTTAATTTGCGGATCTTCGCAAGCTTCTCCGAAGCTTTTTACAGGAGCAACGCATGCGTCCATATCTTTAAAGATTTCCATCCATTCACTTTGTGTTTTCTTTAAAAATTCTTTTTGAATCTCTTTAAAAACTTTTTCTCTTTCTTCTCCGCTTGCTCCTTGTTTCAATTTTAAATCTTCACGTCCTAATCCTTCGCATAATTGATACCAAAACTTCATTTCAATTGCTCCCACTGATAAATATTTATTATCCTTGGTCTCATAAGTTTGGTAATATGGCGCAGAGCCATGTAATGGATTTTCTGGGATAATCATACCTTTTTTATCCTTTGAAAAATGAAACGCTGCTGCCAGTGGCATGAAAGAAAAAGAAGTATCTAACATTGCTACATCAATATATTGCCCCTCCCGTTTAGAATTCTTTTCTCTTTCAATTAACGCTCCGAGAATCCCTATAGTAGCCATCAATCCTCCTCCTATATCTGCTGCTTGAATACCAGGCACTATAGGCTTTCTATTTTGATTTTCATTTTTATACATTTTCCTCTCTCTATTTAAATCCAAAATTCCACAGAGTCCCACATAATTTAAATCATGTCCAGCTCTCCTTCTATAAGGTCCTTCTTGACCATATCCCGAAAGAGAACAATAAATTATTCCCTTATTAATTTTAGATATTGTTTTATAGTCAATTTCTAAATCATCAACAACTCCAGGTCGAAATGTTTCTAAAATAACGTCTGCTTCTTTTATTAATTTATAAAATATTTCTCTCCCTTCTTTTTTTTTAAGATTGAGAGACATAGATTTTTTATTGCGCATTAAAATAGCATTAAAAGCACTCACACGATATCTGCTTTTATAATAGAATGGAGGGGGATTAGCATAAGGGTATTTAGGATTTTCAACGCGAATAACCTCAGCCCCCAGATCCGCCAGTATCATACTACAATATGGTCCTGGAAGCATTCTACTTAAGTCTATTACTTGAATATCTTCTAAAGGTAACTTCATATAAATCTAGTTAAATCCAACATAATAAAACATTTAAAGATTTGGATAAAATATAAATATAATATACTCCTTAGGATTCTAATTAAAAAGAGATTTTTCTATTCTTATAAAAGGACTTTAATAACTTTCAATCATCATCTCATTTAATCCAAATAAAAACATAATACATTAATTTGATCTAATAAAATAAACTGATTTAAGCATTTTTCAAGTGAAATATTAATTATATATTTAGAAATATTTTATGTATTTATGAGTTTTAATGGAATAATTATAAAAAATATATTTTATTGCATAAGTTTTATAAATTATAATTCATAATTGGATTTGACAAACTCCAAATCTTATACAAAAAAATAAAATTTTAGTGAATTATAATGAAAGAATTAAGTGAACTTCCATGTCCAGATCTTATAGACTCCCCAGAAGAATCAATTGTTTCTTTTTATGAACAAGAGGAAGTGAAATCTTGGATAAAAAAACTATGGATTATAAGTGCTATATTAATATATGTGGGATTATTACTGATGATACGAGGATTTCGATACTATGTTCAAGCAACCAACTTGAATCTTTATGGGAATATATTAGGTATCGTAGGAGTATTACTTCTTCTTATATTCTCAACTATATTAGTTCTTACTATTATCTTCCGACCAAAAACGAATAAAGCTTTAGGGATGACTGAAAAAAGAGCCTTCTATTGTGAAATGCGAGGGAAATCAGAATATTATTATTCCTCAAAAAGTCAAATTCAAAACATAGAACTTTATATAAGGCCAATTTCTAAAATAATATATGTCATCGCTACATTATTTCTACTATTTGGAATACTAATGCTGATCCCTCTTATTAGAACCTCCATTTATGGATATATGTTAGGAAAAATTTATTTAGCTGATTTTTCATTTATTCAAGTAGCTATTGCCGTGTTTTTCCTGATTTTAGGAACTTATTTAATAGTATATGCCATTATCTTTAGCAAAAGAGGGGCTACTTCAACCACCATTGGCAATAAAGAGAGAGAATTAAGAACAATAAAAAGTGAAAAGATTTCAGAAATGAAACATTTTGTTAAAGATGTCCAGAGTAAATTTGATATAAATAAGGGCGGTTTTAGTGGGATGTCTATCAATACAAAATTAATAGCTATATATATGTTTATCGGTGTTATTATAGCTATTTTTAGCTATTACTTGATAAGTTTTGCATTAACTTATGTTACTTTTGGATTATTTTATTATTGATAATAACATTAAAACCTAAAACTTTTATTTTTTTTTCTATTTTTTTAAAATTAAATCAAATTTATTGATTTTCTGCTTCTTGAATTAAAGGATCAGACCAATTTCAAGATCTCTGATTTTAACCTACGCTATAATTTAGACTCCTAGATAAGCTTATATTATCACCTTATTAAGAATTTTCCCCAGATTATCGCCAACTCATTATCCAATAAAAGTCATTATATAGAAAATTCATTTCATTTGCATTAAGCATTCTGCTTAAATCAATTATAAGAATATTTTCTAATGGTAAAGTCATATATAATAATTAAATCAGAAGGTATTTAATTATTGATTTTTTCTAATTGCTTCTGCCATACTTATAACTTCTAAAAGGTTTTTATTTACATCATGAGTTCTTATAATGTGAGCTCCATTATACACGGCGATTGCTGTCGAAGATAGACTCCCAGCTAATCTTTCTTCCGGATCATCAATTTTTAATACGCTACCAATAAAAGATTTTCGAGAGATAGCGACTAAAATTGGTTTTTGAAATACTCTAAGCTTTTGGAGATTATCTATTATTTTTAAATCATATTTATAAGTTTTTTTCTCAACCCAATGCCCTATTCCTGGATCTATAATAATATTATCCTCATTATAACCTTTATTTTTTAACATATTTATTGTTTTCCCCAGCTCTTCTATGATCTCTTCAATTTTACATAAATCGCCGGGAATTTTTTTTGAAGCCATCAGAATAAGGGGAATTTCTCGAGATACTATAAAATCAATTAATGATGTATCTGTTTTCAAGCAACTCACATCGTTAATCATAATCTTTTTTTTGAATCTATTTGCTATGTCATAAGCTATTTCTGCTATTTCATGGTATTGGGTATCAATTGATAAAATAACGTCATTATCGATAGATTCTGAAATTATCTCAAGAGCTGGGATAATCCTTTCTTTTTCTTGGTTAATAGAAATTTTCTTAGACCAGGGAGCTGTGGATCTGGCTCCAATATCAAGCATTTTCGCTCCATTAGAAATCATTTCTTTCGCAGCATTTTTTATCTCTTCTAATCCCTTATATATAGAACCTTTATAAAATGATTCTGGACTTAAATTAATTACTCCCATTATCACAGTGGGATAATTGTCGCCAATTTCAAGAGTATTATAGAAATTAGAATAAATATTTGAATTTATCAAAATCTATCAATTATCAAAATATATCAATTAAGTTTAATTCTTTCTTTATATACTATGTATCTCTTTTCAATAAAACTTCCGCAAATTAAAAAAAATGATCCTTTATTAGAGATTGTTGTAAATAAGATTAAAGAGAATAAAGAGTCTCTTCAAGACAGAGATATTTTAGTTATTTCTGAAAAGATCATAGCGACCTCTCAAGGAAGAATAATAGAATTAGATAAGGTTAAGCCAATATCTCAAAAGGCAAAAGAGTTAGCAAAAAAATATGATATGAATGAAAAATATGTTGAATTGATTTTAAGGGAAGCTAGTTCTATTTTAGGAGGTATGAAGAAAGTTATTTTAGCCGAAATTAATAATTTTTTAATTGCTAACGCGGGAATTGATCAATCAAATGCAGGACTTGGAAAAGTGGTTCTTTTGCCGGAGAATATGAAGGATTTAGTCTGGCATTTTTGGAAACAATTAAGAAAAGAGTTTAACATTTCTGATTTAGGTATAATATTTGCGGATTCACGAGTCCAGCCATTAAGAAAAGGAACAATAGGTGTAGCACTTGCCACTGCGGGCTTTGAACCAATTGAGGATTGTAGAGGGCAGCCAGATCTATTTGGCCGCCCGTTAGAGATAACTATGAGGGCAATAGCAGATGATTTAACAAGCGCTGCTCAATTTTTATTAGGCGAAGCTGATGAACAAACTCCTGTAGTAATAATCCGGGGAGCTAAAGTAAAATTTACCGAAAATCCTCAATTAAATACAGAAATGTCTCCAGAAGAGTGTTTATATATGAATATATTTTCTAAATATTTATTAAAAAAGAAGAAAACAGATTTGCTTTAACTAATAGATCTAATCTAAGAGAAAATGTGTCTCTATTATTTAAACTAATCACTAAATTTCAGTATGTAATAATAGTAATTTTATAGAAAAAGTTAAAAAAAAATCATACATATTTGTAGATAACTTTAAAATAATAAAAATTGTATAAGAATATAAATGACAGATATAAAAGTCCTTAAGGAGTTTAAAGAATATGGCAGTAAAATGAAATTACTTGCTATTTTTACGATTATTGAAACGTTCCTAATGATTCCCCCCATTAGCATAATTGTCCTCTTTTTGACTTTAACAGGATTAAAACATATTAAAAACGCAAACAAGATATTAAACAATAGTTCATTAAAAACTTATTATTCTAAATATAAAAAAGCGGCGATTATACGATTCATTACATCTTTTGTAATATTAATTTGGTTAATATATTTTGGCTTAGCTATGAATATAGATCGTCTCATTATTTACATTGGTTTTGGTCTCTTCACTTTAATAGGATTAATATTAAAATTAAGCTATGGAGTAATCGAGCTTAAAGCTTGGAAAAAATTTATAAAATTTTTCGAAGAAATGCAAGATTTCCCACGAGCGGATAAAGGAATAGATGCATCTAAAAGTTTGAAGACTGCTGCTCTTATGGATGAATTAGCAATATTCGCAATAACAATCTTTATAGGATGGATTTATAGAATAATAGGCTATTTTAAATTGGGTAATTTTAAAAAGGTTCTT
>Ga0102944_1002621_pt1 | contig 10358 bp, 8 predicted proteins | sample SalPonD_shore_MG_FD_78172 | JGI IMG/M metagenome (GOLD analysis project Ga0102944, IMG submission 78172) | Salt pond soil microbial communities from South San Francisco under conditions of wetland restoration - Salt Pond MetaG... | ecosystem: Environmental > Aquatic > Marine > Intertidal zone >... | reverse complement strand
CTGCTGGAGCTCCTCCTGCAGCTCCTCGATCGCCTTCTGGATGCTCTCCTGCTCGTCCTCGGAGAGGTTCTGCAGCTCCTGCGGCGCCACCACCTCGCCGTCCCGGACGGGAGCGAAGATGAAGCCCATCGGCGTGCGGATCAGCCGGAGGCCGCGCTGCTGCGCCTTCTCCTGCACGGCCTCGAGGCCCTGCTGCTGTTCGCCCTCCGACTGCTGCTCGAGCCCCTGCCGGCGGGTCTGGTACTCCTCGCTCTCGAAGGCGGCCGCCAGCACGCTCTGCACTTCGGAGGCGAAGGCGTCCATGTCTTGCCGCAGCCGAGCGCCGCGGCCGGCCGGGAGGCGGAGGTGGAGCGGCTTGTTCTCGTTCTCGAAGTTGTAGATGTAGCACCAGTCGAAGGCGGGGGGCCGGTCGGCGGCGCGGGCGGCGAGGATGCGTCGCACCTGGCGGGCCTTGTCGCCGGCGTTGGGACCGTGCGCGAAGATGTTGTAACCGTTGCCAGCGACGCCCAGCCCCAGCGACAGTGCCTCCTCCGCCCGTTCCTGGCCGAGGAGGCCGTCGAAGGCGTCCAGGTCGTCGGTCGTGCCGAATGCGACCGCGGTCAGTTCGCTCGATCGGTAGAGCTGCTCGGCCGGGACGGGCCGGAGGTCATCGGGAAGGTTGTCGGACATCGAGTCCCTCTTCCGCTGCTGGGGGGCGGGTGGGCGGCCGCGCCTCGCCACATGTCCAGCGTAGGGCGCGCGGAGCGCCGTTGCGCGGCCCTGCGGCACGAATCGCGACACCGTTCGCGCTGCCGGCCCGGCACGTGCGCTTGCGCCGCCTACCGCAATGCCCACCACGGGCCCCGCGACGCTACGTCGTCGTTCGCCGGGCGGCGCGGTTCGAACGAGAAGCCCGTGGCCGCGCCGAACGCCTGGACGCGGGCGGTGACGAGGGTCTCGCCGGGCCGGGCGGCCGCGGCGGCCTCGAGAGCCCGTTGCGAGCACGGCCCCGGCTCCGTGCCGGGGCCCGTTCGCACGCCGCCGCGGCGGCCGGCGTGTACCCCGCAGTGCACGCCGACACGCGGCGGAGGGTCCGACGGCGCCCCGGCGAGCTCTTGCGCGCACCGGAGCGCCTGCAACGGGTCGTCGAACTGCACCCAGCGAGGCCCGGCACCGTCGTCGCGCACCGCGGCGCCCCGGTCGGCCGATCCCGGCAGGGCGCAGAGGACGGTGACGAGCGGGTCGCCGGCGGACGCCTCCGTCCTCTCGTCGAGGAAGCGTTCGACGGCGAGGAGGAAGGCGTCGGCGTCTCCCAGCCACCACCAGTGGTCGTCGCCCTCGAGCTCGACGCTGCGGGAGCGGGGAAGATGGGCGGCCAGGTGCCGGCCGGCGCCGATGCCGACGATCCGGTCACCGGTGCGGTGCAAGACCAGGGTGGGGGTCTCGACCCACGGCAGCAGCGGCCGGATGTCGAGGGTCTTGAGCGCGCCGAGCACGCCGCGCACGGCGCCGGGGCTGGAGCCGAGCCGCAGGAGCTCGGCGTACCAGGTCCAAAGCTCGCGATCGTCGACGCGCGACGGCGCGAAGGCTTCGTGCGGCACCGGTTTTCCCCAGCGCGCCACGAGGCGGGCCAACCAGGTGTCGAACTGCGCTTCTTCGAGCGCCCAGGGGTGATCGGGCGCGCGCAACCCCCGGGCCATGGTCCCGTACAGCACCAGGCCGCGCACGCGCTCGGGGTGCAAGGCGGCGAACAGCGCGGCCGCCGGACCCCCCTCCGAGAAGCCGAACAGAACGGCCCCGTGCGAGCCGACGGCGTCGAGCACGGTGCCCAGATCCTTCGCCGTGTGCGCCAGCGTGGGCGGGACGCCGACTCGGTCCGAGAGCCCCACCCCGCGGCGGTCGAAAAGGATCAGACGGCTACGGCTCGCGAGCCGCGACAGCGCCTGGCGGAGCGGCGCGCTCCGCCAGATGTGCTCGAGGTGGGATACGAAGCCGGGAGCGACGAGCAGGTCGATCGGTCCCGTGCCCACCACCTGGTAGGCGATGTGCACGTCGCCAGAGCGCACGTAGCGGACTTCGGGCGCGGCCACCGGTGCGGCGACCGGCGCGGCGGACGGCGCGGCGGACGGGGACGCGCTGGGGAGCGGCAGGCCCGCACGGATCGCGTCGCGGATCGCGTCGGTGGAGGGGTCGGGCGCGACCGCCAGCTCCTGGTCCAGCATGCGACGCAGGCCCTCGTAGCGCTCGAGAGCCGCCGCCGGTTCCCCCGCAGCGGCCAGGGCGCGCATCAGCATCCGGTTGGCCGCCTCGCTCAACGGCGCGCGTGCGAGCCAGCGGCGGGCAGCCTCCACCGCTTCTCCGGCCTCGCCGGCGTGCAACGAGGCCTCGGCCCGCCGTTCCAGCGCGGCGGTCAACGCGCGCGTGGGGGCGTTGCGCTCGAAGGACGCCCACTCCTCGAAGCGGGTGCAGGCGGCGAGGTCGAACCCCTCCAGCAGCTCGCTGTGGTGCAGCGCGGCTGCGGCCCGCAACGCCTCCCCGCCCGCGGGGGACGAGGGGGCGTGCCGCGACCACGACGCGAGCCTTTCGCCGAACGCCCACAGGTCGACCCACAGGCCGGCGGAGCGGCGCAGCGCGAGGTGCGTCGGGGTGACCGCGAGCGGCTGCCGCCCGACGGCGCGCCGCGCCCGGTAGAGGGTCCGGCGAAGGTTGGCGTGCGCCCCCGCCTGGTCGTGCTCGGGCCAGAGCAGGGTGGCCAGGGTCGCGCGCGTCTGCGGAGCGTCGTGGGCGGCGAGGTAGGCGAGGAGGGCGAGGCCCTTGCGCGACGCCAGGGGCTCGAGCCCCTCGGCGGGCTCGAGCCTGGGCGCGCCGAACAGGAAGAGCCGGCCGTCGGCCATGCGCACGCTCCGGTGCCGTCCCCCGCCGCCGGGGCGAGGGCGAGAGCGGTCCCCGCGGTCGAGACGAGGCGGGCGGGACGGCGGCAGGGACGTTCCAGGGACGCGCGGCTCGCTAACGTTGCATCGCGCAGCGCGGAACGGAGCCGGCACGCCCGATGCCGTCGATTCTAGGCGTCGGCGCCCCGTGGCCGCAAATGCGGCGACGGGGCCGGGTGGAGGGTATCGGCGCGTTCCCCGCAGGAAGGGAGAACATCATGGCTCGACGCCTGGCGATCTTCGCGTTCGGAGTGGTGGCCTACCTGGCAGCGCTGGCGGTCTTCGCCTACCTCGTCGCCTTCCTCGGCGACCTGCCGGTAGCATCCGGGACGGTCGACCGCGGCACCGGTGCACCCGTCGGGGCCGCGCTCCTGGTCGACGTTGCTTTGGTGGTGCTGTTCGGCCTGCAACACAGCGCCATGGCGCGGCCGGCGTTCAAGCGCTGGGCGCGCCGGCGCGTCCCCGAACCCGCCGAGCGGTCGCTGTTCGTGTTGCTCGCCGCGTTGGCGCTGGCGGGGCTGTGCGCCTTCTGGCAGCCGCTGCCGGGCACGGTGTGGGCCGTCCCGGGCGGCTGGCCGGCGGCGCTCCTGGCCGCGCTGTTCTGGGCGGGTTGGCTCGGCGTGCTGGGAGCCACCTTCCTGGTCGATCACTTCGACCTGATGGGGCTCCGGCAGGTGACGCTCCAACTCCGGCGGGTGCCGTACCAGCCGCCGCGCTTCACCGAAGCGGGCGCCTACCGCTACGTCCGGCACCCGATGATGCTCGCTTTCCTGCTCGCCTTCTGGGCTACGCCGCGGATGAGCGCCGGGCATCTGCTGCTCGCGCTGGCGATGACCGGTTACATCGTCACCGGCACCCTGCTCGAAGAGCGCGACTTGCTCCGGGTCTTCGGCGCGCGCTATGCCGACTATCGCCGCCGCGTGCCGATGCTCGTGCCGCGGCCGCCGGCGGGCGGCCGCGACGCGGGGGCGGACGAGCCCCTGCCGTGAGGGCAGGGGCCGCCGTCGTTCAGCTTCGTCGGGCGTTCGCCCGGATGGCCGCCGCCACGTAGCCCGCCAGCCCCGGGGCGCGGTCGTCGTAGTGCTTGGCGAAGCGGGGGTCTGCCTCGTAGAGGTCTGCCAGACCGACGTGCATCGCCGGGCTGCAATCGTAGAACCAGCGCTGGATGTGCTGTCGGTGCGCTTCGGCGACGTCCATGGCGGCGGGGCCGTCGGGCGGCTCGCCGGCCGCCAGCGCTTCGGCGAAGCGCCGCTCGATGGCCTCGGACGCCTGTCCCATACGTTGCCAGTCCTCCTTGCCGTAGCGCCGGGCGCGCTGCCGGCTCTGGCGGAAGGCGTCGCTGTCCCCCCAGCGCTCCTCGGCCTCGGCCGCGTGCTCGGCAGGATCGAACGCGCCGAACACCTCGAACATCTCCTTCGGATCCAGGTCGATTCCCATCTGCAAAGCCTCCATCGTCTTGTGCAGGCTGGAGCGCATCGCAGCCAGGCGCTCCATGCCGGCGTCGAGCAGCGCCGCCTGGCGACGCAGGTGCTCGATGCGGTCGGTGGCCGGGTCGTCGAGGAGCGCGCCGATGGCGGCCAGCTCGAAGCCCAGCTCGCGGTACGCCAGGATGCGCTGCAGGCGCGCGAGATCCTCCCTGGTGTAGGAACGGTAGCCGTTGTCTCCTCGCTGCGCCGGGCGCAGGATGCCGATGGCGTCGTAGTGGTGCAGCGTACGCACGCTCACCCCGGCGAGACGCGCCACCTCGCCGACGGCGTAGTGCTCTGCGGTTCCACGGGCGCGCGGGCCCTCGCTGCGCGGCGCCTGCGGCGGTTCGGTGCGGCGCATGGCCGGGCACCTCCTTCCAGGAGCGTAGCCTAGAGCCTCACGTTACGTGAGGGTCAAGCGGCGGTGGCTCCGGTGGGAGCCCCACCGCTCCGCTCCGGCGCGCCGGCCCCCCGCCCATGCGATGCCGCGGGCCGGCTCCGCTCGAGGCCGTTACCCGCGACACGGACACGCCGAACCGTAGAATGAGCGCGACGTTCTAGCGAGAGACGGAGCCGGGCATGGACGCCGAGAGGCTACTCGAACGCGGCCGCGAGGCATTCGGTCGCCAGGAGTGGGGAGAGGCCTTCCAGAGCCTGTCGGCGGCAGACCGCGCGTCCGACCTGGCCGGAGAGGACCTGTGGCGCCTGGCCCTGGCCGCCGAGCTGACCGGGCGGACGGGCGACCTGGTCGACGCGTTCGATCGTGCGCACCGGCGCTTCGCGGAGGCGGGGGACCTGCCCTCCGCCGCGCGTTGCGCGTTCTGGTTGGGGCTCCGGCTGCTCGCTCTGGGCGAGGTCGGCCAGGGGTCGGGCTGGATTCATCGCGCCCGGCGCCTGCTCGAACGCGACGGCCGCGCGTGCGTCGAGCAGGGATACCTGATGCTCGCCGACGTCCAGCAGCTCCTGGGTGCCGGCGAGCTGGACGCGGCCTTCGCCAGGGCCAGCGAGGCGATCGACATCGGCGAGCGTTACGGCGATGTCGACCTCCACGCCTTCGCCCTGCACGCCCAGGGCATCGCGCGCCTGCGCCAGGCACGCCTGGCCGAGGGGCTGGCCCTGGTCGACGAGGCGATGGTGGCCGTCACTTCCAACACGACGATGCCCGTGGTGACCGGGATCCTCTACTGCTCGGTGATCTCCGCTTGCCACAACGTGTACGCCCTGGGTCGCGCGCACGAGTGGACCGAGGCGCTCTCGGCGTGGTGCGAGCGTCAGCCCGACCTCGTCCCCTTCGCCGGCAAGTGCATGGTCTACAGGGCGGGGATCTTGCAGCTCCGGGGGGCGTGGCCCCAGGCGCTCGATGAGGCGCGGCGGGCGGAGGAGCGGTGCGAGAGCGGCTCCGAGGTCGACGGCGTGGCCGAGGCGCACTACCAGCAGGGCGAGATCCACCGGCTGCGCGGTGCCTTTGCCGATGCCGAGCGTGCCTACCACGAGGCGGCGCGCCTGGGGCGCGATCCCCAGCCCGGGCTGGCGCTGCTGAGGCTGGCGCAGGGGAAGCGCGGGACGGCCGTCAACGGGCTGCGCAGGGCGTTGCGGGAGCACCGCGAGCGCACGCGCCGGGTCCGGATCCTCCCCGCGCTCATCGAGGTGCTGCTCGCTGCGGATGAGCTCGAGGAGGCGCGGGAGGCGCTCGACGAGCTCGAGCGGACGGCGCACACCTACGAGGGAAGCGCCTTGACGACGGTCGCGGCGCACTGGCGCGGCGCCGTCGAGCTGGCCGCGGGCGACGCGCCGGCGGCCCTGGAGGCGTTGCGGCAAGCCTGGCGGGGATGGCACGCGCTGGAAGCGCCCTACGAAGCCGCGCGCAGTCGTGAGCTGGTTGCCCGTGCCTGCGCGGTACTGCAGGACGGGGAGACGGCCGCCTTGGAGCTCGGGGCGGCTCGCGAGGCCTACCGTCGCCTGGGTGCGGCCGTCGATCTGGCGCGTCTCGAGCAGCCCCGGGGATCGTTCGCCGGCCTGACCGCCCGGGAGCTCGAGGTGCTCCGGCTGGTGGCCGCGGGCCGGTCCAACAAGGCGATCGCCGTCGAGCTGAGAGTGAGCGGGCGCACCGTCGAACGCCATGTGAGCAACATCTTCGACAAGTTGGAGGTGTCCTCCCGCTCGGCGGCGACGGCCTACGCCTACGAGCACGGGCTCGCCTGACCCGCGTTGCGGGAAACCCCCACACCGACCGATGGCTCTGCGTGGTTCCGCCGATGCGGCACCGCTGCGTCCCGCCCTAGCGTGACGGCAAGCGGGGCCGGCGAGCCTGGTGGACTGCGCCGAGCGCGTCACGGCGGTGGAGCGCGGCGCCGTCACCCGGGTCGACGAACCCCGCAAGGGCGTGCCGCAGGGGCGTCGTCTGCATCTGCTCCTATCCGCAGGATCATCGCAGCTCCGCCAGGCACTCCCAGCTCCGCACGGCAGCACCAGCTCTGGAGGAGGCAACCGCATGACCTTCGCTCGCAAGCTCGAAACCATCGACACCGTCGTGATCGGTGCCGGACAGGCCGGCCTGGCCACCGGCTACCACCTGGCGCGACGCGGCCAGGCGTTCGTCATCCTGGAAGCGAACGAGAGCATCGGGGACACCTGGCGTCGGCGCTGGGACTCGCTCAGGCTGTTCACGCCGGCGCGCTACGACGGTCTGCCCGGGATGCGCTTCCCGGCGCCGGCTCACCACTACCCGAGCAAGGACGAGATGGCGGACTTCCTCGAGGCGTACGCCAACCGCTTCGCCCTGCCGGTGCGGACCGGTGTGCGCGTGGAACGCGTCGCGCCCGCCAACGGCGGCCTCCGCGTGGAGACCACGGGCGGCGCGATCGAGGCCCGGCAGGTGGTCGTCGCCATGGCCAACTTCCAGCGGCCGCGGGTGCCGTCGTTCGCCGACGAGCTCGATCCGGAGATCCGCCAGCTCCATGCGCGCGAGTACCGCAATCCAGGCCAGCTCCGGGAGGGCGGCGTGCTGGTGGTGGGGGCGGGCAACTCGGGCGCCGAGATCGCCATCGACGTGGCGCCCCGGCACCGCGCCTGGCTGTCGGGACGCCCGACCGGTGAGATCCCCTTCGATATCGATACGCGCGCGGCGCGGCGCGTGCTCATCCCGCTCGTGGTCCGCGCGCTGTTCCACCACGTGCTGACGGTGGACACGCCCATCGGTCGCAAGGCCCGACCCGGGTTCGTCGGGAGGGGCGGGCCGCTCGTCCGCACCAGCGATCGTGATCTGAAGAGGGCGGGCGTACAGCGCGTGCCGCGTACGACCGGCGTGCAGGGCGGCAAGCCCGTGTTGGCCGACGGACGCGTCCTCGATGTGGCCAACGTCGTGTGGTGCACGGGGTATCGGGCCGGCTTCGAGTGGATCGACGCACCGTTGCCCGACGAACACCTGCTGACCCACCGCCACGGTCCCGACACCGGCGTGCCCGGCCTGTACTTCGTGGGTCTGCACTTCCTGTACGCCGCCTCCTCGGCCATGGTGCAGGGAGCCGGGCGCGATGCCGACCGGGTGGCACGCGCCGTGGCGCGCAGACCGGGTCGCGGGCCCGGCTCAGGGGCGGTCGAGGTCGAGCGGCGGGCCGACGATGCGCATGCCGTGACGCGCGAACAGGGAGGCCATCACGTCAGGCGGACCCATTCCCTCCATGGCGCTTGCCTCGTCGAAGAAGGCCGCCATGGCGCCGGCGGGTGAGAACAGGACGACCATCCTGCCCGTGCCCGGCCCCAGAAACGCCCATCCGTGCGGGACGCCTCGTGGCGCGAGGACGCTGTCTCCCGCCGCGAGGCGGTGGAGCCGGTCGCCGACCTCCACGCCGTAGTCTCCCTCGACAACGTAGAACCACTCTTCCTGCTCCGCGTGCACGTGGCGCGGAGGCCCACCCCGGAAGCCATTGGCCTGCTCGATCACGAGGCAACCTCCGCCGGTATCGGCGGGGGTCACCTTCACGGTGAACGGCATCGTCCCGAAGACGCTGCGCTTGCGCTCGAAGCGGTCGAGCCCCGATCCCACCCGGATCCCTGCCGGACGTTCGTGAGACATGTACGCTCCATACGCCTACTACCGCACCGTGACGCGGTGCGATGCACGGATTGTACGGTGCGCGCGGACTCCTGGCGAGGACGGTAGGCTGGTGGCCATGTGGAGGATGAGCCGGGTGGCACCTCGCGGAGCAGGCGATGTCGCCTCCAGGTCCGCGGCCAGGGGTGGCAGGCCGGGCGCACGCGCATGATCTTCGCCTGGCTGCTCCTGCTGGCGCCGGTCTCGCTGGCCGCGAAGTTCGTGCTCCACCTGCCCGACCTGGTCGTGTTCGTGCTCGCCATCCTCGCCATCGTGCCGCTGGCCGAGTGGATCCGGCGGGCCACCGAACAGCTCGCGCGCCTGACGGGACCGGCCGTAGGGGGTCTGCTCAACGTCACGTTCGGCAACACCGCCGAGTTGGTGCTGGCGCTGTTCGTGCTGCAGGCGGGTCACACCGACGTGGTGAAGGCGCAGATCACCGGCTCCATCATCGGCAATTGCCTGCTGGGCTTCGGTCTGGCGGTGCTCATCGGGAGCTGGGGGCGGGAGCGGCAGACCTTCAGCCGGGAGCGGGCGGGGCTGCTGTCCAGCCTGCTGGTCATGTCGGTGTTGGGCCTGCTGGTGCCGGCGCTGTTCGACATCACCGAGCGCACGGCGGGCGTCGCGAACGTACCGGCGCTCAACGAGCGGCTCAGCCTGGGCGTGGCCGTGGTGCTGGTGCTCGTTTACCTGGGGAACCTGGTGTACACGCTGGTGACGCACCGCGACGTGTTCGCCCGCCACGACGAGGAGCGCGCGGCGACCTGGACACTGTGGGCGGCCCTCGGTGTGTTGCTCGGCGCGACCGCGGTGACGGCGCTCGAGGCGGAGCTCGTTTCGGGGGCGCTGGACGCCACCGCGGCCGGGCTCCACCTCACGCCGTTCTTCCTGGGGATCACCGTGCTGGCCGTGGTCGGGAACGCAGCCGAGTACATCTCGGCGGCGTACTTCGCCCGGCAGGACCGGATGGGGCTGGTGCTCTCCATCACCGTGGGCTCGAGCATCCAGGTGGCCCTGCTGGTCGCGCCGCTGCTGGTCCTGGTGTCGTACCTGATGGGCCGTCCCATGGACCTGGTCTTCGCCAACCCGCTGGAGCTCATCGCCATCGCCGGCGTCAGTTTCATCGTCAACGCCATCGCCAGCGACGGCGAGACCACCTGGTTCGAGGGCATGCTGCTGGTCGCGGTGTACGCGGTGCTCGGCCTGGCTTTCCTGTTCGCTGCGCCCTAGCAGGCGCGCACGCGGGCCCTTCGCGGTCGAGCCCTTCTGCGCCCCCGTGCCCGTGCCCGCCGTGCCCGTGGCCCTGTGTCCGCCGCCCACGACGGCGCTCGTCGGTACCGCTAGATTGAGGTCAGGTCCCCCCATCCCACACGTTCCCTTCACCCCGCTGATGGCTCGGGGACCGGAAGGAGCATCTATGCGCTTCACCCGACGCTGGCTGGTATCGGTGAGCCTTGTCGCGGGGGCGTGGCTCTTCCTCTCGCCCTGGTTGCTCGGTTACACCGCGGTGGCCGTGGCGGCCTGGACCTCCTACGTCCTCGGCGCCGCGATCTTGGCGGCAGCGCTGTGGGCCATGACTGCCAGGGGGGCGAGGAACGCCGCGTTGATCGTGGCGGTCCTCGGCGCGGTCGCGTTCGTGTCGCCGTGGGTGTTCGGCTTCATGGCCGAGCGCGCCGCGCGCGTCGACGCCTGGCTCGTCGGCGCGGTCGTGGTCGTGACCGCACTCTGGGCGTCGATGTCCGAGCGCCCGGAACGGCGCCCGGAGCGTCGCGGCCCTGCCGTCTGAACGACCTGGGCTCGCCGTCCGGCCGCCGCGGAGCCACCGCGGCGGCCGGACGCTTCTGTGGGGTGCTCCGGTCTGTGGGATGGGGTTCGGAACGGGGGGTGTGG
>Ga0102944_1002619_pt1 | contig 10359 bp, 8 predicted proteins | sample SalPonD_shore_MG_FD_78172 | JGI IMG/M metagenome (GOLD analysis project Ga0102944, IMG submission 78172) | Salt pond soil microbial communities from South San Francisco under conditions of wetland restoration - Salt Pond MetaG... | ecosystem: Environmental > Aquatic > Marine > Intertidal zone >... | reverse complement strand
TTTATTCATCAATTATGTAATGAGCGAGAAAAAGAGAGCAAGTGAAAAGAGTTGATGCCGGATGCCGGATGCCGGATGCCGGATGCCGGATGCCGGATGCCGGTAAAAAAGGTAATTTTTTCTGGGTAGGTAAAAAATTTAAAAGTTTTACAGAGTAAAAATGGACCCCACATGTTATGTGGAGCCCATCAATAGATAAATTTTAATTGGATTATTTAAGTAATACCATCTTCTTTGTTTTAGTAAAGTCCCCGGCTGTTAATCGATAGATATAGACACCACTCGTTAAATGATCCGCTTTAAACAATATATGATAGGTACCGGCCGCCTTATGTGTATTCAATAAAGTTTGCACTCGCTGACCCAGGCTGTTATATATCTCAAGCCTGACATTTGAGGCTTTCGGTAGTGAATACGTGATATTGGTACTCGGATTAAATGGATTGGGATAATTTTGCTTCAGGGCAAACTTCCCAGGTTGTTCCTTTGACTGATCTATGGCTGTAGTATGACTGTTGTATAATACAATTTTACCCGAACTTTCTTTTTTCCCATTCCACATCCAGTTTTTAATGTAAATGACCGTACTATCCCCTGCAAACGTACTGTTAATATGAATATGAAGTTTAGCCACTGTTCCCTCATTATTGGCAGCACTGAGTCCGGCTTCTGCGATTCGAACAACTCCTTTTTTATCCATATCGTTTAACTGTTTTAAACTTTTAGCAGGACCATCCACCCAATCAACCGATTCAATGGAAATAGCCTTATTGTCATAAACCAGTTTTCCCTGCAAGCTAAGCAAGTTATTACCATTCGTCCAACTTATCGGAATGGTTACATTATCGCCTGCCGCAACGCTGGAATTAGCTACCAACAGATCAGCACTTCCGGTATTGTTGCTTTGTCCGGCAACCGGGAAACTCGTTAACAGCCCTACTCCAGGTCACCATCACCATCATAATCACCACCATCTACAGCACTTTTGGTAGTAAAACTTAATCCGAGGTTCAATTTCATATATCCAAATCCGTTGGCATTATCATTTGGAAATAAAGCCGAAATATTATTTCCATTATTATCAGATCCCAGATATACCAAATCCTGATCTCCGTCCCCATCGAAGTCACCCCAATCATATGCACCCGGGCGAAAATTTCCAATTCCGACATTAACAGCAGTAAAATTTCCGTTGCCGTCATTACTGTAGATAGTAGTTTCAATAGTTGAATTAGCCGTCTGTCCCTCTGTCATAATATCCAGATCACCGTCACCATCATAATCTACCCATTCGGCACTGCCGTATTGTGCAGCTTTCAGATCAGCTTTGATATTTGTAAATTTGGCTTGAGAATACAGGTTATTCGGCCGGCTACCTAAAATGATCAAAAAAACAGTTATTACTGCCGCCCTCAATAAATATTGATTCATATAATTATCTTTTCCGTTTCCCTGATAATTGACATAGTTATTCATTGATACAACTCCTCCATTTAAAGCACTCTAATCTGTATAAACCATAGAATAAGTGTGCTCCTGGTTTTTTTGGTTTCTATATATATATATAAGCCCACCCATAAACTGAATACTTCAAAACAAATTGAAGCATCACTTTAATTATTAATCTTTATGATTATTGAAAGTTTATGTAAGACAGGCTGAATCAACGGTATAGAAGTATGTACGTGCTGAGTTCTTCACATTTGACACGAATGCATTTAGTATGATAAAATTAAATTAATGGAACTTCTCATTGCTTATCCCCTCCACAAATACAGGATAAGAATATATCGTCTGAGAATCAGACCTCATAAATACTAAACACTTATTTATACCGCAATTACAGGCACAATATATCATATATGCGGATAATAAATCAAATATGGTTCATTTAATTTGTTTATAAAGGATAAATTTAAAGAATCATTGAATTATGAATATCTCTGGCTTTAATACCGTTGAAAACCCGAACAATTTCTACCACTGGAAGAATCAATGCTGCCGGATCTATAAAAAAAGCCCCGAATCGAAGATCCGGGGCTTTTTTAAAATGGGTTTCTCTATTGAGAAGAACGGGACATTACATCATGCCGCCCATTCCTCCCATACCGCCCATTCCTCCCATATCAGGCATTCCTCCACCGTTGCCTTTGTCATCGTCATCACTTGGCTTTTCAGAGATGACAGCTTCGGTAGTGAGTAAGAGACCGGATACGGAGGCAGCATTTTCAAGAGCTGTTCTCGTAACTTTAGTAGGATCAATAACACCGGCTTTAACAAGGTCTTCGTAAATTTCAGTACGGGCATTATAACCGAAATTATCTTTGCCTTCTTTAACTTTTTGAACTACGATAGATCCTTCAACTCCGGCGTTACTTGAAATAATGCGTAGAGGCTCTTCAATAGCACGGCGTACAATTTCAAAACCGACTTGTTGATCATCATTTTCACCCTTGAGTTTCGCGAGTACGTGGGAGGCACGTAATAGTGCAACACCACCACCCGGTACGATACCTTCTTCGACAGCAGCGCGGGTAGCATGCAGAGCATCTTCAACACGGGCTTTCTTCTCTTTCATTTCGACTTCAGAAGCGGCTCCGATATAAAGTACGGCAACACCACCACTTAATTTAGCCAGACGCTCCTGTAATTTTTCACGATCGTAATCGGATGTGGTATTCTCGATCTGCGTCTTAATCTGATTGATACGTGCCTTGATGTCATCCTGCTTGCCACGTCCATCAACAATGGTAGTATTGTCTTTGTCGATAGTTATACGTGCAGCCTGACCCAGCATGTCGAGCGTTGCATTTTCGAGTTTGTAACCACGTTCTTCGGAAATCACGGTACCGCCTGTTAAAATGGCAATATCTTCGAGCATTGCTTTACGGCGATCGCCAAAGCCCGGAGCTTTTACAGCGGCAATCTTGAGTGAACCGCGAAGTTTGTTCACTACCAATGTAGCCAATGCTTCACCTTCAACATCTTCAGCAATGATTAACAGCGGTTTGCTGGTTTGAATAACTTTTTCAAGAACAGGAAGCAGATCCTTCATGTTAGAAACCTTCTTATCGAAGATTAAAATGTATGGATCTTCCATTTCCGCTTGCATGTTGTCGGAATTGGTTACGAAATACGGTGAAAGATATCCACGATCAAATTGCATACCTTCAACCGTTTCGAGATAGGTTTCCGTACCTTTGGCTTCCTCAACAGTGATTACACCATCTTTACCAACTTTTTCCATGGCATCTGCAATCAGGTTACCGATGGTTTCATCATTGTTGGCTGAAATGGTTCCAACCTGAGCGATTTCGTTTCGATCACTGATATCACGGCTTATTTTTTTCAGCTCTGCGACAATAGCTTCAACAGCCTGATCGATACCTCTTTTGAGGTCCATCGGATTAGCACCGGCAGTAACGTTTTTCAATCCGGCGTTAACAATTGCCTGAGCCAGTACTGTAGCTGTGGTTGTACCGTCACCAGCAAGGTCACTTGTTTTTGATGCCACTTCTTTTACCATCTGGGCACCCATGTTTTCAACTTTATTGGATAACTCAATTTCTTTCGCAACAGTTACCCCGTCTTTGGTTATCGTAGGTGCACCAAATGACTTTTCAATAACTACATTACGACCACGAGGACCAAGCGTCACTTTTACAGCGTCAGCCAACTTGTCGACTCCTCGCTTCAAGGCATCTCGTGCTTCGATATTATAACGAACTAGTTTTGCCATAATTAATATCTAATATTTTACAGTTTATGTTTTTTATTAAATTCTCAGGAAACTATTCCCAGGATGTCACTTTCACGCATGATGAGATAATCTTCTCCATCAAGAGACAATTCCGTTCCGGCATATTTGCCATAAAGAACTTTATCTCCCTCTTTAACTGACATTTCGATTTTGTTACCATTTTCTACCTTTCCGGGTCCTGCCGCTACTATAGTACCTCTTTGAGGTTTTTCTTTTGCGGTATCCGGAATGATAATGCCAGAGCTGGTTTTTTCTTCAGCTGTATCTGGCTTAACCAATACACGATCAGCTAAAGGCTTAATACTTGCCATGTTCTTAACTCCTGTTTTTGTTTTTAATTGTTTATTAATAAATGGAACAGCCTTCTTGTCACTCTCACACAAAGAGTGCTAATAATATTAAAAAAAGCTATCAAATAATGGCGCTCATGTCAAGACTTTTTTAGCACTCTAACATTCAATGTGCTAATATGTATCCTAACACTGAAAAGCTGCCATAATTTTCGATTTATATATAATCTCAAAGACCATGCCAACCTGGTTTTGATAAACAGGACCTGCCCGTTAAATCCATAAAATGCAAAACCGGCTTTTTTGATACCATATGTGGTTAGACATCTACCGATAGCAAAAAGTCACTTTGTCAGATAACCGGATTCTTCCAGAAGAATTGTCAGATCGTCATACTCTCCCGGTGGAAGTTCCTCGGCCCGTCTTGATAAATCGAAAGGTAATTGGGTATCCTTAGGAACAATACTTTTTAAAGCATTACTGAGCTTTTTGCGTCGCTGATTAAAAGCAGTGCGTACAACTTTCTTTAAGTTGGCTAATTGACATTTTAAAGGAGGCTTGTTGAAATCGAGTGACACAATTGCACTATCGACATTTGGTACCGGGTAAAACACATTTCTGGAAACGGTAAATTCATACTGAACGGAGCTCATTAATTGCACCTGAACACTTAATATTCCATATTCCCTGGTACCCGGAACAGCCGATAATCGCCTGGCAACCTCTTTCTGCATCATTAACAGAGCCCTTGAGAAAAGTTTGTTATTATCGAGTATAGAAAACAAAATAGGTGTGGTTATATAATATGGCAGGTTACCAATAACATAAACAGGATTACTTCGATCGATAAGGTCATTCCAATTTATTTTAAGAATATCAGAGTGAATTATATGTAGTCCCGGAAATTTTTGTTTAAGCAATTTAACAGCCTGATCATCTATTTCTATTACCGTAAGATTGTGATATTCCTTTAATAATTCACCGGTTAACGCCCCTGTTCCCGGCCCGATTTCTATAATCTGATCATTTGAATCCGCTTTTAAATGTCTGACAATTTTTCTAATTATATTAGGATCGTTTAGAAAATTTTGTCCGAGACTTTTTTTAGGTTTCAAACTCATTAGATATATATTTGATGATGATGTGCATGTAATATTCTATTTGTAATATTAGCTATACTTTTGTTTAATTCTGTTAAATACAATAAAAATCATTTAGTTACACAAATACGGAATGGAAATTATTAATCCATCTAATTTCCCTGTTGAACTGGGAATAAAAACGCTCGAAAAAAGAGTTGAGAAAGAACATTCAAATATATCTCTCAAAATAGGCCTGCCGAAGGAGCGATCCAACGATGAAAAAAGAATTTGTCTGACTCCCAGTGGTGTTTCGGTATTAGTGGCGAACGGTCATGAAATTTATATTGAAAAAAATGCCGGTTCCGATGCTAATTTCTCGGATCAGGAATATGCTGATGCCGGAGCTAATATAGCATATAGTACCGAGGACTTATATAAGAAATCTGAAATGGTAGTGAAGGTTGCCCCACCGATAGCCCATGAACTTAATTTGATGCAGAAAAACCAGATTCTGCTTTCAGCTGTTCATCTCGGTAATCAAACAGGAAATTATTTTAGGACCCTTTTAAATAAGAACATTGCCGGAATTGGTTTTGAATTTATTCGAGAGCCGGATAATACTTTCCCGATCGTCCGTATGATGCATGAAATTACAGGGTCAATGGCAGTACAAATTGCTGCTCATTATCTTGAGAATACTCATAATGGGCAGGGAATCATGCTGGGTGGCATTTCTGGGGTACCACCGGCTAATGTTGTCATTCTCGGTGGCGGCATCATCGCTGAATATGCTGCACGAACAGCATTGGGATATGGAGCCCAGGTATTCGTGCTTGATACAAACCTTGCAAGGTTACGTCATCTCGAAAATGCTTTGGATCGCAGGATTATTACGGCTATCGCAAATCATCAGTACCTGTCTTCTGCTTTAAAATATGCCGATGTCGTTATAGGGTCTCCACTTGAAGAAGGTAATCGCGCACCATGCTGGGTTACCGAACCGATGGTTAATAATATGAAAGATGGTAGTGTTATAGTTGACACCGTTATCGACCAGGGTGGTTGTGTGGCTACAAGTGAACCAACGACTCATTCCAATCCTGTATTCGTTAAGCATGGCGTACTTCACTTCTGTGTTCCCAATATTCCATCCAGTGTGGCGAGGACGGCTACCTATGCACTCAATAATGTCATCGGTTCCTTTCTGCTCGAAATAGGTGACGCGGGAAGCATCAATAAAGCACTTTGGGCTAATTCAACACTTAGACAGGGTGTATACAGTTATAAAGGTCATATTACCCAAAAAAATCTATCCAAAATGTTCGATTTACCCTTCAGGGATATCGATATGCTTATCGCCAGTCAAATTTAATAATCTGAGCATCTATTCAATGATAACAACTCTGTTACATTAAGAGTATTTCACTCAAATCAGCTGCATCTTTTATTTCTATCTATAAATGATTAAAATCAAAAAACTACCAGGCAGAGAGTACGTTATACATTTATAAACGCAATGTTGGGCAATAAAAACTCATTGTCATTGACAATGATTCAAAGGACTTTGATATTAAAATTAGTATAATCATGATATCCAAAATTACTATTCTGCCACTCATGGTGAATCATTATTTCTAATGCAACAATCTGAATTATCGGAAAAAAATTATAAACGTATCTATTGGATTACATGGCTGATATGGCTGCCAATATTAGGTCTTTTTGCCTGGCCATATTATGAATTTGGCAAGATACTAATGATTCCGGAGATTTTAATTTTACCAGGTGCCTTATTATTCGCCCTATCCTTTATGCTAACCATATTGCATGGGTATGTTACTATGTCGCTAGGTAATCTACATCGAAATCACTACTACAAATGGTTGCTAAGCCACCGATTAACATATGGTTTCTTATTTCATCCAATATTGACCCGTACACGTTTTCGACTGAGTTTGATTATTATTAGCATGCTTGTATTATTTATAGGAAACTTTATCCCCTGAATAAAAAAGCCGGTTACGATATACCGGCTTTTTTATCTTGGTAAATGACGTTAATAAATGTTTTTTTTAATAAGCCTTTCCATCACTTATTTCTTCAACTACCGACTCATCAAGCAATGTTGAAATATCTCCCATTTCCGATTCTTGTCCGGCAGCAATGTTCCTCAATATGCGCCTCATGATCTTACCTGATCTTGTTTTTGGTAACCCCGGAACAATTTGAATTTTATCAGGTTTAGCAATAGGACCAATAATTTTTGTTACCAGATTATTGATTTCCTTCTTAAAATCATTTGCATCGTGAGGTGGTTCATCACAAATAATATAGGCATATATTCCTTCCCCTTTGATATCATGTGGATATCCAACAACTGCTGTTTCAACAATATTAGGGTGTTCATCAATGGCATTTTCAATTTCAGCCGTGCCCAGCCGGTGTCCGGAGACGTTCAAAACATCGTCCACACGTCCGGTAATACGATAGTACCCATCTTCGTCTCTTCGACAACCGTCACCGGTAAAATATTTTCCTTTAAACTTTGAAAAATAGGTCTTATTGAACCGATCATGATCACCATAAATAGTCCTGGCCATAGAAGGCCATGGATAGGTAATACACAAATTACCCTGAACACCATTGCCACGAATCTCGTTACCATTATCATCAACCAATACCGGTTGAACTCCTGGTAACGGAAGCGTTGCATATCCTGGTTTGGTTGGTGTAATACCTGCAAGAGGTGATATCATGATGCCACCTGTTTCTGTCTGCCACCAGGTATCAACGATCGGTGCTTTACCCCTGCCGATATTATCGTGGTACCAGTGCCAGGCCTCTTCATTAATCGGTTCTCCAACAGTACCCAGTACTTTGAGGGAACTAAGATCATACCGGGTTACATAATCCAGGCTTTCCTTCATCAGGGCCCTGATTGCAGTAGGTGCCGTATAAAAATGTGTAACATTATATTTCTCAACCACTTCCCAAAAACGGCCGGGATCAGGATAGTTGGGTGTTCCTTCAAAAATGATTCCTGTTGCTCCGTTTAACAATGGTCCATATACTATATAGGAGTGTCCGGTGATCCATCCGACATCCGCAGTACACCAGTAAATATCATTTTCCCGAACCTGAAACACATTCCGGAAACTGTAACTCGTATAAACCATATACCCGCCAACGGTGTGGACCACCCCTTTAGGTTTACCGGTGGATCCGGAGGTATATAGAATAAAAAGCGGGTCTTCAGAATCCATTTCAACAGCCTTATGCTCTTTTGAAGCATTTCTGATAAGCATATGCCACCAAAGATCACGTCCCTCAACAATATTGATATCCCTATTGGTACGCCGGCAAACAATAACTTTATCAACCGTGTCACAAGATTCCAATGCCTCATCTGCTATATCTTTAAGCGGAATATCCTTTTCACCACGACGACCGCCATCATTACAAATGAGCATTTTCGCTCCACAATCCTGTATCCTTTCAGCAAGGGAATTTGCTGAAAATCCGGCAAATACTACGGAATGTACAGCTCCAATACGCGCACAGGCCAATACTGCTATTACCAGTTCAGGTGTCATGGCCATATAGATGACAACTCTGTCGCCTTTTTTAATACCTTGCTCTTCCAATACATTTGCAAAGCGGCATACATCATCATGCAGTTGACGATACGAAATAGTTCTTCGAAAAGAATCCGGATGGTTAGGTTCAAAAATAAATGCCGTTTTATTCCCCATAGTGTTAAGGTGCCTGTCAAGACAGTTTTCCGTAATATTGAGCTTTCCACCTTCAAACCACTTAATTCTTACATCATCATTGAAGTCACCGCTCAACACTTTATCCCAATGTTTTCGCCAGTAAAAAGTGCCGGCTTCATGGTCCCAGAAAGCCTCCGGATCATCAATGCTTTGTTGGTATACTTCTTTATACTCTTCAAACGAATCAATATTAAGCCACATAATAATACCTTTTTTATGTTACCAGATTAATCTGTCTTTAATAACCAATTTTAAAAATGGACGCTTACAAATAATTGTTTAACTGCTGGAAGCGACACCATTTCTTATTATGTAGGTTTTTATTCGTTTTTGCAACTACATACTTTTATGAGCGATAATTAATAGTACAATTCAGATAGGATTTCGCAGTTGCGAACTTTTATATTAGTGTGGGAAATACGATGGAAGCTGCAATAAATTAACTGTTCGACTTCCTTTGATAACAATCATGCATAATAGTAAGAATTCTGGACTTCTTGGTTCGAACATTGCCATTAGAAATATTGAACTCTTCGCTGGCTTCTTCATTCGTAGCATCAGGTTTATCTATAAAATACTCAATAAATGTCCTGGATTTCTTTTTTAGTTCTTTAAGACATTCTTTTAATATCCGTTGGCGTTCTTCATCTAATAAATTCTCAATTTGTTCGGCAGGTTCGGCCAAATGAATGACTTCGCTTTCATCCCCGTAAAACCGATGATTCCTTTTCAGGTATTTCAAGTATTCATGACGGGCTGATTTTATCAGATAACTATATATATAGTTTTCATTCTTGATCTTACCCTCTTTTACTTTTTGGAATACCTCTATAAATGACTGGTAGACACACTCCTCCGCATTATATTCATCGGCTCTCATAGTGACTACGAGATAACTTATTAACCGAGGAATAACCTCCTTTATTAATTCATCCACTTTTTGCTGGTCATCATTCTGAATGGCAATGACCAGGTCGGAATAGTCCACTGAAGATTTAGCCAATTTAATTCCTCTTTTAACTTTCCTTTTTGTATTCTCAGCTTCTAAATTTGTGGAGTTCGTCTATTATTATGCTGCCAATATAACAAACTTAATGAAATTGAAAACTCTAATTTTATATAAATAAACTTGATTATCTCATAATAATAACTGTATTTATGCAAGTATATCTTTAAAATACATATACTTACATGATATTTATAATGAAAAATATGTACTGTATTGTAAAAAAAAATCAAAAATTTCAAAAAGATATTGTAACAAAAATATAGTAAACGTCTCTTATATCATGGATAGTTATATCCAATAAATTTTACACTTTGAATGAAATAAATAATAAAAATAATTGGAGATTAAAATGAAGACATCACCTAAAAATATCACCCGTAAGATCACCACATTATTCGCTGTTATTATCGCTTTGGTTATGACCACCGCCTGCGGAAATATCGCC
>Ga0102944_1002618_pt1 | contig 10366 bp, 13 predicted proteins | sample SalPonD_shore_MG_FD_78172 | JGI IMG/M metagenome (GOLD analysis project Ga0102944, IMG submission 78172) | Salt pond soil microbial communities from South San Francisco under conditions of wetland restoration - Salt Pond MetaG... | ecosystem: Environmental > Aquatic > Marine > Intertidal zone >... | reverse complement strand
GTCGATGTGGAGTTGTCTGACACGTTACCTGGCTCCGAAGCGGAGGAAGGGGTGAATTCGCCGTGGTAACCCCCCGTTCGCGGCTCCCTGGCGCGCCCGTCGAGGACGAGGAGCGGATCGTCCTCCACGTCGACATGGACTGCTTTTACGCCGCCTGCGAGCGCCTGCGGGAGCCCGAACTCCTCGGCGAGCCGCTCGTCGTCGGTATGGGGTACGAGGCGGGCGAGACGATCGGCGCCGTGGCGACGGCAAGCTACGAGGCCCGGGAATACGGCGTCGAGAGCGCCCAGGCCATCTCCACGGCCCTGGAGCGGCTCCCGAGGAAGGCGACCGCCGACGAGGACCCCCGCGTCGATCCCGACGACGCCGGGTACTACCGGTCGGTCGACATGGAGTTCTACCAGTCCGTCGCGGCAGACGTAAAGGAGATCCTCCACGACTGCGCCGACGTCGTCCGGGAGGTGAGCATCGACGAGGCGTACCTGGACGTCACGGACCGGACCGCCTGGGACGTCGCCGAGGGCTTCGCCCGGCACGTCAAGGGCCGCATCGAGCGCGAGGTCGGCGTTCCCGCCAGCGTCGGCGTCGCCCCGTCGATGAGCGCGGCGAAGATCGCCTCGGACCACGACAAGCCGGACGGCCTCGTGGTCGTCAGGCCGGGCGAGGTCCGCGACTTTCTGGCCCCGCTCCCTATATCCGACCTCCACGGGATCGGCCCCGTAACGGCCGGCGAGCTCCGCGAACGAGGCATCGAGACGATCGGCGACCTCGCCGGGGCGGACGACGACTGGCTGGCAGACGCCTACGGCGAACGGGGTCGGGAGCTCGCGAGCCGGGCCCGGGGCGAGGACGACCGAGAGGTCACGCCGCGGGGCGACCCGAAGAGCCTCTCGCGGGAGTCGGCGTTCGCGGAGGCCGTAGAGGACGCGGAGACGAAGTGCGAGCGCGTCCGCACCCTCGCCCGCGCCGTGGCGGACCGCGCCCGGCGGAAGGAGGCGCTCTACCGGACGGTCGGGATCAAGGCCGTGCGGCCCCCCTACGAGGTCCAGACTCGGGCGAGGACGCTCCCCGGCCCCGTGGACGACCCCGAGCTCGTAGAGGAGATCGCCCTCGACCTGCTCGCCGAGTTCGACGACGTGCCCCTGCGCAAGGTCGGCGTCCGCGTGTCGAACCTGAGCTTCGCCGACCACGACCAGTCCGACCTGGCCGGGTGGGACGCTCCCGGATCGGGGTCGGGCACCGAGCAGTCGTCGCCCGCCAGAGAGCGCGGCCCCCGGCCGACGCCCAGACGGCCGACGCGGTACGTCCAGGCCACGCTCGGCGACTTCCGCTGACGAGACGAAAGCTAAACGTACGGCCGACCGCCCCCGCTATAGCGGCTCCACCAGGTCCGAGAGCGCCGCAGCCGGGTCGTCCGCCTTCGCCACGCCGCTCGCCAGCAGGACGCCGTCTGCGCCCAGGTCGCGGGCGGCCACGACGTCGTCGCCCGTCGAGATCCCGGCTCCGCACAGCACGTCGACGTCGGACGAGACGGCCGCGACGGCGTCGACCGCTTCCCTGACCACGTCGGGGTCCGCCCGGCTGACCGGCGTCCCCGTCCCGATGAGCTCGGGCGGCTCGACGGCCACGGCGTCGGGCCCGAGCGCGGCCGCTGCCGCCACCTGCGCCGGCGTGTTCCCGCAGACGACGGTCTCAAGGCCCGCCCCGCGGGCCCGCTCGATACCGGATTCCACGTCGGCCATCGTCAGCCGCCGCTCCGAGTGGTTCAGGATCGTGCCGACGGCCCCGGCGTCTGCCACCGCGTCCGCGAGCGTGCTCCCCGTGTGGCTCCCGGGCGCCACGCCGTCGACGTGCTGGGCCCACGTCTCGACTCCCGTCCCGGCGACGGCCGACAGCGCGGCGGCCTGGGGCGCGACCCCGACGCGGACGCCCGAGTCCGAGGCGACTTCCGCTGCGGCCTCGGCGACCCCGACAGGGTCGCAGTCGTAGGCCTTCAGGTTCACGAGGACGAACATATCCGGGCTCCCCTCGCCGGCGAATTAGTCCTTCCGCTTGACGACGTCGCCGAGCGTCATCCCGGACTCCCCGGCGCCGCCTGACCACTCCTCCTCCCCGCCGCCGCCTCCACCCTCGACGAGGTCGACGTCCAGCGCCTTCTCCAGTTTCCGTCGAATGGTGTCGTTGGGCAGCGACTCGCCTCGTTCGAGTTTCCGGATGAAACTCGCCTTCTCGTTCAGCTGGTCTGCGAGCTCCGACTGCGAGAGCCCGGCCGACTCCCGCCCCTGCCGGATCCGGTCGTCGTAGTCCGCGACGATCTCCTCCATCTCGTCGAACATGTCCCGCCGCGGCCGGGAGGTGGACCGGCCGCCGCTGGACCCGGACGACGCGGCCGACCCGCTGGATCCCGAGGTGCTTCCAGAGCCACCCGTGGAGTACTTGGTGGAGCCCGACGACGCCGCGCCGCCGGTCTGCACCTCGGTCCCGAAGTCGGCGCAGTTCGCACACACCTCCAGCTCGGCGCCCTCGATCTTGATCGTCTTCGGGGCCGCCGTCTCGGCGCCACACATCTCACACTGGACCATGCCCGTCCGTTTGACACCGCGTGGCATAAATCGCACGCCGGCTCTCGCGGGACGCGTCCGTTGGGACTCGACGTGGCCCGGACGAGCAGTCGTCATCCGGCGGGTGCCCGGGCCACGCAGAACCGGCGTCGTTGGGCGCTACGAGAGCTGCCGGATCGCGGATGAGAACCGCTGGACCGCCGTGACGTGGCCGACGATCGCGAAGAGGACGAGCAGCCAGCCCACCAGCGGCAGGCCCGCGACGGGCCCGCCGACCGCCGCCGCCACCACCGCCACGACGCCGACCAGCGCGAGGCGGTCCGCCCGTCCGAGCAGCCCGCCGTAGACGCGCTCCAGGCCGACGGCCTCGGCCTGCGTGCCGAGGTAGGAGGTCAGCAGCACACCCGTGATCGCCGCGAAGCCGAGGCCCCAGCGCCCGATCCCGGCGGCGAGGCCCGCGACTATGGCGACGTCCGCGTACCGGTCGAGGACGTGGTCGACGAGGTCGCCCGAGGGCGAGGCGACGTCCAGCTCCCTCGCGAGCCGCCCGTCGAGGAGGTCGAGCCAGCCGTTTGCGAAGACCAGGGCGGCCCCCGCCAGGTACCAGGGCCCGCCGACGGCGAACGTCGCCGCGGCGGCGACCGCGACCAGGAACGCCAGCACGCTCACGGCGTCGGGTGAGAGCCCGAGGCCGACGGAGGCCCGGACGAACGGGGCGAGGGCGCGGTCCGCCAGGTGGCGGTAGCGGTCGAGGGTCATGGGTGCTCGACGGGCCCGGAGTCGGGCTGACGGTTCGCGTCGACGTCGTCGAGGTAGTCGAGGAACGAGACGGTGCCCGCCGACGGTTCGCGCTCCCCTGCAGCGATCGCCTCGACCTCCGCGGCCACCGCGGCCGGCTCCAGATCCGTCGTGTCCACCTCGTAGACGCGCCCCGCATCGTGGCGCTCGACGGCCTCGGCGAGGAGGAGGTCCAGCGCCTCGGCCTCGGCGTTCTCTTCTGCCTTCTCGGGTGGTTCCCCGCGGGCCTCGAGCCGTCGCCGAAGCTCGTCCGGGCGACAGCGCAGGACGACGACGCGGTCGGCGTCGAAGAGGTGCGCCAGGTGCGACTCGACGAGGACGTCGTCCCGGCCGTCGAGCCAGTCGGCGGTCGCGTCCAGGTCGGCGATCCAGCTCCCGCGGCGCTCGTCCGTCCCGGACGTCAACCCCTCTGCCTCGATAACCTCGTTGAGGTGGACCACGTCGAGGTCGACCGCCAGGTGCTCGGTCGCCGTGGTCTTGCCCGTCCCCGGCGTCCCGGTGACGGCCACCCTCATCCCGGTGCCCTCACTCGGCCACCTCGCGCCGGGCGAGCACCTCGTTCAGCTCCCGGACCGCGAGCCGCGTCTCGTCCTCCGTCCCGCAGGTGATGCGGACGCAGGCGGGAAGCCCGAAGCTCGTGCAGTCCCTGACGATGACGCCGCGTCGCTGGAGCTCCTCGGTCGCGGCCGCCGCGTCGCCGACCTCGGCGAGCACGAAGTTCCCGTGGCTCTCCCAGGTGGGCGCCTCCAGCCGGTCGTACATGTACTCCCGGGCCCACCGTGCGGCCTCGACCGTCCGCTCGACGTGCTCGTCGTCGTCGAGGGCGGCGATGCCGGCTCGACACGACAGCTCCCCGGCGGCGAACGGCGTGTTCACCCGGGCGTAGGCGTCGGCCCACGCCTCCGGGACCACGGCGTAGCCCAGCCGGAGCCCGGCCAGGCCGTAGGCCTTCGAGAACGTCCGGATGACGGCCACGTCGTCGCGACGGTCGACGAGCGAGATAGCGCTCTCGCCCGCTGCGAACTCGGCGTACGCCTCGTCGACGACGACGAGTGCGTCCTGCCCCGTCCCGTCGGCGACCGCCTCGACGGCGTCGAGGGAGAAGCGGCTCCCGGTCGGGTTGTGTGGACTCGTGAGGTAGACGATCCGCTCGCCGTCGTAGTCGGCCAGGACGGTGTCGGCGGTCTGTTCGAAGTCCTCCGCCTCCGAGAGCCCGTAGGTGGCGACCTCGCCGTGGTGGTAGCGGGCGCTCATGCCGTAGTAGGCGAACCCGGGCTCGGGGACGGACACGGCGTCACCCGGTTCGAGCATCGCCCGGGAGAGGTAGTCGATGGCGCCGTCGCCGCCGTTGGCCAGCCACACCTGCGCCGGGGCGACGTCCCAGCGATCCGCGATGGCCGCCGTGAGGTCCGCGTGGGCCGCCTTGGGGTAGCCGTTGACCCGGGCTGCGTGCTCCCGGATGGCCTCGACGGCCGCGGGGCTCGGCCCGAACGGGTTCTCGTTCGAGGAGAGGACGACGAACTCCGCCGGGTCCCGGCCGAGTTCGCGTGCCACCTCCTCGATGCCCCGCCCGGCGCGGTACTCGGCGTGGGCGGAGAGGTCCCGTGGCTGCATGTCCGGCAAGAGCGGGCGACGCCTCTTAAGCGTGCTCAACCGCGAGGCGCGGCGGGGCTTACGCGCCTCGCCAGCGGTCGTCGCCCGGCTTTAAGTCCCGGACGGGAGTATAGAGATTCGCTATGCGACTTACCTGGCACGGCCACTCGACGTGGTACGTCGAGGTCGGCGACACCCGCATCCTGATCGACCCGTTCTTCTCGAACCCGAAGACGGACCTGACGCCGGGGGACGTCGAACCGCCGGACTACGTCCTGCTGACCCACGGGCACGCCGACCACATCGCCGACGCGGGGGCGTTCGCGGACGCCGCCGTCGTCGTCGGCACCCCGGAGATGACCGGGTTCATCGGCGACGAACACGGCGCCGAGGACGCCATCGGCATGAACATCGGTGGCACCGTCGAGTGCGGCGACGCGTACGTGACGATGACGCACGCCTTCCACACGAACGGGCTGAACACCGAGTACGGGACCGAGGCGGGCGTTCCGGGCGGGTACGTCATCTCCGACACCGTCCCGACGCAGGTCTCCGACGCCGAGTCGTCGACGTTCTACCACGCGGGGGACACCGGACTGTTCTCGGAGATGCGCGACGTGATCGGTCCCTACCTGGAACCCGACGCCGCCGCGGTGCCGATCGGCGACCACTTCACGATGGGTCCGTGGCAGGCCGCCATCGCCGTCGACTGGCTCGACGTCGACTACGCCTTCCCGATGCACTACGACACGTTCCCGCCGATCGAACAGGACCCCCAGGACTTCGTCCGCGAGGTCGAGGCGACGGGCAGTGACGCTGAGGTCGTCGTCCTCGACGGCGACGAGTCGTTCGACCTTGCCGAGGCCATCGGGTACTGAGCACGGTTCGTCGGGGCCGCCGGCCCGAGGAGAAGCGGCAGCCCTCGGTCGTCAACACAACCTCCTTTACGTAGGCGGACGAAACGGGGAACGGACGTAATCATGCCAGCGAGAACGTCGAAAGCGACGTGGGAGGGGACGCTCCGCGAGGGACGTGGCAGCTTCGTGGTCGGCGAGGACTACTTCGAGGGGGACGTCTCCTTCGTCGCCCGGTTCGAGGACGAGGCGGGCGAGGCCGACGAGACCAATCCCGAGGAGCTCATCGGTGCCGCGCACGCGTCGTGCTTCAACATGGCGCTGTCTGCGGAGCTCGACCGGGCCGGCTACGACCCGGAGCGGATCGAGACGACGGCGACCGTCCACCTCGAGGACCTGGAGATCACCACCATCGAGCTATCGACCGAGGTCCAGGTGGCCGACGTCGAGGACGCCGAGTTCCAGGAGATCGCCGAAGGCGCCAAGGCGAACTGCCCCGTCTCGAAGGCGCTCGCCGGCCCCGAGATCACCCTCGACGCCCGACTGGTCTGAGCCGGGGGCGACGACTCCACGGGGAAACGCTCATACGCCGACCATCCCAAGCCCATCCATGAGCGACCGAGGCTGGCGGGACCGGATCGTCGGCGACCGAATGCGCGTCGACCAGGAGTTCGCCGACAGGGTGCGGAGTTCGTCGCTCTCGCGGAGCGAGTGGAGCCTGGTGATGACCGCCGTCGACTTCGACGTCGAAGGCGAGGGCGAGTCGGCCAACCTCGTCGCGGACACGAGCCAGGTCGAGACCATCCTCCCGGAGCTTCCCAAGCTCGCAGAGCGGATGGGCGGAGCGCCGAGCGGCGGGAGTTCGAGCGGTCCGTTCGGCGAGTTCGTCGACTCGCTCCGCTCGTCGATCGGTCTCGGCGGCGGGGGCGCAGACCAGGAGAAGCGCCAGGACGCCCTCGGGCTCCCACAGGAGTACGCCCGGGCGCTCCAGCAGCACCTGGAGGCGAGGGGCAAGTGGGAGGAGGTCCTCGACCTGGCCGACGCGGAGGATCAGTCGTCGCCCGAGTGAAAGAGGGTGAACTCGCCGGCCTCGTAGATGTTGATCAGCTCCACGATGAGCTCGTCGTAGGACTCGTCCTCGGTGCGGAGGCCGTCCAGTCGGTCGATCGTCTCGTCGTCGACGTGGATCTTGGGCACGCCTGTTCGGTTGCCCCCGAGTCGTAATCAATCTACGGTGCAGCCGTCCCGGCGACCGATCAGAGCCGGGAGACGACGGCGTCTGCGAACGACCCGGTCGATGCGTCGCCGCCGAGGTCGGGAGTGTGGGGCCCCTCGGCGAGCGTGGCTACGACCGCCTCCCTGATCCGCTCGCCGGCGTCGACCTCGCCGAAGTACTCGACCATCATCGCGGCCGAGAGGATGGCGGCCGTCGGGTTGGCAACGCCCCGGCCCGCGATGTCGGGGGCCGTCCCGTGGACCGGCTCGAACAACCCCCGCTCGGGACCGACGTTGGCGCTCGGGAGCAGTCCGAGGCCGCCGACGAGGCCCGCCGCGAGGTCGGAGAGGACGTCCCCGGCCAGGTTCGGCGTGACGATGACGTCGAAATCCTCGGGCGCCAGCACGAGGTTCGTCGCGAGGGCGTCCATCAATACCGGGTACGTTTCAAGACCCCGCTCGTCGGCGACGGCCTCGACCGTCTCCAGGAACAGGCCGTCGGTGACGCGCATGACGTTCGCCTTGTGCGCGACGTGGAACCCGTCGAGGCCCCGCTCGGCGACGTACTCGCAGGCGTACTCCGCCAGCCGACGCGAGGCTCGCTGGGTCACGAGCCGGGTCAGCGTCGAGACGTCGTCGGTGAGCCGGTCCTCGATGCCGACGTAGACACCTTCGGTGTTCTCCCGGAGGAACACGAGGTCGGTCTCGGGTCGGACGGCGTCGATCCCCGGGTAGGCCGTTGCGGGCCGGACGTTCACGTACGAGTCCACGATGCGCCGGAGCGGGAGGATCACGTCCGCGGCCGTCTCGCCGGCGGCACCGAAGAGGACCGCGTCGGCCTCGCGTGCGAGGTCCCTCGTCTCCTCCGGCAGCGGCTCGCCCGTCCGCTCGGCGACGGCGTCACCGGCCTCGCCCTCGACGTACTCGAAGTCGAGGTCGAGCGCCTCGAGGACCCGGACCGCGGCGGGCAGCACCTCGGTTCCGATGCCGTCGCCCGGGATCAGGGCGATCTGTCTGGTCATGACCCTCCTACCCGGCGGGGGGTTACGAAGGGCCCGGTTTCGTCCCCGGCTGACCGTCGGCCCCGGAGAGGCGTCCCGGGCGAGGCGCATCGAGGGGCGGCGCCCGACTTCAGATCCCCCCGACCAGGTCGTGGAAGTCGTCCTCGGAGAACGCCCGGAGCGTCTCGGTGCTGACGTTCCCCTCGCTGGCGATGGCGAGCATCCCGCGGGCGACGGTCTCGTCGTCCGGTGCCTCGCAGACGACCACCTCGTCGTACTGGCCGAGGGTGTAGTAGTGGTCGGTGATCTCCACCCCCATCGACGAGAGGAGCGACGTCCCCTCCTCGTCGCGGGTCGGCAGGTCCTCGATGCTCTCGACCCCGTCCTGGGTGAACTCGAGCAGGCTGACGTACGTTGGCATGGGTGGTACCCGCGCCACGTAACGGTCGCGGGCGGCCTAAGCCTAGCGTCGTCGGCGCTCGGCCTGCCCTGCTCGCCTCACCGCCACGTACCTCGTCACCGCACCCCCTCGCCGCAGACCGGACACGACGCGCCGTCACCCGCGCGTTCCAGGTCGCTCGCTCCACCGGTCCACCCGCAGGTCGGACACTGGACTGGTTCGGATCCCGACATCGGTCGGGTGGGACGCGTGGCTGGAGCCCGAAAAAAGTGGCGCCACCGAGCGGACCCGGGCCGGGAACTGTCGACGGGAGCCGGCGGCTTCGAGCTACCCGTCGAGTTCGACGTAGGGCAGCGACTGGGCCGTCTCCCGGACGGCGTCCGCGTTGGCGCGCATCAGCGCCGTCGTGTCCCAGATTCCCTCGACGAGGGCCTCCTGCTGGGTCTCGTCGAGGACGACGTCGAAGGTCCCCTCGTCGTAGGAGACGGTCGCGCCCTCGACGTCGACCTCGATCTCGGCGTCGGGGTACTCGTCGACGTAGTCCTGGAGCGCCCTGACCGTTTCGGCGTCCGCCTCGACCGTCGGGATGCCCATCGCCAGGCAGTTCCCGGCGAATATCTCGGCGAACGACTCGCCGACGATGGCGTCGATCCCCCACCGCATGAGCGCCTGCGGTGCGTGCTCTCTGGAGGAGCCACAGCCGAAGTTGGCGTTGACCACGAGGATCGAGGCGCCCTGGAAGCGCTCCTCGTTGAACGGGTGGTCCTGCTCGTGGTCCTCGCTGTCGTACCGCTGGTCGAAGAAGGCGAACTCGCCGAGGCCCTCGAACGTGACCGCCTTGAGGAAGCGGGCGGGGATGATCTGGTCGGTGTCGACGTCGTTTCCCCGGAGGGGGATACCCGTCCCCGTGACTCGTTCGACCGGCTCGGCGCCGCTCATTGGACAGCCACCTCCGGGAGCTCCCGAACGTCGGTGACCTCGCCCGCGACGGCCGCGGCGGCGACCATCTTCGGGCTCATGAGGACCGTCCGACCCTCCTTGCTCCCCTGGCGGCCGATGAAGTTCCGGTTCGACGAGGAGGCGCATGCCTCGTCGCCCTGAAGCTGGTCCTCGTTCATCCCGAGGCACATCGAGCAGCCCGCGCCCCGCCAGTCGAAGCCGGCCGTGGTGAAGACCTCGTCGAGCCCCTCGGCCTCGGCGGCGGCCTTGACCCGCTGGCTGCCTGGCACGACCATGGCGCGGACGTCCGGGTGGACCTCGCGGCCCTCGACGATCTCTGCGGCCGCGCGGAGGTCGGCCAGCCGGGCGTTCGTACACGAGCCGAGGAACGCGACGTCGATCTCGTAGCCCGCCATCGAGTCGCCGGGCGCCACGCGCATGTGCTCCAGGGCACGCCGGGCCGTCTCCCGGTCGTCCTCGTCGAGGGTCGACAGGTCTGGGATCGTCTCCGAGATGCCGACGCCCTGACCGGGCGTGGTGCCCCACGTGACGCGCGGCTCGATGGCCGAGCCGTCGATCTCGACGACGTCGTCGTACTCGGCGTCGGGGTCGCTCCGGATCGAATCCCAGTAGGGCTTCAGGCGCTCGAACGTCTCGGGGTCGTCGCCGAACGCGTCGGTGTCTCGGAGCCACTCGTAGGTGGTCTCGTCGGGGTTGACGTATCCGGCGCGGGCGCCCCCCTCGACGGACATGTTGCAGATGCTCATCCGCCCCTCCATGTCGAGGTTCTCGACGACCTCGCCACCGTACTCGTAGACGTAGCCGACGCCGCCCTCGGTCCCCAGCTCCGCGATGATGGTGAGGACGACGTCCTTGGCGGTGACGTGCTCGCCCAACTCGCCGGTGATCTCGATGCGGCGGACCTTCCGCTCGTTCATCGCGACGGTCTGCGTCGCGAGGACGTCCCGGATCTGGGAGGTGCCGATGCCGAAGGCCAGGTTACCG
>Ga0102944_1002617_pt1 | contig 10367 bp, 9 predicted proteins | sample SalPonD_shore_MG_FD_78172 | JGI IMG/M metagenome (GOLD analysis project Ga0102944, IMG submission 78172) | Salt pond soil microbial communities from South San Francisco under conditions of wetland restoration - Salt Pond MetaG... | ecosystem: Environmental > Aquatic > Marine > Intertidal zone >... | reverse complement strand
GTTCCATCACCAGGGTGGCCTCGGCGGCTACCGTGCCGGCGCTGGCGATGGGAAAGGCCTGTTCGAGCAGCTGCGGCTCGACGCCCGACAACGGCCCGATGCGCACCACGACCTTGCTGATCGCGGTGGCGGCCTGTTCGGCGGCAATCTGCTCCAACTGGCGCATCATGCCCTGACATACGGACAGTTCATGCATATCAGCAGGGCGTCAAGGCGGTGCGGGCCGACGCGCCGGGACTGGCGTCAGTCACCGGCTTGCGCCCGTGCGGCGCCGCTGTCATCGCCCAGCTCGTCGAGGATCTCGTCGTAGAGTTCCCACGCCGAGCGCGCCTCCTGCTCGGTCATCTTCTGGATGGCGTAGCCCACGTGCACCATCACGAAGTCGCCGGGGCCGACCTCGGAGTCCTGCATCATGAACAAATTGACGTCGCGCTCGACGCCCTTGGCCGCGCAGCGCGCGAGGAAGCCGTCGATTTCCAGGACCTGCATGGGGATGCCGAGGCACATGAGTTGAATCCGCTCAGTTGTCCGGGTGTTCCGGTGGAGTATAGATCGAACGCCGCTGTCTGTAACGGGCACATTGTGCGGCGGCCGGCTCCCGGGCTATGTTGATCCACATCAATGTAATAGTGGTGCAGTAAATTAACCTAGCCCCTGGTTCGGGAAGTTGACACACGGTTCGTGTCACATTCCCATGCCGGAAGCCGCACGGGCCGTTCGCCGTCCCGGCTTGACAGGCGCCCGTTCGGGTCAATACTTTAAAGCGAAGTCTGGAAAGGCCGTGACCCAAGAACAAACAACAACCTTGATCCTCGGCATCGGCAATACACTGTTGAGCGACGAAGGCGCGGGCGTGCATGCGATCCGCATGCTCGGCGAGCGCTATTCAAACTCCAATCATGTCACCCTGCTCGACGGCGGTACCCTCAGCTTCACGCTGGCCGGGCCGATCGAGGATGCCGATCACCTGATTGTCATCGACGCCGCCGAGCTGCAGGCGAGCCCCGGCACGGTGCGGGTGTTCGTCGAGGACGATATGGACCGCTTCGTCGGCGCCAACAAAAAGAGCAGTGTCCACGAGGTGGGCCTGCTGGATCTTTTGACCATCGCCCGCCTGTCCGACCACCTGCCCGAGCGCCGGGCCCTCATCGGCATCCAACCCGAATTTCTCGACTGGGGCGAGGAGCCGACCGCGGTCGTGCGCGAGGCCCTGCCCGTGGCCTGCGAGCACGCCGTGGAGCTGGTGGAGCGCTGGCACGCATGAGCGGCTTGTCGGATATCGGCGTCAGTGTCGAGGCAGAGCCCGGCCCCGGCGGCGGACAGGGCGCGCGTATCGGCAACGCACTGCCCATCCTGCACGAGATCCAGACCCACCTCGAGCGGCTGGCCCAAGGGGGCGAGCCGGCCACCATCGACCTGCGGGCCATGCCGCTGGCCCCCGGCGACTACGAGACCCTGCAGCGCCTGCTCGGCGAGGGCGAGGTGAGCGCCACCATCGACGCGCTGGGGCCGACCCGCGTGCGCGAGACGGCGGTGCGCGGCGTCTGGTGGGTATCCCATCACAACGCGACCGACGAGGTCGTGGCCGAATTCATCGAAGTCACGCGCATACCAACCATCCTGCAAACGGTCGACGAGGACCTCGTCGATGGTTTGTCGAACCTGCGCCAGCGCCTGGCGCAGGAGGAACAGTCCGCATCAGAGTGAACCGTTAAGGGGTGCAGCCATGGCAAAAGACCACGACAAGGAACAGACTCTCGGCGAGGCCCTGCGCCAGCAGGGCGTGAGCCGGCGCGGCTTCTTGAAGTTCTGCGCGGCCACCGCCTCGCTGATGGCCATGCCACCGAGCATGGTGCCGGCCATCGCCAAGGCCCTGGACAAGGCACGGCGGCCCTCCGTCATCTACCTGTCGTTTCAGGAGTGCACGGGCTGCGCCGAGTCGTTGACCCGGTCGCACTCGCCCACGCTGGAGAGCCTGATGTTCAACGCGATCTCGCTGGACTACCAGGAGACCCTGCAGGCGGCGGCGGGTACGGCGGCCGAGACCGCCCTGCATGACGCGATGAAGGAAAACCACGGCAAGTACCTCGTGCTGGTCGACGGCTCGATCCCGCTCAAGGACGACGGGGTCTATTCCACCATCGCGGGCAAGACCAACCTGCAGATACTGAAGGAGGCGGCCGAGGGGGCCGCGGCCGTCGTGGCGGTGGGTACCTGCTCCTCGTTCGGCGGCATCCCCAAGGCCAATCCCAACCCCACGGGCGCGGTGAGCGTGAGCGAGCTGATGAAATCCGGCCACATCGCCACCAAGCCGCTGATCAACGTCTCGGGCTGTCCGCCGATTCCTGTCGTGATTACCGGCGTGCTCGCCCACTACCTGACCTTCGGCGAGGTGCCGGCCCTCGACGTTCACGGCCGGCCCAAGGCCTTCTTCGGCGAGACCATTCACGATCGCTGCTACCGGCGCCCGTTCTACGACCAGGGCAAGTTCGCCAAGACCTTCGACGACGAGGGCGCACGCAGCGGCTGGTGTCTGTACGAGCTCGGCTGCAAGGGCCCGACCACGTACAACGCCTGCGCCACGACCAAGTGGAACGGCGGCGTGAGCTTCCCCGTGGAGAGCGGCCACGGCTGCCTGGGCTGCTCGGAGCCCAATTTCTGGGACAAGGGCAGCTTCTACGCCCCGCTGTCGACCGGGCATTGGGGCACGGCCGAGGGCATCGCGGCGGCCGCGGCCGCCGGCGCGGCCATCGGTATCGGGGCGGCGGCCATGTCGCGCCGTCACCAGGACACGATCGCCAAAGAGGAATAGACCATGGACCTGCTGACCTTCGCCCGCGGACCGGCCCTGCAGTGGTCGGTCGCCATCTTCTTCCTGGGCGTGCTGTGGCGCCTGTTCGGCGTGTTCCTGCTGCGGCGCAAGAAGGACTACAGCCGCCCGCGCAGCACCCACCTGTGGCGCGGCGCCATCAAGGGGCTGATCGTGCACCTGTGGCCGTACAAGGAATTTCGGCCCAAGGTCGTACAGAACTATATCCTCGGGTACATATTTCACATCGGATTGGCGATCGTGGTGTTCTTCTTCGTGCCCCACATCCTGTTCATCAAGAACATCATCGGCGTGGGCTGGGGCGGTCTGCCCAACACCTTCATCTATATCACCGGGGCGGTGACCGTCGCGGCCCTGGTGGCGATGCTGGTCAAGCGTATCTCCAATCCGGTCACGCGCCTGTTGTCCAACTTCGACGACTACTTCAGCTGGTTCGTCACCATCGCGCCGGTGGTGACCGGGCTGATGGCCGTGGCGCACTTCGGGGCGCGCTACGAGCACCTGCTGGCCATCCACATCCTCAGTTTCGAGCTGCTGCTGGTGTGGTTCCCGTTCAGCAAGCTGATGCACACTTTCTTTTTCGTCGTCTCGCGGGGCACGACCGGCGCCCTGTTCGAGCGTAGGGGGACGAGCGCATGAACGATATCGACACCGAACATCCCCTCGACCTGGAGTCCAAACGCGTCTCGGTCAAAGAGCCCGAGAAGCGCTATGACATGCAGGGCGAGATGCCCGACGACAAGCGCGTGCAGACCGCGATGCGCGGCTTCGTGCGCGATTTCGGCTATATCGCGGCGACCTATATGGAGTCCTGCATTCACTGCGGGGCCTGCGCGCATGCCTGCCACTTCCACGAGGCGAGCGGCGATCCGCGCCACACGCCCATCTGGAAGCTCGAGCCCTTCAAGCAGGCCTACAAGCGCGAGGCCGGGCCCTTGGCCTTCTTCTACAAGGCGCTCAACCTCAAGCACAAGGTCACGGTCGAGGAACTGCAGGAGTGGCAGGAACTTATCTACGACACCTGCACGATGTGCGGGCGCTGCACGCTGATCTGTCCGATGAGTATCGACATCGCCACGCTGGTCGGCATGGCGCGCCACGGCATGTTCCAGGCGGGTCTGGTGCCCCACGAGCTGTGGGCCGTCGCCGAGCGCGCCGAGCGCGAGGGCAGCCCGCTCGGGGCCACGCCGAAGGTGTTCGAGGACCGCATCGAGTGGATGGGCGATGAGCACGAGGTCGAGATGCACGTCAACGAGGACAAGGCCGACGTGCTGGTGACCATGTCCTCCATCGAGATCCAGAAATACCCCGAATCCATGGCGGCCATGGCCAAGGTGCTCAATCACATGGGACTGTCCTGGACCTTCCGCACCGACGGCTACGAGGCGACCAATTTCGGCATGCTCTCGGGCAACTCCGCCTGGCAGAAGGACATGAGCATGAAGATGATCAACGCGGCCATCGACTGCGGGGCCAAGTTGCTCATCCTGCCCGAGTGCGGCCACGCCTACGGCGCGCTGCGCTGGTCGGGCGCCAACATGTACGGCAAACCCCTGCCCTTCGAGGTCAAGCACATCTCCGAATTCCTGGCCGAAGGGCTGCAGTCCGGTCAGATCAAGGTCAACCGGGTCGAGCGCTCGGTGACCTACCACGACCCCTGCCAGGTCTCGCGTCGCGGCGGTGCGACCGAGGCGCCGCGCGTGGTGCTGGACGCACTGGGCGCGGATCTGCACGAGATGGAGGGCGCCGGTCTGATGAACTGGTGCTGCGGCGGGGGCGGCGGGGTGCTGACCATCCACCGGGCCGACGATCTGCGCCACAAGATGTTTCGCATCAAGATGGACCAGGTCGAAGCCACCGGTGCCGAAGAGCTGCTGACGGCCTGCTCGAACTGCCGCCAGAACTTCGATGACAATCAGGAATACCACCACTGGGACAAGACGGCGCACAGTCTGTTGGATCTGGTCGCCGACAACCTGGCCGAGTGAGCCACGAATCAACGTCACGCCTCGCCGGACACCGACAAGCGGAGATAAGGAATGAGTACACAGAAAGTCGTCGTCGATCCCATTACCCGTATCGAGGGTCACCTGCGCATCGAGGCGGAGACCGACTCCAATGGCGAGATCACCCACGCCTCCAGCGCCGGGACCATGGTCCGCGGTATCGAGATCATCCTGCGCGGGCGCGACCCGCGCGATGCCTGGGCCTTCGCCCAGCGCATCTGCGGCGTGTGTACCCTGGTGCACGGCCTGGCCTCGATCCGCGCCGTGGAGAACGCGCTGAGCTACCCGATTCCGCACAACGCCCAGCTCATCCGGAATCTGATGAGCGCGGCGCAATACGTGCACGACCATGTCATGCACTTCTATCACCTGCACGCGCTTGACTGGGTGGACGTGGTCTCGGCGCTCAAGGCCGACCCCAAGGCGACCTCCGATCTGGCCCAGAGCATCAGCCCGTCCAATCCGACGACCTCGCCCGGCTACTTCGCCGACGTCAAGGCCAAGCTCAAGGGCTTCGTCGAGGGCGGCCAGCTCGGCATCTTCGCCAACGGCTACTGGGGGCATCCGGCCTACAAGCTCCCGCCCGAGGCCAACCTCATGGCGGTGGCGCACTACCTGGAGGCCCTGGAGTGGCAGCGCGACGTGGTGCAGATCCACACCATCTTCGGCGGCAAGAACCCGCACCCCAACTTCGTGGTGGGCGGCAGCCCCTCGGCCATCAGCGTGCATGCCGGCGATGCCGCCAGCGGCAATTTCGGCGGGGGCGGGGCCACGGCCATCGACCTGACCGGGCTGCAGAAGGTGCAGGAGGTCATCCAGAAGATGCGCCGCTTCGTCGACCAGGTCCACGTCCCCGATACGCTGGCCATCGCGGGTTTCTACAAGGACTGGTTCAAGCAGGGCGAGGGCGTGGGCAATTTCATGACCTACGGCGACTTCCCCAGCAAGAGCATGGACGACATCGACGACATGATGATCCCGCGCGGTGTGATCCTCAATCGCGACCTGTCGACCATCCACGAGCTCGATCTCGATGCACCGGACCAGGTACAGGAATTCGTCTCGCACTCCTGGTACCACTACAGCGGCGGCAAGGACAAGGGACTGCATCCCTACGACGGCGAGACCGAGCTCAATTACACCGGTCCCAAGCCGCCCTACGAACATCTCGACACCGAGGCCGACTATTCGTGGCTCAAGTCCCCGCGCTGGAAGGGTCACGTCATGGAGGTCGGCCCCCTGGCGCGCGTGCTGATGCTCTATGCCAAGGGGCACGAACAGACGCGTGACCTGGTCGGCTACGCCCTGAACAAGCTCGACCTGCCGACCGAGGCCTTGTTCTCGACGCTGGGCCGCACCGCCGCGCGCACCCTGGAGACCAAGATCATCGTCGAGGCCATGCAGGGTTGGTACGACCAGCTCATGACCAATATCAAGGCCGGCGACGTCAAGACCTTCAACGAGACGAAGTGGGAACCTTCGTCCTGGCCGAAGGTCGCAAAGGGTGTCGGCTTCATGGAGGCACCGCGCGGCGCGCTGGCGCATTGGGTCGTTATCAAGGACGGCAAGATCGACAACTACCAGGCGGTGGTGCCCAGTACCTGGAACGCGGGCCCGCGCGATGCGCAGGGTCAGGACGGCCCCTACGAGGCCAGCCTCAAGGGCACGCGGCTCTATGACGCCAAACAACCGGTGGAGATCCTGCGCACCATTCACAGCTTCGACCCCTGCATTGCCTGTGCGGTGCACGTGACCGATCCCGAGGGCGAGGAACTGGTCAACGTCAAGGTGAAGTAGACGGCCGGCGTGGGCGTGCCGACCCGGCGCGGCCCCTGGCAGATGCGGAACAGTGCGGAGAAAGAACAGCGAGGAGGTATAGTGTGAAGATTCAACGTCATCATCAGTTGTTAGCGTTGCTCGCCGGCTTGTCGGTCGCCGGGGTGGCCCAGGCCCATCCGGGACATATGTACGGGCCGACCTGGATCGCCGGTTTCATCCATCCGTTTACCGGTCTCGATCACATCACCGCCATGATTGCGGTCGGTCTGTGGGCGGCGCAGCAGGGCGGGCGCGCCCGCTGGTCACTGCCGCTGGCCTTCCTGGCGATGATGGCCACCGGCGCGGCATTGGGGCTGTCCGGCGTGAGCCTGCCGGGCGTCGAACCCATGATCGCCGCCTCGGTGCTGGTGCTCGGCTTCATGATCAGCCTGTCCAGCCGCACGCCCCTGGCCGTCTCGGCCTCCCTGGTCGGCGTCTTCGGCATGTGGCACGGCTATGCGCACGGCATCGAATTCGCCGGCGGCTCGATGTCCGCGGCCGCGGAGTTCGTCGTTGGTTTCCTGTCGGCCTCGGCGCTGCTCCACGGTGTGGGCTTGTTGGCGGGCGGCCTGGCGCGGCGCCGCTTCGACGGGCTCGTGCGCGCGGGCGGCGTGGCGATCGGCGCCATCGGCGTGCTGCTTCTCGCCGGCTTGTAATCCTTCCGCCGCCGACAGTAATCTAGTCAAGGTGTCATCCGAAGACCGGGCGGGGCGCGCGAGGCGTCCCGCCCGGTTGTTGCTTTAGTATGGGCCGATGGCTGGGGGCTGATCGGGCGTCCGCCGCGGCATAAGGGAGTGTCATGTCCGATCCCAAAGCCTTGTCCGTCGAGCAACTCTATCAGCGCTGCGATCCCGCGCTGCTCGACTTCGAGACCACCGCCGAGCTGGAGGACCTGTCCGAGGTCATCGGCCAGGAGCGGGCCATCGGGGCCCTGCACTTCGGCGTGGGGATTCGCAAGAAGGGCTACAATCTCTACGTGCTCGGCCCGCCGGGGCTGGGCAAGCACAACGTGGTCAAGACCTATCTGCAGGCCAAGGCGGGCGAGGCCCCGGCCCCCGCCGATTGGTGTTACGTCAACGACTTCGAGGACCCCAACCGCCCGCGGGCGCTGCGCCTGCCGGCCGGGCGCGGCGCCGCGTTGCGCCGCGACATGCAGCACCTGATCGAGGACCTGCTCAGCGCCATCCCCGCGGCCTTCGACGCCGAGGAATACCAGGCCCGGGCCAAGGAGATCGAGAAGGAATTTCACGAGCGCCAGGAAAAGGCGCTCGGCGAGCTGCAGGAGAGGGCCAAGGCGGAGCACATCGCGCTGCTGCGCACGCCCGGCGGCTTTGCCTTCGCCCCCATGAGCGATGAGGAGGTGATGAGCCCGGATGCGTTTGCCAAGCTGCCCGAGGATGAGCAAAAGGCTCTGGAGGCGCAGGTCAGTGAGCTGCAGGAGCAGCTGCAAAAGCTGTTGAGCCAGGTGCCCCAGTGGCGCAAGGAGACGCGCGACAAGCTCAAGGCCCTGACGCAGGAGACCACCTTGCTGGCGGTCGGTCACGAAATCGACGCGCTGCGCGACTCCTACAAAGAGTTCCCCGACGTCCTGAGCTTCCTCGACGCCGTGCAGCAGGATATCGTCGACAACGTCGATGACTTCCGCAACCAGGAAGAGGTGCCCGAGAACCAATTGGGCCGGGCCGCGATGCGCGAGCCGGCCTTTCGCCGCTATCAGGTCAATGTCGTCGTCGACCACGACGAAGAACGCAACGCGCCGGTGGTCTACGAGAACAACCCCACGCACGACAACCTGGTCGGGCGCATCGAGCACTTGGCGCAAATGGGCGCGCTGGTCACCGACTTCATGTTGATCAAGTCGGGTGCGCTGCACCGGGCCAACGGCGGCTACCTGATTTTGGATGCGCACAAGCTGCTGACCCAGCCCTATGCCTGGGAGGCGCTAAAGCGTGCTCTGTTCGCCGAGCAGATCCGCATCGAGTCCCTGGGCCAGATGTTGAGCCTGATCAGCACCGCCTCGCTCGAGCCCGAGCCCATACCCCTGAACGTCAAGGTCGTGCTGCTCGGCGACCGCATGCTCTATTATCTGTTGTACGAGTACGATCCGGAGTTCGGCGAGCTGTTCAAGGTCGCCGCGGATTTCGAGGAGCAGATCGACCGCAGTGCCGAGAACACGCGCCTGTACGCGCGCATGCTCGCCACCGTGGCGCGCCAGGAGGAGCTCCAGCCCTTCGACCGCGGGGCAGTGGCCCGGCTCATCGAGCATGCCGCGCGGCGTGTCGAGGATACCGAGAAGATGTCCACGCATATGAGCGGCATCGCCGACCTGCTGCGCGAGGCCGATCATTGGGCCAGCCAGGCCGGTCGTTCGACGGTCACGACGTCCGACGTGGACTATGCCATCGAGCAGCAGGTCTATCGCTCCGGGCGTATCCAGCAGCGCCTGCAAGAGGCCATTCGCCGGGGCACATTGCTCATCGACAGCGACGGCGAACAGGTCGGTCAGGTCAACGGCTTGACCATCATGGAGTTGGGCGGGTTCCTGTTCGGCCATCCGACGCGCATTACGGCGACCGCGCGCCTGGGCGAGGGCGAGTTGGTGGACATCGAACGCGAGGTCGAGCTCGGCGGCGCCAGTCATTCCAAGGGCGTGCTGATACTTTCCAACTTTTTGTCCGCGCGTTATGCCCGCCAGCGGCCCATGTCCCTGTCGGCGAGTCTGGTCTTCGAGCAATCCTACGGTTACGTCGACGGCGACAGCGCCTCGGTCGGCGAGCTGTGCGCGCTGCTGTCGGTGCTGGCCGAGGCGCCCGTGCGCCAGTCGCTGGCGGTGACCGGTTCGGTCAACCAGCACGGCCAGGTCCAGCCCATCGGCGGGGTGAACGAGAAGATCGAGGGCTTCTTCGATATCTGCAAGGCGAGGGGTCTGAATGGCGAGCAGGGGGTCATCATTCCCGCCACCAACGTCAAGCACCTGATGCTGCGCCGGGACGTGCGCGAGGCCGCCGAACAGGGACGGTTCCATATCTACGCCGTGGCGACGGTCGACGAGGCGGTCGCGCTGCTCACCGGCCTGCCCGCCGGCGAGCGGGGGGATGACGATCGCTTCCCCGAGGGCAGCGTCAACCGCCGCGTCGAGGACCGCCTGCTCCAGTTCTCCGAGCTGCGCCAGGAGTTCGGTGAACACGACAAGGGCAAGGTCGAGGTCAAGATCGACAGCGAGGGCGAGGTGAGCGATGTCGACACGTCGGACGGCGGGGGCGAAGGCGGCGATGGCTGAGCCCGGTCCGAACCGACGCCGGCGGGTGTTGATCGCACTGGACAGCGCGGCGCGCTGCGAAGTGCTGCTCGATACCGCGGCGCGCCTGGCCGGCCATCTGCGCGCCGAGCTCGAGGCGCTGTTCGTCGAGGATGCCGATCTGGTGCGCCTGGCCGGTCTGCCCTTCGTGCGCGAGGTGGGACGCCAGGGCGCGCCGCGCGGCCTGGACCCCGAGCAGATGCAGCGGGTGTTGGCCGGCCACGCGGCCGAGGTCGAGCGCCTGCTCGGCGAGAGCGCGCGGCGGGCGCGGCTGCAGTGGCGTTTCCAGATAGCGCGCGGGCGCCTGCTCCAGGAACTGCTGGCGGCCAGCGCCGAGGGCGACCTGGTCGTGCTGGCCCGCCGGGGCCTGCAGCCGGTCGAGGCCCTGCGCCGCGCGACGGTCGCGGTCGCGGCC
>Ga0102944_1002616_pt1 | contig 10373 bp, 11 predicted proteins | sample SalPonD_shore_MG_FD_78172 | JGI IMG/M metagenome (GOLD analysis project Ga0102944, IMG submission 78172) | Salt pond soil microbial communities from South San Francisco under conditions of wetland restoration - Salt Pond MetaG... | ecosystem: Environmental > Aquatic > Marine > Intertidal zone >... | reverse complement strand
CTGATGGTGACCGCCGAAGCGAAGCGTGACCAGATCGTGGCGGCGGCCCAGGCCGGGGTGAACGGCTACATCGTCAAGCCATTCACGGCGATGACGCTCAAGGAGAAGATCGACCGCATCTTCGAACGCATCAACGCGGGCGGCTGACGCTCATGGGGGGGGACGTGTCGGAGGCCGACCGCAAGACCGAATATCTGCAGCTGGCGAGGCAGCTCGTCGATCGGCTCGAGGCGAACAACGAGTCCGAAGCCGACGATCTGATCGATCAGCTCACCCGACTGCGGGAAACCGAGCTGTTCCGTGAGCTCGGCGTGCTGACCCGATCGCTGCACGAGGCGCTGAAGTCGTTCAAGGTCGACACGCGCCTGTCGGACATCGCGGCGAACGAGATTCCCGACGCCCGGGAACGACTCAATCACGTAATCGATATGACCGAGAAGGCCGCGGACCGAACCCTCACCGCGATCGAAACGGCACTGCCCCTCGCCGACGACGTGGGCAGCCAGGCCCGCGCCCTGGGCGAGCAGTGGCGGCGCTTCCGCGCGCGGGATATGGGCGTGGAGGAGTTCCGCGAGCTGAGCCGCGATCTCGAGGAGTTTCTCACCCTCGCCGAAGGAAACGGGGCGGCCATGAACGCCTCGCTGTCCGACGCCCTCATGGCCCAGGACTACCAGGATCTCACCGGCCAGATCATCCGCCGTGTCATCAATCTCGTGCAGGAGCTGGAAGACAAGCTCGTCGACCTCGTGCGCATTTCGGGCGAGCGCATGGCTGAAGAAAAGCCGGCTGCTGCCGATAAGGACGGTGAGCCCGATGTGCAGGGGTATGGTCCTGCCGTGCCGGGTCAGGACGAGGATGTGGTTTCGGGGCAGGACGAGGTTGACGATCTCCTCTCCAGTCTCGGGTTCTAAAGAGGGGAAGGGCATGGCGATCGACCCGCAGGATGACATCGTTCAGGACTTCCTGGTCGAGTCGCGCGAGATTCTCGAGGGCCTCGGCGAACAGCTGATCTCGCTGGAGCAGAGCCCGTCCGACCGGGATCTGCTGAACTCGGTTTTCCGCGGATTTCACACCATCAAGGGCGGCGCCGGCTTCCTGAGTCTCGACGAGCTGGTCGCCGTATGCCACACGACCGAAGACATCTTCAATCTCCTGCGCCAGGGAGAGAAGACCGTTTCTGCGGACCTCATGGACACCGTGCTTCAGGCGCTGGACGTGGTGAACGGCATGTTCAGCCGGCTGGAAGCGGGCGACGAGCTCGAGCCCGCTCCGGAGACCCTGCTTGCAGAGCTGCGGCGGCTCAACTGCGCCGACGGCGAGGAGCCCGCAGCGCCGGCGACGCCGGCAGACGAGGACGCTGGCGGGGACATGAGCGACGACGAGTTCGATGCTCTGCTGGATGCGGCCGGAAACGGGGGTGGCGAGGCCCAGGACACGCCGCCGCCGGCGCCGTCCGATAGCGGCAAGGGCGACGAAATCAGCGACGAGGAGTTCGAGCGGCTGCTCGACGAGCTCCAGGGCGACGGGCGGCCCGCTGCCGGAAAGGCGGCGCCCGCCGCCACCGGAGCGGACCGTAATGGGTCCGGTGACGGCGACGACCGGATCTCCGATGACGAGTTCGAGAAGCTGCTGGACGACCTGCACGGGCAGGGCGGCGGTCCCACGGCGCACGCTGCACCGCCCGGGCCCGCCAGACCCCCGTCGGCGCAGGACGGAGCCGGTGCCGGGGACGGCGGCCAGCCCCCGGCTTCCGCTCGGCGCGGCCCTGCCGGTGGCGACGACCGGCCGGCCGGCGGCAGGGCACAGCCTCAGCCGAAGGCCGAAGCCTCGGTCCGGGTCGACACCGCCAAGCTCGATGACATCATGAACCTCGTCGGCGAGCTCGTGCTGGTGCGCAACCGCCTGACGACCCTGCGCGGAGAGTTCGCCGACGAGCGACTTGGCCACGCCGTGGGGAACCTGGAGCTCGTCACCTCGGATCTCCAGAGCGCGGTGATGAAGACCCGCATGCAGCCGATCAAGAAGGTCTTCGGCCGCTTTCCGCGCGTGGTGCGGGACCTGGCGCGCAGCCTGGAGAAGGAGGTCCAGCTCACCACCTACGGCGAGGACACGGACCTCGACAAGAACCTGGTCGAAGCGCTGGCGGATCCGCTCGTCCATCTCGTGCGCAACGCCGTCGATCACGGCCTCGAAGAGCCGGAGGTACGGGCGAACGCCGGCAAGGAGCGTACGGGCCACATCGTGCTCTCCGCCGAGCAGGAGGGCGATCACATCCTGCTCTCCATCGCCGACGACGGAAAGGGCATGGATCCCGAGGCGCTGCGCGCGCGGGCCGTCAGCAAGGGGCTCCTGGACCAGGAATCGGCACGGCGCCTGGACGACGGGGAGTGCTTCAACCTGATCTTCCTGCCGGGGTTCTCGACCAAGGATCAGATCTCCGACGTCTCCGGCCGTGGCGTCGGCATGGACGTGGTGAAGAACAGCATCTCGCGGCTGAACGGCACCATCGACATCGATTCCCGGCTGGGCGGGGGGTCGACGATTCGCATCAAGGTGCCGCTGACGCTGGCCATACTGCCGACACTCATGGTCAAGATCCGTGACCGGAAGTTCGCGCTGCCCATGTCGGTGGTGCGCGAGATCTTCGAGCTCGACCGCAACCGCACCAACGTCGTGGACGGCCGTCTCACGCACATGGTCCGCAACAAGGCGATGCCGCTGTTCTTCCTGGAGCGCTGGCTGGAGCGCATCGGTGCGCCGGTGATGACGCGAGCGCTGGCATCCGACGGCGAGGACGGTGAGGACGAGCGCCAGGTCATCACGGTCGTGCTGGGCCACCAGCCCATCGGCTTCGTGGTGGATGAGGTGATCGGCCTCGAGGAAGTGGTTATCAAGCCGCTCGGCGCGATGCTGCACGGTCTGCCCGGCGTGGCGGGCTCGACGATTACCGGTGATGGGCAGATCGCGCTGATCATCGACATTCCGAGCTTGATCAAGCAGTTCGGCAGCGCGCTGTAGGACGGCGGCGCGACAACGATAGGGGAGCGAGCACGCTTTGTCGCAGGTCAAGACACTGATTGTCGACGACTCCGGCTTCTTCCGGCGTCGCATCCGCGAGCTGCTGACGCAGGATCCGGCCATCGAGGTGGTCGGTGAGGCGGCGAACGGCCGCGAGGCGATCATGGAAGTGGCGCGGCTGCGCCCGGACGTCGTGACCATGGACATCGAGATGCCGGTCATGGACGGCATTACGGCGGTCCGGGAGATCATGCGGCGGTTTCCGACGCCGGTGCTGATGTTCTCCTCGCTCACCTTCGACGGCGCCCGCGCCACTCTGGACGCGTTGGACGCCGGCGCCGTGGACTTCCTCCCCAAGCGCTTTTCCGAGATTTCCGGTTCGGGCGACGCGGCGCGCCAGCTTCTGCGCGACAAGGTTCGCGAGGTCGGGCGCCATCGCGCGCGACGGTCCGCCGCGCTGGCGACGGGTGCGGCCCCTTCCCGCGAGCCCGCCGCGCCTGCGCCACCGACCGGCCGCAGCCGGGCGGCGCTTCAGCCGGGCCGCGCGGATCTCGTGGTGATCGGGACCTCGACCGGCGGCCCGGTCGCACTGCAGAAGGTGCTGACGGCGCTGCCGGCCGATTTCCCGCTGCCCATTCTCCTGGTGCAGCACATGCCGGGCAGTTTCACACCTGCGTTCGCCGCGCGCCTCAATCAGCTCTGCCAGATCGAGGTGCGCGAGGCGGAGGAGGGTGACCCGCTGCGGCCGGGTGTCGCGCTGCTCGCACCCGGCGGACGGCAGGTGGGCCTCAACCGCCGGGGCAGCGCCACGACGTTGCGGATCTTCGACGCCGACGCCAGTCAGTTCTACAAACCCAGTGTGGACATCGCGTTCTCAGAGGCCGCCAGGGCATATCCCGGCAAGGTGCTCGGCATCGTTCTGACCGGTATGGGGGCCGACGGCAGCCGCGGCGCGGCGGATCTCAAACGCGGAGGCTCGATCATCTGGGCGCAGGACGAGGCGAGCAGCGTCATCTACGGTATGCCGGGTGCCGTGGCCAGGGCCGGCCTGACCGATCAGATCCTCGGACTGGATGCCGTGGGCCCGGCGCTTGCGAAAGTGAGAGGGTGAAGTGCGTACCTGGACGGTCGCGAACCAGAAAGGCGGAGTCGGCAAGACGACCACCGTCGTCAGTCTGGGCGGTCTGGCCGCGCAGCGCGGCAGCCGTGTGCTGCTCGTGGATCTCGACCCCCACGGCTCGCTCACGAGCTATTTCGGGATCGACCCGGAAAGCACGGACCCGTCCGTGTACAACCTGTTCGGCGGGGCGGTGGAAGAGATGGCGCCGCTGCTCCGTCCCACCGGCGTCGAACGTCTGTCGCTGCTTCCCGCATCCACCGCGCTCGCGACCCTGGACCGCCAGCTCGGCAGCCGTCAGGGAATGGGACTGACGCTGCGGCGCGCGCTCGCCTTGGTGGCCGACGACTTCGATCTCGCGCTGCTCGACTGCCCGCCCATGCTGGGCGTGCTGATGGTGAATGCCCTGGCGGCAAGCGAGCGCCTGGTTATTCCGTGCCAGACGGAGTTCCTCGCCCTGAAGGGGCTGGACCGGATGCTGCGCACGCTGCAGATGGTGCAGCGCTCCCGAACCGTGCCGCTGCCCTTCCACATCGTTCCCACGATGTACGACCAGCGTACCCGCGCGTCGGTCGAATCGCTGCAGGTGCTCCGGGAGAGCCACGGAGACCATGTGTGGGAGTCGGTCATACCCGAGGACACGCAGTTCCGGGACGCGAGCAAGCAGGGCGTACCGCTTACCGTGCTGCGGCCCTGGGAGCGGGGGAGTCGTGCCTATCGCAACCTGCTCGCCTCGCTGGAGGCGAGTGCGTCGGAGGACGGAGTGCTCGGAGAGCTGATGCATGAATGAGCGTACCGGCGTGTTGCTGAAACAGGGCGATGCACTGCGTGAGTACCTGGATGCGCTTCTGCGCGAGGTCGGCAGTGACGACGTGCCCGAGGAGGCCGTCTCGGTCGAGCCGGCTTCCAGGGAGCCCCGGGCGGTGCAACGCACCGAGAGTGCCCCGCGGGAGGCGCTGAAAGCCGAGCCTGCGCCCGCCCCCGTCGCGGAGCGCGAGCGGGAGTCGGCTCAGGAGACCCGGCGGGGGAGACTGGACGGCGGCGTGCCCGACTGGGCACGGCCGGACTTCCAGGCACTGCTGTTCCATGTCGGCCGCCTCAAGCTCGCGGTACCGCTGATCAAGCTGCACGGCGTGCTGCCCTGGAGCGACCAGATAAGCGCGATGCCCAACCAGCCGCGGTGGTGCCACGGTGTGTTCCGTTACCGCGAGCGTAACGTCACGGTAATCGACACCGAGACACTGGTAGTGCCATCCGACAGGCGCGCCGATATTGCCGCCGGGGAAGCCGGTGAGGTCGACGAGGGTCGCATTCTCATCGTCGGTGACGGCAGTTGGGGGCTCGCCTGTCGGGAGGTGGGTGAAGTCATCAAGCTGACACCGGACGAGGTGAAGTGGCGCGGGCACAGCGCCACGCGTCCTTGGCTCGCCGGTACCGTACTCGGTCGGCTCTGTGCGCTAATGGATACCGAGGCGTTTGCCGATATGTTGCGAGAGGGGCGCGCCGGGGGCGCGGCGCGTGGAAAGGGCGTCAATACGCCGGCGCACTGACGGGGAATCCGGCGAGGCGGCGGTACGGGTCACGGCATACCGGACCCTGCACTTGGGAGTCGAAGAGATGGCAGAAGCACAGGCCCAGCAGATGGACGCGGATACCACCCAGTGGGTGACGTTCGAGCTGGACGACGAGACCTACGGCATCAATGTGATGCAGGTTCAGGAGGTGCTCCCGATGACGGAAATCGCGCCGGTTCCCGGCGCCCCGCCGTACGTCATGGGCATCATCAACCTGCGCGGCAACGTCGTGACGGTAATCGATACCCGGCTGCGCTTCGGTCTGCCGCAGACCGAGCCGACGGAAGAGAACCGGATCGTGGTGATCGAGACCGAGGAACAGGTCGCCGGCATTCTCGTGGACGGCGTTGCGGAGGTCACCTACGTTCAGGAGAGCGAGGTCGATACGGCGCCGAACGTGGGGAACGAGGACTCCTCGCGTTACATCCACGGTGTGGTGAGCCGCGAGGACGGTCTGCTGATCCTCGTCGACGTCAACCGTCTACTCACCCGGGACGAATGGGAGGAAGTGGCTGCGCTGTGACGCAGTCCGGTGTCCATGGCTGATCTCGACCCCATCTCGCCGACCGCGCCGCTGCGGCCGGTGCGCGAACGGCGGGAGCGCGGCAACGGCAACAAGCGCAAGCGGGAACGCGAGGATCGCCGTGGCGGCCTGACCGATGATGCCGGCGACCGGCGGGATGACGGGCCCGCCGTGGATGATTACGCTTGAGCGCATGGACACGGTCACGCTGATCCTCATCGTTGTGGTCACGGCTGCCTTCGCGGCGGCCGTCCTAGCGTTCGTCCGCACCGCCAGCGTTCAGCGGCAAATGGGGTCCCTGGCGGAGCGTCTGGAGCAGAAGGAACGCGAGATCTCGGCCCTCAGCGCCGGTAGCGTCGGGCAGAGTCAGCGCATCGGCCGGCTGGAGGCGGATTTTCAGCGTTTCCGCGATCGCGCCGAGCAGATGGCCGCCAGCGCGTCGCACGACGGCGGGGATGCCGTGTTCGCTCAGGCGATACGACTGGCGCGGCGGGGCGCCGATGCGCCCCAGATCATGGAAAGCTGTGGTCTGAGTCAGATGGAGGCAGAGCTGGTCGTCCGCCTGCCTCGCCAGAGCGAGGCGGCGGAGTAGCATTCCCGGGATCGAACCCCGCCGGCACCTTCCCCTTGACGAGGTACGCGAAGGCAATCACTTCGGCCACCGCCAGGTACAGTACCTCGGGAATCTCCTGATTGAGCTCGACCTGGCTGAGGACCTGGACCAGGTCGCGATCGGCGTGCAGGGGCACGTCGTGCCGGGCGGCGATTCTGAGGATCTCGTCCGCGATATCGCCCTCACCCTTGGCTGTCACGCGCGGAGCGCCCGTGCCGCCGTACTCGAGCGCCACGGCGAGTCGGTTTCCCTTGCCCGTCCTATGCCCTTTCACTGACCATTCCCCTTGGCGGGACCGGCTCCGGCGGCGTTGCCGATCGGCCCTGCCGACTGCTGACATGGATGACCTGCAGGCCCAGGGACTCCAGGCTGCTCGACAGGCGGGGCAGGGCGTCCTCGATACGGGTGGCAACGGCCTCGTTCTCCGCCAGCCACGACACCGACACCCGTTCGCCGGCGAGACGCAGCCGCGCATCCAGGGTCTCGCGTTCGCCGAAGCGCAAGCGCAGCGAAACGTCCCAGACGGAGGCATCCCGCACCCGACCCTCGCTATCGACATCCTCGTCGTCGTCCTCCTCCCGGATGCGCAGCGTCAGCTCGTCCTGGCGGTCCGGAGTCAGGACGGGCAGAGCGAAGTGGAGGTCCACACGCCCGGTGTGGCCGACGTTGCCGAGCTGCATCAGGCCGAGCCGGGCCAGCGCACCGTCGACGGCGTCTCCGAGGTCCCGCAGGCCGGTGTTGCTCGGTGTATCCGCATGCAGCGGCGAGTCGCCGCCACGTTGTTGCGCGAGGAGTCGGCTCGCGATTCGTGCCAGGGATGCCTTCACGTCGTTGCTCGCGATATCGCTCGCCTGATCGGGGTGGCGTGCGAGCAGGCTTTCCAGCAGCACTCCGGAGTCCCGCAGCGCCTGCCTGAGCCCGTCGCCGGTAGACAGCTTTTCGGGGGTAGGCGTCTTCGCCAGCAGGCCCAGTACCAGCTGCCTGATTCCGTCCGGCAGCGGAGACGACCCGCTCGGCTCGCTTGCCGAGAGCAGGCTCGTCAGCAGCGTCCCGAGCGACTGCTGTCGCGGCACCAGGCGTCGCTGTGCGGTCTGCTGCGGCGTGTCCGGGCCGCGGTCGCGGGCAATGACCGTCAGCACAGGCTGTCTGGCGTCGCCCGTCACCTTCACGGTCAGCCGTTCGCCCGCCTGCGCGTCCAGGCCCTTTGGCAGGGGCAGCAGAAGACGGCCGAGGCGGGCGACGAGTTGCCCGTCAGGCGACCGTTGGGGCCGGAGCACCAGCGTCTGACCCGGTTTCAGCAGCAGCCTCCCGCTGCCGCCCTTGAGCCCGGTCAGCCTCAACGTTCCCGGCGATGCGCCAAGTTCCAGTCGTATCACGTGGTCCGGGTCCGAAACGCTAACCGGCGGGTCACAAATCCGTCGGGATGGGATATGGTGTCGAGATATTGGCGCCAAATGGGTCCTGCCATCTGCCGAGTCGCCCCCGTGTTTCGCTATTTCAATAGTTTAAGCCATAAATGTGATGGCTGGCACGGATTTCGCTTGGACCCCGGGCGTGTGCGTCATGCCGGGGGCAAGGATAAAAAGCATGTCCGAACAACTTAAAACAGAGAGTGGCATGGAACTCCGCAGTGTCCCAGCCACGGGAGGAGTTCCGAGCGAGGCACTGGTGGGGATAATGCTCAAGCTGCAGTCCTCGCTCGATGTCGAGACCGTCATTGAGCTGTTCCGTGAGGAAGTGCGACGGCTCGTACCTTTCAGCAAGCTGACCTATCGCACCGCCGACGGCAAGGTCGTCATGGAGTCCGGACAGCGCGGCCGGTATCAAGTCGTCTATGGGCTGTCCATCCGGGACGGCGAGGCACTGGGCGACCTGCGATTCGCGCGCGAGCGCGCCTTCACCGATGCCGAACTCCACGAGCTGGAGCGCGCCGTGGGCCTGTTGCAGGTTCCCCTGCGCAATGCGCTCCGCTACCGGGAGGCGGTGGCGATGTCCCGCTGCGACGGCCTGACGGGGCTTTTCAACCGCAAGGCCTTCGATGAATCCCTGGCGCGGGAGGTCAAGCTGTCCAAACGCCATCGCGAGCCGCTCTCCCTCCTGATGCTGGATGTCAACGACTTCAAGCGTGTGAACGACGTTCATGGTCATCGCGCCGGGGATGCCGTGCTCAGGCGCGTAGCCGAGGTCATGCGGCAGGGCGCGCGGGAGAGCGACCTGCTGTTCCGCTACGCCGGGGACGAATTCGTGATGCTCGCCAGCCACACCGACGAGGATGGAGCGGAGCACATCGCCAGACGCATCATGCAGCGGCTCGCCGGGGGGCCCGACGAGTCCGGGGACTCGGCCGACTCGTCAATCGACGTCACCGTGAGTATTGGCACGGCAACGCTGCGCCGCGACGAGTCCGCGGAGGCCTTCTTCGATCGCGCCGACGCCGAGATGTACCAGGCGAAACAGCTCGGCCGACCGCTGACACATTGACGGGCCTCGTCCCAGGGGCAGTCACCGCGCACTCTACTGGCGCAGAGAGGCGAAGGTTCTGGGCCATGCCCCCCTGGTACCCCAGGCCTGCGGCAGCGTCCCGATTGCCTGCCTGGCTTCCTTGATCGTCGGGTAGTCTCCCATGACGACCACCCGCCACGGCTCGTTCTTCCGGGTCTCCGTAATCACGTGCAGCCGCGAATCGTGGTCGGTGCGTTTCAGGAAGCGCTCGACGGTGGCGCGTTCCCTGGCGGCGAGCACCTGCACCGTGTAGTGGTTGCCTTTCCTCCCCGCAAGCCAGTCATTGACCGGAGTGCTCTCCTTCGGGTTCTGGCCGCCCGTATCGGGGTTTCTCGACGGGGTCTTGTCGGCGGATTCGTCCGCTGCCGCGGCATTGTCCGGCTTGTCCGGACTCGTGGCCGCCGCGCCCGGTTCTGTCTGCTCGCTGGTGCCGGCTTCCCCGGAGGGCTCCGTTGCCGGACTGGCCGTCTGCTCGGACTGATCCGGTTGTGCCTGCTCGTCGCCTGCGACAGGTGACCCCGCGGGTGCCGACGCCGTTTCGTCCCGCTGGCCGGCGGCTGTGTCCGCCTCGCCCGTCATCGCCCCGCTGCCCTTTGCGTTGGCTCCGTCGGCCGACGTCGTCTCCGAAGACGCCGGTTCCTGAACGCCGGCGTCAGCCGGCCCCTCAGCGTTCATGGCGATGTTCGTGTTGTCCGTCGTGTCCTGCGCCGAGGTATCCCCGGCCATCGGCTGACTGTCCTGAGGCGATGTCGCGTTACCGGTAGCATTCGTATCCGGTTCCTGTCCGGCATCCGACTGCACGGGGGCGACGGCCAGCTCGCGGGTCTCCTGGCGCGGCTTGCCAGAGCCGCCCGACCAGAACAGCCAGAGGCCCAGTGCCAGCACAACGACGACCGCACTGCCCGCCAGGACCGCCGGCCGCTGCGCAGTACTCATGAGTAGCGCCGCGGCCGGCGACGTGCCCGTCTCGCCACTGCTCAGTCTCGCTATGGCGGCCTCATTGATGCGAGCTGGAACCCCGTTGCT
>Ga0102944_1002614_pt1 | contig 10390 bp, 10 predicted proteins | sample SalPonD_shore_MG_FD_78172 | JGI IMG/M metagenome (GOLD analysis project Ga0102944, IMG submission 78172) | Salt pond soil microbial communities from South San Francisco under conditions of wetland restoration - Salt Pond MetaG... | ecosystem: Environmental > Aquatic > Marine > Intertidal zone >... | reverse complement strand
CCCACGACGTCGTCCGGGGAGATCAGACTTTTCCAGGCGGTGAGCGGATCCGACACGTTCAGGAGCGCCGTCACCGCTTCATCCAGCATCTGTTGAATGACGGGAGCCTTCGGTCGGTTGAGGGAATCCAGAACCTCTTCATGGCGGATCAGGACTACCCGGGTTCCGGGGGTCCGGCCGCCCACCAGCCGGGCAGGCAGATGCATGTAGATCGAGCCGGCCGCTGCCGCAACCACGGTATGCTTTAAGAAATCGCGCCGGGTGTACACTCGCTTGTCCATGGCGCTTTTCCCCTTCCAATCAATTATTTCCCGGCCGGCCGCTATTCTTGCGGCACGGCTGCCTGGATGCCGGTCAGCAGATGGTGTACGGCCGCCGCCTTCCGGGCGCCCAACACGGCGGCAAAATACCGGCCGGTGACCTGGCAGCCGGTAAAGGTACCGTCTTCAATCTGGATGATGGACGATTCCCCGCCTTCCGGTAAATAGTGCCGGAGAAAGTTATCCAGCGCCGCGCTCGCCCGGGAGGTGTCCGGATACCCGACGAGAAGCAGATACCGATACCGGCCTCCGGAGCCGTATTGTGCAAGAATGGCGTCGGTGGTCTCGTCGATGTCCAAAATATTGGATTCGGTCACGTAATAATACGAATTCAGCCAGATGTGATGGTGAAAATACCGGATACTTCCCGGCAACAGGGAATCGCCGGGCAGCATCCCGAGGATGTCCGGCAACGGACCGGTGGAGAGAATGCGCTGATCGATGGTGGCGGCGATGCGGTGCATGGCGGTTTTCGATTCCGCGGTCTCCGGGCTGGCCAAAATCGAGACATAGTAGCGGTCTTTCCAGAACAGCAATAAACCGGGGACGTATTGTGATCCCTGGCCGAAGGTTGTGTCGACGGATTCCCGGGAGTGGCTGAACACTCCGAAGGCGTTGTAGGACGTTCCCATGTCGAACAGATCGACCTGAAGATCCGGCTGGCCCGGCGTGCTGTACACGCGGTTGAGCATCTGCCGGAAATCGTAGGAGAGGTACAGTTCGGCGCCGCCGTCAATGTAACTGTACAAGGTCTCGGGAGTGTAAACCTGGTCTCGCTCCGTAGACCAGCTCTCTGCTTCATCGGGGAGGTAACGGGTCAGATTGGCTTGAGTACTGCACATGGAGCACACCTCGAACGCTGTAAGCAAGGCCCAGAGGCCCGCGATTCTGAATGTCCGTCTTATGCATTGCATGTCTGCGGTGAGATCGATGCCTTTCCACCTTCTCCCGGGAAGAACTACCGCCGTCAGAGGTAAGACAATGTAAATCGGTGGAGCCGAAGGTGATTGCCTGTCCGGACGGGTGCGACCTGTCCGGACGGGTGCGAAATAAAGCGCTGACCGGCAGGCGCGGAAAGAAAGTATCCGACCACCCACCGAACCATGGCAACCCACCGCAGGTATTCTGTCGAGCCTGTCGGAACCCGGGGGCCGTGTTGCTCCCGGTTGTATGATACTGTTAGCCGGGGTCCCTCTGGTTCATCGGAAAATCTCTGCGTGGCCAGGTGCTCCCCGTCATGGGGATCTGAGTACTCCGTGCTCAGCGTGGGGGGAAGTATTCCGCGGGGGGTTTCCGAAGCAGATGTCGGTCATTCCGTCGTAAAGGTAGCTTAAGTATATCCCCTCCCGGTAGGAAAAGCAATACCGGGTTTCCGGTGCCGGAGACCGGACGCAGTACCTGACAGAAAGAATATTCAGATCCTTATGTTGAAAATACGCCGGGTGCGGTGATCTCGGCCCGATGGATCAGGTCCAATGATAAATTGTCTTTTGTGCCGGTTCACCAAAGGAGTTAATCACATACTCTTCCCGGGTTTTGGTGTCTGTGATCACCAGCTGGGACTTGGTAAAAATTTCGCAGAGATTCCAGTCTTCTGCCCGGCGCTCGTGAATGAATTGCTCCACCACTTTTTTCGTCGAATCGGCACTGGTCTGGAATGCCACCAACTTGAAATGATTTTTTATGTCCCGATAGGTGCAACGATACAAAGTCATGGGATTCCCCGTATTGATGGAACGGATAAATTCAGGGTGCGATGGATGGTCCGGAGAATAGGGATGTTTCATTAAGTGGGTCCGTTTCCAGTCGAAAAGGGCTGTGCAAAGGGAAGCAGCCTGTTCGAAAAGCGAGTGTTGAGTACCAATTGCATGAGAGTTACACTTTCGTCTACTGTATCTGAATATCCTACCTTCTAACTCAAAGCTATGTTACCTTTTTTCGAGGGAATCTTCAATCGGATCGCCCGTTTTTTTCTCCCTGGGGAGAATTTTTTTTGAAGAAAGATGCCTGGGATCCGCCGATCTCCGGCAGACGGGTTTCGGAATATGCCCAATTGGCATTTTGGAAACATCTTTTTGTGATATACATTTGAACGATTCGGACAGGAATGTGTACGTAAAGGGAGTAGATATGGCCACACAGAAGTCAGACCTGGAAGGATTGACCGCACTGGGAGGGGGCGAAGGGACCCGGCCCGGCAAAGAATTGGAAGCTTTTCCGAACCGCTCGCCGGGGCGGCACTACCTGGTCACCCTGGAGACCGATGAATTTACCTGCCTCTGTCCCAAGACCGGCCAGCCGGATTTCGCCACTATCCGGGTGCAATACGTGCCGGATGAGCGCATCGTGGAATCCAAATCCTGGAAGTTGTATCTCTGGTCGTATCGGGACGAGGGGGTGTTTCACGAGCACGCGGTGAATACGATGCTCGATGATCTGGTGCAGGCGCTGGACCCGCATTTTTGCCGGGTAACCGGCATCTTTAACATCCGGGGCGGGGTCGGGATCACCGTGGATGCGGAAGCGGTCAGAACCCCTGCCGCCAAGGCGGCGGTCAGCGACTCGTTACGATAAATGGAAGGAGAACGGAGTTCTATGGCATCCCCGTCGTACAAATGGTTTCCGCTGGTGACGGGCCTGTTTGTGACCACCCTGATCGTCTCCAATATCATCGCGGTGAAGTTGGTGCATCTGTTCGGCCTGTTTCTGCCGGCGGCGGTGATTTTATTCCCGGTGACCTATATTACCGGCGATGTGTTGACGGAAGTCTACGGTTACCGGCGGGCCCGCCAGGTGATCTGGATCGGCTTTTTCTGTAACCTGATAGCGGTCGGGGCCATCTGGGCGGCCGGCGGCCTGCCCGGCGCCCCTTTCTGGACCACGCCGTTCTTCGATACGCCGGGTGAAGCACAAACGGCCTATCAGGCCATTCTGGGTTTTGCGCCCCGGTTGCTGGGGGCCTCCTTCGTGGCCTACCTGGTGGGCGAATTCCTGAATGCCTTCGTCCTGGCGAAATTGAAAGTGTTTACCCGGGGGCGGTTTCTGTGGATCCGGACCATCGGTTCCACCATTGTGGGGCAGGGCGCCGATGCGGCCATTTTCATCTCGATCGCTTTTCTGGGCGTGTTGCCGGCCGGCGCCGTTGGTACGGCGATTCTCAGTCAGTGGCTCTTCAAGGTCGCCTATGAAACGCTGGCCACACCGCTGACCTACTGGGTCGTGTCCGCCCTCAAGCGGAGCGAGGGCGTGGACCATTATGACGTGCGGACCAATTTCAACCCCTTCACCTGGAAAACGGAAACGCTCTCGTCTTCTTGAAATCGTATGCCGGCGTCACATGAGGTGGGGGGCAGGAGACCATGAGGCGGGGAGGACGGTATGATTATCTCAGCCAGCCGGCGAACGGACATTCCGGCGTTTTATGCAGACTGGTTTCTCCGGCGGCTGGAGGCGGGTTACTGCCAGGTGGCAAATCCCTTCAACTCCCGGCAAGTCAGAAGCGTCTCCCTCCGGCCGGAGGATGTGGACGCCGTAGTGTTTTGGACCAAGTATGCCGGCCCCTTACGGGCCCGGCTGGACGAACTCGACGCTTCCGGAATACCGTATTATTTTTTGTACACGCTAACCCGGTACGGCCGGGTATTGGAACCCCGGGTGCCCCCGCCCGGGAAACTTGTGGAGGATTTTCTGGCCCTGAGCCGTCAGATCGGCCCGGAACGGGTGATCTGGCGGTACGACCCCATCATCGTGAGCCGGGAGTTTTCCCCGGACCGGCATCTCGAAGTCTTTGCGGAACTGGCCGCCGCTCTGCAGGGAGCCACCCGTCGCGTGATCATCAGTTTCGTGGATTATTACGCGAAAACCCGGAAGAACCTGGCCGGCTACCTCAGGCAGTACGGCCCGACGGTGGAACGCCCCGAACAGGAGCCGTGGTTTGAACGGTTTATCACCTCCCTCGCTTCGATGTGCACCGAATTCGACCTGGAGATCCGGAGCTGCGCGGAAACCCGCCCCATGGAACGTTTCGGGGTGCGGAACGGCAAATGCATCGATAACGAATATATCCGGCAGACTCTTGGAGTCGAGGTCCCGGGCCGAAAGGATCCCGGGCAGCGCGGGGCCTGCGGCTGCGTCACAAGCGTAGATATCGGGGCCTACGATACCTGCGTGCACGGCTGCCGGTATTGTTACGCCACCCGAAACCACCGGCTGGCGTTGAACCGGTATCAACGGATCGATCCGAAGGGGCCCTCGCTGAACGAGGGCGCAGACTGAGCACCCGGGAGTGCCGGCATCCCGGGATCCTCAGTTGATGAGATCCCCGGGGAAGGTGGGGCAACGCCGGGCATTCATATTCTTTGGCTATTCCATCTCATCCGACCCACATCTCTCATTGTTCTCTGCCGATTGGCAGAGGCGGAAGCCGATTAATGCTCCAGCTCGGTTTTTTTAAAGCGCAGATCGTCCCAGGGACCGCCGTTTTCGAACCGTTCCGGGTGCAGTACCTTGGGGCGGGGATCTTCGGCCTGATCCAGCTGGAGGACCATCCACCCGGGATAGGGAACTCCGGGATCGGACACCCCGTCCAGCTGCCGGAGATCCATCTGGGTGAGCTGCAAATCCACGGCGCGGATATTATCCTCCAGGTGTTCCCGGCTGCGGGCGGCGATAAGCACGCTGCTGACCGCCTGCCGGGACAGCACCCAGGCCAGCGCCGTTCTGGCGGGGCTGGCGTTATGCCGCTTCCCCACCCGATCCAGGGCCTCCACAATTTCAAAACCTGTGTCGATGTCGAAGGGGACGAACTGTCCGGCGTCCGAAAACCGGGTGTTTTCGGCAGGCGGATGCTCCCGGCTGTATTTCCCGGTGAGAAACCCGCCGGCCAGGGGACTCCAAATCAGTAACCCCAGTTTGTGGTATTCGGCGAAGGACATCCATTCGTGTTCCAATCCCCGGCCCACCAGACTGTAATACATCTGGGCGGTCACGAATTTTTCCAGGTGCTCCCGTTCCTGGAGCCCCAGCGCGGTGGCCGCTTGCCATGCAAGGTAGTTGCTGAGCCCGATGTATCGCACCTTGCCCTGGCGTACCAGGTCGTCCAGTGTCCGGAGGGTCTCCTCCAACGGTGTGTTGCTGTCCCACCCGTGGATTTGGTACAGATCGATATAATCTGTCTGGAGCCGCCGCAGGCTGGCCTCGCATTCCCGCATGATATTCACACGGTGTGCTCCGCTGTGATTAAAGTTCTCGCCCATGGGTAGCCGTACCTTGGTGGCGAGTACGAGATCTTCCCGGACATCCTTGATCGCTTCGCCAACCTGTTTCTCACTCTCCCCCTGGCTGTACACGTCGGCCGTATCGATGAAGTTGATGCCCTGGTCCAGCGCGAACCGAATCATCTCTGTGGTGGCTTTTTGATCCAGGTTGCCGACATTCATCCCTTTGCCGAACTGCATGGTCCCCAAACCGACTTCGCTCACAATCAGCCCGGTATTGCCAAGTCTGCGGTATTTCATCCCTGCCTCTCCTTTATTTTATTACTTTCAACTGTTAGTAAACTGAATTTACTAATCTCAATTGCCAATAGACAAGGACAGATGTCAGGCGGTCGTTGCTCCCCCGGACTAACCCTTACCGCAGCGACAAGTAATTTTTTTGTGAAATTTAGAGGGTATTCCAGAGAAAAGCTTGACAGAATCCTATTTTTGTACTAAATATCGATTGCTTGGCAGTCGTTCGAATTAACCGCAGTGCTCCCCCATGAGATTGTGATTAGTTTGATTGTTCTGCCAGAGGAAGAGTAACATGAACTAAATGTATGGAGAAGTATCTATGGCAGAACAAGTCACAGGTACTGTGAAATGGTTCAATAATTCCAAGGGTTATGGTTTTATTGAACGGGAAGAGGGTGGAGACGTGTTTGTCCATTACACCGCCATCGAAGGCTCCGGCTTTCGTTCGCTGGAAGAAGGACAGCGTGTCAAATTTACTGAAGTGCAGGGGAAAAAGGGTCCGCAGGCCGAAAAGGTCGAAGTGATCCGCTGACACAGTAGCTAACTCTGGTAAAAAAGAGCCTTCCGGTACGCCGGAAGGCTCTTTTTATTTCCGGATCAGGGGAGGGAAGACCCGGAGCAGGTCAAGTCACTGCGGGTCAAGGCCCTCCCGGGGTGCTCCTTTGCCCGGAACGCTGAGAATGGATTTGTTTTGTTCGGAAAATGTAGTTGAAATCGAAAAGATCCCAAGAGAAAGCTTGACAGCCAAAATAAATTACTGTAATCTTACAACGGATGGCAGTTCTTATCAACAATACACAAACCTCGTATTGAGAGTTTACTTGTTTGGGATGTTCTGCCGGTTAAATAAGTGAGTTAAAATCGAAGTATGAGGAGTATCGCGATGGCCGACCTAGAGACTGGCATTGTGAAATGGTTTAATAGTGCCAAGGGTTTCGGGTTTATTGAACGGGAGGAAGGCGATGATGTGTTTGTCCATTATTCGGATATCGATGGCACGGGATTCCGGACCCTGACCCAGGGGCAGCAAGTCGAATTTTCTGTAAGCCAGGGAGAAAAAGGGCCCAAGGCACAGAGTGTAACCGTGATTGGTTGACACAGAAAACCTCACATCAGTACGTGAGAACAGCCCCGGTAGCGGCCGGGGCTGTTCTTATTTCTACCGCAGAATGGCGGAGACCGCCGGCAGGGTAGGCGGAACTCCGGTAAAAGCCCATCCTTTCAGTCTGTTCTTGTTAACCAGTGATGGTACAAGAATCAATCCCTAATCATTCATAAAGAACCCGCATACAGACGCACACAGAAACACGGGATACCTACAGCTCCTCCCCTTCGTGCACATAAAAGCCGCGGATCCTGAGAGACATCCTGCGTTCCGTTCGGAAGAGCCGGGCGCGTCACCGGACCTTGGTTCGTGAAGGTACAGGTGAGCCGGGGGAACCCATCCGCTGCCTCCATTCGTATGCGACGGGGCGTCGTCAAATGGCCGGCCTGCATGAAGCCTGACACGCGCCTCCCCCTTGGAGAATCTGTGTTGATCCGCTTATTCCGGGCGTATCCGTGTGCTATTCCTCTAAATTTAAGAATAATTCGGGATAAATAACTCTTGCCTCTCTCGGAGGCAACCGGTAATATTGATGACAGAAATAGTTATATTTCTGCTTTCCGACTGACAAACGAGATCAACAACCACAAGGAGGCACTGATGAACTCCATGAAGAAAAGTCGTCTGCTGGAACTGGTGGGCGTGGCCGCTGTAGTGGCCCTGTTCGCCACCGTGACCCTCTCCGCCGGCAGGACAGCCCTGGCGTGCGATAAAAACAAATCCAACGTGAAAGCCGCTGCTGCCCAGGAAGCACACACCGGCCAAGCGGTGATGAAAACGGCCGAAGCCGCGGGAGTGCTGACCTGCCCGGTCACCGGAGCAACGGTGAAAGTAGCAGCCGGCTGCAATGCGCAGCAGGCCACCGCCAAGACGGCTGAGGCGCAGGGATCGCAGGCGCAGTTCCGGACCGCCGAAGCGGTGTCCGGACATGCCTGTTCGGCTTCTCAGGCCGCGGCCAAGACCGCTGCTGCACAGCAGGCGTGCACCAAATCAGCCGGGATGACCACGGCGGCCATGGAACAGGCGTGTACCAAAGAGGCGAGTGTGAAAACAGCCGCTCTGGAGCAGGCCTGTCCCGAAGCGCAGACGAGCGTAAAGACCGCCGCGGCCGTGACGGAAGGCAAGACTTGCGACGCCAAAAACGCCTCAAAAATGGCTGATGCGGAGAACACCACCAACGGTGAGAAGGACAACACCGCTCAGGTGATCAGGTAAGCGAGAAGCAAGTTCCAAAAGTTCATTCGGTAACAGTTCTCTGCTCTCAGAACCGCGGTTGTGCGAGTAGGGAAATAACACGACGGCCATGAATGGGGAGCGGCTGGCTGGTATGCCGGGAATTCGAATGACAGAGAACGGATTTCCGGGTAACGCCTGGCCTGTCAATCATACGTAGAGGGATTGAACCTTCAGAACTATCGTACTCCGTCTTAATCGGTTCAGGCGGGCCATGCCTCCCCATTGATGGTTGCTCTCACTGCTTCTTTACTCACGACCCCGCATTCTCGTAAGGTTGACCATTCAAGGGATCAATGGTACGATTCAGATTTGAATCCATCCCGCCGGGAAAAGCGCCCCGGGGCGGCGGGAGAAAATCATGCGTTTCTTCCATCCAGGCACTCAGGGCAAGTTGGTGTTCCTGGATCAGGGCTTCATACCCGGGAATATCGGCCAGGTTATTCCACTCACCGGGGTCTTCCTCCAGATCGTAAAATTCCACTTCCGGCCGGGTGTGCCGGGCGTACCAGCGCAGATGGCCGGTCAGTTTCCCCTGGGTCCGCAGTGTTTCTATCGATTGATAACTCGGCGAGTTGATCAGATCCAGACTGGGCAGGTAGCCTGCTTCCGGCCGGTAGTTCTGGATGAGCTTATATTTCCGGCTGACCACGCACCGGGTGGGATCCCAGTTATCGTGCCAGTTCCGTTCGGCGAAAATATAGGGCCGGGGAGTATAAGCCTCTTCCGCCAGGAAGGGGACCAGGGACTGGGATTGCATAACGTCCGGCACGTCGATACCCGCCGCCTCCAGCCAGGTGGCCGCCAGATCGGTCAGGGACACCAGCGTATCGGTCACCCGGCCGGAATCGACCACGCCTGGCCATTTGATTAGCAGGGGAACGTTGATCCCCGGCTCATAGAGTGTGGCCTTCGCCCGGGGAAACGGCAACCCGTTGTCCCCGGCCATGACCACCATGGTGTTCTCCGCCAGATGATGTTCTTCCAACAACCGCAGGATTTCACCGCTTTCCTTATCGAAACGGGCGATTTCATCGTAATAATAGGCCAGATCCTGGCGGACCTCCGGGGTATCCGGGAGAAAGTCGGGCACGATGACGTCCTCCGGATTGTGCGGCGGGGTGAATGCTCCCGGGCCGTAACCCCGGTGGGGATCGGTGGAACCGAACCACAGAAAAAACGGCTTGTATGCCGGCCGGGTTTCGAAAAAATTGGCAAAGGGGACCTCTGATCCACCGTAAAAGTCAAAATCATCCTGGATGGTCGGTTGATGCACCTTGCGAAAGGCGCCGGTGTAATAGCCCCGCTTTTTCAGCAGCTGGACGATATTGGTGACATTCTGCGGGACGGCGGCGTGGAGACGCGACGCGTTGACGTCGTGCGGGGTGCGGCCGGTCAGAATGGATGCGCGGCTGGGACTGCACTGCGGGCTGGCCACGTACGCCCGGTTAAATCGAATCCCATCGGATGCCATCTGATCCAGATGAGGTGTATGGATCGCCGGGTTCCCGTAACATCCCAGATCCGGCACACTCTGATCATCGGAGAACAGAAAAACAATGTTCGGCATCCGGAAGGTTTCCCGCTTCACACAGGCCGGAAATGATGATGCTACCAGCGAGGCACCCAGCGCAGTGCCGGCGATTCTTAAGAACTCCCGTCGTGTATGACCTGCCATAATAACTCCCGTATCCATGTTCTTGAAAGAATAATAATCAGGAAATGCCTCTATCCATCGGTTCGGATCAGAGACTTTTCTTCAGCATATTTGCAAACATAAAAACATAATTCTTACCGTCCGAAAAAGAAAGAAAAAGTCACGCTCCGGCGTCCGGATCGCCCATAAGAAAGGAGCCGATCCGAGAGGGGCAACGAGCGGGGGATTGAATTCCGGGTGATTTCGATCGTATCTTCTGTTCGGTACATCTTTGGATCCGGTTTTCCGCCCCGAAGTTAGGGGAGTGAAGCACCGTTGCCGCGGCGGTTTTCGCAGCTCCGGCCGTCCTGTCCGGACGGAACCCCGCATTCCCGGCAGGCACCGGATTGGGCGCCGGAATATAGCAGAGAGAGTGATAGTGGGATCCGGCAGGTGGAGCTTCTCCACTGCCAGGCAGTGAACAGCCAAAAGAGGGAGCCATTATGCAGCGCAGACAGTTTTTACGAGCATTGGGGTGGGGAGGTCTCGTCCTGCCGGCAGTGTCCTTGTCGGGCATGGAGAT
>Ga0102944_1002612_pt1 | contig 10393 bp, 7 predicted proteins | sample SalPonD_shore_MG_FD_78172 | JGI IMG/M metagenome (GOLD analysis project Ga0102944, IMG submission 78172) | Salt pond soil microbial communities from South San Francisco under conditions of wetland restoration - Salt Pond MetaG... | ecosystem: Environmental > Aquatic > Marine > Intertidal zone >... | reverse complement strand
CAGGCATTCGAGCTGGCCGGCTGGATGCTGCTCGATCCGGGCGATCCGGTCTGGGTCGAGGATCCGGGCTACGTGGCCGGTCGCGATGCCCTGCGCGCCGCCGGTGCGCGCGTGCACGGCGTGCCGCTCGACGGGGCGGGGATGGATATCGCGGCCGGGGCGGCCGCGCATTGCAATCCGCGCCTCGTGCTGGTCACGCCGTCCCGGCAGCACCCGCTCGGAATCACGATGACCCTCCGGCGGCGCCTCGAACTGCTGCGCTGGGCACAGGACAACGGGGTCTGGGTGCTCGAGGACGACTACGACAGCGAGTTCCGCTACCGCGACCGCCCGGTCGCGGCCATGCAGGGGCTCGACCGGCAGGGCTGCGTGATCTACACCGGCACCTTCAGCAAGGTCCTGTTCCCGTCGCTGCGCCTCGGGTACATGGTGGTCCCACCGGATCTCGTCGAGCCCTTCTGCGCGGCGCGCACGCTCTCCGGGCGCACGGTATCCAGCATCGCGGAGGCGGTGCTGGCCGACTTCATCGCGGAGGGGCATTTCGCTGCTCATATCCGGCGCATGCGCCAGGTCTACGCGGAGCGCCAGGAGGCGCTGCTGGCCGCCGGGCAGCACTACCTCGAGGGATGCCTGGAGCTCATGCCGGCGCAGGCGGGCATGCATGTCGTCGGCTGGTTGCCGGAGGGCGCGGACGAGCGCCGGGTGGTCGAGGCGGCGGCGCGCGCGGGGATCGTCGTCGTGCCGCTGTCGCACTACGCCATGGAGGCGGGCGGGCGGCCGGGCGTGCTGCTCGGCTTCACGACGACCCCCGCGGGAGAGATGCCGGGGGCGGTGGAGCGACTGGCCGGGGCGATCCGGGAAGCGCTGTGATCGAGGCCCTCAGCCGACGGCCTGCTCGGCCATGGCCGCCGGCACGAGGACCTCGACGTCGGAGTCCGCGAGCTGGCGTGCGAGCGAGGCCGGTGGCTCCGCGTCCGTGACGAGGAGGTCGATGTCCTTGAGTTCGCACACCTTGACGAAGCCGTCCCGCCCGAATTTCGTGTGATCGGTCACGATGATCACGCGCTCCGCCTGTTCCATTGCCGCCTGCGCGAACTCCGACTCGAAGGGATGCTGGTTCATCAGGCCCCAGCTGTTCACGGCCGCGATGGACAGGACGGCGTGGCGCGCGTGAAAGCGGCGGACGAACTCGCAGGCGTGAATGCCATATGCCGCGCCATCGTCCGCGCGCAGCTCGCCGCCCGCCATGTAGACCCGGTTGCTGTCGCGCGGCGACAGCGTGCGGGCGATGTCGGTGGAGTTCGTCACGACCTGCAGGTCCCGGTGCCCGGTCAGCGCGAGCGCCACGTGCACCGTCGTCGCGCCGCCATCGAGAATGATCGAATCGCCATCATAGATCTGCTCGGCTGCCAGGCGCGCCAGCGCCTGCTTCGTTTCCCGGTTCTCCTGCATCCGGTTCTGGAACGGCGGCTCGCCCATCCGGTCCGGCAGCATGATGCCGCCGTGCACCTTCAGCACCATGCCCTTGTCGACGAGGGGCCGGATGTTGCGCCGGATGGTCTCGTCCGACACCTTGAGGTCATGCGCGAGGTCCGTGATGCGCACCGACCCGTGAAGCCGGACGAGCTTGAGGATTTCCGCGGAACGATTGGTTACAGCCATGGTGTGGTTCCCTTGACACGCGGACGGCCGGGCCGCCGGCTGAATGTGGACTTGTGTGGCATTTTACGCCGCATCCACACAAAGAGCGAGGGCACGGCACCGCGCCTGCACGCCCCCGACGGTGCCCCCGCCCGGGAAGGCCGCCAGCGAGGGTGGGAACCCGTTGCGGCACGTTCCCGGGCCTGTCGAGCCACCGATCCGGGTGAGGAGTACCGAAATTGTCGAGCGCGCCGGTCCCCGGGGCGCGCCCCCGGGGCAGTCCGGCCGTCGCGAGCGACATCGGGCACTTGGTAATTGTGTGGCATTTGTGTTGACATCTGTGGTTTTTGGTGTGTAACTATTCGCCCCCGTGAACGGGATGAGGTGGCTTGGACGGTTGCGTCCTGCGCGCCACCGGCAGGCCCGCGTCCGGCCACTGAATCCGAATCCAGCGAGGGCGACGTAATGGCAGATCTTCCGAACCAGGCGCGCGCGATTGTCATCGGTGGCGGCATCGTCGGATGCTCCACGGCTTACCACCTGGGCAAGCTCGGGTGGAAGGACACGGTGGTGATCGAGCGCCACAAGCTGACGTCGGGAAGCACGTTCCACGCAGCCGGGCTCGTGGGCCAGCTGCGCTCGAATGCGAACATCACGCAGCTGCTCGGGGAATCCGTCAAGCTCTACGACACCCTCGAGCACGAGACGGGCCTCGTCAGCGGCTGGAAGCGCAACGGCGGCCTGCGCCTCGCGTGCAACCAGGAGCGCTGGACGGAGGTGAAGCGCCAGGCCACGATCGCCCGGTCGTTCGGCGTCGAGATGCACCTTCTGACGCCAGCCGAAGCGGCCGAGATGTGGCCGCTGATGGACGTGTCCGACGTGGTTGGCGCCGCGTTCCTGCCGAACGACGGCCAGGCCAATCCCTCCGACATCACCCAGTCCCTGGCCAAGGGCGCGCGCATGAACGACGTGCGCATCTTCGAGGACACCGAGGTCACCGGCATCGAGACCGAGAATGGCCGTGTGAAGGCGGTCAATACCTCGCGTGGCCGGATCGAGTGCGAGGTGGTGGTCAACTGCGCGGGGCAATGGGCGCGCGAGGTCGGGCAGATGGTCGGGGTCAACGTGCCTCTCGTCTCGGTCGAGCACCAGTTCATGGTGACCAAGCCGATCGAGGGGGTTACCCGGGATCTGCCGACGCTGCGGGATCCGGACCGGCTGATCTACTTCAAGGAGGAGGTCGGCGGACTGGTGCTGGGCGGCTACGAGCAGAACCCCAATCCCTGGGCGCAGGACGGGATCCCGCGCAACTTCAATTTCACGCTGCTCGATTCGAACTGGGATCACTTCGAGCAGCTGGTCGAGCCCGCGATCGAGCGTGTACCCGCGCTGGCGAATGCCGACATCGAGACACTCGTGAACGGGCCCGAGAGCTTCACGCCGGATGGCAATTTCATCCTCGGCGAAGCGCCGGAGCTGCGGAACTTCTTCGTGGGCGCGGGCTTCAACGCCTTCGGGATCGCGGCGGGCGGCGGTGCCGGCATGGCCCTCGCCGAATGGGTCGCGAACGGCGAGCAGCCGTTCGATCTCTGGACGGCGGACATCCGGCGCTTCGGCCAGCCGCACCGCGACGTGGAATGGGTACGGGCCCGAACCCTCGAGGCGTATGCCCGCCACTACACCATCTCCTGGCCGCACGAGGAGCATGAATCCGGTCGGCCGTGCCGGCGTTCGCCGCTCTACGAGCATCTCAAGGCGGCTGGCGCCTGCTTCGGCGAGAAGCTCGGCTGGGAGCGGGCCAACTGGTTCGCCGACGCGCCGGCTGAGGCGGTGGATACGTACACGTTCGGCCGCCCCGCATGGTTCGACAACGTCGCGCGCGAGCACAGGGCAACCCGCGACGCGGTTACCGTCTTCGACCAGACCTCCTTCGCCAAGTTCGTCATGATCGGTCCGGACGCGGAAGCCGCGCTGTCCTGGATCTGCGCCAACGACATCGCGAAGCCGGTGGGCACGATCGTCTATACGCAGATGCTCAATCGCCACGGGGGGACGGAATGCGATCTCACCGTGTCCCGCATTGCCCACGACCGGTTCTACATCACCACGGGTACCGCCTCGGCCACGCACGACTTCGACTGGATCTCGCGCAACATCCCCGAGGGCATGAATGCGCACCTGGTCGACGTCACGTCCTCGCGCGCGGTCATCTCGGTCATGGGACCGCGCGCACGCGACGTCCTCGCGAAAGTGACGCGCGACGATGTGAGCAACGAGGCATTTCCCTTCGCGGCAATGCGCGAGATCGGGATCGCGGGGGCGCCCGTGCGCGCGCTCCGGGTCACCTTCGTGGGGGAGCTCGGCTGGGAGCTGCACGTGCCGACGGAGAATTCGGTCGGCGTCTACGAGGCGATCATGGAGGCCGGCAGCGAGTTTGGCATCAGCAATGCCGGGTATCGCGCGATCGAGAGCATGCGCCTCGAGAAGGGTTTTCGCGCGTGGGGTGCGGAAGTCGGGCCGGATTACACGCCGCTCGAGTCCGGCCTTGGCTGGGCGGTGAAGCTCAAGACCGACAAGGCATTCCTGGGCCGCGAGGCAATCGAGATGCAGAAGACCGAGGGCATCAAGCGGCGCATCGCCTGTTTCACCGTCGACGCCTCCGATGTCGTGCTGCTCGGCAAGGAAACGATCCTGCGCAACGGCGAGCGCGTCGGCTGGCTGACATCCGGCGGCTTCGGGCACACGGTCGGCAAGCCGATCGGGTACGGATTCGTCCGCAATGCCGATGGCGCGAACCGCGAGTTCCTGGAATCGGGTGACTACGAGCTCATCGTCGCCAATGACAAGGTGCCTTGCCAGGTTCACCTGGGGTCGCTCTATGACCCCCGCATGGAACGCGTCAAGGCATGACCTCGCCGAGCGGCCGTACAGCAGAAGCCCGGGAACCCGGACCGGTCGACCGGTAGGCAGGGGAGATGCGGCGGAGCGCACGGGCGAGGCTTCGCCTGCGCCGGACAGGCTCCCCGGAGTCGGGGAAACACGGACAATGAGTACGCGGGGTGTTTTTCCGGACACCACTGCGGGAGTCGAAAATGAATGAAATGACCAGGCGCGTTGCGAACCTGGACTTCTGGTCCGGGCCGGTGCAGCCCGAATTCCTCACGGGCGGAATCACCAACGTCAATTATCTCGTGGACGATGGCGACGAAAAGTACGTCGTTCGGGCGGGCGACGACATTCCCGTGCATCGCATCATGCGATTCAACGAGCTCAATGCCGCGCGGGCGGCAGAGCGCGTCGGGATCTCGCCGGCGGTCGTGCATCACGAGCCCGGGATTCTCGTCATGAAGTACGTCGAGGCGCGCACACTGGGCGAGGAGGATGTACGCGATCGCGACAACCTCGGGCGTATCGTGGGCCTCGTCAAGCAGTGCCACCGGGAGATGGTGAAGGAGCTCAGGGGCCCGGCGCTGGCCTTCTGGCCGTTCCACGTCGTGTACGACTACATGCATACGCTGCGCGAGGCCGACAGTCGCGTGGTTCCACGCCTGCCGGAGTTCGTGCGGTATGCCGAGCACCTCGAGCAGGCAGTGGGTCGCGGCGAGATGGTGTTCTGTCACAATGATTTGCTGGCCGCGAACTTCCTCGATACCGGCGCGCGCATGTGGCTCATCGACTGGGACTATGCCGGATTCGGCAGCCCGTTGTTCGACCTGGGTGGACTGGCATCGAACAACCAGCTCTCCGAGGAGGACGAGCAGTGGCTGCTCGAGTCCTACTTTGAAAGCGACGTGCCGGAGAAGCTGCACTATCGCTTCAAGGCAATGAAGGCGGTTTCGCTGCTGCGCGAATCGATGTGGAGCATGGTGTCCGAGATCCACTCGGACCTCGACTTTGACTACGAAAGCTACACCGACCACAACCTGGCCCGATTCGATCGGGCGTGGCAGGACTTCCTGCAGCTCGAGACCTGAGCCGCGCTGAACCCATCCGGGCCGCATTCATGCGTCGTGGGTCAGGGCGCGGAACGGCCCCCGCGTCCGGGACCTCGCGTCCGGGTGGATTGTTGGTCCCGGGACCGATGTCCCGGGGCACTTTTTGTTCCGGGTTCGGATTGTCCCGCGCAACGGAGCCGCGCGTGGTGCATCGTCGCGCACGGTGCGGAACAGAGAACGGGGGAATGGATGCCGCCAGGGCGGGCGCGCCTGGATCTGTGGACGGTCGAGCCCTGCGCACCGCTGCCACGGGGAGGCTCATTCCGTGAGCGCCCCCGGCGTGGCTGCAAGGTGTGCTGCGCTGGCCTCAGAGAACCTGGAGCACGATCGCGCGGCTGGTCGACTGCGACGATTCCCCGGGAATCGAGATGTAACTCCCGGTGTCCTCGATCATCTTGCAGCGCCCGTCCTTGCACAGTGATTCGACGTGCGCCCGGAAAGCCCCCTCGGAGTAGAGCTTATCCTTGACCGTGAGCACAATCGATCCGCCGTTGCGAACGATGCGCAGCAGCTCGTCGAGACCTTCGGGACCCGCGTGGCCAAGCGTGAACACGCCCGCACAGACGACCGCCGCGAAGCGATCGTCCGCGAACGGCAACGGCTCGCCGAGGAAACCCCGGTGGAGCTCGTCGTAGACGTTCTTGCCACGGGCCACCTCGAGCATGCCTCCGGAGGCATCGAGGGCGACGAGGTCCTTGTATCCCACGATACGCATCCATTCACCGATCAGGCCCGTTCCGGCGCCCGCATCGAGGATGGAGCCGGCGCCCGGGTCGACATGGCGGGCCAGCAGCGCGAGACAGATGCTCGGGTGGCGATAGCCGCCGGCACCCATGTCCTGATCGTACGTCTTCGCCCACTGATCGTAACCGTCGGCGAGCTCGTCGATGGATCCACTCGAATAAACCTGGTCAAGATGATTTCCGGTACTTTCGTCGGACATACTCAAACCTCACGTTCTGGTGGACATGCGAAAGCGGACGAATGCGATCGATTGCAGTCGTCGTCCGCCGAAACGAAGCCGCCGTGGGAACGTCCTGTCAGTGTATTTCTGCCTGTCTCTTCGGCTGCTGCGTCTCGTCTGCCTTCATGGTCGCGTCGTGGGTCGTTTTTCGGGAATCAAGGAATGGTGGGCCCGGACGATGCGTATGCCGGTTGTAGTGATATGCGATCGTATGGCCCCGTTGGCGTGGTTGTTCGGCCCTTCGGTTTGTTGCGGGAACTGCGACGGAATGCCGTAATGGCGTCTCCGTCGCGTATACAGTGTACAGAAATCCGGAACGGATGGAAGCCACGTGCGCACCGGGCCGCGTGCGCCATGCGTCGTCGTTACGATTCGTTATTCATGCACAGTGAAGGCACAACGAGGCGCAGTCGCGATCATCGACCGTCAAGCGCGCCACGAACGGGGACAGCGTGATGAAGACCACCTGGCTCGAGGGAATCGTGTTCGACAAGGACGGTACGTTGACCGACTACCATGCAACGTGGTCGCCGCTGAACGAGGCCGCTGCGCACTGTGCGGCCCATGGTGACACAGAAGTCGCGGCGCACCTTCTGCAGATCGGTGGCCACGACTCCGATACAGGGCGCGTGCGCGGCGGCAGCCTGCTGGCGGCGGCGGATACGCGCGAAATCGCCGAGGCATGGGTCGCCGCGGGTGCCGCGCACGATGTCGGTGCGCTCGAATGCGCGATCGACGCGATCTTCGAGGAGGGCGCCGCGCGCGCGGTGCCCGTGACCGATATCGATGCACTGTTCCAACGCCTGCGTGCGCGGGGATTGTCGCTGGGGGTAGCCACGAGCGACAGCGAGTCGGCGGCCCGCGCCACGCTGCGGCGACTGTGTGTTCGCCCGGAGGAATTGTTCGTGGCTGGCTACGACAGCGGTCACGGGCGCAAACCGTCGCCCGGCATGGTGCAGGCGTTTTGCGAGGCGCATGACATCGCGCCAGCGCGCGTGGCCGTCGTCGGGGACAACCTGCACGACATCCGCATGGGGCGGTCGGCGGGATGCGGTCTTTGCATCGGGGTGCTCACCGGAGCCGGCGCGGCCGACGAGCTCGCCGCCGAAGCGGACCACGTGATCGACAGCGTTGCCGCGCTCGAGGCGTTGCTGGAGGCGAAGGGCGTGCTGCGCGCCCCGGTGACGCGTGGGTAACGTGGCGTGCGTACTGGACCGCCGGGCGCGGGGCGCCGCGGTGTCGGGATGCGTGATTACCGACCCCGGCCTGACCGATGAGAGTGTCGTCAATCGACTGGAGGCAAACGATGGGTGAAGTCGAACAGTACACCGCGCGAATTCCACGGTTGCGGGATGTCCCCGGGGACCGGCTCTCGGTCGAGCGCCTGGGTGGACTGACCAACGTCGTGTACCGAGTCAGGACCCCGGACGGAGACTATGTCCTGCGCGTGGCGGGGGCGGGCACGGAGGAATTCATCGACCGCGAGGTCGAGGAACACAACAGCCGTGCGGCCGCAGCGTCGGGCGTTGCGCCCGAGGTGATCTACTTCGACACGTCGGATGGCCTGATGCTCCTGCCGTACATCGACGGTACGACCATGTCGCCCGAGTCGTTCCGCGCAACCAGCGGCGCACCGGAACGGGCCGCACGCGCGTTCCGACGGCTGCACTGGAGCGGCGAGACGTTCCGGTTCCGTTTCGAGTTGTTCTCGATGATCGACGAGTATCTCGGCGTGCTCGACCGGCTGGGCGCGACACTGCCGGACGGCTATCACGACGTCGTGCGCGAGGCCGAGTCCGTGCGCGAGGTTCTGGACGCCAGGCCGGCCGAACTCGCGCCGTGTCATTGCGATCCGTTATGCGAGAATTTTCTCGATACCGGCGACGAGATGTGGATCGTCGACTGGGAATATTCCGGCATGAACGATCCGTTGTGGGATCTTGGCGATCTCTCCGTGGAGGCGGGCCTCGACGAGGACGCCGATCGCGAGATGATGGAGGCCTACTGCGATGGACCCGTGCCCGACGCCACGTATGGACGCATGGTCGTGTACAAGGCGATGTGCGATCTGCTCTGGACGCTGTGGGGGCTGATCCAGCATGCGAACGACAATCCGGCCGAGGATTTCTGGGCCTACTCGATCGGGCGCTTCGAGCGCTGCAAGGCGCTGATGGGAACCGAAGGCTTTGCGCGCAATCTGAGCGCCGTGCGTAACGGCTGATGCCCGGGCGCCCGTGGGTTACGCCTGGCGATCGGCCTGTGCGGGCACGACGAGCCGGAGCGCGCCGTTCTCGAAGTGGCGCCTGAAGGCGGGCGGCGGTGGCCGGTCCGTGACGATCGTGTGTACGCATTCGAGGTCGCAGACCTTGACCGGCGCCTGGCTCTGGAACTTGCTGTGATCCGCGACCACGATCACGTGTGCGGCACGGGCCATGACGGCCCGACAGAACTCTGCCTCGGCCAGGTGATAGTCCATCAGGCCGTGTTCGGGGTGTATCGCGCCGATCGAGATCACGGCATGACGCACCCGAAAGCGTTCGACGAAGCCGATCGCCTCGGCCCCGAACGTGGCGGCATCGTCGCCACGCAGCTCGCCGCCGGCCACGTACGCGTGGTTGCTGCGGTTGCCGGTCGCGACGGTCCGCGCGATCTCGACGCCGTTGGTGACGAGCAGCAGGTCGCTATGGTCCGCCAGGGCGCGGGCGACATAGGCGGTCGTGCTGCCCGTGTCGGTCATCAGGGAATCGCCGCTTTCGATCTCGGCGGCGGCGAGGCGCGCGATCATCTGCTTGGCCGCGGCGTTGCGGTGGAGACGCATCCGGAATTCGGGCTCGCGCGTGAGTTCGGGCAGGGTGACGCCGCCATGGACCCGCTCGAGCAGGCCCTGGCCCTCCATGGCCCGGACGTCGCGCCGTATCGTCTCCGCGGAGGCGCCGACCGCGCTGGCCAGCGCGGCCACGCTGCACGAGCCGCGTGCAGTGAGGAACTGCCGGATTGCTGCCCGTCGGGACGTGACGTGCACGATTCGCGGTCCTCCGCCGCCGTGGTCAAGGGCATCGTACCCCCGGCATGACCCTCGCGGAAGAGGGAAAATGTGGCGTGAGGTCCAATTAACGAGGGAAATCGTGGACAATAAGTGGCTTTGGCGTTGACAAGAGGCAGTGTTGCTTGTTTAGCTGTCATACTGGCGTCGGATATCCGGCGGCCAGGGGGCATCGAAACGCGCGGTAGCGGTCCGGCGGCATGCCGAGCCCGCCCCCCGCGCGAACCAGTAGCGCATAATTCGCGATGTCCCGTCGATTCCGGTTCCGGCCGGCGCATTGACCGACCGGCCACCGGACAACAGCCAGGAGGCGCGTAATGCGCGGCCTCGCCCTCCGGGGGCAGGCCGATCCGAGGCCATGTGCTGGTCGCGGTCGGACACGACGGACCATGAACCGGTGAGTTGCATGGCCCTCGGCGACCCGTGGCCGCTGGCATGGCGGCATCTCGTTGGTGCCGCAGGGACCACCTGGACCAGCCAGGGGGTCCATCGGGGGCGCGGCTCGCCGCGACATCTGCAGCACTCCGCGCGCAGCGCCAGGACTCACGCCCGACAGGCGAAAGCGAGCATTCGGCATCGCCCCCGGGCCCGAAATCGGTGGAGAACGACTACATGACGCAAGAGTATCTGTTCACTTCGGAGTCGGTGTCGGAAGGCCACCCGGACAAGATTGCCGACCAGATTTCCGACCGCGTGCTCGACGAGATTCTCAAGCAGGACGCGCGCGGTCGGGTGGCGTGCGAGACGCTG
>Ga0102944_1002611_pt1 | contig 10396 bp, 7 predicted proteins | sample SalPonD_shore_MG_FD_78172 | JGI IMG/M metagenome (GOLD analysis project Ga0102944, IMG submission 78172) | Salt pond soil microbial communities from South San Francisco under conditions of wetland restoration - Salt Pond MetaG... | ecosystem: Environmental > Aquatic > Marine > Intertidal zone >... | reverse complement strand
GCGTGAACCCCGTCACGAATCGGCATCGTCCTCCGGCAGCAGCCACCACGAGCTGCGGGGCTCGGTGATCGCCTGGCGCGCCTCGGGACGGTCGAGACCGAGGATGTTGGGGCGCGCGAGCCCGTGCAGGAAGCGCAGGTCGAAGAGCTCGGTGGCGCCGCGCGTGCACTCCAGCAGCCCGCGCTGCACGCCGGTGTCCGGATCGATCACGGCCACGCCGCAGCGCAGCGTGGCGGTGCGCGATTCCACCGGCATGCCGCCGAACAGGTGCTTCTCGCGGATCTTCGACAGGCCGACGAGCGCATGCCCGGCCGCGAACGTCAGCCCGCGCGCGTAGCCCGGCAGCTCGGCCACCGTCTCGACCGTGCCGGTGGCGCGATCCACGGTGCACAGCAGGCCACGCCCCGAATCGAGCACGTACAGCCGGTCGTGATACAGCCGTGGCGAGTGCGGCATGGCGAAGCCGCGCGCGACGATCTCGTCCGCGGCGACGTCGATGACGATACCGCCATCGACACGGCCCTCCCGCCAGCCCTGCGCGGTGTCGCTCTTGCCGAGCGCGGTGACGTAGCCCGGCACCCCGTCGTCGAGCGCGAGGCCATTGAGATGGCAACGGTCCTCCGGCACCAGGTCGGAGATGAACGGCGGCGACCACGCCGGCTCGAAGCTGTAGCCGGCGCTCGGACGCATGAGGCAGGAATAGCGCGTGTTCACGGCCCACAGGGCATCGCCCGCGCACTGGATCTCGTGCGCCTGCACGTCGCTGGTGTGCCAGGTGATACGCGGCAGGTAGAGCGCGTCGTAATGCGAGCCGCGCCGGCGGCCATAGTCGGGGGCGAGCGAGGCGGCATTGGCGAACTGCGTGATGTCCGTGCGCGTCGCGAGCACGAGCCGCTGCGCGTCGCCATCCAGGCCCATGGGCTTGTCGAAATGGCGCGCGAGCACCCGCACCTGCTCACCGTCCCACGACACCAGGACCAGCATGCCCGCCTGGTAGGTGGAGATGGCCAGGGCCCCGCCGGCGCCGGACAGCCAGTCGCGGAAGCCTGCATCGGGCCGGATCTCGAGGTGCTCGGGCGGGGTCACGGCGGCATGGTTCCGCGGGGTGGGCGTGACGGCAAGCGTAAGCGACGGCGTGCCGGCAATGCGAGCGGGGCGGTTGCCGGCCGCGCGGCCGGGCAGCGAATTCCGCCACCCTGACACGGTCATCGTCGCGGTGACCGGCCGTGAAGCCAGGCAACGAGCGCCATCACCCCGACACGGGCATCGCGAGGCCGGCGCAGCCGGCCGTGGCGATCCGCGCCGGGCGCAGGCGGTACACGGGGTCTCGAGCCAAACGATCGGCACCCGGCACACAGGGCGGCGATGTCGGGCTGAAGCCCGACCCACGGGGCGAGGGGGCGGCGCCGCGCACGGCGCTACACATTCATGGCACATCCGCCCCGCACGGACCTGGTGGCCTGCGATCCGGGCGTGGGTCCCGTGGGTCGGGCTTCAGCCCGACAGCCCCACCTCGCAACACGCGCCGACCCGCGAGGCGTGGATTGCCGCGGGCGCCTGGCGTCCTCGCAATGATCGCGTTCCCGGGATGGGCGGGCAGGGCGGATTGCCATCGGAGACCGCCATCCGCCGTCGCGCATGGCGCCCGGCGGCGCTGGCGGGCCGTCGGTCGCCTGACGCGGTCATCGCGCCCCCGGCGCGGTCTCCATCACGAGCTGCTCCAGGGCACGCAGGGCGACGACGCCGGTGGCGTAGTCGAGGCGATTCAGACGCTGCATCTCGGCGGACATCGTCTGCACGCGCTGCGCCTGCGCGTCGTTGTCCGCGAGCCACTTGTCCACGGCCTCGTCGGCGTCGAGCTTCGGCTCCGACGTGAGCACGCGCACGGTCAGCGCCCGATGCTGGGTGTAGAGCTCGTCGCGCAGCGAGCCGCGCGCGTTGGCGTGCCACACACCGTCGACCGGCAGCGACTCGATCTGCCCGCGCAGCCACTTCAGGCCGAAGTGCTCGCCCAGGCGGGCGTAGATCCAGCCGACCTTCTCGACCTTGCGCTTCTGCTCGTTGGCGATGTCGACGATGTCGAGTGCAGGATACAGCGCGTCGAGCGCGGCAACCCGGCGCGCGAACGCCTCCGGCAGGCCACGCTCGGCCAGGTTCCTGGCGACCTCGTCCATGGCGCCGCGCCAGGTGTGCACGGCGGCCTTCTGCAGGTGCGTGACGAGGGCCTGGACCCCGGGTCGGTACGACTCGACGGCGCGCGCGATGTCGAGACCCTGGCGCGGGCGGTTCAGCACCCAGCGCGTGGCATGGCGCATCAGCTCCCAGATGCGCAGCAGCACGTCGGTCTGGAGCTCGCTGGCGACGCGGGTGTCGAGGCTCTCGACCTCGGCCCACAGCTCCGGCGCATCGAAAACCTCGCGCGCGATCGTGAATGCGCGTGCGACCTCGGGCGGCCGCGCGCCGGTATCCTCCTGCATGCGCAGCACGAAGGTGGCGCCCATGCGGTTGATGACACCATTGGTGACCTGCGTGGCGATGATCTCGCGCCACAGGCGGTGGCGGCGCATGTAGTCGCCGTACTTGTCCTGCAGCGGCTTCGGGAAGTACTGCACGAGCTCACGCGCGAGGTAGGCGTCCTCGGGCACGTCCGAGTCGAGCAGCTGCGGATAGAGCGTGATCTTCGCGTACGACAGCAGCACGGCGAGCTCCGGCCGCGTGAGGCCGATCTCCTTGGTGCGCCGCTCGACCAGTTCCTCCTCGTTCGGCAGGTTCTCGAGCTGGCGGTCCAGGATGCCGCGATTCTCGAGCCAGGCGATGAAATGCGCCTTGGAGCCCAGTCGCGGCACCGTGAACGCCGACATCATCGAGATCGCCTGCGTCTGCAGGTAGTTGTTGCGCAGCACGAGGCCGCCGACCTCGTCGGTCATCTTCTCCAGGAGATTGTTGCGCTGCTTCTCCGTGAGCTGCGCGTCCTGGGCGACCTCGTTCAGGAGGATCTTGATGTTGACCTCGTGGTCGGAGCAGTCCACGCCGCCGGAGTTGTCGATGAAGTCGGTGTTCATGCGCCCGCCGTTCAGCGCGAACTCCACGCGCCCGGCCTGCGTGAGCCCCAGGTTGCCGCCTTCGCCGATCACGCGGCAGCGCAGTTCCTTGCCGTTGACCCGCAGCAGGCGGTTGGTGCGGTCGCCCACGGCCTCGTCCGACTCGTGGCTGGCCTTCACGTAGGTGCCGATGCCGCCGTTCCAGAGCAGGTCCACCGGGGCCTTCAGGATTGCGCGGATCAGCTCCGCCGGCGAGAGCTCCTCGGCCTCGATGTCGAGCGCCTTGCGCACCGCCTGCGGGAGCTTGATGCTCTTCGCGCTGCGCAACCAGATGCCGCCGCCCTTCGAGATGATCGACTTGTCGTACTGGTCCCAGCCGCCCACCTCGTCGAACAGGCGCTGGCGCTCACGGTAGCTCGCATCGACGTCGGGGTTGGGGTCGATGAAGATGTGCAGGTGGTTGAAGGCCGCGATGAGCGTGGTCTTCGGCGACAGCAGCATGCCGTTGCCAAACACGTCGCCGGCCATGTCGCCAATGCCCACCGCGGTGAATTCCTGCGACTGGCAGTCGATGCCCATCTCGCGGAAGTGGCGCTTGACGGACTCCCACGCGCCCTTCGCCGTGATGCCCATCTTCTTGTGGTCGTAGCCGTTCGAGCCGCCGGACGCGAAGGCGTCGTCCATCCAGAAGCGGTGCTCGCGCGCGACGCCGTTGGCGATGTCGGAGAACGTCGCCGTGCCCTTGTCCGCGGCCACGACCATGTACGGGTCCGACTCGTCGTGGCGGTATACCTGCGACGGGTGCTCGATCTCCCCCCTGACCAGGTTGTCGGTCAGGTCGAGCAGACCGTGGATCAGGCGCTTGTAGCACTCGATGCCTTCCTTCTGGATGGCTGCGCGATCGCCCCCCACCGGCGGCTGCTTCACGACGAACCCGCCCTTGGCCCCGACCGGCACGATCATGGTGTTCTTGACGCTCTGCGCCTTCATCAGGCCGAGGATCTCCGTGCGGAAGTCCTCGCGCCGGTCGGACCAGCGCAGGCCGCCGCGCGCGACCTTGCCGCCGCGCAGGTGGATGCCCTCGACGCGCGGCGAGTAGACGAAGATCTCGACCATCGGCCGCGGCTTCGGGAGATCCGGCACGCGCTTCGAGTCGAGCTTGAACGACAGGTAGTCGTGGTAGCGGCCGCTCTCGTCGAGCTGGAACGCATTGGTGCGGATCGTCGCCTGGATGCCACCGGCGAAGGCACGCAGGATGCGGTCCTCGTCCAGGCTGGCGACCTCGTCGAGCAGCCCGTCGAGCGCCTGCACGCAGGACTCGATCTGCGAGGCGCGCACCTTGCGGCGCCCGGCGACGAGGCCGTCCAGGGCCTCCCGCTCCGCCTCGGTCGGCTCGTCGGACACCAGCGCGCCGAAGGTCTGCTTGAGCGCGGTCGCCCCCTTGCCGCGTGCGCTCTTGTCCTCCTCGTCGCGCATGGGCTGGAGGCGCGCCTCGAACAGCTCGACCAGCAGGCGGGCGATCAGCGGGTGCCCGGCCAGCGTGTCTTCCATGTAGGTCTGCGAGAACGGCACGCCCGTCTGCAGCAGGTACTTGCAATAGGCGCGCAGCAGGCTCGCCTGGCGCCAGTTCATGTGCGCCGCGAGAATCAGTCGATTGAAGCCGTCGCTCTCGGCCTCGCCGCGCCACACGCGCTCGAAGGCCTCCTGGAACGGCTCGCGCACCTGGTCGACGTCGAGCTCGTCGGTGAACGCCGCCACCAGGTCGAAATCCTGGATCCAGATGCGCTCGCCCTCGGGCATGCGCACCTCGTAGGGACGCTCCGTGACCGCGCGCAGGCCCATGCGCTCGAGCATCGGCATGGCGTCCGAGAGCGGGATGGTGTTGTCGTGCTTGAATACCTTGAAGCGCACGATGCCATGGCGGTGCTCGCGCGGCAGGTAGAGACTCATCGCGATGTCGTCGGGGCCGGCCAGCGAGTCGATCTTCTCGACATCGAAGGACGCAACCTCGGGGCGCACCTCGTCCACATACGCCGGCGGCAACGCACGCTCGAAACGCTTGGCCAGGCGGAGGCCCTCGCGGTCGCCGTGCTTGCCGATGAGCACTTCCTTGAGGTCGTCGTGCCACGAGCGCACGGCCTCGACGATGCGCGCCTCGATCTCGTCGACATCGTAGCTGTCGGTGCACTGGCCCTCGGGCCGCACAATGAAATGCACGCGCACGATGTCGGACTCGCCGAGCTGCAGGGCGAAGTCCTCGCGCGAGCCGCCCAGTGTTTCCCGCAGGATGCCCTGCACGCGCAGGCGAACCTCGGTGTTGAATCGCTCGCGCGGAATGAACACCAGGCACGAGAAGAACTGCGCGACGTGATCGCGGCGCACGAACAGCCGGGTGCGCTTGCGCTCCTCGAGCTCGAGCACGCCCATGGACATGTCGTAGAGCTCGTCGATGGTGCTCTGGAAGAGCTCGTCGCGCGGCAGGGTCTCCAGGATGTTGGCCAGCGCCTTGCCGCCGTGGCTGTCCCTGGCGAAGCCGGAACGCTGCATCACGGCATCGGCCTTGCGCCGGACGAAAGGGATCTCCCAGGCGGAGCGATGATACGTGCCCGAGGTATACAGGCCGACGAAGCGGCTCTCGCCGACGATGCGGCCCTTCTCGTCGTGACGCAGCACGCCGATGTAGTCCATGTGCCCGCGCCGATGCACGGTCGAGCGGGCATCGGTCTTCGTGAACACGAGCGGCACCGGGCTGTCGGCGAAGTCGCGCAGTCGCTGCTCGAGCTCCGAGACACTGCGTGCGCGCCCGCGCTTGCGCTCGGCCCGCAGCACGCCGAGCCCGGTCTCCGGCTGCAGCCGCAGCACGCGGTCGCCGTCGGCCTTCACGACCTTGTACTCGCGGTAGCCGAGAAAGGTGACGTGGTCGTGTGCGAGCCAGCGCAGGAACTCCTTCGCCTCTTCGCACTGCTCGTCGCCCAGCACGCCCTTCTCGGACTCGATGACATCGATGAGCGACTCGGCGCGGGCGTGCATGTCCGGCCAGTCCGCGACCGCCGCGGCGACGTCCTCCAGCGCGGTGTTGATCCGCCGCGTGAGCTCGTCGGCGACCTGCTCCGAGACCGGCCGCTCGATCCACAGCAGCATGAGCGACTCGCGCAGGACATCCTTCGCCTTGCCCTCGCCGCGACGGAACAGTTGCTTGAGGCGCCCACGCTGGTCGCGGTGCGCGAGCATCTGCGGATGGAACACCGCCTGCGTCCCGATGTCGCTCTCGGCTATGGCGAGCGTGACCGAGTCCACGAGGAAGGGGCGGTCGTCGGTGGCGACGATCACCAGCGCGTACGGCAGCTCCCAGCCCTCCCGCTGGACATCCGGCTCGACGATCCGGACCTTGGAATCGCCGGGAGGTCGCTCGAGGTAGAAGTCGTGGACCCAGCGCGCCATCGCGACCAGCATGTTGCGGGACTGCCGCCGGAACTCCTCGGGGACGCCGCGGGGGAAGAGCGCGCGTACGAGGCGCTCGAGGGTGTCCGGGTCGCGGCCGTCGGCCTGCTTGCGCAGACCCTTCACCAGCGCTTCGAGTGCGCCGGCGTCGTCACTGCGGTTCACGTCGTTGATGGCGGCGGCTCCGTCTGCTCGCGTCTTCTCGTTGTTTGCACACCATAGCCCCGCAACGCGGCGGTCGCCACCCCCGCGCGCGCGGGACGGCCGTCGGGCTGAAGCCCGACCCACGGGGCCTTTTCTCGCCACCCCCGCGCGCGGGATGACCTGCCTCGATCGGTCGTGCGTGACCGCTTCGTGTGCCGCCACCCCCGCGGACGGGAATCGCCGCAATATAATGCGCGCATCCTGCCCAACGGGGAGCGCACCATGGCACGGGCCACACTCGATCACCTGGTCGTCGCTGCAAGACGACTCGACGAAGGCGTCGATCACGTCGAGCGCTGCCTCGGTGTCCGCCCGCGCGCGGGCGGCCGGCACCAGGATCTCGGCACGCACAATGCGCTGTTGCGACTCGGCCCGGCCACCTACCTGGAGGTCATCGCGATCGATCCGGAGGGCGCCGTGCCGGACGTCGCCCGCTGGTTCGATCTCGACGGCGCGGCGACCCGGCATGCGCTGGCCGAGCGGCCGCGCCTGCTGACCTGGGTGGCGCGCAGCGACGATCTCGACACGTCGCTCACCCGGTGCCTGCACGACAGTGGCGAGGCCCGGCGCATGCGCCGCGGCGAGATGACCTGGCGGATTGCCTTTCCGCAGGACGGGGCCCTGGTCGAGGGTGGCCTCGTGCCGCCGCTGATCGAGTGGGACCCGGGCATGACGCATCCGGCGGACCGCCTGCCCGACGACGGCCTGACCCTGGTGGGCCTGCACGGCACGCATCCGCGACCCGACGACGTGCGTGACCTGCTGGCGCCGCTCGGCCTGGCCGGGGACCTCCAGCTCGAGGTGGGCGAGCCCGGGGCCGCCCCCGCGCTGCAGGCATGCATCGCGACACTCGAAGGCGAGCGCTGGCTCGACTGAGGCGCACCCGGCGGCCGCGAAGACGCCGGCCCGTGACGGCACCGCGGGAACCCCGAATGTTTCGGCGCTTGCCTTCGTCGGCCGGCGACGGCCCCGCGCAGCCACCCGGCCGCGTCGCGTCGCGGTGACCCGTCGCGGGTCACCGCATCGTCACCGGGGCGACGGACCCCGGCACCACGGACCGGTTTCCGCCGCGGGCAACATCCGGCGGTGCGCCCGCCAGCGTTGCAGGAACGGCCCGGCGCTCGCCCGCGGGCAGGTCGAACTCGAGCACGCCCGTCACCGGCGGCACGAACGGGTGATGCGCGTGCCGGTGGCGGCGGACCTCGCCGCCATGGCTGCACAGGTGGATCGGCGGGGTCGCACTCATTGCCGCAGTCTCCGCGCCCGGTAGCGCCGCAGCATCCACCAGGCCAGGCCCGATCCCAGCACCAGTGCCAGCACGGCCCAGCGCCCGTAGGCATGCAGCCTGCCCAGGACGGACTCCACCGCGGCGCCGAAGGCATAGCCGAGCCCGGCGATGAGTATCGCCCAGACCAGTGCACCGATGGCATTGAGCAACGTGAACCGGGCCGGCGGGAAGCCGCTCATGCCGATCACCAGCGGCGTGACCGTGCGCATGCCGTACACGAAACGGAACCCGAGCACGACCGCGCGCGGATAGCGGTGCACGAGATCGAAGATGCGTTCGCTGCGGGCGACCCAGTCCGGCCGGCGCGCGAGCAGCCGGCGACCGCGCTGGCGGCCGAGGTGGTACCAGATCTGGTCGCCGACCAGGCTGCCCGCGAAGGACACGGCGATCACGATCGGCAGGTTCAGGACACCCTGGTGCGCGAGGAACGCCGCCGCGATGACGATGGTCTCGCCTTCGAGTACCGTACCGAAGAACAGGACCGGGTAACCCCAGGTCGCGAGCATTGCATCGATTGGCATGGCAGCGTCCCGGGCACTTCCGGTGGGTCCGCACTTCCGCGGGCCCAATGTTTCACGCGCGCGTACGCGGGATCAAATCGCCGTGTGCGCCCCCACCCGTTTCATCGGAGGCAAACCGGCATGAACATCCGCCTGCTCGTGGTCGTTGCGATCCTCCTGCTGGCGGTCGTCCTGCTCGCGGGCTATTTCGCCCGGCTGTTCCGCAGGAGCCGCGAGCTCGAGAAGAAGATCGATTACTCGAAGATGAAGGAATGGAAGGACGACGACTGACCGGCCGCCGTCCCGGGGCACCCGCGAGGGCAGCCCTCGCGGGCCGGCGGCCGACCAGGCGACGTGTCAGAACGGCATGCGCAGGCCGATGCGCACGAGGTTGTTGAGGTCGATGTTGGAAGCGTTGCCGCTCCGGTCGATCGTGCCATTGACCAGGGAGCCGGTGAGATCCAGGCGCGGGTTGATCTCGTAGGCCGCCTGCAGCTCGTACGTGGTGTAGTCGTAGTTCCGGCTGCCCGCCTCCGTGTTGGCGGACTTCAGCGCGAAGCCGGCCGTGAAGCGGTTGCTGAACTGACCGCGCACGCCCAGGTCCACGCCGAAGCCGGTCGCGGCCGCGCCGCCAACGCTCAGGCGCTCGTAGTTGAACTCGCCCCACAGCTCCACGGGGATGCTCGTGTTCAGCGGCACCCGGATGCCCGGGCCGGCCGAGAACATGTCGAGTGCAGCGTTCGTGCTCTGTCCGTTGATGTCGACGTCGTACATGTCGGCGTTGAGACGCACGAACATCATGTCGTTGAGCGAGCGCGAGGCCTCGAGCCCGAGCCCGCTCGCGTCGCCGTCGGTGCTGCCGTAGTCCACCTTGCCGAGCAGCGTGTAACGGGCTTCGAGGTAATCGTGGTTGCCCACGTCGGCGGCCTGCGCGGGAATGGCCGTCACGGCAGTGGCCGCGAGAACAGCGGCGGCCGGAATGGTCATGCGACGCATCGGTTGTGTCTCCTCCGGATCACGGAATGGCTCACCCCGTACCCTGGCGGGCGCGGGGGCGACGAATCATCGCGGCAGGGGAACATAACAGCGGTGACCGCCGCGAATTCGGACCTGTGTCACGGATTGGCGTGACGAAGGCGTGGGAATTCAGACAGCCGCCCGAGCCGGCGGGTTCAGAACTTCTCGGACCAGGGGCGCAGGTCGACCTCGTGCGTCCACGCGTTGCGCGGCTGGCGATGCAGGTGCCAGTAGGTCTCGGCGATGGACTCGGGGTACAGCAGCGCCTCCTCGCCCCGCTCGGCCTCGGTGAAGGCCGCGCCCCGGTGCTCGGCCCGGATCTGCCCGTCGATGATCACGTGCGCGACGTGGATGCCCTGCGGCTGGAACTCGCGCGCCATGCTCTGGGCCAGCGCACGCAGGCCGAACTTGCCGACGGCGAGGTTGTGGAACCCGGGACCGCCGCGCAGGCTCGCGGTCGCGCCGGTGAACAGGATCGTGCCGCGGCGGCCGTCCGCGTCGGGCTCCGCCGAGAGCATCGCGCGCGCGGCGGCGCGCCCCACGAGGAAACCGCCCAGGCAGCCGACGCGCCAGCAGCGCTCGAACTCGTCGACATCGGTCTCGAGCAGCCCCTTGCGCACGAACGCGCCGGCATTGAACGCGACCAGCCGCGGACTGCCGAGGTCGTCGATGGCGTGCCGGAACGCGTCCTCGACGAAGTTCTCCGCCGATACGTCGCAGGCATAGGCCCGGGCGTCGGGCGCACCCGCCGCCCGCAGGTCGGGCAGCACGTCCTCGAGGCGCGTGGCGTCCCGGGCGGCAATGCCGACCGCCATGCCGCCGCGCGCGCACCGTCGCGCGATGGCCGTGCCCAACCCCGGGCCGACCCCGAATACCAGAGCGGATTCCGTCCTTGCCATGGTGGT
>Ga0102944_1002610_pt1 | contig 10397 bp, 20 predicted proteins | sample SalPonD_shore_MG_FD_78172 | JGI IMG/M metagenome (GOLD analysis project Ga0102944, IMG submission 78172) | Salt pond soil microbial communities from South San Francisco under conditions of wetland restoration - Salt Pond MetaG... | ecosystem: Environmental > Aquatic > Marine > Intertidal zone >... | reverse complement strand
CCAACAATCGGCGCCCGATCAAGACGTGGTCGCGCCGCTCCATGGTCGTTCCGGAAATGGTGGGCCTGACCATTGCGGTCCACAACGGGCGTCAGCACGTGCCGGTGCTGGTCAGCGAGAACATGGTGGGTCACAAGCTGGGTGAGTTCGCTGCGAGCCGGACCTTCAAGGGTCACGCCGCGAACAAGAAGGCCCGGTAGAGGCAATGACGATGCAGGTCAGTGCAAAGCTTCGAATGGCGCGCATCTCGCCGCAGAAGGCGCGGCTCGTTGCGGACCAGATCCGTGGTCTGCCCGTGGAGAAGGCGCTCAACACACTGAGCTTCTCCACCAAGCGCGCCGCCGGTCTGATCAAGAAGGTGCTCGAGTCGGCGATCGCCAATGCCGAGCACAACGAAGGGGCGGACGTCGACGAACTGCGCGTTCGCACCATCTGTGTGGACGAGGGGCCGACGCTCAAGCGTGTCGAGGCCCGTGCGAAGGGGCGGGCGAACCGCATCAACAAGCGCACGAGCCACATCCACGTGAGCGTGGCCGACCAGTAGGAAGAGAGGCGAGGACATGGGTCACAAGGTACATCCGACAGGCATCCGCCTCGGCATCTCCGCGGACTGGAACTCCACGTGGTACGCCAATTCGAAGGACTACGCGGATTTCCTGAACAACGATCTCAAGGTGCGCGAGTTCATCCGGAATGAACTGTCGCACGCCTCGGTCAGCCGGGTGCAGATCAACCGTCCGGCGCGCGCCATGCACGTCACGATCCACACGGCCCGGCCGGGGATCGTGATCGGCAAGAAGGGCGAGGACATCGAGCGCCTGCGGCGCAAGGTGGCGAAGCTCGCCGGGCTCGGCATGGGCGCGGTGAAGATCAACATCGCGGAAATCCGCAAGCCCGAGCTCGATGCCAAGCTCGTGGCCGACAACGTGGCCCAGCAGCTCGAGCGGCGCGTGATGTTCCGCCGGGCGATGAAGCGCGTGGTGACCAACACGATGCGCCTCGGCGCCCAGGGCGTGAAGATCCACGTGGCCGGTCGCCTCAACGGTGCCGAGATCGCGCGCCGCGAGTGGTATCACGACGGCCGCGTGCCGCTGCACACGCTGCGCGCCGACATCGACTACGGCCAGGCCGCGGCCAAGACCACGTACGGCGTGCTCGGCATCAAGGTCTGGATCTGCAAGGGCGAGGTGTTCGACCTGGAGCAGAAGCGCGAAGCGGCCAAGAGCGCCACGACGCAGAAGTAAGGAGCCTTTGAGCCATGTTGCAGCCGAAACGCACCAAATACCGCAAGCAGCAGAAGGGCAAGAACCGCGGTGTTGCGACCAGCGGCGACAAGGTCAGCTTCGGCGAGTACGGCCTCAAGGCCATCGACCGGGGGCGGATCACGTCGCGTCAGATCGAGGCCGCACGTCGCGCCATGACGCGTCACGTGAAGCGTGGCGGCAAGATCTGGATCCGGCTCTTCCCGGACGTGCCCGTGACCAAGAAGCCGATCGAGGTCCGCATGGGCAAGGGCAAGGGTGGCGTCGAGTACTGGGTCTCGAAGGTCCAGCCCGGGCGCATGCTGTACGAAATGGAAGGGGTCCCGGAGCCGGTCGCGCGCGAAGCGATGCGCCGCGCCGCAGCCAAGCTCCCGGTCCGCTGTGTGTTCGTCAACCGGACGATCATGTGATGAAGGCGAACGAACTGCGTCAAAAGAACATTGGCGACCTGCGCAGCGAACTGGTCGAGCTTCGGCGGGAACAGTTCAACCTGCGCATGCAGAAGGGCGTCGGCCAGGCGCCGCGCACGGACCGTTTCGGCAAGGTTCGGCGCGACATCGCGCGGGTCAAGACGGTGATCAACGAGAAACTCGCCACGGGTGAGTCGGCATGAGCGAACAGCAGAGCAAGCCAGCGCGGCGCGAGCGTGGGTACGTCGTCAGCGCCAGGATGAACAAGGGCGCGGCGGTGCTCGTCGAGCGGCGCGTGCGCCATCCCCTGTACGGGAAGTTCGTCAAGCGCTCGAAGAAGTATCACGTGCACGACGAGAACAACGAGTGCAACGAGGGCGACTTCGTTGTCATCGAGGAGTGCCGCCCGATTTCGAAGACGAAGGCGTGGCGCCTGGTCCGGGTGCACACGCCCGCGGCCGGCGTTTGAACCGGGGCCGGCCCCCAACCGACGGGGAAGGGAAAGAGTCATGATCCAGATGCAGACAAGCCTCAGCGCCGCCGACAACAGCGGTGCGCGGAAGGTGCAGTGCATCAAGGTGCTCGGCGGCTCGCGCCGGCGCTACGCGTCCATCGGCGACATCATCAAGGTGAGCGTGAAGGACGCGATCCCGCGCGGGCGTGTCAAGAAGGGCGAGGTCTACAACGCCGTCGTCGTGCGCAGCAGCAAGGGCGTGCGTCGTTCCGATGGCTCGGTGATCCGTTTCGACAACAACGCCGCCGTGCTGTTGAACAGCAAGCTGGAGCCCGTGGGCACGCGTATCTTCGGCCCGGTGACGCGCGAGCTGCGCACCGAGCGTTTCATGAAGATCATTTCGCTGGCCCCCGAGGTCCTGTAGGCGGGAGTCGCAGCAATGCGCAAGATTCGCAAGGGTGATGACGTGATCGTGACGGCGGGCCGTGACAAGGGCCGCCGCGGCAGTGTCCAGAAGGTGCAGACGGACGGCCGGCTGATCATCGACAACGTCAACATGGTCAAGAAGCACCAGAAGCCGAACCCGCAGCAGGGTGTCGCGGGTGGCATCATCGACAAGGAGGCGCCGATCGACGTCTCCAACGTGATGGTGTTCAACCCGAACAAGGGCGCGGGGGACCGCGTGGGGATCAAAACGCTCGCCGACGGCCGGAAGGTTCGTTACTTCAAGTCGGACGGCGAAGTGGTCGACGTGTAGGCAGGCGGACATGGCACGACTTCAGCAACATTACCGCGACAGCGTCGTCAACGCCCTCCGGGAGCAGCGTGGCTACCGGAACGTGATGGAGGTGCCTCGCCTCGACAAGATCACGGTGAACATGGGTGTCGGCGAGGCGGTCAGCGACAAGAAGACGCTCGAGAACGCCCAGGCCGAGCTGGCGATGATCACGGGCCAGAAGCCGGCGGTGACTCGCGCGCGCAAGTCCATCGCGGGCTTCAAGGTGCGCGAGGGCTGGCCGATCGGCTGCAAGGTGACGCTGCGTCGCGATCGCATGTACGAGTTCCTGGATCGCCTGATCGCGGTCGCGATTCCGCGCATTCGCGACTTCCGCGGCTTCAGCCCGAAGGCGTTCGATGGCCGCGGCAACTATACGCTGGGCGTGCGCGAGCAGATCATCTTCCCCGAGGTCGAGTACGACAAGACCGACGCGATCCGGGGCATGGACATCACTTTGACGACGACGGCGAAGACGGACGAGGAAGCGCGCGCGCTTCTCGACGCGTTCAGCTTCCCGTTCCGGCAGTAGAGGCAGCGCTCATGGCAAAGGTTTCAATGGTCCAGCGCGAGGAGAAGCGCGCGAAGACGGTCGACAAGTACGCGAAGAAGCGTGCCGAGCTCAAGGCCATCATCAAGGACCCGAATGCGTCCTACGAGGAGCGGATGGATGCCGTGAACCGGCTCCAGAAGCTGCCGCGCGACGCCAGCCCGGTGCGCAAGCGCAATCGTTGCCGGCAGACGGGTCGGCCGAAGGGCGTCTATCGGAAGTTCGGCCTGGGCCGCAACGCCCTGCGCCAAGCCACCATGCGTGGCGACGTGCCCGGCCTGCGCAAGGCCAGCTGGTAAACGAGTCGGGGTAAGAGAAGATGAGCATGTCCGATCCCATTGCCGATATGCTGACCCGGATTCGTAACGGGCACATGGCGAACAAGCAGCGCGTCCGCATGTCTTCGTCGAAGAAGCGGATCGCGGTGGCCTCGGTCCTGAAGGACGAGGGCTACATCGCGGACTACGCCGTCGAGGGCGAGGAGAATCGGCCGACGCTGACGATCGAGCTGAAGTACTACGAGGGGCGGCCCGTGATCGAGGAGATCAAGCGGGTCAGCCGCCCCGGCCTGCGGATCTACCGCAACAAGAACGAGTTGCCGACGGTCCTCAACGGGCTGGGCATCGCGGTCGTGTCGACGTCCCAGGGGGTCATGAGCGACCGCCAGGCGCGTGCCGAGGGCCACGGCGGCGAAGTGATCTGCACGGTCGCCTAAACGGAGAGAGCGAGCGATGATCGAAGCTACATCCCGCGTCGCGCGCCAGCCGGTGGTCGTCCCCCAGAACGTGGAGGTCGACATCCAGGGCCAGGCCGTGAGCGTCAAGGGCCCGAAGGGCAGCGACGGCTACACGGTCCACGAATGGGTCGAGGTCACGCGCGAAGAAGACAGGATCCGGTTTGCCCCCCGCAAGGAGGGTCGCGACGCGAACGCGATGACCGGCACGATGCGCGCGTTGTTGAACAACATCGTCAAGGGCGTCACCGAGGGCTTCCAGCGCAAGCTGGTGATCAGGGGCGTCGGCTACCGCGCGCAGATGCAGGGCAGCAACCTGAATCTGACGCTGGGGTTCTCGCACCCCGTGGCGTACCCGGTGCCGCAGGACGTTCAGATCGAATGTCCGAGCAACACCGAGGTGGTCGTCAAGGGCGCGAGCAAGCAGCGCGTCGGCCAGGTCGCCGCAGAGATTCGCGCGTTCCGGCCGCCGGAGCCGTACAAGGGCAAGGGCGTTCGGTACGACAACGAAGAAGTCATCATCAAGGAAGCCAAGAAGAAGTAAGGCTTCCTTCACTTAGGTACGAGTGCGAGCCATGGACAAAAAGCGTCAACGACTCCGCAGGGCCCGTCGCGCGCGTTTCAAGATGCGCGAGCAGGGCGTCGCGCGGCTCACGGTTCACCGCACGCCGCGGCATATCTATGCGCAGGTGGTGGCGCCCGAGGGCGATCGCGTGCTGGCGGCTGCATCGACGGTGCAGCGCGACCTGCGCGAAGCCGTGAAGTCCACCGGCAATGTCGAAGCGGCATCCCTCGTGGGCCGGCGGATCGCGGAAAAGGCGTCCGAAGCCGGCGTGACGGAAGTGGCGTTCGATCGCTCGGGCTTCCGTTACCACGGGCGCGTCAAGGCGCTGGCGGATGCCGCCCGCGAAAACGGCCTGCAGTTCTGAACAGGTAGGACACGATGGCGAATACCGAAACCGCAGCACAGAGCGCAGACGGCTATCTCGAAAAGCTCGTCTCGATCAACCGCGTCGCGAAGGTGGTCAAGGGCGGCCGGCAGTTCGGCTTCACCGCGCTGACGGTGGTCGGGGATGGCCAGGGCAAGGTCGGCTTCGGCTATGGCAAGGCCCGCGAGGTCCCGCAGGCCATCCAGAAGGCGATGGAGAAGGCCCGCCAGAACATGAGGCCGGTGCCGCTCGACGGCGCGACCCTGCAGTACCCGGTCGTCGGCCGGCACGGCGCCGCCCGCGTGTACATGCAGCCGGCGTCCGCGGGTACCGGCATCATCGCCGGCGGCGCCATGCGCTCCGTGTTCGAAGTGGTGGGTATTCATGACGTCCTGGCGAAGATCCAGGGCACCCACAACCATCTCAACGTCGTGCAGGCGACGATCAACGGTCTGACGCAGATGCAGTCGCCCGAACGGGTGGCCGCCAAGCGCGGCAAGACCGTCGAGGAACTCACGGGATAACCGGCAATGGCGAACAGCACCGCGAGCAAGGGCACCCTGCGTGTCAAGCAGGTCCGCAGCGCCATCGGCCGCCTGGAGCGCCACAGGGCCTGTCTGCGTGGCCTCGGCGTGCGCCGCATGCACCAGGTGGTCGAGGTGGCGGACACCCCGGAAAACCGCGGGATGATCAACAAGATCTCCTACATGTTGTCGGTCGAGGAAGGCTGAGATGCGACTGAACGAACTCCAGCCCGCCGAGGGTACCAAACAGGATCGCAAGCGCGTCGGCCGCGGCATCGGTTCGGGGCTCGGCAAGACCGGCGGCCGCGGCCACAAGGGCCAGAAGTCGCGCTCGGGCGGTTTCCACAAGGTCGGCTTCGAAGGCGGCCAGATGCCGCTGCAGCGCCGGCTGCCGAAGTACGGCTTCCGTTCGCGCATGAGCCGCGAAACGGCCCAGGTGCGCCTGCACGAGCTCGCCAAGGCGCGCGCCGAGGTCGTCGACCTCGCAGCGCTCAAGGCGGCCGGGCTGGTCCCCGCGTCGGCCAAGCGCGCCCGCGTCTTCGCGTCCGGTGAGCTGAATACGGCGGTGACGGTGCGCGGCCTGGGTGTCACGAAGGGTGCGCGCGCCGCGATCGAGGCGGCCGGCGGCAAGGTCGAGTAGGGCAGATGGCGCGCTCCGCAGCCATGGCCGGATCGGGGGGCATCGGCGCCCTCGGAAAGTCCGCGGAGCTTCGCTCGCGGCTGCTGTATGTGCTGGTCGCGATCGTCATCTTCCGTGTCGGCACGCACATCACGATCCCGGGTATCGACCCGGTCGTGATGCAAACGCTGTTCGAGCAGCAGAAGGGCAGCATCCTGGACATGTTCAACATGTTCTCGGGTGGCGCCCTGCAGCGCATGTCGCTGTTCGCGCTCGGGGTGATGCCGTACATCACGGCCTCGATCATCATGCAGCTGATGTCGCACGTGGTGCCCAGCCTCGAGCAGCTGCGCAAGGAGGGCGAGTCCGGCCGGCGCAAGATCACCAAGTACACGCGCTACCTCACGCTCGTGCTGTGCGTATTCCAGGCAACGGGCATCGGCATCGCGCTGCAGGGTCAGCAGGTCGGCGGAACATCGCTGGTGTACACGCCGGGCGCGACGTTCGTGTTCACGACCGTCGTCACACTGGCGACCGGGACCATGTTCCTGATGTGGCTCGGCGAGCAGGTGACCGAGCGCGGCGTGGGCAACGGCATCTCGATCCTGATCTTTTCGGGCATCGTCTCCGGCCTGCCGGCCGCGCTGGGCAGCACCCTGGAGCTGGTGCGCACCGGTGAGCTGTCGAGCGCGCTGCTGCTGGTCATCGCGGCGCTGGCGGTCGGCGTGACCGGGTTCGTGGTGTTCTGCGAGCGCGGTCAGCGCCGGATCACCGTGAACTACGCCCGGCGCCAGCAAGGGCGGAAGATGTATGCGGCACAGAGCAGCCACCTGCCGCTCAAGCTGAACATGGCCGGCGTGATCCCGCCGATCTTCGCCTCGAGCATCATCCTGTTCCCGACGACGATCGGGAACATGGTCGGCCAGGCGGGCGACGGCAAGAAGTGGCTGCAGGACCTGGTCGCCACGCTGCAGCCCGGGCAGCCGCTGTATGTCATGCTGTACGCGGCCGCCATCATCTTCTTCTGTTTCTTCTACACGTCGCTCGTGTTCGACTCGCGCGACACGGCGGAGAACCTGAAGAAGTCGGGGGCGTACATCCCCGGGATCCGTCCCGGCGAGCAGACGGCGCGCTACATCGACGGTGTGCTGACGCGGCTGACCCTGGTGGGCGCGGGCTACATCACGGCGGTGTGCCTGCTGCCGGAGTTCCTGATTCTTTGGCTCAACGTGCCGTTCTACTTCGGCGGCACCTCGCTGCTGATCATCGTGGTCGTCGTCATGGACTTCATGGCGCAGGTGCAGTCGCACCTGATGAGCCACCAGTACGAGAGCCTGATGAAGAAAGCGAACCTCAAGGGCTACGGCCGCCGCGGCGGCGGTTAGGAACAGACCAGCGGCCAGCTGCCAGTGGCGCTGCGGCTGAATGAAACATGCAGGCCGGTTTTTGCCCGGGATGCCCCCGGCCGGGAACCGAATGCCCCGGTCCGGACGCCCCCGGTGCGCCGATGCGGGCAAAGGCAACAGCTGGCCACGCGGCCACAGGCCGCGCCTCGGCACGGCCGGCAGGTGGCTGCCGGTCGATGCAATATGCACGGCCTGCTGGCACCTGGCCCGTCGCGGGGCGGAGTGCCGCGGCGCCGGAATTGAACCACTCCCGGTGAACCCCGGGAGGCGCTGAAACAGGGGCTCCGCCCCGCGTGGAGAGAACGATGAAGGTAAGCGCTTCGGTCAAGAAGATCTGCCGCCACTGCAAGATCATCAAGCGCAACGGCGCGGTCCGCGTGATCTGCCGCGATGCGCGGCACAAGCAGCGGCAGGGCTGACAACGCGCGCCCCGCGCGCAATACTTGCGTAACCTCGGGCCGCGCGGCTATACTGCGCGGCTTGCTACGGCTCAAGGAGGCTGTCTGAATGGCCCGCATCGCAGGCATCAACATCCCGGTGCACAAGTCCGCCTGGGTGGCCCTGACGTCGATCTACGGCATCGGGCCGACGCGCGCTCGCCAGATCTGCGAGGCCGCAGGCGTCCCTGAGCACACGCGCGTGCGCGACCTGTCGGAAGGCGAGGTCGACGCGCTGCGCACGGAAATCGGGCGCTTCACGGTCGAGGGCGACCTGCGGCGCGAGGTTTCCATGAACATCAAGCGCCTGATGGACCTGGGCTGCTATCGCGGCCTGCGCCATCGGCGCGGTCTGCCGCTTCGAGGCCAGCGCACGCGGACCAACGCGCGCACCCGCAAGGGTCCGCGTCGTCCGATCAAGCGCTGATCGCGTAAAAGGCTCACACGGGAGTCCGAACGGATATGGCGAAGGCCAAGACATCCACGACGCCGCGCAAGAAGACACGTCGCACAGTCTCCGACGGCATTGCGTACGTGCATGCGTCGTTCAACAACACGATCGTGACGATCACGGACCGCCAGGGCAACGCGCTCAGCTGGGCGACGGCCGGTGGTTCCGGCTTCCGCGGCTCCCGCAAGAGCACGCCGTTCGCCGCGCAGGTCGCCGCCGAACGCGCGGGCAACGCGGCCAAGGAATACGGCATGCAGAACCTGGAGGTTCGCGTGAAGGGGCCGGGCCCGGGGCGCGACTCCGCGGTCCGCTCGCTGAACAACGCGGGCTTCACCATCAACAGCATCACCGACGTGACGCCGATCCCGCACAATGGGTGCCGGCCGCCGAAACGTCGACGCGTCTAAGCCGGGGAGGCGAACGTGGCCAAGTACACCGGTCCAAAGTGCAAGCTCAGCCGCCGCGAAGGCACCGACCTGTTCCTGAAGTCGGGCGTCCGCAGTCTCGAGTCGAAGTGCAAGCTCGACCGCCCGCCGGGACCCGTCGCCGGCCGCCGCGGCCGCGCATCGGACTATGCCCTGCAGCTGCGCGAGAAGCAGAAGGTCCGGCGCATGTACGGCATCCTGGAACGGCAGTTCCGGAACTATTACAAGAAGGCCTCGCAGCGCAAGGGCTCCACGGGCGAGAACCTGCTGCAGTTCCTCGAGCAGCGCCTGGACAATGTCGCCTGGCGCATGGGCTTCGGCAGCACGCGCGCCGAGGCGCGCCAGCTGGTCGGGCACAAGGCGATCATGGTCAATGGCGTGACGGTGAACTGCCCGTCCTACCAGGTACAACCGCACGACGTGGTCACGGTTCGCGAAAAGGCGAAAAAGCAGAACCGCCTCGCCGAATCCGTTGAACTGGCTCAGCAGCGCGGCATCCCGGAGTGGGTGGAGGTCGACTCGAAGAAGATGGAAGGGGTGTTCAAGGCCATCCCGACCCGCGACGACCTGCCGTCCGAAATCCAGGAGTCGCTGATTGTCGAGCTGTACTCCAAGTAAGGGGCTTCCTGGTCGATGACTGGTAACGTGAACGAATTTCTCAAGCCGCGCATCGTCGACATCTCGACGATCAGCGACTACCACGCCAAGGTGTCGCTGGAGCCGCTCGAGCGCGGCTTCGGCCATACGCTGGGTAACGCCCTGCGGCGCATCCTGCTGTCCTCGATGCCCGGCGCGGCGATCACCGAAGTGCAGATCGAGGGCGTGGTGCACGAGTACACCACCATCGAGGGCATCCACGAGGATGTCATGGACATCCTGCTGAACCTCAAGGGCGTTGCGGTGCGCATGCACGCGCGCGACGAAGCGACGCTCACGCTCAAGAAGAAGGGCGAGGGTGTGGTCACCGCCAGCGACATCGAGGCGGATCACGACGTCGAGATCGCCAACCCGGATCACGTCATCGCGCACCTGACCAGCGCGGGCGAGCTGGACATGACGCTGCGCGCGCGCAAGGGCCGCGGCTACGAGCCGGCCACCGCGCGCGAGGGCGAGGAAGGCGAGTCGCGCACCGTGGGCGGTCTGCAGATCGACGCGACGTTCAGCCCGGTTCGCCGCGTCGCCTACAGCGTCGACAGCGCGCGTGTCGAGCAGCGCACGGACCTGGACAAGCTGATCTTCGACATCGAGACTAACGGCACGATCGATCCGGAAGAGGCGATCCGGCGTGCGGCCTCGATCCTGCAGGAGCAGTTGTCGGTGTTCGTCGAGCTCAAGGGCGACGAGCAGGCGAAGGAAGAGGAAGCCGCATCGCAGATCGACCCGATCCTGATGCGCCCGGTGGATGACCTCGAGCTGACGGTT
>Ga0102944_1002609_pt1 | contig 10398 bp, 9 predicted proteins | sample SalPonD_shore_MG_FD_78172 | JGI IMG/M metagenome (GOLD analysis project Ga0102944, IMG submission 78172) | Salt pond soil microbial communities from South San Francisco under conditions of wetland restoration - Salt Pond MetaG... | ecosystem: Environmental > Aquatic > Marine > Intertidal zone >... | reverse complement strand
TCGGGGATGAAAAAGTTTCCGCGTACCCAGATCGACAATTTCTCCGCGAGTTTCGGCTTGGATTCCTCCGACAAAAAAGCGGTCCCTATCTTACTTTCCTTTTCCTGGCCGGTAAATTTTTTATAAAAAGAATACGGTTCCCAAATAGGAGTTTTGAGAACCGTTGCATTTTCGGGAATATCTTTCAACAGGCTTTTATCTTCCGCCGGCGCTTCCGGATTTTCAGGAGTATAAATAACAGGCTCCCAATCGAACCGGCGAAGATATTTAGTGAATTTAAGCCAACGTTGCACTCCCGAACCGCCACTGGGAGGCCAATAGTACGTGATAATCAATACTTTTTTCCGGCTCATTCCTCATCAGCATTTTGCTTTTCCTGAATAAATCCGATCAATCCTACCAGTCCGAAAAGATAAATAGCGATAGTGCCACCCCAGGCAAAGGTTTTTCCCAATGTATATGATTTGGGGTTGAAGGTTAACGTGATTGTATGCTGACCTTTGGGGATAGCTAACCCTCGTAATACAAAATCAGTTTTTATAATCGGAACCTGTTTGCCATCTATGAAAGCTTTCCATCCGGCCGGATAGTAAATCTCGCTGAGGGCTAAAAACCCATTGGTATTTCTATTAGTTTTCAGGGCAATTTTACGTGGACGATAAGTTGTGACTGATACCGTCGCTGAACTATCCGGAGATACGGAAATTTGTTTATTCGTTTCAACAACGGCTACTTTTGAGGGATGGAAATTCGTCTTGATATCATTTAAAGCAGCTTTAGCGCTATTAACATATTTCAGGGAATCCACATAAAAAGCCTTGGGTAATACATTTTCGTTCTCCATGACCACTCCATTTTTGCCCTGATAAACCTTCTTTAAGTCCGGCATATTCATGACTTGATTATTAGTGATATACTTGACATTCAGCATATCTAAAACCCCAAGATTGATTCCGGATGGACCCGTCATGAGTGCATCGTTAATTAAATCCTGATAGATCCCTAATTTTGCGCCGGTATATCCTCCTATCGTGGGATAAAAATAAGCCGGAATAGCATTTTTGAAAGGATTCTGATTTAATGGAAATACCCGGTATGACCAACCCTGACCTGTTTTTACATGCTTTTCGAGAAACGAATCCATGGGTGTTCGTTGTTGTTCTACGACCATTTTCCGGTTATAGGTATTCGGAACAAGGCTGCTGGGATCATAATATCGGGCACCTACACTTAGCATATCATAAGCGGCCAGCACCACCAGACCAAGAGCGGCATAACTTGCCGGTATTTTTTTCATATAAGCCGCCATGATAAGTCCACCGGCAATGATGACTAAAATTAAGAATCGAATACTGTCACTTTTGGCTTTGGCTTGTCGCGCCGGAATCAATTTCTCCTGCAGATACCGGCTGACTACTTGCTGAACACGTTGATCGTGGGGCGAAACATGATTTTGAAGGGCAACTTGCTGTGCAATCATCTGACGCTCGCCACTTTTTTGAAACGAAAACAGACTGCTGCTGCCAAATGCAAATATTATTGCGATTAACAGAACAAATCCGATTGGACCATATAAATCTTTTAAACTTCGGGACGCTATTTTTTCCTGCGTTTTTGTGATGATCCATTCTAAACCATAAATGGCAACTACAGAGTAACAGAATACTGTAACCATCAGCCACATTTCAGGTGTACGGAATTTATTGAAAAACGGTACATATTCGAACATAAACTTGTTGAGCAGCAGGAAATGATTCCCTAAAGAAAACAGGAGTGTCAACGTACCGACAAAAAGGAAAAGTGATTTTAAAGATCTTTTCGATTTTACAATTCCGATAATAAGTAAGATAAACGTGATGGCTCCCAGGTAATGCGGTCCGCTGGTAAACGGTTTGGGTCCCCAGTAGGTACCGGTTGTTGAAGAACCGCCGTATAATCCGGGAATGATGAGTGTCAGTAGTTCACCCCAGCCCTGCGACCAGGACATGGCGTAACTCAAATTCAATCCCGAGGATTTGCTGATGGCCGAACTTCCTCTTGTGCTGTATTTCGAATATTGGAAAACACTCCAAAATGGTTGTGCATTGGCAAGAATGGCTAAAATACCGGCACCTACAATAAATAGTGTCAACTTCGACCATTCACCTATTTCGTTTTTCTTATATGCTTTATAAGTGTCGAATAACCACCAGAAGCCTAACAGATAGAGAAAATAATATGTTACCTGTGGGTGATTAGCGCGTAATTCCAAAGTTAGCGCCAGAGCGAAAAAGAAAAAATGAATCAGTTTGTGTTTCTCACGCCTGGTCATCAGCCAATATCCGGCCATAACCCATGGAATAAAACAAAAAGCGACAAATTTAGTATTGTGTCCAGCCCCGATTATAATCGGTATATACGTCGTGAATCCGATGGCTATTGCTCCAAGTGTCGCCGATAGTGGTTTTATATCCTGTATGACAAAGAAAAAGTAAAGCCCAAATAACAATACCCAAAAGGGGCCGGCCGGGAAGATATTTCCAAAAATTTTGAAAATCAGCGTATCAATATTAGGTACGGCTTTTTCAAAATTGATGACGTAAGCGGGCATACCAGAGAACATGTTGGTATCCCACAGTGGTTCCTCATGATATTTCTTTCTGGCCTGCATAACAGCCTGAGAACCTGCTCTCCATTGTACAATATCACTGGCCGCAAATTCTTTATTTCCCCAAATAGTCTGGTGAAATAAAATGGTTGGCAGGATAATTAAAATAAGCAGACAGATGATATGCTGGGTCTTTTTGGGAAGATGCTCCCAGAAACCCAATGGAGCTTCTTTTTCACGACGTTTAGAGGACATAAATTTCTATATTATTCAATCACTTTGGGTACACGGAAATAATCGGAATCGGCATCGGGAGCATTTTTGAGCGCTAATTCATGATCGAGCGGCTCAAGTGCTTTATCTTTTCTTAATGGGGAAGTTAATTCCGTAACATGTTCTAAAGGGGCAATATTTTCGGTGTCAACTTCATTTAATAAATCGATATACTCAAGAATACGACTCATATCGGCGGCAAGGCGGTCAACTTCGCTGTCTTGCAGTTTCAATCGAGCCAGATTGGCGATATAAGCAACTTCTTTTTTACTAACTGACATATGTAATTCTGATTTTGGTGTGAATGAATTAAAACAGATGGAATTTAATAAAACAATTACATTTTCGGTAAAAGTATGAAAATAATAAGAATTTTATGTAAGAAGACTATACCAAAACGTTCTTTTGCCCGATTTCTGTCCCGAAAATTTTCCGGACTACGGGTTTGAAGTCGCTCAGGCTTTGATATTGAACGAAATTCCTGGTTTTGCAAAGCCTTCTGTAATTGACTGTTGTACAAATAAAAGGGTTTTTACGGCAAATTAATAAATGATTTTTATATTCCTTTGAAGATATTTTTTTCTGGTGTTTTGTAAATGTTTGATTTGAACTCATTGGTTAATGATTAAAAAAAAAATTACTATTACAAATAAAGCCGGTCTTCATGCTCGTCCGGCAGCTCTATTAGTGAAAAAAGCCGCTAAATTTAAAGCAGATTTTTTTATCCATATGTATGGCTATCGTATTAATGGCAAAAGCATACTTGGTGTTATGACACTTGCGGCGGAACAAGGGGCTGAGCTGGAATTGGAATTTGACGGACCGGATGAAGAAGATGCATCGGAGTGTATTACAGACCTGTTTGAAAATGGGTTTTATGAAGATTAGTAAATATTAACGAATTGATAAGAGATTAAACCATCCTGAGTATGAATGAAGTAAAAGAACGGCAAAAGGGAGAAATGGTTATTGAGGGCTTATCGGCTGCGCCCGGAATTGCGATAGGTCCGGCTTTTATTTATCAGAGAGGAAATATAGAAGTTGATCCTCAGAAAGTGGATTCTAATGAAATTGAGCGTGAGCTGCAGAGTTTTGAGGAAGTAAGAGCATTGACAATTCGGGATTTAAAACGTATTTCGAGTATCGGCAGGAGAGGAGCCGGAAATGATACATCTGATATTATTGATGCTCAAATTGAAATTGTAAATGACCCTGAGCTGCAAAAAAGTGTTCAAACACAAATCAAAGAACAACAATTCAAAGCTGATTTTGCTGTTTGCGAAGCTTTCAAAAGGTATTTGGGACTGATCGAATCATCCGGTAATAAATTAATGATCGAACGCCTCGTTGATGTGCGCGATATTCGTGACCGCATGGTTCGAAAATTACAACACCGCTGGCAGCAAACAAATGTTAATGAACGCTCTATTATTGTTTCTGATGAAATCACCCCTTCAGAAATTATTGAATTTACCCGAAACAATATTCTTGCAGTTGCTTTAAATAAAGGAGGGGTAACAGCGCATACTTCAATTATTGCCAATGCAATGAGTTTGCCTTTGGTCATTGGATCTTCTATAGCGACCAAGGTTATAAAAAATGGGGAAAAAATAATTGTCGACGGTACAAGAGGAAGGGTTATTATCCGCCCGTGCGATGAGACCCTTGAAAAATATCAGCGCTTATTACGTCAGCAAAAACGTAAGGAAAGAAATTTACAAAAGATTTTACATTTGCCGGCAACAACCGCCTCGGGCGAGCATTTTTCTTTACAGGCCAATATCGAATTTGATGAAGAGCTGGTAAATATTGAAAAATTCAAAGCAGATGGCATTGGTTTACTGCGTACGGAATCGCTTTTTATAGCTGATGGTATGCATCTCGATCGTTCTTCGCAGGAAGCTTTTTATAGAAAAAGTTTGATTGTTACCGGTAATCAACAAGTGACTATTCGTTTGTTTGATGTCGGAGGAGATAAAATACTCAATGAAACGAGACCGGAGGCTAATCCATTTTTAGGTTGGCGTGGAATCCGGGTCTTACTTGATCGGAAAGATCTTTTGAACGATCAGCTTTATGCCATTTTAAAAGTAGCTGGTGAATATCCGGGTCGTATTAAAATTTTACTTCCGATGATTAGTACACTGGAAGAATTGCTGGAAGTAAAAAATGAAATAGCCAAAGTTCAGCAGACACTTAGGGATGAAGGTCATATCATCGATAAAAATATAAAAGTAGGGATTATGATCGAAGTTCCGAGTACAGCGATACAAGCCGATGGTTTTGCTCCATATGTCGATTTTTTTAGTGTGGGAACCAATGACTTAACGCAATATGTGCTTGCTGTGGATCGGGGGAATACCTTGATTTCAAATTTATATCAACAGATGCACCCTGCCGTTTGGCGCCTGATCAAAATGACAGCGGAGGCGGCTGCGAAATACAATAAGGAAATCGCGGTATGTGGTGAACTGGCGTCGAAACCGTTTGGAGCGATGTGTTTGATGGGTATGGGGATTTCACAGTTTAGCATGGTTCCCACAGCCATTCCCAAAGTAAAAAAGATTCTTGTTACTCATACGTTAGATGAAATGAAGAAATTGACTGAAGAAGTAGAACATGCGGTATCCTATTCGGATATGATGAAAATTATTAATAACTGGTATAAGGAAAACGATCAGAATCATGGTTAGCTTTACTGAAAAAATTATTAGGGAAATTGATAGTGAGGGGATGTGGGATCATCTTTGTTCCTTTCCAGATCACTGGAATGATGCGATTAAGGTTACAAAAACTTCGAATTTAAATATCGATTCTGATCAATTTAAAAATGTACTTATTGCCGGGATGGGAGGATCTGCAATAGGTGGTGATTTGATCAAAGCTTTTGCGGAAGATGAAAACCAAATACCGGTTTATGTAAACCGGCATTACAAATTACCGAATTGGGTAGACAACAAAACGCTATGTATTGTCAGCAGCTATTCAGGGGATACGGAAGAAACCTTGCAATGTTTTGATGAAGCGCGTTCAAGAGAGGCTAAAATCATTGGAATTACCTCAGGTGGTCAATTATTGGATAAGGTTCGAAAATTTGGCTGTGATTCTGTGAAAATGCCTGAAAGGATGTCGCCACGTGCGGCACTTGCTTATAGTTTTATCCCTATGTATTTCATCTTCCAAAAGGCCGGATTGATTGAGGCTGATGAGGACCAATTAAAACAAACTGCAGTATTTTTAGGTAATCAAGTTGATAAATTCTCGAATTTTATTGAAAATGAAGCTCTTTCTTTGGCCTTTGATATACAGGATACCTTACCCATAATCTATTCAGATGGCGGATTGATGGAGCCTGTTAATCTTCGTTGGCGAGGTCAGTTCCAAGAAAATGCAAAAACGCTCGCTTTTGGTAATTTGTTACCCGAAATGAATCACAATGAAATTGTGGGGTGGGATCAAATCGCACATCTGACCGGCCGATTATCGGTGATCATGTTGTCGGATAAAGAGGATAATCCCCGGGTAACCCAAAGAATGTCAATCACAAAAGATTTAATATCGGAACAGGCCAATGGGTGTTACGTTTTGAAGACACAGGGCGACAATAAATTATCAAGATTATTTTCCCTGATACAATTCGCTGACTGGACGAGTATCTATCTCGCTTTAATCAATCGTATAGATCCGACTCCTACCCCTAAAATTGACCTGTTAAAAAGAAAACTTGCTGAAGTTTGACGTAGGTTTGCGCATTATTTTTGATTAGAAAAAGAACAATGAATCAATGTTGTTGTTAATAAATCGTTAAAATGTAAGAATTTATGTGGATTTTTCAATCTTAAAAAATTAAATAAATAATTAATATTAGGTTATAATTTAAATATGGAAACGATTTTTTATTTAAAAATATAATAAATATACAAACGAATTACTTAATAATTAATATTAAAATGTTTTCGTAATTAAATATTATTTAGTTTCTTAGGCTTTGTAATTAAATAATTAAGGTTTATATTTATTTTAATTTGTTATCCATTAATCAAGAGCTACTAATTATGATCAAGAAAAAATTTACTCCGAAGCGAACTATATGCAAAGTTACTTTTAAGGTTCCTAAGGAATGGGCATCTAACGAAGTTTCACTTGTTGGAGATTTCAATAACTGGGATCCGGAAGCCAATAAGCTGGAATATAAAAAAGATGAGTGGCAAACTACGGTACGTCTGAAACCTCAGACAGAAACAAAATTCAGATATTTTATTGATGGTCAAAAATGGGCTAATGATGATAAAGCCGATGATTATGTTCCCAATAATTATGGAACGGAAGATTCTGTACTGATCGTCGGTAAATAATGGTATTACTGTAAATAAAGTTATAGTTTTAAGGGCCTCCGGTAGAGGCCTTTTTTATTTGAAGAAGGATATGTGAAATTTATTTGGGTAAGCCTTCTTATATTGATGTTTACAGTATCTGATAGTTAAAAATAATTCCATTTTGTTTGATGTAACATTATTTCAGAAACATCTGAATACGACTTGGTTAGGTCAGGATTTTAAGTATTACGAAACCATAGACTCGACAAATACCTATTTGAAAAAATTGGAAAATAATGATCTATGTCATGGAGCCGTATGTCTGGCGGATTTTCAAACAGGTGGAAGAGGACAGTATAAACGAAAATGGCTATCTAAACCCGGCGAAAATTTAATATTCAGCATGGTATTTTGTCCGGATACCAATAAACGTATTCTTGTTCTTTCCCTTCTCTCAGCTTGTGCTTTTGCTGATGTCATTGAGGATGATTACCAGCTTAAAGTGAATATTAAATGGCCTAATGATCTTTACGTAAAGGGGAAAAAAGTGGCCGGTATTCTAACAGAAACGATATTCAGTGGGAATAAACTGGAGCGTATAATTATCGGTCTGGGATTAAATGTCAATCAACGGGAGTTCGAGGGAGAAGTTCAAACCAAAGCCACTTCTCTTATTAATGAACTTGACGGACAAGTCATTTCCCGAGAATATATTCTTCAGCGTGCTTTAAAACATATTGAAGAGCTTTATATACTTTGGGAGGAGAACAATCCGGATCTCATCAAAAGAATAAATAAACGTCTGATTGGATATGGGGAAAAAGTAAAACTGAGTGTGGATGGTAAAATAGCTGATGAGACCTGTACGTTACTTGGTATTAATGAAGAAGGTTATATCCTGTTTCTGGATGAGAATTTGGATATACTTGTGTATACCTATCAGCAAATTCGAATAGTCGATGTTATTTAGCTCGGTCATTAACATACTGGAAGAGCATCAGATTGATCCACATACCGATAGCTTGGTTATCGGGGTGAGTGGCGGTATCGATTCGATGGTTCTCCTGTCAGTTTTGAAAAAGATGAATTTCAGACTGATTGTGGTCCATGTGAATTATCACAAGAGAGGAACAGCTTCCGATAAAGATCAAGAGCTTGTAATGAAGACAGCAAAAGAGTTTGGCTACCCTTGTATCGTTCATGCTGTCTATCCGGATAAGGTAAAGGGAAATTTTCAGAAATGGGCGAGAACAGAACGATATAAAATATTCGAATCGGTAAGAAATGAATGCAATGCGCGAGCCATTGCGGTAGCTCATCATCAGGATGATCAAATAGAGACGATTTTACAAAAAATTATGCGCGGTGCGGGTATAGAGTCCTGGCAGGGGATGCCTGTTTTAGAAGGTTATATACTTCGTCCCTTACTTCAGGTCAGTCGAAGTGAAATCCAAGCGTATGCTAAGGAGCATAATATTCCCTACCGTAATGATGCTTCAAATTTTGAATCGAATTATGCGCGTAATTTTTTGCGCAACGAATGGATACCCTACATGGATCAACTGTTACCGGGTTGGCAGAAAAATATTGCCGGCATTCCTCAAAAATCGGTTTTGTTTGAAGAATCTCTGGATTACATAGTACAACATTTGAAAACCGCCCACGACAGGATAGGTAGAAAGGCATTGCTGGCTCTGTCTGAAAATCTCCAGAAATCGGTAATTAACCACTTCATAAAAAAAGAATTTGGGCTTGTGAAGTCAGTGTCCGCTTCATCGCTGGATAACCTGCAGCATTTAAAACAACTACAAACCGGTGGTTATTTAGAATTAAGTAAACAGTTGATCATAGTCCGAGACAGAGATTCATTTGTAATCAGAACTATTGAAGAAGAAGCTATTCATTTGGAAAAATTATTGAAAAAGGAAGACGTAGAAGGAAAATCTGTCTTATTTAATGGATATATGTTTACCTATACTAATTGCATCCAAAGGGATTATGGAAAAGCATTATATGTGAATTTATCTCAAAATGACTGGCCGGTTACGATTAGGAAATGGCGGAATGGTGATCGATTTCAGCCATTGGGTATGAATGGACATAAAAAAATTTCGGATCTTTTAACGGATAAAAAAATAGATGCATCGCTAAAGAATGAAGCGATGGTTATCGTTTCTTTTGAAGAAACAATTTGTGCAGTTATCTTTCCCCAATTTAAAAATTCAGAAATTGGTAGTATATCAGAAAATTATAAATGTGTTGATTCTACCAAAAAGGCATTGGTTATTCAAAAGTAAAACTTAGAGTTATGGCGTTTTTTTTACCAGAAAATATCACCTGCAATGGTGAAAATTTTAGACCTTTAATACCACGAAAAAAATTAGAAGAACGGATCTCTGAGATGGGGCAGCAGATTAGCGAGGATTACAGAGGCAAGCGCCCCATTTTTATCGGAGTTCTGAATGGCGCCTTTATGTTTTTAGCCGATTTGATGCGGACAGTGAACATCCCCTGCGAGGTAGATTTCCTGAAATTAAGCAGCTACGGTGATGAAAAGGTTTCATCGGGTAAAGTTACAGATAAAAAGCAGATCGATGCTGATATTGAAGGCCGGCATGTCATTTTGGTTGAAGATATCGTTGATACTGGCCTTTCCATAAAGTATTTGGTGGATAAAATTAAAACTAAAAATCCCGAATCAGTTTCTGTAATTACATTATTGCATAAAAAAGACGCTACTATTCATGATGTGCAGGTCGATTATGTCGGGTTCAAAATTCCAACTCTATTCGTATTAGGATATGGACTTGATTATGCTCAGGAAGGAAGAAATTTGGCACAAATTTATGTTATTGATGAAAAATCTTCGATTAAGGATTGATTAGGTTTTAAATCCACTGTATCTTAAATACTCGTTAAAAAATATAGAGTACGGAGAGGTGGCTGAGCGGTCGAAAGCGGCACCCTGCTAAGGTGTTGAACCGGCTTCCGGTTCCGAGGGTTCGAATCCCTCCCTCTCCGCTCAGGTAAGGATGTCATAATCAAAGATTGGGCATCCTTTTTTTGTATCCGCACCTTAACCGTTCTTCCTGGATTATCCACCGGAAAATTTTAACGTCCATAAAATCGAGGACAGTGTTATTTCTTTTATAAAATAATTTATTAATAAACGTGAGGTTTGGATAAGAATCACAGAGTTGTAATAATTACATTGAGAATACG
>Ga0102944_1002608_pt1 | contig 10404 bp, 6 predicted proteins | sample SalPonD_shore_MG_FD_78172 | JGI IMG/M metagenome (GOLD analysis project Ga0102944, IMG submission 78172) | Salt pond soil microbial communities from South San Francisco under conditions of wetland restoration - Salt Pond MetaG... | ecosystem: Environmental > Aquatic > Marine > Intertidal zone >... | reverse complement strand
CCACCAGAATATACATTTGGTCGGTCTTAAGATACTTCTTCGCCAGGTTATCAATTTCTTCCTTCGTGATCGAATCGATAATCGCCCGCTGTTTGTCTACGAATGATTTATCGAGACCATAATGGACAATTTCTCCGAGGAACCGGGCTTTTTGCCAAGGCGTCTCGTAGCTTCGGGCGTCACGCTGACCGATGGAATTCCGCATAAAAGTAAGTTCGTCATCGGTGATTCCATTATCGTGATAATTAGTCAGTTCATGCATAAACTCATAGACTGCGCTGTCGGTTGCGGCCGCTTTGATGCCCGCTGAAGCGGTAAACGGTCCGGCATTATCATCCGAATCAAAATAGGACCGGGCCCCGTATGTCCATCCTTTATCTTCGCGCAGATTTAGGTTAATACGGCTGTTGAATGCACCTCCAAGGGGATAGTTCATCAGCGTGGATTTAAAGTATTCTCCCGTAGCATCAAACGGAAGGTCCGTAACATATCCGATGCGGATCTGCGATTGGGGGGCATCGGTCTTATCCACCAAATAGATGCGTGTGGGTTCTGCCGCTTTCGGTTTCGGCAGTTTGGGGAGAGTCACGTTCTTAGCTTTCCAGTCTTTCAGAAATCCAAGTTTACTCATGATCTCATCCTCAGTGACATCTCCCACAACCACCAGCTCGGAAATGTCAGGTGCATAGTACGCATCGTAAAAGTGTTTTACATCATCCAGCGAAATACGTTTAGCGGTTTCTTCGATACCACTCGAGGGTAAGGAATAGATATGCTCATCCCCATACAGCAGACGATCATACACCAAATTTGCGATCGAAGCGGGATCTTTATACATCGACTGGATGCCTTCCAACTGCTGCTTTTTGTCGCGTGCAAAATCGGTGGAATCGAATTTGGGATGGAAAATTATCTCCTGTGCCAGCTCAAGCGTACGATCCAGATGTTTTTTGAGGGTACGGATGTTCACTTCGGTGCCATTATCACCGGATGAAACCGAGATGCTGCTACCGATTTTACGCAGTTCTTCCTGAATGTCTTCTGCCGAGTAGTGCTCGGTGGATTCATTCATCATCGAGGCCGTCAATTCAGCCAAACCGGCTTTTCGGGGATCGTTCATATCCAGCCGGTGACCGCCATTGATAGTCAACTGAAGGTTTATGACGGGAATTTCCTCGTATTGAGTTCCAATCACTTTCATTCCGTTTGCCATCGTTTGGGTCCAATAATCGGGCACATTCACCAGCGGTGCGGGACCCGGTACCGGCCGTTTACTGCGATCGAAAGTATCTCCGGTAGGCTCATGATATTCCAGTCCGCTGTAATCGGTGGTGGGATACGGATCTTCGCCCGAGGTTTGAGCGACGAAATTATCCGGTTGGGCAGGCTTGGTACCGTCATCGGGCAACACGCTTTGGATCACGGCCGGCTTGTGATAAATATATTTGTGGAAGACGCGCATGATGTCTTCTTTAGTGACATTCCTATATCGTTCAAGGTCCTTTTGGATATAATTGGGATTATGTGCAAACGTTTCGTAGCTGGCCAATTGCGATACTTTTCCGCTTACGCTTGCCAACCCATTGATAAAATTAGCCTCATATTCGGCTTTAATTTTCTGGAGATCCTCGTCGGATACGCCATCTTTTTCAAAATCTTCCAGGATTTGACGCATTTCCCCCTCAAAGTCGGAGAGGGTTTGTCCCGGATAGGGAAGTACAAACATAGTGAATTCCCCGGCCAGTTCTTGGGCGGGATGAAAAGCCGAAGCCTGGATTGCTTTACGTGTTTTGACAAATTTCTTATAGAAATAGGAACTTTTTCCCGTTCCCAGGATCTGGGACAGAAAGTCCAGTGGGGCTTCGTCTTTATTAAATCGCGGCACTGTGGGATAAGTGAACAGTAAGGCCGGAAACCGGATATTTTTGTCTACATAAGAGACGTAGCGATCTTTGTCTAATGTTACCTGAGACAAGTGCATATCATCAACTTCGGGACCACGGGGAATGTCCCCAAAATATTTTTCCGCAAGCTGTACCACTTCTTTGGGATTTACATCACCGCCAACAGTTAAAGTGGCATTATTAGGACCATACCAGCGCAGGAAAAATTTCTTGAGGTCGGTCACGTCTACACGATCCAGGTCTTCAAGCTTACCGATAGTAAGCCAGGAATACGGGTGTCCGTACGGGTAGAGTGTCTCAGCGTTGATTTCACTATATCTTCCATATGGGCGATTATCGTAATTTTGTTGTTTTTCATTTTTGACCGTAGCCCGTTGGACTTCAAATTTTTTCTGGGTTACGGCCGGCAGTAGAAATCCCATCCGGTCGGCTTCCAGCCAAAGCACGGTCTCCAGCTGATTGCTAGGCACAGTCTCAAAATAATTGGTGCGATCCTCATTAGTAGAACCGTTGAGTGTGCCGCCCGCATCCGTAATGATCTTAAAGTGTTCCTCGTCGGCCACATGTTCCGATCCCTGGAACATCATGTGCTCAAAAAAGTGTGCAAATCCCGATTTTCGTAGCTCTTCCCGGGCCGAGCCTACATGATAGGTGACATCCACATGTACCAGCGGGTCGGAATGATCTTCATGAATAATCAGGGTAAGTCCGTTATCCAGTTGATATTTTTCATATGGGATGACAATCTCATCTCCCTTTTTCTCTACTTTTTCGATCAGCTTGGTTTGAGCCACTGCCACACTTTGCAGAAGCAATAGCCCAACTGCTAGTAGCATACTTCGTTTCCTCATAGCGTTATGATTTGGTTAAAGGTGAGTCACTCGCTATCTCTCTCCCGACAAACGAATGATTTTAATGAAGTTGTTTACGATAATATTGGTGAAAAGTTCTTCAGGAACAAGATTTTTTTCAAATAATATGCTGAAATTACATCCTCGATTTAGTTTGCAGGATAGCACGTATTCCACCAACTTTGGAATGAAATACAAACAATCATTCTCATCAATCAAAAATACTATGACCAAAGAAAACTTAAAGACTATTGCCCTGATTGTTCTTACTTCCTTTTTGCTGTGGGGATATGTTCGTGATGATCACACAGCAAAAAAGGATAAATCGAACGAAGTAACTGAAAATATTAAACTCTATTCCAATGGTAAGCTCATTGGTCAGTGGCAAGGTATTGGTCAAGGCAGCTTCGACGGGCGGTCCTATACTTTTAAAACCAGTCGGGGAGCATACACCCGTCAGTTTCGAATAAAGGGTGATTTTATTATTGAAACGGAGCCTAATTAGGTACATTGATATTTATAATCTGACAAAAACATCATACCGAATCCCCGTCTATTTGTAACAACCCCTTTTTGGGGCACTCTTTTATTTACCTGCGAGATAATTGGGAACAATTATTTGTTTATCTCATTCAAGCTAGTAGATATTAATACAGACGGGGATATTATGGTTAACGATTCGGGTAGTTTTACAAAACTAGTCTTTTATATTCTATTATTTCCATCACTTTTTCAGGAAGCGGTGATTAATTTCGCATGGGGTGCCCACGATCCGGCTGCCCTGATGGTTGGAAAACGAATGTTTTTACTGTTGCCGGCCTTTGCTTTTATCATCGGCTGCTGGATTACTATTCCGGCCTTACTAACGGCGATATTCAGGCATAACCGACGCAATTTTATCATGACGTTGTTTATTACCTGGTGGGATTTGGGTAAAGCCATCGTTTCTTTCTGGGGCGGTATTTTCCGATTCTTGTTGTATTTCGTAATTACTCTTTTGGGATTGGTTAAGACGCTCGTTCTCGGTATTTGGTCCGTTATACAGTCTATTATCATTATGCCATTCCGTATGATGGGCAAAGCCTCACGGAAAGTTGTGGGGTCGGATATTCCCTGGATTGCGGTCTTTTTGACTATTTTCTGGGTATTGATCGAATCCACTATTTTTACATATGTGACCACACCGTTGGTACTGGATACAATGTCTAACATTACCGGTGAGCAATTGTCCGTGACGGTTATTCGGATTCCGCTTTTTACCTTCCTGTTTTTCATTGTTTTAGGAAGTTATGCTGTGTTATCCACTTTTGTAGATTCGGTTAAAGAGAAAGATATTTCCCAGATTTTGGGAATTGGTGTAATTGAGGTTATCGTGCTCTTCGTAGAGGTTGTGTTTCTCTATCGTGAATTTGTGGATGCCCTGGTACCGTGGTTTTCGTTGTATGCCCAGAATTTCGAAATCAGTATGTGGGGTATCCTTGGTGTTTCGGCCTTCATGTGGTTTGGCATTCGCAGCCTTTCCTGGTTCCTGTTTGCCTCTTACGGTACGCCTACGATCATGTCGATAATACAAGGCAAAGGCATAAAGACGAAGAAAAAGTCTTCCAAGAAAAAAGCGGAAGAAGAAGACATTATCTGGGATGTTTCCAATGGATTTATGGAGAGTCTCAAAAAAGATGCTGACTGGGTACAGGAGAAGGGACAGGAAGTGCTGGAAGCGTTTATGTTGCCGCCCCTGCAAATTATCGCAGCCGCTATTAACTTTTTAACGCTGCTGGTAAATGGTGTGCATTTGTTTGAGCTACCCTTCGAATCTATAGAAGATATCAAGCCTTCTAATGTGCTGATTGAAACGCTCTCGGAAAAGAGCAAGGATTTAAAAACCTCCACTTCTTCATCAGCATCAAACTAGGAAAGATTATGGATACTTATTTTAGAAAATATTCAATTATCTTGGTTGTACTGTGTTCATTATCAGTTACGAGTTGTGCTGTCGGGGGCAAACAGAAGCCGCGCCTTTCCATGTTTATCGGTGTAGATGTCAGCGGTTCGTATGTGAACAGTGGCAATTATGAAAAATCACTGGATTTTCTGGCACACTATATCTATGCCCACTTGAACGGGCTGGGGAACCTACAAAAGCCCAATGTGCTGTTTGTCAGTTCCATCGGGGGGGCTAAGCCAGGCGAACCAAAGGCATTTTATCCGATCCAGGTTTTCCAGCATAAATCGGTAAGCGATATCCGGAAAAAACTTAATGAGTATTTCCCCAAGGATAAACAGAATAATCTTACGGATTTCAATGCTTTTTTTGAGCAAATTGCCCTCACCATCCGGAACAAAAATCTTGTACTGCGACCTGTTTCGGTAGTGATGTTGAGCGATGGGGTCCCGGATGTGAAAAAGAATGGCAAAACGGATTTCCGGAGCATCAACTTGCATCCACTGGAAAGACTATCGCGGAATATCACGCTTCGACTCCTTTATACCGATCCGGTGACGGGTAAGAAATGGCAGACCGAAATTCCCCGTCGCCGGGTAAAAATATGGACGCAAAGTGCGGATGTTATGACGACCTGGAATGATTCCACGATCTTTATTCCCGACAGCACGATGACACTGGCCAAGCAAGATCGCTGGCTCGACTGGACCAAGGATAATGTAGATTTCGGTGTTCGATCAAGAAGAGTGGACTAGCGAATTATGAATTTCGAATGTTGAATCAAGAATTGAGAAGTGGATGTCTCACTTTTCACATTTGCCGGTTCAGACTAAATCCAAAAACAGCTTTGCCTTTTTCAATCTCCCTAAATCCCTCTTACCGCCGGTGGTCGGTCACGGCTCCAAGAGGGACTTTTTAGCTTGCAGATTATTCAAATTTGATCCATAATTCAATCAAGAGTTCCTCCTTGGAGAAGAGCCTGTCCGATCTGTCGGCGGAAGGGCAGGAGGATTGATTACATCCATTTTCAATATCTAAATCTAATCTTAGGTCACCTCGCGAATTTGATTCTGAATAGCTACGTTTCTCCAATCAAATAAATAGTCATCTCGAGCGCCAGCGAGAGATCATTGTATCGGGGGTCAATATTTCCATTAAAACATAGATTTTTCTCTCCACTTCGTTTCTTTCGAAATGACAGAGCGGAAGAGAGTTAGGAATTTCGAATGTTGAATAAAGAATTGATGAGATTACGTCTCAGCTCTCCCTTCTCCCGTTTGCCCTCTGCTCCTAAAACAGATTTGCTTGCTCGCTGTCTTCCTTGGGAGCACGTTCTATTTTGGGATGGGAGATCTCTCCCTGGTTCACCTTCAGCATATCGGGTTTGAATTTTTTACCGTAGATACGTTTTGTAACGCCCTGCAGTGCCTTTTCTCCGCGAGGTGTGATAAGCAGCCGCTCCTGGTCATCAAAAGAAAGGAACCCAAATTCCTTAAGATCATTCACAATCATATAGGCAAGCTTGCTGACGGCTCCGCAATTTTGCTCTACATAGTCGCGGCGGGGCGCTTGATCATCCGCAGCATAAACCAATCCCAAAACATTCATTTCCACTTCCGTCAGCGGATAGCCTTCACATCCCTTGGTAAGGGTCTCGTCCCACGCCTTTTGGCTGTAATACCGGCCAAACCACCATTTTCCCTCTTTGATAAGCTCATCGGTAACAGTACAGGCAAAATATTCGCCCGGCTTGGCCTTTTTAGGGATTCCCCGATCGCGATACATTGATACCAACGTCGCCAAATCCAATTCGTGCAGATTGGGGGGGTAGCTGAAAAAATGTTCTGATGTTTTTTCCATGACGCCCCAAATTAGAAAACTGGAAACTAATTATCATGTTAAATTTATACGAATTTAGATTTCGTATATCCTGAACTTGTTTCAGGCTCTCAAGGAATAGATGCTGAAATAAATTCAGCGACACGAAGTTTTATTTCTCCAAACAGCAAAAACGGGAGATATGAGACGGCAGACGAAAATTCATCTCACATTTCACGTCTGCCGTTTGCATTACTTGCCTTTCTCGGTAATCAGCTGCACGGCAATATCCATTGATACATCTTCCGGCTTGATATCATCCGGCAGGCTGATATTGGTCTTGCCATACTTGATATAAGGCCCATAACGCCCATCCATTACGCGTACCTTTTTGCCGTTCGAAGGGTGATCGCCCAATTCTTTAATTACGTTGCTGCGCTTTTTCTTATTTTTCTTTTGTGCCAGCAATTCAAGTGCACGGTCCAGCTCTACATCCAGTACATTATCGCTGCGCCTGAGGGAGGCAAAAGTACCATCATGCACCACAAAGGGACCGTATCGCCCCACACCGGCGCGTACCTCTTTCCCGGTCTCTGGATGTTTGCCCAGCAGGCGTGGCAGCTCAAGCAATCGCAACGCCAAATCCAAGTCCACATCATCCGGTTTCATGCCTTTTAACAGAGAAGCACGTTGTGGTTTTTTATTATCTTCGGTGACTTCGCCTACCTGCACATAAGGGCCATACCGGCCGTTAAGCACAAAGATTGGTTCTCCGGTGTCCGGATGTTTACCGATTGACTTGGGACCTTCTTCCTCGGCTTTAATTAACTCTTCCAGTTTTTCCACCGTAATATCGCTGGGTTTCCAGCTTTCAGGGATAGAAGTCGTTAATTCTTCACCGTCAATTTTCTTTTTAATGTAAGGACCAAAGCGGCCGACAAAGACCTGGATGTCATCCAAATTATTCAGCGGTAATTCCAGATGCCGAGCTTCTTTCGGGTCGATCTGATCTTCCTGCTCATCTACTTTTGCCTTAAGTCCTTTATCCCCTTTATAGTAAGTGCTCAAATATTCTTTTGTGTCCAGCTTGCCCTGTGCGATTTTATCCAGTTTGTTTTCCATTTCAGAAGTAAAATCACTGTCTACTACATCGTGCAGATTCTTTTCAAGTAATTCTGTCACTGCAAAAGCAGTAAACGTCGGAATCAGCGTCTTGCCTTCCGATTCCACATACCCGCGATCTTGAATTGTGCTGATAATAGAAGCGTAGGTACTGGGACGGCCAACACCTCGTTTTTCCAGCTCTTTCACCAAGGTAGCTTCGGTATATCGCGAGGGGGGCTGGGTCTCATGTGATATGGGCTCAATGCCTTTTTCAACAACTTCTTCGCCCTCGCTCAATTCCGGCAAGAACTTTTCCTGGTTTTCAAGCGCCGCATCAGGATCGTCACTGCCTTCCACATAAGCGCGGAAAAATCCCGGAAAGATGATCTTTTTTCCGCTGGTCTTAAATTCCGCCACGTTACCGTTGGCTTTGGCTTCGATCGTCACATTTGTGAATTCCAGCTCGGCTTGCGCCATCTGGGTTGCTATCGTGCGTTTCCAGATCAGGTCGTACAGCTTAAATTCATCGCCGCTTAGTCCTGCATTCTCAGGTTTGGTAAAACTGCTGCCGGCAGGTCGAATGGCCTCGTGTGCTTCCTGGGCACCGGCACCACCGGAATAATTTCGAACTCGCTCAAACAAATAATCTTCGCCGTATTCATCCTTTACAGCATTACGCGCAGCGTTGATCGCCTGCCCCGACAGACGGGCAGAGTCGGTACGCATGTAAGTGATGTATCCATTTTCGTATAATTTTTGTGCGACTCTCATTGTCCGCTTGGCCGAAAAATTCAGCTTGCGGTTGGCTTCCTGTTGCAGCGTAGACGTAATAAACGATGGCGACGGATTTCGTTTTTGCCTGTTTTTGCTTACATCCGAAACCTTCCATTCGGCTTGGTCGAGATCATCACGCAGTTCTGAAGCCGATTTATCATCCAGTAGTACTACCTTTTTGGGATTTTTTAGCTTGCCGGTATTTTCATTAAAGTCCTTTCCGGAAGCCAGACGCTTGCCATCCAGATGCGTCAGATCCGCTTCGAAAATATCTTTGTCATCCAGTTTGTGGAGCTTTGCTTTCAAGTCCCAATAGCGTGCCGAGCGGAACTTCATACGCTCGCGCTCACGTTCAACCAGAAACCGTACGGCTACCGATTGCACACGTCCCGCCGACAGTCCGGGAGCAATTTTCTTCCACAATAGAGGAGAAATCGTATAACCGGCCAGGCGGTCGATGATTCGGCGGGCTTCCTGTGCGTTAACCAAATTGAGATCAATATCCCGAAAATGATTCAATGCATCCTGTATCGCCTCCTTGGTGATTTCCCGAAAGACCATCCGTTTAACAGGGACATCGGGTTTAAGAATTTCGGTAAGGTGCCACGAAATGGCTTCGCCTTCCCGGTCTTCATCCGTTGCCAGTATAAGCTCATCAGAGTTTTTTAGTTCTTTCTTGAGCCGTCGAACAACTTTCTTCTTGCTGGATGGGATTACATAGAGCGGTTCAAAGTCGTTATCCGTGTTGACTCCCAGGTTCGCCCATTCTTCGCCCTTAAACTTCTTGGGTACTTCCTTGGCACTAGCCGGAAGATCCCTGATATGCCCCATCGATGAATCGATCACATAGTCCTTGGGCAGGTACTTCTTGAGCGTTTTAATTTTTGTGGGTGACTCTACAATAACTAACGACTTCATAAATAATGCGTTCTACAAATTTTCGATCATATCCTTTAACTCCGAGGCATGATCTTTAGTATTTACTTTTTTGATAATCCCTTTGACCGTACCGTCGGTATCAATGAGATAAGCTGAACGAGACGGGGCCTCGTATTTATTGCCATACATGTTTTTTTCAACGACAGACTCGGTGGCCTTGGCAAACTTATATTCAGGGTCAGAAGCCAAAATGTAATTAATGCCCATTTTTTTAGCATAGTTCTTGTGCGAACCACAGGTATCTTTACTGACGGCAACCAGGTTGTAACCGTGCTCGTCAAACCAATCAGCTTCTTCAGCCAGACTGGCATTTTGCTTATCGCAGCCTGAGGTATTATTGCGCATATATACCGATACGATGGTCGGGCGATCCAACAAATCAGCAAATTTCACAGTTCTCTCTTCTCCATCTTTAACGATATCGAGCTTAAAATCTGTATCTATTTTGGTTCCTTTTTCAATCATAGTGCCTTTTTGATAAAATGTTCTCGCTTTCAGTTTTATAGTGTAATGTAACTCGAAATGCGAGTGGAATCGTTCTCGAAATTCCCGAATATTTTATCTTTTATAATAAAACGATCGCCCTGATACACCAAAAACTTTTTTGATTGGCGAAAATATTGCTTGTAATTGAAGATTAGATGAAGGCGGTCCCGGCTGGTATGAGAGGGCGGTTTTGGCTATTGCAAGATCATGTAAACACCCAATATCAGCATGAATACGGCAAATAATCGCTGCATTTTTTGTTTTGATATGTGTTTGGAAAGCCAGATCCCAGAAATGCCACCGATAATTCCGGTTGTCATTATATAAAGAGCAGGAACAACTTGTGCCGAATTATTGACCCAATACTCACTTCCTATCCAGAGAGAAAACAATCCGAAGGGCAATAAGCCGGTGGCAATAGCATCGAGAAGCGAAAAATCGGCTGTGAGCATAATAGCGGGGATGATCATAAATCCACCGCCGATCGCGAAAAATCCGCAGGCTAATCCCACCCCAAAGCCGCTAAAACAAAGTGTGAGCAATTTTTGACTTGATGGATTTCCGGCATCCGTACTTTCTGCTTTTT
>Ga0102944_1002607_pt1 | contig 10405 bp, 8 predicted proteins | sample SalPonD_shore_MG_FD_78172 | JGI IMG/M metagenome (GOLD analysis project Ga0102944, IMG submission 78172) | Salt pond soil microbial communities from South San Francisco under conditions of wetland restoration - Salt Pond MetaG... | ecosystem: Environmental > Aquatic > Marine > Intertidal zone >... | reverse complement strand
GACGGAAAAGCTGACGTCGACGGAGTGCTTCCGTGCCCAGGAATGCCGCGAGCCGGCACGGTGGCGCGTGGCGGCGGGAGCGGATTCCGCCGTCTTTCGATGACCTTCCGAGCGGCAGGACGCACCGCGCTCCCGACGGATAGTCCGCTCCCGCGGGCACGCGTTGACGATCGCCGGAAATGTGGTCATATGTATTCGGCTCCTCAGCGCTGCCACAGGATCAGGCCGCTCTCCAGGGGTACGCTGGCGCCGCTGAAGGCGGGAACAATGCGCGCCGTGTAGTCGGCCGAGGGGCGATCCGCGGGCACCGTGGCGTGAAATATCCGTCCGCCGGTCGTGCCGGTCATGTGCTCCACCGGCTCCAGCCTGACACGGTGCGGATTCCCCTCGTCTGCCAGCGGATCGGCGAAGAGCTCGACACGCACGGCATCGTCCGGGATCTCGTCGAGGTAGACCTGGACGCGGAACTCGTGGCCGCCATTGCACGATTGCACCGTGACGGCACCGAAGTGCACGTTGCCCCAGTGCTGTTCCAGCAATGTCCGCCAGGCGACCAAGCGGCGCGCGATCGCGGCCTCGTCGGCAAGACGTTCGGCGGTGGCGTCGGCCAACGGCAGGTAGTACTGCTCGACATAGTCCCGCAGCATGCGGTTGCTCGAGAACCGGGGCGTCAGGCGTGCCATGCTCTGGCGCATGCGTGCCAGCCAGGCGCGCGGTACGCCGTGCTCGTCGCGCTCGTAGAACGCGGGGATCACCTCCTGCTCCAGCGTGCGATAGAGCGCCGTGCCATCGTCGGCATCCGTCTCTGCGCAACCGGTCGTGGCGTCGGTCTCATTATCCGTCCCGATGGCCCATCCCATGTCCGGTTCGTACGCCTCGGCCCACCAGCCGTCCAGCTCGGACAGGTTCAGGCCGCCGTTGACGAGTACCTTCATGCCGCTCGTGCCGCAGGCCTCCCACGGCCGTCGCGGGGTGTTGACCCACAGGTCGACCCCCTGGACCAGCTCACCGGCGGTCGCCAGGTCGTAGTCCTCTAGGAATATCACCCGTCCGCGCACTCGCGGGCGTTGCATAAAGATGGTCCACTGCTCGATGAGGCGCTGTCCCGTCGAGTCCAGCGGATGGGCCTTGCCCGCCAGCATGAGCTGCACCGGCCGCTGCGGATGCGTGAGCAGGCGCTCGAGGCGTTCGGGATCCTGCAGCAGGAGGTTGGGGCGTTTGTATTCGGCGAACCGGCGGGCGAATCCGAGCGTCAGCACGTCCCGGTCGAGCGCGTCGTCGGTCCGGCCCGGCGGGCCCTGTCGGCGGAGCCGATCGCGGACGTTGGCGATGAGGCGGCTGCGGGCGCGCGCGCGGAACTCCCACAGGGTCGCGTCGTCGAGGCAGCACACGTTCTCCTGGACGGTTTCGAGCGTGCCGCGCCAGCGCCCAGCGCCGCACGCAGACGTCCAGAGGTCATCCGCCTCCGCGGAATCCCAGCCGGGTACGTGCACCCCGTTGGTCACGTGCCCGATAGGGACCTCGCAGCGGGGCCAGCGCGGAAAGAGCGGCTGGAACACCCGTCGGCTCACCTCGGCGTGCAGCCGGCTGACGCCGTTGACGGCACCGCTGCCGCGCACGGCCAGCCATGCGGTAGTGAACGTGTCGTCACCATCCTCCGGCGCACGGCCCAGGGCAAGCAGGCGATCGAGCGCGATGCCGAGCTGCTCCGCGCATGGCGCCAGGTAGCGTGCCGCCAGCGCAGTCGGGAAGCGATCGAATCCGGCAGGGACGGGCGTATGCGTAGTGAACAGGGTGCCCGCCCGCGTGACAGCAAGCGCCTCGTCGAAGTCAAGCCCCATGCGCTGCATGCAGGCACGGGTGCGCTCCAGCAGCGCGAATGCCGCATGTCCCTCGTTGAGGTGGCAGACCGGGCAATCGAGCCCGAGGCGCTCGAGAAGGCGCCAACCGCCGATGCCAAGAAGGACTTCCTGCTGCAGGCGCGACTCGTCGTTGCCACCGTACAGCGCGCTGGTCAGCCCTCGATCGCCGCGCCGGTTCAGCGGGTCATTGCTGTCAAGCAGGTACAGCCAGCGCCGACCGACCTCGACCTGCCAGGCACGCAAGTGCACGGTGCGGCCCGGCAATTCCACGTGGATCCGGACCCAGGCCCCGTCACTGTCCCGCAGGGGCACGACCGGGAGCATCGTGGGGTCGTTGTAGGGATAGAATTCGAGCTGGTGGCCATCGGCGTCGAGCGCCTGCCGGAAGTAGCCTTGCTGGTAGAGCAGACCGATGCCCACCAGTGGCACGCCCAGGTCGCAGGCGGTCTTGAGATGATCGCCGGCGAGCACGCCGAGGCCGCCGGAGTAGATCGGGAGCGACTCGCTGATGCCGAACTCCATGCTGAAATAGGCGACCGGTTGTCGCAGCAGGTCGGCGCGTTCGTGCTGATCGAACCAAGTGTCCCCAGCCAGATGCTCTTCCCGCTCGTCCAGCCGGGCACGCAGCTCTGCCAGGAAGTCCGGATCCTCGGCGAGTTCGCGCAATCGCGCCTCGGATACGGACTCCAGCAGCAGCCATGGATTGCCCGTGGCGTCCCACAGCTCGTGGTCGAGCTTCTCCCACAGGCGATCGCCGCCGTGGTTCCAGCTCCAGCGAAGGTTCAGCGCGAGCTGCTCGAGGCCGGCGAGGGGCTCGGGGAGGGATCGGGCCAGGTAGTGCGTTGCGACCATCGGCGTTCCGTGCGTACGGGCCCGAACCGCGCCGGCGGCATTGCCGCCGGCCGGCAGGATCCATTATAGGCCCATGCGATCGTCATCGTGCCGATCGCTCGATCGCCAGTCGTCCGGGCCTGCACTCGCTCAGCCGAGTTGCACGCGGCCACGCGGGTAGCGCAGGCGCGAGCGGCTGGGCGTCGCGAGCATGAAACCGAGTGCGAGCGGGCCGATCCGGCCGGTGAACATCAGCACCACAAGGACGATCTGGCCGACCGCATCGAGGGCGCCGGTGACCCCGCGCGACAGCCCGACGGTGGCGAACGCGGACATGGCCTCGAACGCCAGGTCGAGGAACGGCAGCTCCTGCGTGAGGACGAGCACAAACGTGCCGAGGGTGACCAGGAGCATGCCGATGAACGCCAGTGCGAGCGAGCGCAGGACATCGGCGGTCTCGATTGCACGCTCGAGCAGCACGACCTGGTGCCGCCGGCGCAGGAAGGCCCAGGTGGCTGCGAGCAGCACGATCATGGTGGTGACCTTGATGCCGCCGGCTGTCGACGTGCTTCCGCCGCCGATGAACATGAGCACGATGTAGGCGAGGGCGGTGTCCGGCTCGATGCGGCCGATGTCCACGCTGGAGAAGCCCGCCGTACGGGTCGTGACTCCCTGCAGCCATGCGGCCTGGAGTCGCGGCCACCAGCCATCGAGTCCACCCAGTGTGCCGGGGTTGTTCCATTCGAGCAGCGCGGTGAGAGCCACAGAAAAGACGATCAGCACGGCGGTGCCCGCGAGCATGAGGCGCAGGTGCACCGGACGCCGGCGCCAGGGCCTGCGCTGGCGCGCCTCGGCGAGGACGCCGAAGCCGATACCTCCCAGCAGGAACAGTGCCGGTATGACCGCGTTGACGAGCGGATCGCCGCCCCAGCGGGCGAGGGAGTCCGGCCAGAGCGAGAAGCCGGCATTGTTGAAGGCGGAGACGGCGTGGAACACGGCCTGCCAGAGGCCGGCCGCGGTGCCGAGCAGGGGAATCCAGTGCACGGCGAGAACAAGGGCGCCAATGCCCTCGGCGGTGATCATGACCAGCGCGATCACGCGCACCAGCCGCAGCACGTCGCCGAGCGACGTGCTGCCGAGATCCTGGTAGAGGATGACCTGCTGCCGCAGTCCCAGACGGTGACCCAGCAGCAGGAAGACCAGCACTGCGAAGGTGACGATCCCGAGACCGCCGAGCTGAATCAGCAGCAGGATGACGCACTGACCGAATCCCGTGAAGCCGCTGCCGGTATCGACGACCGTGAGGCCCGTCACGGTGACTGCCGAGGTGGCGGTGAACAGCGCGTCGAGCCAGCTGATGGGGCCGGTGGCGGCGAAGGGCATCTTGAGCAGAAGGGCCCCGACGGCAATGCAGGTCGCGAACAGCAGGGCCAGCGTCGCGGGCGGTGAGAGACGAAGCGTGCCGTAGGCGGGATCGATGGTGCGTCCGCCGCGGCCCGCCAGGAACCGTCGCCTCACAGCGTGCGGCCGAAACGCTGCAGCCCGTCCAGGTGGCCGACGAGGACCAGGCGCTGCCCCTCTTCCAGGCGCACGCCGCGGTCATAGGTCGGCGCGCGACCGTGTTTCAGCGCGATGAAACGCACGTCGTACTCGCGTTCCAGGCCAAGATCCTCGACCGTGCGGCCGGCGACGGCCGGGGTCACCGCCAACTCGACGACGAAATAGTCACTGCCCAGCGCGATGTAGTCGACCATGTAGGGATAGGTGAGCGCCTGTGCGATGTGGCGTCCGATCTCGTGCTCGGGATGGATGATGCGGTCGGCGCCCAGGCGTTCCAGGATCCGGTGGTGTGCGGAGTTCAGGGCCTTGACCCAGACCCGCTTCACTCCGGTCTGGCGGAGCGCCAGGGTACACAGGACATTGGCCCCGAGATCCTCGCCGATCGCCACCACCGCGCCGTCGTAATCGTCGAGCCCGAGAGCGGCCACGTTGTGCTCGTCGCTCGCGTCGCCGATGACGGTATGCGAGATCCGGTCCTTGATGGCCTCGACGCGCTCGGGGGCGCCGTCCACGCCGAGCACCTCGTTGCCGAGCCGTTCCAGTTCCACGGCGACCGCCTCGCCGAAGGTCCCGAGGCCCAGGACGGCAAACTTGCCGCGTTGCACACCATGCATGGCTGGATCGTCCCCTGCGCTGCAACCCGGCACCGCCGCAGCGTCGTCCGCAGTATGGCGGGTTGCGAGGAGTGTGTGTTGACCGCCGTCAAGAGGGCAGAAAGGGACTCGCCGGTGACCCCCGGCGACCGCGATCATTCAGAGGGGTTGATGCAGATCAATCGCCCATCCGGCGAAAGTGCGCATCCTTTGCTGTACTTGGGTAGGTGCCGTACGCACGGAGCGGACCGGGGGTGCGTCTTGAAGGATCGAGCAGGCGCGGGCAATGCGACGCCGTTGCAGCGCGCGCTGGACGCCGAGCGCGCGGCGCGCGATGCCGTCGAGGCCACACGGGAGGAAGCCGACCGCATGGAGGCGGAGGCGCGAAGCCGCGCACGCACGATCGGCCGACGGGCCGACGAACGCATCGCCCGGGTGGCGCGGGGCGCCAGGGCGGAGACGGAACGCCTGCTGGCCGAACACGAGCAGGAGGAACACGCAGCCCTGCAGGCGCTGGCCCACGTCCCGGACGAAGCCGAAACGCTCGAGATGGCTGCCGAGACGGTAGCCGACCGACTCATCGGTGCGGGTGCCCGCGCCGCGCCCGATCGGGCGGATCCGAATGATGAATGACGCGGCGGGTTTCCCGTATGCGGGTGCGCGGATGCAGCATCGCTACGGTCGACGTCCGGCCGATGCCACCTGGCAACAGCTGGCCAGGATCGAGGATTTCGGTCACCTGATCCAGACGGTCCGCACGACCGCGCTGGAACCGTGGATCACCGACTTCGGCGGCAGTGTCGATGTCCATCGCATCGAGTCGGGGCTGCGCGAACGCTACCGGCAGGAGGTCGACGAGGTCGCGGGCTGGCTTCCGCACGGATGGTCCGGGGCTGCGGCGTGGCTGCGGTGGTTGCCGGATCTCGCGGCCATTGCCCACGTCCGCCGGGGACGGCCGGTGAAGGGGTGGATGCTGGATGATCCCCTGATGCGCGATCTGGCCGGTACCGCCCCCCCCGGGGAGAACAGGCCCGCAGGCCTCTCCGAACTGCTGGAGGTCCCGGCCGAGGAGATGGGCACGGCCGAGCTCTGGATCGAGGCGTGGCAGCGGCGCTGGCCCGCGGCAGGGGCGGCCCAACGTCCGGCGCTGGCGGCGGTGGCGCGCGCGGTTCGGCGGCTGGCCGGGCTGTCGGCTGCGAACCTCGATGCCGGGGGCGAGCCGGAAAGCGTGCTGCGCCGGATCTTCCGCCGGCACACCCGCGAGCCGGCCGGCGCGTTGGCCTATCTCGCCCTGCTGCACATGCAGTTCAGGCGGCTCCGCGGGCTGCTGCTGCGGCGTCGCATCGGCCTGCCGATGGCCTCACGAGACTGACTCGCATGCAATGGCGTGAACATTGTGCCTGCTGGTTCGAAGTGCTGGTCCCGCGGCCGTGCCTCGCCAGGGCCGTGGAACTGATTGCCGCGACCGGTGCCGTCGAGCTCGACGCCGAAGAGACAATGCGAGCGCCCGAGCTCGATCTGGCCGACGTGGAGGAAGATCTGGCCGAGTACCAGCGCCTGCAGCGTGCGTACGCCGAGCACTGGCCGGCCCCGCGGTTGCCCGGTGCCGGTGTTTCCGACCGGCCGATCGAGCAAGCGCTGCACGAAGCGCTGGAATCGCTGCGGTCGTGGGAGGCCGAGGCCGAACCGCGCGTTCGCCGCACCGAGAGACTGGTGCGCGATCGTTCCGATCTGGCCGAGGTGCATGACTTCCTGCACGCGATGGACGGTGACGACAGCCTGGACTTCTCCGCGCTGGTGTCCGCCCGGGGGGCCGCCGTTGCCCGGTTGTTCCTGCTGCCGCCGGAAACGCCGACACCGCGTGCGGCACGGCCGGTGCTGCGCCTGCGCCTCGACGCGCCGGATCAGGTTTTCCTGCTGCTGGTAGGCCCCGGCGAGGAGCTGGATCGCCTGGCGGACGATCTGCGCGCGCTCGGCGGCCGCGGGGTGGCACTGCCGGACTGGCTCGAGGGCGGTGCGGACGAGGCATTGGGGATCACGCGGGAACGGCTCGAGCGGCTCGATGACGCGATCGGCCACGCCCGCGAGGAGATCAGGGAGTGCAGCACGCGCCACGACGTGTCGGGCGCGCTCGGCCAGGTGCGGCGCCTGCAGTGGATGTTCGAGCATCTCCCCTCCGTGCAGGTCAGCGATTATCTCGCCCGAATCACCGGCTGGACGGACGCCGATGACCCGGAGGGACTGACGGCGCCGCTCGCTGCGGCCGACATTCCAGCCGTGATCGGCTTCCCGGAGCCACCGGCCGATCGCGAGCCGCCGCGCCTCACGCGCAATCCGGCATGGGCGCGACCCTTCGAGCTGTTCATGCAGCTGATGGGAACGCCGGGGCGCCACGAGACGGATCCGAGCCGCATGCTCGCGTTCATCGCGCCGCTCCTGTTCGGTTACATGTTCGGCGACGTGGGCCAGGGGGCCGTGCTGATCGGTGCCGGCATCCTGCTGCGCAGGCGCTGGCCCGCCCTCGGAATGCTCATCCCCGGCGGCGCGGTCGCGATGGTGTTCGGTGCCATGTTCGGCAGCGTGTTCACCGTCGAGGGATTGTTCGCGCCGTTGTGGGCGAACCCCGTGGATGAACCGCTGCCAGTGCTCGTCGTGCCGGTTTTCGCCGGCGCGGCCCTGATCCTCCTGGGCCTGCTGCTCAACGGGCTGGTCGCGAGACGGGGACATCGGTTCGCCGCGTGGCTGCGCACCGAGGCGGGCATCATCGTCATCTACATCGGCGCGTTCACGGCCGCCGTGCGGCCGGACGAGGGGTTCCCGGTCATGTTCGTCGGCATCGCGTGGTATCTCGTCGGCTGCAGCTGGGAGTGGCACAGGGAGGGCGCCGGACCGGCGCTGGGCCACATGGGCGAGCTGCTCGAACGCCTGCTGCAACTTGCGGTCAACACGCTTTCGTTTCTGCGGGTGGGCGCATTTGCGCTGGCGCACGCGGGCCTCTCGATGGCGGTCATGACGCTGGCGGATTCCGCGCCGAATGCGGTGTTCATGGCCATCGTGCTGATCGTCGGCAATGCGGCGGTGCTGGTGCTCGAGGGCCTGGTCGTCTCCGTGCAAACGACGCGCCTGATCCTGTTCGAGTTCTTCATTCGCTTTTTCCAGGCCGAGGGCCGGCCGTTCCGACCAATGACCCCGCCGATGGCGGGTTGAGCCCGCGACAAGGCCGGGCCGGGGGAGACATGAGCATGGGCAAGATCTCGAAGGTGCGCGCCGCCATCTGGCTGGTCGCCGTGAGTACCGTCTCGGCGCTCTTCGCGAGCGCCTTCCTCTGGTTGCCGCTGGCGGAAGCGGCGAACGACGCCGGGTCGGTGGTCAGCCCGGAGGTGGTGAAGTGGGGCGTCACCGCTGCCGCGGCGGCGACCGGGCTGTCGTCGCTCGCGGCCGGCTACGCCGTGGCCGCAGTGGGCAGCGCCGGCATGGGGGCGCTGGCCGAACGGCCGGAGCTCCTGGGCCGCGTACTCGTGCTGGTCGGGCTGGCTGAGGGGATCGCGATCTACGGCCTGATCGTGTCGATCCTGATCCTCAACCGGATCGCGTAGAGGAGCGGCCGGGCAGTGGATACGGGGATGCAGCAGGCACTGTTCATCGGCGACGAAGTGACCGCGGCAGCCTATCGTCTCGCCGGGCTCGCGGTGCGCACGCCGCCGCTGGAGGAAGCTGCGGCCGAGCTCCGGGCAGCGATGAGCGAGATGCCCCCGCTGTTGCTGGTTACGACGGAGTACGCCGCACGGCTGCCGCGCGAAGAGCTGATCGACATGCTGGCGCAGCCGGAGCCGCCGACACTGACCGTGACCGATGCGGCAGGCCGGGGGCCCGAGCTCGATCTCGCTGCCTGGATTCGTTCCGGCATCGTGGGGTGAGGGAGAGGACGACCGGATGGCACCCGACCACGATCACGACAACGAGAGCGCGCTCGCCGCACTGCTCGAATACATTGCCGACGAGCGGGAGCGGCAGCGAGAGGCGATTCTCGGAACGGCGCGCGGCGACGCCGACGCAATCGTTCGCGATGCGCTGGCGCAGGCACGCGGGCGTGTCCGGGAGGCGATCGAGCGGGCACGCCGGGAACGCCGCGAGCGTTTGCAGGCGGCGCGCGCGGCGTCGGCGACCCGGCTGCGGGAGCGCCGCCAGGAGATCACACGCACGCGGCTCGATGAGGCCTGGTCCATCCTGGAGCGCACGCTGGCGGATCGCTGGGCACACGCAGCCGGCCGCCGCGAATGGCTCACTGGCGCGTTGGCGGTTGCAGCCCGGCACCTGCCGGCCGGCACCTGGCGACTGGCGCATCCCGCGGACCTCGATCCGGGCGAAGCGCGGGCCGCGTTTGCCGCCGTGAGCGAGGATCGGCCGGACGTCGAGATCGAGTGCGTGCAGGAGGACGCACTGGACGGCGGCATCCGGATCCACGTGGCGAACGCCGTGCTCGACGTCACCATGCAGGCCCTGCTCGCCGAGCGCGCGCGTGTGGAGGGCCTGTTGCTCGGAGCGCTCGCGCAGCAGGGCGCGGAAATCGCCGGTGCGGCGACGCCGCAGCGCGCGGGAGAGCAGCAATGACCCAAGACGAGTCGGCTGCTCCCTCGCACGCCCGGATCGCCTCGCTGGCGGGCCCTGTCGTCACCGGCGTGACGGATGACGTATTCCGCATCAGCGAGGCGGTCCACATCGGCGCGCGCCGCTTGCTCGGGGAGGTCCTGCGCATCCAGGGCCGGCACATCGTGGTCCAGGTCTACGAGGACACCACGGGATTGCGTCCGGGCGACGTGATTCACGGCGCCGGTCAGCCACTGGCCGTGCGGCTGGGCCCGGCATTGCTCGGGGGCATCTTCGACGGGCTCCTGCGCCCGCTCGTCGGCACCGGAGACACTCACATCGAGCCGGGAATGCGGCCGGCGGAAGCGCGCAGCTGGGCGTTCACGCCGGGGCTCGAGGCGGGAACCACGGTCCGAGGTGGGGAAATTCTCGGCCGCGTGAGCGGCGACGGCGGGCGCGATCAGGTCTGCCTAGTGCCGCCGCGCGTGCACGGGCGCGTGGCCGCGATCGAGCCCGCAGGGACCTACGCGGATGACGCGCCGCTCTGCCGCATCGAGCAGGCCGACGGGACGACACGTGAGGTAGCGTTGAGCCACGACTGGCCGGTGCGCGATCCGCGGCCCGTGGCCGAGCGCCTGCCGGTCCGCGAGCCCCTGCTGACCGGCCAACGCATCATCGATGCCTTGTTCCCGGTCGCGCGCGGAGGCAAGGCGGCCATGCCGGGCGGGTTCGGCACCGGCAAGACCATCCTGCAGCAGAGCATCGCAAAGTGGTGCGACGCGGACATCATCGTCTACGTCGGCTGTGGCGAGCGCGGCAACGAGATGACCGAGGTGCTGCACGAGTTTCCGCGCCTGGAGGACCCGCGCACCGGACGGCCCCTGATCGAGCGTTCGGTCATCATCGCGAACACTTCGAACATGCCCGTCGCCGCACGCGAGGCGAGCATCTACACCGGTGTCACCGTGGCCG
>Ga0102944_1002606_pt1 | contig 10405 bp, 12 predicted proteins | sample SalPonD_shore_MG_FD_78172 | JGI IMG/M metagenome (GOLD analysis project Ga0102944, IMG submission 78172) | Salt pond soil microbial communities from South San Francisco under conditions of wetland restoration - Salt Pond MetaG... | ecosystem: Environmental > Aquatic > Marine > Intertidal zone >... | reverse complement strand
TGCGTCATCGCGTGCTCGGCGGCCCCGATCTGTGACTGGGTTCTCGCGTCCATCAGGGCCGTCGACCCGAACAGCAGCAGCCCAGTCACCCCGATTACGGTTATCGCCGTGACCAGGACGACGCCGATCACGTTGGATTGGCCCCGTGAACGGGTGAATTGGCTGGTCGATGCCCCGGAGAAGCCCGCCATTAATTGGTCATTATCCGCATCGTGTGCATTAACCTTGGCAGTTCATTATCATCGCCGATATTCAGACCCGGATTTTAGCGGTGTCGTGGCACCGGTCTGACCGAAACGGCCTTTGTTGTCGGCGAGCGACGCCAGAGCAGACGATGCGCCGCGCGCACCTCCAACCCCGGCCATACGGCGTCGCCACCTCGTAGAAACCATGCCCGACCAGCGCCGCCGGCTCGCATCGTACCTCCTGCTCGTCGCCGCCGTGGTGTTCGGCTACACGCTCCTCTACAGCTGGGGGATGGCGACCTTCGAGGGCGAATCGCGGAGCTTCTTCCAGTCGCTCGGGGTGGTCGTCGAGACGTTCACGACGACGGGCTACGGCGAGGACGCCGGGCTGTGGAGTACCTCCGTGATGCAGGCCATGATGGTCGTCATGCAGCTGACGGGCGTGACGGTGATCTTCCTCACGCTCCCGCTGTTCGTCGCTCCCTGGGTCGAACAACGACTCGAGACGAGCGTCCCGAGCGCGCTGGAGGGCTATTCGGACCACGTGGTCCTCTGTGAGCTCACCGCCCGGGGGGAGACGCTCATCGACGAGCTCGACACGTGGGACCGACAACACGTGATCGTCGAACCGGACCGCGACCGGGCAGCGACGTTCCAGGAGCGGGGGCTCACCGTCGTCCACGGGGACCCCGAGTCCGTCGAGACACTCGCCGGCGCCTGCGTGGCCGACGCAGACACTGTCGTCGCGGACGCCGACGACGAGCGGAACGCCGCTATCGCCCTCTCGACCAGGGAGGTGAGCGACGACGTCCGCCTGATCGCCTTCGCCGAGGAGCCCGACATGGTGGACTACCTGCGGTACGCCGGGGCCGACGAGGTGTTCTCCCCGAGGCAGCTGCTCGGCGAGAGTCTCGCCAACGAGGTGACGACGGCGGTGTCGATGGAGCTCGGCGACACCGTCGAGATCGGCACCGACCTGGAGGTGGTTGAGCTGCCGATCCAGCCCGGCAGCGACGTAGAGGGCGTCGCGCTCGCCGACAGCGGGATCCGGGAGCGGACCGGAGTGAACGTCATCGGCCTCTGGCGCAAGGGCGAGTTCGTCAACGCGCCGCCGCCGGACGTCGCCCTGGACGCGGACACGATCCTCCTGGTCGCCGGGAGCGAAGGCCAGCTCTCGGAGCTCAAGCGGCTCACGCTCTCCGTCGAACGGCGCCGCGCCCGCGGGACGGTCCTGGTTGCCGGGTTCGGCGAGGTCGGCTCGACCGTCGCCGAGGAGCTGGCCCGCGGGAGCATGGAGACGGTCGTCATCGACGAGGTGGAGAAACCCGGCGTCGACGTAGTCGCCGACGCCACCGATGAGGAGACGTACCGCGAGGCCGACCTCGAGTCGGCGAGCAACCTCATCATCGCCCTCTCCGACGACACCACCGCCATGCTCGCGACGCTCGTCGCCCGGGAGGTCGGGCCCGACGTCCGGATCGTCGTCAGGGCCCAGGAGACCGAGAGCATCGGGAAGCTCTACCGGGCCGGGGCTGACTACGTGCTGGCCCTGGCCACCGTCAGCGGCCGAATGATCGCCTCGACGGTGCTGGACCAAGAAGAGGTCGTCGCGCCCGAGAAGCGAATCGAGCTCGTGCGGACGTCGGCACCCAGCCTGGCCGGCCAGAGCCTCGGGGGTGCGGACATCCGCCACCGGACCGGCTGCACCGTGATCGCCGTCGAGCGGAACGGGGAGATAGTCACCGACCTGTCGCCGGAGTTCACCATCCGGGAGGACGACACCCTCGTCGTCGCGGGGACCGACGACGCGATGGTGGAGTTCGGCCGGCTCGTCCACTGACGACCACGCGCCGCCCTCGTGGGCCAAGAGACCCCGAGTGGGCCGAAAAACTCCCCTGATCGAACGGAAAGCGCTAACCGTCGACCGGTCCTGGGTCGACCATGCTGGAAGAAGGCGAGGAGGCGCCGACGTTCACGCTACTTGACCAGGACGACGACCCGGTGAGCCTCGAGGACTACCGTGGCCGCCTCGTCGTGGTCTACTTCTACCCGAGGGCTGACACCCCGGGCTGTACGACCGAGGCGTGCGGGTTTCGCGACTCCTGGGACGGGTTCGAGGAACGGGAGGTGGCGGTCCTCGGCGTAAGCGACGATCCGGTCGACGACGTCGCGGCGTTCGCCGAGAAGTACGACCTGCCGTTCCGGCTGCTCTCCGACCCCGACGGCGAGGTGGCCGAAGCCTACGACTCCTACGGCGAGAAGACCATGTTCGGGCGGACCTTCGACGGCGTCTTCCGCAACACCTACCTCGTCGGCCCGGACGGCCGGATCGCGGCCGTCTACCCAGACGTAGAGCCCGAGGGACACGCCGAGGCGATCCTCGCGGACGTGGACGAGGTCGCGGACGCCGCGTAGCGGACGATGGGCTGACGTGCGGGCGTCTCGGGCCGGGAAACGCCTCAAGTACTTATACCCTTCCGGCTCCAACGGGGGAGAGATGCGATCAGTCCGCAAGGGCCTGCGCGCCGGGGAGATCGAGAAGGACACCTACGATCGACTGACGTGTGCGGCCTGTGGCGTCTCGCTCGCCAAGCGGGACGACCCAGCCGAACTCGGGATGACCAGGAAGTGCCCCGAGTGCGGCCGCGAGTGGGAACAGGTGAAGTGAGCGGGACTGGTGGCGATCGAAACCGGCCCGGATCGTCGCAGGAACGGAGCGCAACCGGCCCCTTCTGGTCAGTCGTCCTCGACCTCTTCGGCGAGGGCGACGGTACGCTCGGCCCTCGCGATCAGCGGGGCGTCGATCATCTCCCCCGCCACGCGGAATACGCCCTCGCCGTCGTGTTCGTCGCGCGCTGCCAGCACCCGGCGGGCCCACTCGACCTCCTCGGGGTCCGGCGCGAACGCCTCGTTGATCGGCCCCACCTGGGCCGGGTGGATCGCGAACTTCCCGTCGAAGCCGATCCGCCGGGCGAACCGGGCGTCCGCGCGGAGCCCCGCTTCGTCCTCGATGTCGGGGAATATCGTGTCGATGGCGTCGACGTCGGCGGCGGCGGCCGACGCGACCACGTGCTCCCGGGCGTAGAGCACCTCGGTCCCGTCCTCGGTGCGGGACGCGCCGACGTCCGCGGCGTAATCCTCGGCGCCGAAGCAGAGCACCTCGACGGGAGCCGCCGCCGCGATCTCTCGAGCGGCGAGCACGCCGGCCGCCGTCTCGACGACGACGGCGACGGGGCACTCGATGCCGGCCCCGGCGAGCCGATCCGCCAGGTCCTCGACCGTCCCGGCGGCTTCGACCTTCGGGGCCACCACTGCGTCGGGCTCGATCCCCTCGATGGCCTCCAGGTCCGCATCGAGGAGCTCCGGAACCGGGTTCACGCGGACCCAGACCTCGGGGTCGGGGTCGAACGAAGGGTCGGCGAGTAGCTCTGCGACGTTCTCCCGCGCCTCGGGCTTCCGCTCCGGAGCGACGCCGTCCTCCAGGTCGTAGACGACGACGTCGGCGCCCGTGCCCGGCGCCTTCCGGAGCTTCGACGGGCTGTCCCCCGGGCTGAACAGGACGCTGCGGCGGACCATACGGGCGGGAGACGCCCCGGGGACATGACACCGGCGGTTTCGCGGGCTCCCACCCGGCAGGGCGAGGCCCGTTACCTGCCTTCGCGCCGTTCGATCAACCCGGCGTTCCCGACGTACACCGGGGTCCGCTGGTGGAGTTCGGTCGCCTCGACGCTCAGGAGCGAGCGCCGGCCGTCGGAGGACCGGCCGCCCGCCGACTCGACGACGTACGCGATCGGGTTCCCCTCGAACTGCAGGCGGAGCTTCCCCTCGGGGCTCGACTGGAGTTCCGGGTAGGCGAAGACGCCGCCGTAGGTCATCACCTGGTTCACGTCGCCGATCATCGCCCCGCCGTACCGCAGTTTTAGCTCCGACTCTACCTCCCGGGCGAACGCGGCGAAGTCGTCCGTCCAGTCCGGTACCCGGCCCCCGAAGCCGTACACCGTCGGCTCGTCGGGGAGCCGGACGTCGTGGTCGACGACGCGTCGCGAGCCGTCGCTTTCGATCACGTATTCGGTTACCGAGTCGCCGGTCGCGGCCATCATGGTCGTGATCGGCCCGTAGAGGACGTACGCGGCCGCGACGAGGTCCCGGCCAGAGGCCGGGAGCGGGGCGTCGTAGACCCCGACGATCGTCCCCATCGCGTTGTTCGACCGGAGGTTCGAGGAGCCGTCCAGCGGGTCGCAGGCCACGCTGTACCCCTCGCCGGTGTCCTGGATCCCCTCCCGCTCCTCGCTCGCGTACGCGCCGATACCGTCCACCAGCGCGACACGCTCGGAGAGGAACGAGTCGGCCCAGACGTCCGCCTCCATGGCGGCTTCGCCGCTCGGGTTCTCCTCGCCGGCCCGGGTCCGGCGGCCGGGCAGGCCGTCCCGTATCGCCGGGGCCGTCTCGGCGACGACGTCGAACAGGTCCTCGACGGCCCGGTCTTCCCCCGCCATCGACGGTTACGCGGTCGCCGCCAGCGCGTCCTCGGCGCTCTGCCCCTCGTGGATGACCCGCTGGAGGGCGTCGAGCATCGGCTTCGGGTTCTCGCGCTGCCAGACGTTCCGGCCGACCGCGAGTCCTGCGCCCCCGGCCGCCATGACGGCCTCGACGGACTCCAGGAAGGACAGGTCGTCGGTCTTCGAGCCACCGGACATGATGACCTTCACGGGGCCGGCGGCGTCGACGACCCACTCCATCGCCTCCTTGCTGCCGGGGTACTTCACCTTGGCCACGTCGGCGCCGAGCTCGAGGGCGAGCCGGGAGGCGTAGGCGATGACGCCGTCCTTCGTGTCGTTCTTGACGCCCTGGCCGCGGGGATACGACCACATCACGACCGGGAGGTCGTGTTTCCTGGCGTCCTCCTGGGCGTCGCGGAACTCCTCGGCCATCTCGACCTCGTGGTTCGACCCGCCGTAGAGCGTGAAGCCGATGGCGTCGGCGCCCACCTCCGCCGCGTAGTCGACCGACCAGTTCACCGCCGAGTCGTGCTCGCCCATCCAGAGGTTCGAGGTGCCGTTGACCTTGGCCACGAGGTTCACGTCGTCCTGGTAGGACGGGTAGTAGGCCTCGGCGACGCCCTTCTGGACGGCGAATCCCGTCACCGCCTCGTGGGTGGCGATGTCGAACACCGTCTCCGGGTCCATCGTCTCCGGGACCGACTCGAAGTCCACCGGGCCGTGTTCGAGCCCGTGGTCGTAGGCCAGGATCAGCACCTTCCCGTCGCGCGCGATGGGCGAGTCCGTGAGCGGGCGCATGTGGGTAACGAGTGCTCCGGCCGGGATAATAGTTCGTTCTCTCCTTCGGTGGCGGGACCGCCTTCCGCACGCACGGGAACGAACAGATCGGCCGCGTCCCTGACGACCGGCCGGAACTATGTCCCCCGGTGCCGACCGGGTACCATGGCCAGCATCCGCCTCGCGACGGCCGACGACGCCCGGGCGGTCCGGGACGTCTACGCGCCGTACGTCGAGGACACGCCGATCTCATTCGAGTACGAGCCGCCGTCGGCCGAGGAGGTGGCCCGCCGCATCGAGTCCACGCGTTCTACTCACCCCTGGCTGGTCTGCACACTCGACGGGGCGGTCGCCGGCTACGCGTACGCCAGCCGGTTCGCGAGCCGGACGGCGTACCAGTGGGTGGTCGAGGTCTCCGCCTACGTCGGCGCCGACCACCACCGCCGAGGCGTGGGGCGGGCGCTCTACGAGTCGCTCCTCGCCGTCTCGTCCCGCCAGGGCTTCGTCGAGGCGTACGCTGGCATCGCCCTCCCGAACGAGGCGAGCGTCGGCTTCCACGAGTCGATGGGCTTCGCCCACCACACCACCTACCCGGCAGTCGGGTACAAGTTCGGCGACTGGCTTGACGTCGGCTGGTGGCGCCGCCCGCTCGGCGACCGACCCGACGACCCGGATCCCCCGCTATCGATCGAGGAGGCTCGGACCGAACCGTGGTGGGAGTCGGCAGTCGCGGCGGGCGAGGACCGACTGGTCGGCGAGTGAGCGAACGTCCGTCAGTGAGGGAACCGCCCCGTTACCGGGGCCGGACGGCCCGTCGGATCACTCGTCGTGCCCGGTCAGCTCGCCGACCCGGTCCGACAGCACGCGGGCGATGTCCTCCTGGTCGTCCGCGGCCGTCGAGACGCGTTCGACGGTCACCTCGACCTCGTCGGCGTGCTCCTGGACCGTCGTCACGGTCTGGGTGATCTCCTCGATGGTCCGGGCCTGGTCGTCGTTGGCGTCGGCGACTTCCTCGATGCCGACGGCCGTCTCGTCGACGGCGCCGGCGATGTCGTCGAGCGCGGTGAGGGCGTCCTGGATCTGGTCGCTCGCCTCGTGGATGTGATCGTTCGAGGTCGAGACGGCGTCGACGGTCTCGCCGGTCTGGTCCTGGATGTCGTCGATCAGGTCCCCTATCTCGTCCGTGTGGCTCCGCGTCTCCGACGCGAGGCTCTTGACCTCCTCGGCGACGACCTCGAACCCCTTGCCGGCCTCCCCCGCCCGCGCCGCCTCGATCGAGGCGTTCAGCGCCAGCATGTCCGTCTGCTCGGCCACCTGGGTGATCACGGCCACGACCTCGCCGATCTCGTCCATCCGCGACTCCAGGTCCTCGATCTGCGAGAGCAGCTCCTCGCCCGAGTCGATGATCCGGCCGGTGGCCTCGCTCGCCTCCTCGCCAGCGCCCTTGCCGTACGTCGCTGCCTCCTTGGCCTGGGCTGCCGACGTCGAGACCTGCTCCGAGTTCGCGGCGACCTCCTCCATCTGTGCGCTCAGGTCACCCATGCTGTCGACGACGGTGTTCAGTTCCTCGTTCTGTCGGGAGACGGTCTCCCGAATCTCGGTCGCGGCGGTCGAGGTCTCCTCGGCCCGATCGACCAGCCGGCCCGTCTGCGACTCCACGCCGTCGACCAGCCCCTCCAGCGTCTCGGCCATCTCGTTGACCTGGTCGACGATGTCGAGGAGGTCGTCCTCCAGGACGGACGCGTCTTCGACCGGGGACGCCCGCGCCGAGAGCTCCCCGTCGCCGACCTCCGCCATGGTGTGGGTCACCTCGGCGACGAGCTCGGTGATCGCCTCCTCCCGGCGGACGACCTCGCTCCGGTCCTGGACCATCTCGACGACCCCGAGGAACTCGTCGTCCTCGTAGACCGGCTGGGCGGTGAACCAGATCTCGGTCTCCTCGCCGCGGGCGTCGAGCATCGTGCTCGTGTCCTCGTAGCGGGTGAACTCGGTGTCCGACCGGGGCACGCCGTACTCCTCGTCCGCCGACTCGGGGGCCTCCACGACCTTGTCGGCGAGCGTCATCGCCCGGCGACCGTCCTGGTAGAACGCCACGCTGGCCTTCGTGGTGCCGATCGCCTCCTCGGGGGGCGTCCCGGTGAACTCGCCCAGCGCCCGGTTCCAGGCGACCACCTCGTGGTCCGCGTTCAGCGCGAAGGTCGGCTCGGGGATCGCGTCCAGCAGCGCCGGATGGGCCAGGAGTTCTGCCGCACGATCGCCGGACGCAGGGGAGCCGGCGTCGGTCGACGCCACGGTTCGGCCGTCGGATCCGCCGGGATCCGACACCGCTCCGCCGTCCGGGGCGACTGACGAACTACCCGTCGCGTCGCTCCCCCCCGGATCTGTGTTTGCCGGGAACTGCGACGACGTCAGGTCGCCGAGCTTCCGGCGGATTCGGAACATCGTGTCACGCATCGTGCTCGCACGGGGTCGAGACTGGGACTTAAAACAACCCCGTCGGGTATTATTCGTGATATTTTGCGGACGGGCCGTCCGCGCCGTCGCCCCGAGACGCGAAGGATAATGGGCCGACCCACCCAACGGCCCGGCATGGACCTCACGCGCACGCCGGAGCAGCGCCAGATCCAGGAGACGGTGGCGGATTTCGTCGACGAGGAGGTCGTCCCCCGCGCCGCGGAGATCGACGAGACCGACGAGTTCCCGGCTAGCCTCGTCGCCGAGATGGGCGACCTCGGCCTCATGGGCATGCCCTTCGCCGAGGAGTACGACGGCGCGGGACTCGACTACCACGCCTACGCGCTCGCGATCGAGGAGATCTCCAGGGGGTGCGGTGGCCTGGGGACGATCGTGGCCGCCCACACGAGCCTCGCCGGCGGGATGATCTCGCGGAACGGCGACGACGACCAGAAGGCCGCGTTTCTGGCGCCGCTGAACCGTGGCGACGACGTGGGCGCCTTCGGGCTCTCGGAGCCCGGCGCGGGCAGCGACGTCGGCGCCATGGAGACCCGTGCGGTCCGCGACGGGGACGAGTACGTGATCGACGGCGGGAAACTCTGGATATCCAACGGCTCCGTCGCAGACACCGTCGTGGTCTTCGCGAAGACCGATCCCGAGGCGGGGAGTCGTGGCATCTCCTCGTTCGTCGTCCGGCCGGGCGAGGACGACGGCTTCCACGTCGAGGGCACGGAGGACAAGCTGGGCGACAAGGGCTGTCCGACGGCGGAGCTCCGATTCGCCGACCTCCGGATCCCGGCCGACCGCCGCCTCGGCGAGGAGGGCGACGGCTTCCTCCAGGCGCTGAAGACGCTGAACGCGGGCCGCATCTCCATCGCGGCGCGCTCGGTCGGCATCGCCCGCGCGGCCTTCGAGACGGCCCGCGACTACGCCGGCGAGCGAGAGCAGTTCGGCCAGCCCATCGGCGAGTTCCAGGCCATCGGCCACAAGCTCGCGGACATGGACACGAAGATCCAGGCCGCCCGCCTGCTGATGCACCTAGCCGCAGACCGGAAGGAGCGCGGCGAGCGTTTCGTCAAGGAGGCCGCCCAGGCCAAGCTCTTCGCCAGCGAGGTGAGCCGCGAGGTCGCAAACGAGGGCATCCAGATCCACGGCGGCTACGGCTACGTCAAGGACTTCCCCGCCGAGCGGTACCTGCGGGACGCCAAGATAAACGAGATCTACGAGGGCACGAGCGAGGTGCTGCGGAACGCGATCTCGAACGAGGTACAGGGGTGATCCTCGAGGCGCGGGAAGGGCCCTCCCGTCGGTGGCCACAGTCTCCGCCCGCTCCTCTAGTCAGCGAGTGACGACGGGCGCGCGGTAACTCCAGTGACCGTCGAAGTCTCGCCAACCCTCAAGTGGGGTTCGTCCGAACGCCCGAACATGAGCGACGTAGCGCCCGACGGCGACGGGCATGGCTGTCCGAAGTGCGGTCACGAGGAGACGGACGTCGGGACCATCTCGACGACCGGGGGCGGGCTCTCCAAGATGTTCGACATCCAGACGAACAGGTTCACGGTCGTCTCGTGTACGAACTGCGGCTACTCGGAGCTCTACCGGGACGTCGGTTCGGGCGCGAGCGACTTCGTGGACGTCTTCCTCGGGTGATCGGGGACCACGAGGATGGCCGAGGGAGCGATCGTACTGGGGATGCTCGCGTTGAGCCTCGGGGCCGGACTGCTGCTCTACTTCGCCGTCCGCACAGAAGGGAGGCAGCGGGAGTCGATGTCCCGGGCCGACGCGGAACGGGCTGCGCGTCGGGATACGAGCGATCCGGAGCGCACCCAACCGTCCAACCCTCGCCGCGAGTGAACCAATTGCGTTAACCGGCCCACGAACGGAAATCGGGACATGACCGAGGCCACGCTGGAGGCCAACGGGATCGCGGCACGCTACTACGAAACGGCCGCCGAGCGCGTGCTGGTCTTCGAGCGCGACGTGGACGAGCGTACTGGGGAAGCGGACACCGCCGCCGTCGCCCAGAACCGCGACGGCTACGCGATGCTGATGGTGCGGACGGCTCCCGACGGCGACGAACTAGAGCGCTACTACGGCTTCGACGTGGCGCTCGACCACGCGGCGGAGCTGCTGGGTGTGGACCCGGCCGACCTGCCGATTCCCGACGAGGCGGCGGACATGGGGATGTGAATCGACGCGGTTAGCGCACGTGGATCGCGGGAGGCGGTCGGACTCGGTGTGGCCAACGCGAGTCGTCGCGGCGTGACCGTCGCGCGACGCGGACGCATCCCGCAAATCACGGGCCACTACGAGACGTGACCGGGTACCCGCCCAGTGTCCTCAGCCGTCGTCGTGGACCGTCGCCGTCGCGTCCCGCTCTTTCGGGCCACCATCGCCCACGAGGTCCGCCGTCAGCCCGTAGGGGTCGGCATCGCCCGACAGGACCGCGTCGACCAGCGCAGCGATCCCACCGGCAACGTCGATGGCCCG
>Ga0102944_1002604_pt1 | contig 10414 bp, 8 predicted proteins | sample SalPonD_shore_MG_FD_78172 | JGI IMG/M metagenome (GOLD analysis project Ga0102944, IMG submission 78172) | Salt pond soil microbial communities from South San Francisco under conditions of wetland restoration - Salt Pond MetaG... | ecosystem: Environmental > Aquatic > Marine > Intertidal zone >... | reverse complement strand
GAAGCCCGTCCCACTGCCTGCCCGGAATTGTCGCCTGACCACAGTTACTAACCATATAAAACAAAAGGCGCACCCAAAGTGTGCCTTTATATTACTTCCGGTGTTTCAGCGATCCCTGAACACCGGCCACTTTTCATGTTGTACAAACCCTTTTCTTACGCCAGCGCCTCCCGGCAGAATGCCACGCATTTCTTCACCTCTTCCACGGCATTGGAGCCCTCGGGAATGGGGTATTCCAGCTCAATTGCGGCCTGGAAGTCATACTGGTTCCGTTTCATGTGTTGCAGCACCAATGCCAGTGGGGTATCTCCCGTGCCCCAGGGAAGGTTGGCGCCATCGTTGATTTTCCGGTCTTTCAGGTGCAGACTCAGGATCCGGCCGTCGGGCGCATAGCGATCAATAATGGGGAGCGGGGATCGGTTGGTGCCGGCGACATAGTGACCGATATCGAAATTCATGCCCAGGTACATTCCATGGGAAAAGTGGCCTTCCCAGCTCTGCGGATTGACCTGGGTGTGATTGTGAAAGCCGATCATTATCTGGTGGCGGGCGGCGTATGGCGCCAGGAATTTAGCCTTCTCCTCAGAAATCTCCGTGGTAATGCCCCTGGCGCCCAGGACTTTTGCTGCGTTGCAGCAGTACTCGATCTCCGGTGTCGACATCTCTGGTCCGATGCTGCTGAACTTGACGATATAGATATCCACACCGGCATCGTTGTACATTTTCCGGAGTGCTCGGTACTTGTCCATAGACACGGAGGTACGCCATTTCCGCATCTCTTCGGCCTGGGCCTGACGTTTGGCGGCCAATTCCGCACGCTGTTCTTCGGTGAGTTCCTGTCCCCGGGGAAACCGGATCCGCTCGAAGGTGGGAGCGCCAGCGTATTGTTCCGCCGGCTCACCCATGAGTTCCACGGAACTCAGCCCGCATTCCGTCAGGTAGTTGAGGAGATCCTCCGCCGACTGGTTCTCCATGCTGCGAAAACTGTAAGTGATGACACCAATCGGTACACCGCCCAAAGTAGAATGCGGTTTCCCGGCCTGTGCAAACAACCTGCCCGGAGCCATCGACACGGCAGCCAATGCCGCCATCGTGCCCAGGAATTCGCGCCGTGTGATGCTTCCTCTGGATGTTCCCTGTGCTGTCATGGTTTCGCCCTTTCGTAAGCGTTCGTATATTTACGGTTACTAGAACGTATTACCACTGATGATTTTGCCTCGGGGAGAATACGGGCAGCCCGCCGGGAAGATTCCATATGGAAACCGTTCCGGGAGAAGCCGGTCTTCTGGTGTCAGGCAGTTCACGTGCGTATGGCGAGGTGCAGGCATGTATTCTCTCTACGTACTTTGCGACATTATTTCTACCGGAGGTAACCGGATGGTTACCTGTGTTTACTGAACCGGAACCGGGGGGGTTAGGGAATGGTTGTCCCCAGCTCTCAGGATGAATATATAGTGAATCTCATCTTTATACAACGGGTTAAACGGGAGGGTCAGGATACGAATGCATGGAGATCCCATGATACCGGGCGCGGCGGAAAATTTTCATTAAACTGGGAGGATATGTATGGTGTTGTCAGGCCGGCCGTTCGTGCCTGGGCAGCCACGTCCGGAGGAGACCATTTGGGTCGGATATGGTATCCATTGCAGCATGTGTGGTCCCCTCAAATCGTACGCTCCGGCCGGAACGCCCCGTGTGGGGAGGGAGAAGGGGCACCCGCATCACGGTCCGATAGATCGGCTAACCGGCGCTTCTCCGAAGCGCAATCCGTGAGCTGATACAACGTGCCGGAACAGATCGCTCCTCCGGAGCTACCGAAGTGGTGCTCATTTGTGTTTCGGCAGACAGTCATATACTGACTTCCCTGAAATTTTCCATTTATCCTGACCTGAAAAACATGTAAGATCATCTATGCAGATAAATGATACATCCGCTCAGAAATACGATTGTGTGGGCATCGGTCTTTCGACGTATGACTTCACACTGAAGGTTCCGGAGTATCCGGCGGTGAACACCAAGCACACGGCTTCCAGGTATGCGGGAAACGGCGGCGGTCCGGTACCCACCGCTGTTGCCGCCCTGGCATCGCTGGGATGCCGCACGGCTATGGTGACGACAATGGGAAACGACGTGCTGGGACGTACGATTCTGGAGGAGTTTCGGAAGTATGACATCGACACCTCAGGGGTGCGCCTGGATCCGGAGGGGGAGACGCTGCACTCGCACATCCTGGTGGATGGAAGAACCGGCAGGCGCACGGTGGTACAAAATACGGGAGATATTCCTGAGATTCTCCCTGACCAGGTACCTGAACATTTGATGCGGCAGACCCGATACATTGCGGTTGACAGCCGGCCGTCGACAAATATCATTGGACTGGTCCGACAGGCAACACAGTGGGGCGCCGAGGTGATGCTGGACGCCGGAAGCGTTCACGAACATACGGAGGATCTGCTGCAATTTGTCGATTATCCGGTGGTTTCCGCTGATTTTGCGAAGGAATATTTCGGGCATTCCAACTATGAGAGCGCCTGCCGGCAGTTGGTGAAAGGCTCTGGTAAGTTCGCCGGCGTCACTTTGGGGACGGAGGGGAGCGTCCTTGCGGAAAACAACAGAGTAGTATATATCCCTCCGTTCAAAGTGTGGGCGGCGGACACCACCGGAGCCGGAGATATCTATCATGGAGGATTCCTGTACGGGGTGTTGCAGGGATGGCCGCTGAAGGCTATCGGACAATTCGCCAGCGCAGCAGCGGCCATCGGCGTGCAATATTTCGGCTCCCGCGCAAAACTGCCGACGGTACCAGAAGTCAAAGGGTTTCTGCAAGAGCAAGGGGTGACTGCACACCCGGTTTGTACTCACCAGTGACAGTGAGAGATGATATGGCCGCATTAACAGAGCAACAAATTCACCGCCATCTTGAGACTGTTCAATTCGGGGAAACCCTGATCATTTTGCCGACGATTGATTCCACTAACTCGTACGCCCGGCGCGAGGCACTGCCGCACGGAGCTGTAGTTCTGGCGGAAGAACAGACTGCCGGGAAAGGCCGGATGGGTCGCTCGTGGTTTGCGGAAGCGGGACAGAATATTCTGATGTCCGTGGTTCTCAAGCCGGAACGGCCACTGCATGCCATTCAGATCATCACCCTCGCAGCGGCGGTGGCGGTGACTGATGCGTTCAGCAACCATCTGGCTGTCGATGGACAGGTGAAGTGGCCCAACGATGTACTTATCGCCGGGAACAAAGTCTGCGGCATTCTGACCGAGGGACAGATCCGGGGACCGGAGTTCCTGACACTGGTGGTGGGGCTCGGTTGTAATGTGAATCAGCAGCCGGAGAATTTCCCCGCCGATCTGCTGTATCCGGCGACATCACTTGCCGCCGAATTGGGGAAGCGCATCGATAGAAATCAACTGGCAGCAAATATTATCACATCTCTGGAACAATGGTATCGGAAAATTATGGATGGTGAATCTCAAGAGGTGATTGCCAGATGGAAGGAGCGATGTGCCCATCTGAATCGGCGGGTGAAAATAGTCCTGGATGACGGAACGAAGGCAGGGATATTCCGGAAGGTCTCTGCGGACGGGGCGGCTGTCCTGCAGCTGTCCGGAGGTGACACCGTTACGGTGACCAGCGGCGATCTGTTCTGGCCGGAGCGTGGCCCTGAGAAAAAATGATTTCAGTTGCCGGGGAATTATGTAAATTACCTTCATTGAAATTGATATAGAAATCACGAATTGACACAAATTATCACAAATGAACTAATAAGACGATAAACGAATAAATAACATAACAAAATATGACTATTAAATCTGTTCAGTAGTATCAAAGGTAAGGAAGCCAGAAGGGATGCTTTCCGTGCTTTGCCACCCGTCACACACTGTAGAGCCTTTTCATGAAACGGCTTTACAATGCAGGTTGAGAATCGAAACCATTACTTTCCTGAGCTGATTTAATAGTCATGTAACAAAATAATAATATTGAATGAATACTGTATTATTTAAATCTATCATGCTCGCTTCCACCTTTAGAAGATCAGCCTCATTTATTGAAAAACGATAGAAGGAGCCAGCACTATGACCTATGCGGATATCGTCCGTCCACAGTCAAAAGCAAACATTATAATCTACAATATTTCTTTGGTCATTGGCGGCAGTATTTTGATGGCGTTATTGGCACAACTGACGGTCCGGCTGCCGTTCAGTCCTGTGCCCATTACCGGGCAGACATTTGGAGTGCTATTGCTGGGGGCACTGTTCGGGAGCCGGCGCGGCAGCGCAGCCATGCTTGCCTATATACTGGAAGGGGTTGCCGGACTCCCGGTGTTCGCCGGAGGTCTGGCGGGTCCGGCTGTCCTGGCGGGGCCCACCGGCGGGTATATTCTCGGATTTGTGTTTGCCGCTTATGGGGTAGGATATCTGGCCGAACAAGGCTGGGACAGGAGAATGATCTCCACGGTCGCCATGATGGTCATGGGGACCGGCATCATTTATCTGGGCGGACTCTTCTGGCTTTCACAATTTGTGCCTGGCGAACAGCTGCTCAATGTTGGGCTCTTCCCGTTTCTCCCCGGGGCTGTCATTAAAATTGCGCTCGCCGCTATCTTGTTGCCGGGCGGATGGAAACTGCTGGGCCGCCGTGATCCGACAAGGGTGGAGTGATTTTCAACCGGAGAGAAGAGGAAAGAGGCCACCCTTCCCACCATGTTCTTCACAGTGGAAGCCGCAGCTGGTAATTACTTATCAAGCCGGGTTGCGTGAATTATGGTAAAATCAATGGCCTTATCTTGAGCTATGAGCTGAATCTTAACAAGAAATACCTCATAATTTTCCAATCAGGATATGGTACCGCCGACAACCTGATAAATGTCATACGAGCATATAGTTCTTCGGCTATGCTTGGTATTTCAATTTCGTGGAAGTGCTTTATCCCTGTAAAATTTCCCAGGATTTTCTTGGAAAAGATTGTCTCAAGAAGGGCACGGATGTGTTAAGTTAACGCCTCCACCTTTTGAGAACGCCCGATACCAATCTGCTACCGCCAACTCCTCACTACCGGAGGAGTAGAGAGGGGACTCTTTTCTCATTACTCTTAACTTCTGCTTGCCTGCATGCTATTAGGTCAGACCTATCTAAATCTCATCCACTTCCACCTACTTTCCAATGATGCCTTTGAAGGGCACCACCACATAGCGGTTTTCGCCGTTGGTGATTTCGGTGATTTGCGTGCGCTTGAACATGATGCGATCTCCGACTGCCACTTCTACACCGGCTCCCGGCGGGACGGACGCTTTCTGTCTCATATCCCATCACCAGACTGCTTGTTGTTTTTTCTTTGCAGTTGTATTTGATAATAGTTGGAAAGATATTCATACACCCGTTTTTTGGTGCGGGCCCAGTTCAGTTCCTCTCCGATCTCTCCCAATTCCTGCTCCAGCTTGTACATCCAGTAGAGCTGCTCATTTTCGAGGACGGAGACCCGGGCCTCGTACTGCTGCCTGGTTAACGCAGAGACTTTCGTCTTCAGATCCTGCAGTTCCGCCAGTTTCGCCAGATCCCGGGTGGCTTTCCGTTCGATTTCATCTTCTTTGCAGTAGGCTTTGTTGCGTATGTCCGTGAGCTGTCGCTGCAGATCACGGAATCGCTCCCGTTCGGCTTCCACCTCCTCCTTGGTAATCACCTGGGGAAAGTCCACCGAAGGAAACCGGGGTGCGATCTCCAGCTCCGGCAGCATTTTGGTGGCTTCCGTGGCCCGCTTGTACAGGTCCGCCTGTGAGTCCACAATGAATTTGAGCGTGATGATTTCCTTGCCCCGGGCGGAGACCTCAACAGTATTCTCCTGCACCGGCAGTTCCTGTGTTTCCTCCTCATTTAAATTGGTTCGGAATGCCCGGAGTACCTCGCACTGCAGTTTGAGGCGTCCTTTCACAGGATCATCCGTGGTGTTATAAAAGCGCATAATCACCGCATCCCGCTGTTCGGCGCGCTTCACGCCGGTCATGCGCAGGGGGACCGCCTGGTCTTCAGTTTCCCAGGAGAAAAACGAATACTCTTCCGGCAACGGTCCTTCGTGCACGTCAGTTTGCACGGCCCGGAGTTTCATATTCTGGTTGTCGGACATAAAATGCGGCCTGTCCTGGAGCCAGTCCCCGCGGTTCGGATAGATGGAATAGGTAAAGACGTGATCCCCAATTTCCTGGGCTTCCGGAGTAAAAATATGCGGACCGACATCGCCGACCCGGGTCAGAAGATCTGCGCGGGCCAGCCAGCCCACCGAACGGATCAGGGTGATCGCTACCGTACTCCGGGTGGTCAATATCTCATATTCTCCCATTTTATTGCTGGCGATAGTCAGACCGCGTTTACCGTCCGCAAGGCCCACAAAATTCTGCATGATATGCGTATCCACGGGAGTCACGTCATGACCTGCAATCAGGAGATCCTGCATTTTTTCCGGCTTTTCGGGCACGGTGGAATCGGTATCGATGGGAAAATACGCGATATCGAACGGCGCCTCCACATAGGAATGGTCGGTGTTGATGTCTGTGGGAAACAGGATCCGGAGCCGGTGATCTTTCACCGTGTTTCGTACGAAGGTGTGCACCTCCACCCGGTGGGAGTCGGCAGTCAGATCCACAAAGGTTACGATGGGATAGGCCGCCGTTTCTTCGGTTCGGGAGGTGCGGTCCGGGGTGAGGGATTTCGGCAGGTCCAGGGTGATTTCCACCCGCACCCGCGCCAGCAGCGGACCGGATTCTACCACCTGAATCTTTGCGGGATGGTTCAGGCTATTAATGATGCGTTCTTCCGGGGGATACGAATAATCGTACGTATCTCCGCTGTCTCCGCTGTCTTCGAAATAACCCAATCCTGTGTAATCTTCATTGGTGGATTTGCAGTGAATATTCAAACTTCCGTCATCGTTGATGGTCACTCGCTGGAAGTCATTTTCCAGACAACGACCATCTTCGGAGACGGCCACAATCCTGGAGTCAGCCGTTTGCTGTTCCCCGGGGACCACATAATAAGTTTTATATCCCAGGGATGGGACATCATCGGCGAACAGATAGAGGTCGGTTCGGTCGTCGAGGCGGCTCACTATCTGATAGGGGACGGGGTTTTCCAGCGAATCCGTGATGCTGAACCGGTCGAAGGTTTCGGGAATTTCCATGGACATCCCGAACACGTGTCCCCGTCTCCGGGACGAGGGATTGAATACCACCAGCGGCAGGGCGTTTTCATCCCGGGAAGTATCGATAATCTGTGTGATATTCCGGAACGCCCGTTGAGCCAGATCACCTGCCGTCTGCCGCACTCTGGCAAACCGATCCTGCATGTCGCGGGCAATGGAATCGACGCTGCACCCGCACACGTCGTCGTGGGTATGGTTCAGGAGCAGTGTCTTCCAGGTGCGCAACAAGGTGCGTTCCGGGTACTCGCTGCCGAACACCCAGGCCAGGGTACTGAACGGTTCTGCCCAGCGAATTAACTCCCGCTGGCATTCATTATTCTGTCCGATCAGGTGGCTCCGGCTGGAGAACACGCCCTTCAGGATCGGCATATATTTTCCGCTGTACAGATACCCGCCGAGCACGGGCAGGTCGGGTTCATAAGATCGGATGGTCTCCAGGTACTCCGGCGGGGTGCTCTGGAACAGGCGAACCCCCTCACCCCTGCGTTTGTTGAACGCTTCGATAATCGGCAGCACGTCATCCGGCCATGGCACCTGTTCATACCCGTTCATCAGCAGAACATTCGGCGTGGAAGCAAACGGCGCCAGCACGTGAGTATGGGTGCTAATCCGATCGATGGCGATTTCTTTGGTCAGAGACAGTACCATGGCATTCCGGTAGCTGTCCAGCAAATAAATCCCAAGGATGCGGGATCCGTCCGGGCTTTCCCACCAGAATTCGGTTCGGAGATCATCCGGCGGCATGTCCACTCCCCGCCAGACGAAGGCCCCGTCAATGCCGAATCCCCTAAGAATCTGGGGCGCCTGGGCGATCTGCCCGAAATTATCCAGCATCCACCCGACCTTCATGGCTCCGCCCAAATCTTCCGCCATGCGCATCCCGATGAGCAGGTTCCGCACCAGCGCCTCGCCGCTCACTAATCCCCAGTCCGGCTGCAGGTAAGCCGGGCCGATCAGCAGCCGTCCTTCCTCCACAAACCCCCGCAGCTTCTTCCGGATTTCTCTGGCCTCCACCGGCGGCAGCTGGTCGAAATAATCTTCCAGAATCAGAGTTTGACCGTCCAGCACAAATTTATAGGAGGGATACCGGTCCATCATCCGGACTAAATTCTCCATGAATGAAGGAATCAGCTGGTTCACGTAATGGGCCCGGAATATCCATTCTCTGTCCCAGTGATTGTGGGAGACGATATGGGCGGTGATGATTTCGTCGAGACGCTTCTGGGCAGTCATTGTTCATCCTCATTTAAGGGTAGCAGAAGTATTCGCTCTGAGAAGAAGTTATCACATTTTTTTATCTGTGTCAGGAATATAAGGTATGGGGGAAATGACGACCGGTAAAGTGAAATTTTGGGGGATAGTGCGTGCTGTAAGCAGCCACCTCAACCGACCCGCAGGGTCTCCGTGGGAGGGAGCGGATGAACAGTGGACAGAAACTTTGGTGGATCTGAAATTGATTTCAGGAGAATCCAACAGATGTGCTGGTGCCGGGCGCCAAGCCGATCCTAAACTCCCAGATGATGATCAAACGCCCCCAGACCATCTATAACGCGTCCAATCCAGCTTCGGAGAACGCCCCGCACACACACGGTCGAGACGCGATGTGGGTGCCCCGTACTCCACCCCATACAGGGCGCTCCAGCCGGAGCGCGGGGTTTGGGGGGACTGTCTGTGCTGTAACGGAAACCGTCTCCGACAGTTGGTTTGGTGCGTAAAGACGTAATGGTGCTTCGCCAATCCTTTCGCCGGGAAGGGATGTCGATGCCTTCTTACATCCGAGGCAGAGAATGAAAACGGATCAGGGTTCTTCTGTGCTCCTGACCCCTGCTTCTCCAGCGGAGCCCTGACTGGTCGGAGGAGCCTGCTGTGCCGGCAACCTTACAACGATGCCAGCGCCCGCTGAATTTTGACCCGCCGCACCAGCACTTCAAACGCATGCAAAATTTCTTCCTGAGTGAAATTGCAATGCCCGTACCTGTAAACCGGAATGTTCCGGTGGAACAGGGCTGATCTGGTGGCAAAGGTCTTCAGGGTATACATGGGTTCATGCCAGTAGGGGACTATCGGATCGTCGGTGGTATGCATCGTCACCAGCGGCACCTTTAGGGCACCGGCGGTTTGATAGTTGTCTTCGATCTCCGTTAGAGCGATAGCATCTGCGGCATATCGTTCCACACCTCTGTTCAATCGGAGATCCTCCCAGAAGGATCCGGTCCCGCTGTACCAGCGTCGGGTGTTGTCGAACGGCTTGCCGTCCAGCACATCAATGGCATTATTGGTTCCGACGATATTATAAAACAGAATTCCAAGAATCGTTTCAGCTACCGTTTCTTGATCTCCTGTTCCGACCGGGGCTCTGGTTACCGAAAGCAGCTTCTGTGTTTTTCCGGGATTCGCTATCAGTGCACCTACCACCGCGTCTTTCGGGCCGACAGGCGAACCGAGGTCATCCGCTTCCCATGCAGCGATCAACGTATCATTTACGCCATCAGGTTTGGGCGGCCCGCCAAATGGGACCAGAACGTAGGGAAAATAATAGTTGAATACCACGTTAAAGTCGCCGAAATAGTGCAGCTGTTTCCGGAAATTTCCAATCGGGCCACAGGTGGCCAGTCCCCCGTCGAACACCTCCGGATGCTGCTCCACCGCCAGCGCCGTGATGAGTCCCCCTTCGGAGGCGCCAGCAATATAGACCACGTCAGGTTCGCCGTGTTGATTCTCAAAGAGACCAACCAGCTCAATCAGATTTGCCACCGCTTCCGGAATAATCAGACCATTCCGCTCGAAGCTGGTGCCTGCAAATGCGTATCCCTGATTTACCACCAAGTCATCTAACGTTTCCCCTGTTTCTCCGTCAATAATGAGCTGACTCCGCCAGGCTTCAAGAGGAGCATTCGGGCTGACATAGCCGTGCGCAAACACCACCAGTTCCCCGTTCCAATCATCGGGGACGCGGATTAAAACATCCGGCAGGTCGGGTTTGAGCAACCCCGATTGTTGTTCGGTAACCTCCATCTCCGGCCCCGTCAGCTGATCGGCACAGCGATAGAAGGTCAGGATGGACACGATGATCAAGAGTCCCGGAAGTAATCGGAAACCAAGCGCTTTCATGGGTAAGAGAGATCTTTTCATTGCTCACTCCTTTTGTTAATACACCGTATGAAATATCCCAGGGGGTGTATGATGGAATGCCCTACACCGCTCCTGATGTCATTGT
>Ga0102944_1002603_pt1 | contig 10416 bp, 6 predicted proteins | sample SalPonD_shore_MG_FD_78172 | JGI IMG/M metagenome (GOLD analysis project Ga0102944, IMG submission 78172) | Salt pond soil microbial communities from South San Francisco under conditions of wetland restoration - Salt Pond MetaG... | ecosystem: Environmental > Aquatic > Marine > Intertidal zone >... | reverse complement strand
TCGACGAAGTCGATACCGAACCCTCCGCGCTCGAACGCGCCCGCGGGCAGCTGCCGCCACCGCCGCTCGGCGGCGCGGAGTACGCCGAGGCCGCCGCGGCGGTGAACTCGATCCTGCCGCTGTACTGGAACTGGCAGACGGAGTCGGAAGACGATGAAGACGTCGACATCGATCTCGTGCTCGATGACGGCACGCGCGTGCTGGGCCGCGTCGGCGCGGTGGGTCCGAGCGAGATGCGCCGGCTGCGGCCGGGCAGCCTGCGGCTGACGCACCTGCTGCCCTGGTGGCTCACCTACCTGGCGGTGGTCGCGAGCGGGCGCGAGGTGGGCCTGCGCGTCGCGGGCACGGGCGACGAGGAGCCGGAGCAGTGGGTCGCGGCGCTCGGGCAGAAAGGCGCGCGCGGCTACCTGCAGGCGGCGGTGGAGCAATACCGCGCCGGCCACACGCGCCCGCTGCTGTTCGAGCCCTACCTCGCCGAGCACTACCTCGACCAGCGCGAGAAGACGGACCGCGCGACCGGCGAGCCGAAGACGCCCGACCAGGCGCTCGACAGCACCAACGGCTGGATGAGCAACACGTTCCAGCCGCCGCATCCGAAGAAGGATCCCTGGCTACAGCCGCTGTTCGGGCCGTCGCCGGTGCCGCTGGGCGAGGACGCCGAGCGTTCCGGGTTCGTGCGCGTGGTCGAGGCCGTCGCGCGGCCATTGCGCGAGCATCTGCAAGCGGCGGACGAAGGCGAGGACGAGGCATGAGTTCGTCGTCGAATCGCGGCCAGGGCCGCTCCTGCAGGGGAATGGGGAACGGCGCCGTGGAGCCGTTCGAGCCGGCGACGATGCCGCTCGACGGCGTGCGCCTGGTCGAGGCGAGCGCGGGCACGGGCAAGACGTTCAGCCTCGCCGGGCTGTACCTGCGCCTGATCGTCGAGCAGCAGCTCGACGTGCGCGACATCCTGGTGATGACGTTCACGCGCGCGGCGACGCAGGAGTTGCGCGAGCGGCTGCGGGCGCGGCTGGCGCTGGCCGCGCGGGTGGCGGCGGAGGCGCCGCGCGACGATCGGAGCGATGCCGCGGAGAGTTTCTGCGAGACCGTCATCGCGGGGGCCGACGAGGAGCGCGCCGCGCTGGCGCGACGGCTGCGCGACGCGGCCTCGCGCGTGGACCAGGCGACGATCACGACCATCCACGGCTTCGCCCAGCGCGCCGCCGGCGAGAACGCCTTCGAGAGCGCGCTGCCGTTCGACTGCGGCGAGCAGGTCGACGACGCCGAGGTCCAGCGCGAGGTCGCCGCCGACTACTGGCGCGCGCGGGTGTTCGGGCAGGCTGCGCCGCAGGCGGGTGCCTTCGTCTCACTGTGGGACCAGCCGGAGGCGTTGTACCGGGACGTGCGCGACGTCCTGGGCAAGCCGCATGCGCGGCTGGTCCGGCCGGATCCGGCGCAGGTGGAACGGGAACGCAAGAAGGCGCTGAAGGACTGGCCGGGGGTGCGCGACGAGTTCGTCGAGTTGCTGGACAAGGCGCTGGAACACGAGGCACTGCTCGCGAACAAGGGGCTGAAGAACCTGCTGGAGGCGCAGGGCGCGGAGGCGCTCGCCGAGCGCATCGATGCCGGCCTCGCCGGCACGTTCGACGGCTTCCCGGCGCTGCCGCGGATCCTGGCCGATCTCGGTGACGACGAGGGCGTGCGCGGGCATGCGAAGAAGGCGGCGTGCTCGTGGTTCCGGCCGCAGGATCTCGAGGCGGTGCAGTCGCTCGCACGGCTGCAGGTCAGCGGCCGCCTGGCGGCGACGACCGTCGCCGTCGACACCATCCGCACGCTCGCCGCCGAGCGCAAGCGCGAGCGCCGCCTGTTCAGCTTCAACGACATGATCACCGCGCTGCACGACGCGGTGACCGATGCCGAGCGCGGGCCGTCGCTGGCCGCAGCGCTGCGCCGCACCTGGCCCTGGGCGCTGGTGGACGAGTTCCAGGACACGGATCCGTTGCAGTACGCGATTCTGCGGCGGATCTACGCGGACGCGGGCCGGGGCGATCCCGACGCCATGCCGGCTGACCCCGGCGCGGATGCGTCCGCGGCAGACAGCGAGGTCGGTGGCGGCGCCGGGGAAAGCCGGCCTACGTCAATGGATGCCGCCGGGGATACCGAGCGCGGATCGCCGGCACCGAACGGATCCGCGGCCGCCGCATCCGATCGAGGGGGCGACGACGATGCACTCTCCGCGTCCTCCGCGCCTCCGCGAGAGACGAGCGACGGGCGGGCAGCCGCAGGCGGCCTCATCCTCATCGGCGACCCGAAGCAGGCGATCTACGGCTTCCGCGGCGGCGACGTGTTCGCCTATCTCGATGCCGCGGCGGACGCGCACGGCCGCTACGGCATGGACACGAACTTCCGCTCGACCGGCGCGGTGCTCGACGGCGTCGGCTCCGTGTTCCGTGCCGGCGGCGACAACGCCTTCGTCCTCGAGGGCATCGGCTTCCCGGCCGTGCAGCCCGGGCGCACGGCCGGCGACCGGCGCATCGAGCTCGGCGACGCCGAGCTGTCCGGCGCCACCGCCTGGGCCATCCCCGAGGACGCGGGCACTGCCAAGGGCGCCCTCCAAGGGCGCATCCGGGCCGCGACGGTCGAGCGCATCGTCCGCCTCCTCGACGGGGCGACGGTCGCCGTTGCCGAGGACGGGCGGCGCGCGCTGCGGCCAAGCGAGGTCGCCGTGCTGGTCAACACGAACGCCGAGGCGATGGCCATGCGCGACGCGCTCGGCGAGGCGGGTGTGCCGGCCGTGTGCATCCACCAGGACAGCGTGTTCACGCACGCGCCGGCGCACGATCTGCTGCAACTGCTGCGGGCCGCGGCGGCGCCGTTCGACGCCGAGCGCCTGCGCGTCGCGCTGACCACGCCGGTGTTCGGCTGCCGCATGGGCGACCTGGTCGCGCTCGACGCGGACGAGCGGCGCTGGTCGGAAGTCACCGACCGCTTCCAGGCGGCGCACGTGCGCTGGGCGCAGTCCGGCGTGCAGGCGATGCTCGAGCCGCTGCTGCAGGACGCGGCGGAACGCATCGTCGAGCTCACCGACGGCGAGCGCCGCATGACCGACTTCCTGCACGTCGCCGACCTGCTGCAGCGCGCCGAGCACGAGGTGTTCGGCATGCAGGGGTTGGTGCGCTGGCTCGAAGAGGCGATCCGCCACGCGGACGACGGCGAGGTCGGCGACGACGACCGCGTGCGCCTGGCCGACGACGCCGATCTCGTCGAGGTCACCACGGTGCACAAGGCCAAGGGCCTGCAGTGGCCCGTGGTGTTCCTGCCCTACACGCCCTGGCTGGGCACGGGCGGCGGCACGCCCACCGAGCCGCCGCTGTCGTTCCACGACGCGAGCAACCGGGCGGTCATCGACCTCGGCTCGGCCGAGGCGGACGAGCACGTCGGGCAGGCCGTCCGCGAGCGCCGCGCGGAGCAGGTGCGCTCGCTGTACGTCGCGCTGACGCGCGCCGAGCAGGCCTGCTTCTTCGTGCACGGCGCCGCCAACGCCGCGCTCGACGGCCCGCTGGCCTGGCTGCTGCACCATGCCGACGGCATCGCGGACGACGGCTGGCACGGCGGGAAGAAGCCGCCGGACTGGTTCAACGCCGCGCGCACCCGGGCACGCCTGGACGAGGTGGCCGAACAGAGCGGCCAAGCCCTCGTCGTGGAGGAACTGCCGGAGCCCGACGAGCGCCCGCGACTGCGCCAGGCGGCAGCTGCGCAGACGATCGGCCCGGCGCGCACCGATCTGCCGCGGCCGCGCGCACCGTGGTCGGTATTCAGCTTCTCGCGCCTGGCCGGGCGCATGACCGGCACGGCAGAGCCCGCCGCGGGCGCCGATGACGAGACGGCCGCGGCCGTCGCGGTCCCGGCGGACTCGGATGGCGCCGTCGAGGCCGAGGTGGCCACGCACCCGCGCGGGCCGGGCTTCGGCCGCGCCTTCCACGCGATCCTCGAGGCGGCGCGCTTCGACACCTGGCCCGAGCCGAATGCGGCGCTCGACGACACGACGCGCGACACGGTAGCCGAGGCGCTGCGGCGCCACGGTGTGGCGACGACGGACGCGGACGCCGAGGCGACACCGGTAACGGACACGGCGGGGATGATCGCCGCCACCCTCCACGCCCCGCTGCCCGAAATCGGGTCGCTGGCGGCCGTGCCCCCTGCGCGGCGGCGGGCGGAACTGGAGTTCTTCATCCGCCTCGGCGACGCGCGTGCGAGCCAGTTGCTGGCGCGGATCGCGGCGGCCGGCTACGCCGGCGCGCGCGGCACGACCGCGCTGGCCTCGCTGCGCGGCCTGATGCACGGGTTCATCGACCTGGTCGTCGAGCACGAGGGCCGCTACTGGATCCTCGACTACAAGACCAACGCCCTCGGCCGGCTGCGCGCGGACTACGCGCCCGATCGCCTGCGCGACGCGATCGCCGAGCACCACTACGACCTGCAGTACCTGATCTACACCGTCGCCCTGCACCGCCATTTGCGCCAGCGCCTGCCGGGGTACCGGCCGGAGCAACACCTCGGCGGCGTGCTCTACCTGTTCGTGCGCGGGCTGGACGGGGAAGGAATCAACGGCGTGTTCCGCGATCAGCCGGACCCGCAACTGATCGGGTCGCTGGATGCGCTGCTCGACGGGCGCGCGGAGACCGCGTCATGAGCATGATGGACATTCGTGACCGCCCGCGGGGCTGCTTGCCCCGTGCCAGCCCTGGGTCGCCACGCCGCCTGTCGGCGGCTCGCGACGACATACCGCTCCGTCATTGCGAGCGCAGCGAAGCAATCCAGCGATTGCACTCACGCTTCCGCTCCCACGAGCGCATCACGAACGTCCACCGCCTCACGGAGGCCGAGCACCGATGAGCGCCCTGCCCGACCCACTGCGCACCGCCCTGGACGACGCCGGTCTGCGCGCCGTGGACGTCGCGCTCGCCGACTGGGGCTGGCGCCACGGCGGCGAGCGCGCGGGCGCGCTCGGGCTGGCGCTCACAAGCCATGCGGTCGGGCTCGGCCACACCTGCCTGCCGCTGGACGCGCTCGGCGATGCCCTGGGCACGGCGAGCCGGCTGGTCAATGCCGAACGCTTTAGCGGTGAGCTCGCGGAGAATCCGCTGGTCGCCCGCCCTGACGGCGAGCATGTGCTGCCCCTCGTGCTCGACGGGCAGCGCCTGTACCTGCAGCGCTACTGGGACTACGAGCGCCGGCTCGCGCGGCGGTTGCGGGAGCTGATCGAAACCGAGCCCGCGGCGGTCGACACCGCGCGCCTGGGCCCGGAGGGCGGGTTGTTCTCCTACGACTGGACCGGCGCCGGCGAGACCAACTGGCAGGCGGTGGCCGCCTTCGTGGCCCAGCGCCAGCGCCTCGCGGTGATCTCCGGCGGGCCCGGCACGGGCAAGACCTACACCATCGTGCGGCTCATGCTGCGGCTGATCCAGGCGGCGCTGGAGACGACGGGCGAGCAGCCGCCGGTCTTCCGCCTGGCCGCACCGACCGGCAAGGCGGCGGCACGCATGATCGCCTCGGTGCGGCGCGGCCTCGAGGAGCTGCAGCCGTCCGCGGAAATCGCGGCGCACCTCCCCCATGACGCGAGCACGCTGCACCGGCTGCTGCGCCTGCGCCGCGGCAGCACGGTGCCGGGGCACGATCGCGACCGCCCGATCCCCGCGGACGTGGTCATCGTGGACGAGGCCTCGATGGTGGACCTGCCGCTCATGGCCAAGCTCGCCGACGCCGTCGCCGACGGCGCCCGGCTGATCCTGCTCGGCGATCGCTATCAGCTCGCATCGGTGGAGAGCGGCGCGGTGCTCGCGGACCTCTGCGCACCGGCCGGCGTCAACGCGTTCTCGACCGACCAGCGGGCCGCCGCCGGCGGCCTCCTCGCGGGCGCGGGTACCGAACCGCCCTCGCCCCTCGCCGACCACGTGGTCACGCTGCAGACCAGCCACCGGTTCCGCGCCGACAGCGCCATCGGCCGCCTCGCCGCCGCGATCAACGCGGGCGATGCCGAGGCCGTGGAGGGCGTGCTGGGCGATGGCGGTGACGAAGTGCGGGCGACCTTCGACACCGGCGACCGGAGCATCGAGCGCCTTGTGCGGGATCTCGCCGATGTCTACGCCCCGCTGCACGAGGCGGGCACGCCGGAGGCCGCGATCGCGGCGCTCGAGCAGGTACGGCTGCTCACCGCCACCCGCGTCGGCCCGCACGGCAGCGAGCAGATGAACCTGCGCATCGGTCGGACGCTGGCCGAGCGCCACGGCTTCGACCCGGAGAGCCACTGGCACCACGGCCGCCCGATCATGATCGTGCAGAACGAGCCGCGCGCCGGGCTGTTCAACGGCGACGTGGGCGTGGTCTGGCGCGACGAGGACGGCCACGTGCGCGCCTGGTTTCGCACCGAGGAGGGCCTGCGCTCGTTCCATCCATCCGTGCTCCCGGCCCACGACACCGTCTATGCGATGACGATCCACAAGAGCCAGGGATCGGAGTTCGAGTCGGTGTACCTGCTGCTGCCGCGCAGCGAATCGCGGCTGCTCACGCGCGAGCTGTTGTACACGGCGGTCACCCGTGCGCGCCGGTCGATCGTGGCGTGCGGCGCGATGGAGACCTGGAGCAGTGGTGTGCAGCGGCGGATTCGGCGGTATTCGAACATCGGTGCGCGGCTGGAGGAGGTGGAGTCGTGACAGGCGCGTGTTCGTCACGCATGCCGAAATCAACGGACGACGGTTGCGCGGCGGTAGAGCGGAGCGAGTGCGGGCGTACCGAACGCCGTGCATTGGCCGCCTGACGGCGGCGTGCCGGCTGGCTCCCTTCGGTCGCAAACCGCCCTGCGTGGCCGTGCAAACCGGCAGCGACAAGGGCAGCAGGTAGGCCGGTTTTCGCCCGGGATGGGCCCGGGCCGGGATCCGGTCGGCAAGGCGCAAAGACCCCTATGGCGTCGACAGCGGCACAGGCGTCAGCCGGCATGGCCGCCGCAGGCGGCCCAGCGTACGGCGTGTGATCGAACTCGTGACAACTCCCGGAGCAGGCGTCAACGCTGACAGAGCAGCTCGAGGCGCACCCGCGCACGCGTCATGCCCGCATAAAGCACCCGGGCCTCGCGCTCTCCGCGCCAGTCATCGAAGTCGATGTCCGTGAGGATCACCGCGGGCGCCTGCTGGCCCTTGAAGCGGTACACGCTGTCGAACAGGATCCGGCCCGGCGCGTAGATCTGGTGGCCGTCGTCGGTGTACTCCTCGGTGAAGCGGCGCAGCGGATAGCCGCCTGCCGAGCGTGCCTCCGACAGGGCGGATTTGCGAAAACCGTGCACGGAAAGGAGGACGATGTCCTCGGGTGCGAATCCGTCGTCCACCAGCGCTTGAACGCGCTCGTCGACCAGCCGCCGCTGGTCCTCGCCGTCCGCGTAGTCGTGGCACTCGACCGACGGCGCTGAAAGGTCGTTGCCCGACGAGCAGTGGATGCCGAGCCACTTGTCGAGCGCGCGCAGCACGCTCGGCGGCGAGCGGTGGTTTTCGTCCGTACGATACGTCACGAAGTCCGGCAGCTCGACCGGGTCCTTTCCGCCGAGGTTCTGCAGAGGATCCTCCACCCACAGGATCTCGGCGCTGTCTGCCAGACACATGCGCAGGATCTCGAACCATTCCGGCTCGAAATCCTGGCCCTCGTCGACGACGAGCGTCTCGAAGGCCGGACCGCCATCGAGCACGAGGTCGCTGGCCTGCTGCTCGACCTCGCGCCAGAACTCGGGCTCGCCCGCGCGCCCGACATCGAACGTGCCGCCGCGGGACTCCAGCAGCTCACGGCAGAAACCGTGGAAGGTGTCCACGCTCGCGCCTTCCAGGATGGGCTCGATGCGCTCGGCCAGCGGGCGATTGAAGCAGACGAACAGCGTGCGCCGACCGCGTTCCACGGCTCGCTCGGCGGTGCGCATGGCCAGTTGGCTCTTGCCGCTGCCGGCACGCCCGATCACGCGCAGGCGCCACGGGTCCATCTCAAGCCGCTCGCCCAGGCGGACGATGCCCTCGGACAGGCGCTCGTAGACACGCTGCTGGGTGTCGAGCGCGTGCTCGAGGCTGGGGACGACCTGCACCTCCTGGCGAAAGAAGCCGAGCACGCGCTGCCGGCGCTCCGGATCGCGCTCGATGCCCTCGCCCAGCAGACGCACGACGCGCCCGGCGAGGTCGTCCTCGCTGCCGGCATGGACGATGCGGTCGGCCGCGAGAGCCGCCGCGTTGACGTCGGTGACCGCGTGATGCGGCAGGTACAGCAGGTAGCCGACGTCGATGGGGCTGGCGCGCGGGTTGGACTGCGCCCACTTGCCCTTGATGTGGTCGAAACCGCGGTGGACTTGCGTCGCGACCGGCCTGGCATCATCACCGTAGAACTTCACGAGGCCGTTGTCCGTCTCCTGCAGCTCACCCGCCTTCTGTTCGACGAGGAGTACCTCGCCGCCCTGGTTGACCACCACGAAGTCGAGCTCGCCCACGGGCGTCGCGCGATCGGACTCGTCGGCCCAGCGCACGCCGTGGAAGATGGTGAAGGCATCGGACAGCGCGGCCCCGAGGGTACGCAGCGTTTCCTGCTCCGCCCTCTCCCCGGCGCTGCCCGCCGCCGCGCCCGGATCGGTGGGAATCAGGCGAGCCACGGTCGTCCTCTCATCGGCACGTTCCTTCTGCCGCCGCGTTCTCTCATTGGGCAGTCTGGCCGGCCGCGGTGATCGGGTAAAGCACGGCGCGGCGTCCGCGGCGACAGTCCCTGTCGCCCGGCTGCGTAGAGTGGCCTTCGCACCGTCGCGAGACGGTGGCAGGAACACCGGCCCCGATCGACGGATCGATCGCCCGACGGCAGGACGCCACGGGTTCGGCAGGCCGGCGCGGCAGGGACGCCGCTCACCACGACCGGAGGCGACTGGATTGCCCGACATCGAGACGATGAAACGCCGCTTCCGGCTCGAGTACACACGGATGCGCCGCCGGCTGCTGCGCGAGTGCGATGCGGCCGGTGCCAGCCGCGAGGTGCCGTTGCGCGCGTTCGACGAGACGGCCGGGGCGGTGGAACGCGACGTCGCCACGTCCCGCGCCGACGACGAGCCGGAACACGTCACGCGACAACGCATGCGTCACGCGCTGCGCGCCGCCCTCGGCGCAGGGCGCGACGCAATGCGCCCCGACGAGGTCTCTGCCCATGTGCCGAGGAATGGCGACCGCCCCATGCTCGAGGACGTGCTGATCGGCGTGGACTCGGTGGTCGTACTGCTCGAGCACGAGGTCTTCCGGCCGCGCTTCACCGCGCGCATGAGACTCGGCGACGGTGCCGACGACGAGTCGGTCCACCGCTGGCGCGGATGCGACGTGCGCATCGCCGAAGCGCCGTATCCGTCCTATGCCGGTTCCAGCATCCTGGTCGTCACCGAGCACGCCGCCGCCCTCGCCGGCCTGTTCCATGACCTCGCCGACGTGGCCCGCCCCGCGATCGACTTCCGCAGCAAGTACGAGTTCTTCGGCCGCATGGCGGAGGCGGCGAATGCGTGGCTCGCGCGCCATCCCGAATCCGATCGGGGCGATCTGCTGATCGTGGCCGCGCGCGAGGCGCGCGCTGTGGTGGAGAACTGGCTGGCACGCGTCGAGGACAGTCAGCCCGTCGGTTGAGCCCGTGCCCGGACACGAAACCCGCCGCATGAACCGAGGACGTGACCGTTACTTCACGTGCACCGAGTAGCGCGTCTGCGGTTCCGTGAACGGCCCGAGATCGAGGCTGTCGAGCCGTCCGTCGGTGGTCATGCGATAACTGTGTTCGGGGCTGGGCCGGTACACGTAGGCGATCGCGCGGCCGAACAGGCCGTCACGCTGCCCGTCCTCCCGAAAGTGCTCGCGTACCGCGCTGCGCCGGATGCGCCGGCGCTGGGCCCGCGAGCAACGATCCGCGTGGGCCGGCAGTTCGATCCGCTTCCAGCGCTCCAGGCCGGTCAGGGCGACAACGAACAAGGTCTTCGGGCGCGAGCGCTCGTGCAGAATCCACAGGTGCGGGCGGAAATCCGCCTGCTGATCGCTCGATAGGCCGAGCGCGTTGCCGAGCCCAGCGGAAGCGGCGCGGTGCCCGGCAGCGAGCTCGACGAGGAATCGGCGCCGCACGGCGTCGGGGAGCGTTGCGGCGATGCGCGCTGCAAGCGCGCGACTGCATCGCCCCTCGTCGATCAGCCGGTAGATCTTCGCCTCCCGTACCGGGGAATCGTCGTCAGCGAGTCGGCGAACGAGTGTGCGGGCCAGCGTGCGTCGATCCGGGCAGCGATCGGTTGCGGCAAGGACGCGGGCCGCCGGGTGCATGATCAGGCTCCGCACCGCGCCGGAAGGGCGCGGCGGCGGGTATTGGCCAGTGGAATCATGGATGCCCTCGCATACCTGCGGCGGC
>Ga0102944_1002602_pt1 | contig 10418 bp, 12 predicted proteins | sample SalPonD_shore_MG_FD_78172 | JGI IMG/M metagenome (GOLD analysis project Ga0102944, IMG submission 78172) | Salt pond soil microbial communities from South San Francisco under conditions of wetland restoration - Salt Pond MetaG... | ecosystem: Environmental > Aquatic > Marine > Intertidal zone >... | reverse complement strand
GATCCTGGGCCTGTCTCCTGTCAGCGGCGGGCGCCTGGAGGTATTCGGCCGGAGCATGCCCGAGGAGGGGCGGCAAGTGCGGGCCCGCCTGGGGGTGGTGCCCCAGGGAGACAATCTGGACCCGGACTTCACCGTCGCCGAAAACCTGGCGGTCTACGGGTCCTACTTCGGTCTGTCCCGGGCGACCCTCCAGGGCCGCATCGGTGAGCTGCTGGACTTCGTCGAGCTGGGCGACCGGGCCCATTCCCGCACCGAGGCCCTGTCCGGCGGCATGAAACGCCGTCTCACCATTGCCCGGGCGCTGATCAACGACCCGGAAGTGGTCGTGCTGGACGAGCCCACCACCGGTCTGGACCCCCAGGTCCGCCACATGATCTGGCAGCGCCTGCGCGCCCTGATCCGTCAGGGCAAGACGCTGCTGCTCACCACCCATTACATGGAGGAAGCCGAACGGCTGTGCGACGAGCTGGTGGTTATGGACCAGGGCCGGATCATGGATCACGGCTCGCCGGCGGAGCTGGTGGCCCGCCACGTGGAGCCCCAGGTGCTGGAGATCCGCGCCGAGCCGGAACAGGTGGGCGCGCTGGTCAGCCCGGATGCGGGCTGTCGCGTGGAGACCGTGGGCGACACGGTGTACTGCTATACCCACGACGCCCGTCCCCTCATGGAACGGCTCCAGGATGCCGGCACCCTGATCTACCTGCACCGCCCGGCGAACCTGGAGGACGTGTTCCTCAAGCTCACCGGCCATGAGTTGAGGGACTGACCGTGGCGGACCTGCGACTGCCCCGGCTGCGGCCCCAGGCGATCACCGTCTGGCGGCGCAACGTGCTGGTCTGGCGCAAGCTCATCGGGCCGGCCCTGGTGATGAACTTCGGCGAACCGGTGCTCTATCTGCTGGGCCTGGGCTACGGGCTGGGCTTTTTCATCGGCAACATGTCCGGCATGCCCTACCTCACCTTCCTGGCCTCGGGCATCCTGGCCTCCTCGGCCATGACCACGTCCACGTTCGAGGGCATGTACTCGGTGTACACACGCATGGTGCCTCAGAAAACCTATGACGCCATCCTGACCACGCCCGTGGATCTGGACGACATCCTGGCGGGGGAGATTCTGTGGTGTGGCACCAAGAGCCTGATCAGCGGCCTGGCCATTCTCCTGGTGGCCGCGGTGCTGGGGGCAGTGGTGAGCTGGGAGGCCCTGCTGGCCCTGCCGGTGATCTTCCTGACGGGCCTGTGCTTCGCGGGACCGGCGGTGGTGATGAGCGCCCTGTCACCGGGGTATGACTTCTTCAACTACTATTTCGCCCTGGGGGTCACCCCCATGTTCATGCTCTGCGGAGTGTTCTATCCCATCGAAACCCTGCCCGCGGGCGTGCAGAACTTCGTGCAGATCCTCCCTCTGACCCATGCGGTGGCGCTGACCCGCCCCCTGGTGGCGGGCGGCGCCGTCCATCATGCCAGCGTGCATCTGCTGGTGCTCGCGGGGTATGCCCTGGCCAGCTACTATCTCGCCGTGGTGCTGGCGCGCCGGCGCCTGCTGGTATGAACGCCCGCCGGCCCCCGGCGATTCGCGCAGGCCGTCATTCATCTGCAACAACTCCCTGCTAGCGTCGGCTCCCACAGACTTCGACAGGGAGATGGACGATGGCTTCCGGACTGACCGCCGCCCTGATGGGCACCCGCAAGGCCCCCCGACTGTTCGAGCATACCCGACGGATACTGCACGTCACCGATCACGCCAATCTGTCCACGGTGGACGGACGGTACATCGACAGCCTCACCAAGGCGCTGCTGCCCCATGGGGTGGAGTCCCACCTGGCTTATGGCCAGCGCCAGGGCGCACTCCCCGACGGCCTGTCGTCCCATGTCCGGCTGCAGGCTCTGAGCAGCGAGGGGGCGCTCGCCGACGCGCAGGCCGGGCAGCTGCGGGACACGGTAGAGGCCCTGGACCCCGACCTGGTCTGTGTCCACCGGGTGCACGACGCCAGTGTGATCCGTGCCCTGGACGGCCCCCGGCGCGAGCGGGTGCTGCTGTGGCATATCCACGATCACGAGCCCGGCTGCCTGACGGGCCGCAGGGCCTGGGCCCACGAGCACAAGCCGGTCTGTGAGCGGACCCTGTCCGAGGACTGCCTGCGCCATGTCCACACCGGTCGCTGCCGCCAGGCCAAACCGGTTCGCAGTTTCGGCGTGCGCGAACTCCAGGCCCGTCTGGGCCTGCTGCAGGCCGCCCGCCGGGTGGACGCCATCGTGGTAGCCAGCGACTTCATGAAGCAGACGCTGGCGCGCCATCTGCCGGACACCGCCGGCCGCATCCATGTGCTGCCCCGCCCCCTGCCCTTCCTTCCCGCCGGCACCCGGACCTGGGATGACGGGGAGGCGGCCACCGTAGGCTACAGCGGCGACATCGGCCCGGAAGGGGGGCTGCATGTGGCCATCGAGGCTCTCGGCCACCTGCGCAGCGATGAAGCCATTGTGCTGCGGATCGCCGGTACCATCCGCGATTCGCGCTACTGGTGGGACTGCCTCAAGGCAGCCCGCGAAGCGGAGTTGCGCAACCCTTTCCTGGCGGTGCGCCATGCCGGCGCCCTGGACCGCCACGACCTGGGGGCGTTCTACGCCAGGACGCGGATACTGCTGGTGCCTTCGCTGTGGGCCGATCCCCTGTGCGCCGTGACGGCCGACGCCCTGCGTCACGCGGTGGCTGTGATCGCCTCGGACACCGGCGCCATCCGCACCTGCGTGCGCCACGGCGAGACCGGCCTGCTGGTGCCGCCAGGTCAGCCTGCGGCCCTGGCCCACGCCCTGGACCTGCTGCTTGAGCATCCCGAGTACTGCGACCGGCTGGCCCGAAACGGCAAGCGCTTCGTGGACCGGGACTTCACGCCCCACCGTCACCTGGAAGGGCTGTCCGCCGCCATCGACAGCTGCCGCCGCGTCCGCCGCGCCGGCTGACACCGGCTCAGCGCCGGGCTGCTTGCTCCCGAGCCTGTTCCCGGTTCACGAGGGTGACCAGGTCCTTGAACTCGCCCGCCAGCAGCTCCAGGAGATCGTCAACGGTGATCATGCCCACCAGGTGACCGGCCGGGTCCACGATAGGCATGCGCCGCACCCCCTGGGTGCGCATGCGCTGCAGGCTGTCCCATACCCCGTCCCGGTCGTTCCCGGTGAGCAGCCGCTCGTTCATCACATCCCCGACCGTCAGGGAACCGGGGTCCACCGCAGCCGCCAGCACTTCCACCACCAGATCCCGGTCGGTCACGATTCCCACGGGCACCGGCGCGCCCGCGCTCTCGTCCACCACCACCAGGTCGCCCACGTGGTGCTCGCGCATGAGCCGCGCCGCGTCCGCGATGCCCGCATCCCGGCGGGTCACCACCACCTCACGATTGCAGAATTCACCGATCGGCATGGGAGCCTCCCGTCACCGCAGTCAACATGCTTTGCTGAAACCGCGCCCTCTGCCAGAACCATAGCACGCCCGGCGCCGGGGCACGCCGGCGCTTGCTTCCCTTGCCACGGCCTTTGGGGCAGAATGCCTCCCACCTATGCCCACACAGCCATTCCCCGACAGAACGGAAGTGCGGGCCAAGGCGTCGTTCCTTGGGGAACGCATCGACGTGCGCGCCCTGGACGGCGTCCAACGCCTGGCCGACGCCCCCATGACCGTACAGGCCGGCGAGCACGGTTGCGCAGTCCTGTTTCGCTACGGCGCCGTCGTGTCCTTCGGCCTGCAACCCCCGGAGGAAGCGGGGTTCGCCGACTCGCTCCGGACCCTGATCACCGAACCGTTCGACGATCCCGAAAGCGAAGAGGTGGTGCTGGGTATCGACCCGGAGACGGCCGAGCGCGTGGACGCCAGCGGCGTGATCTGGCTCCACGATCCCAGCGTCGAACGCCTGCAGATCGTCGCCGACATCCTGGCCAAGAGCGCGGTGCTCGCCCACTATGAGAGCCGCATCGCCCATGTCTTCGACCGCATCGAGCCCCTGGCCAGCGCGCTCCATCGCCACGGTCGGGCCGGGCGCCAGCCCAAGGCCCTGCTGCGCCAGATCGGCGATGTCCTTCTGGTTCAGCACAAGATGGTGGGACGCGTGGAGGTCATCGGCAAACCCGAGCTGCTGTGGGAGCGGCCCGAGCTGGAGCGCCTGTACCTGCGCCTGGAGGACGAGTACGAGCTCCACGAGCGCCACCGCTCCCTGGATGCGAAGCTGGAGGTCATCTCCCGGACCGCCGAGACCCTGCTGGAAGTCCTCCAGACCAAGCGCAGCCTGCGAGTCGAGTGGTATATCGTCATCCTCATCGTCATCGAGATTCTGCTCACCCTCTACGGGATGTTCGTGACCCACCAGCTCGGCGCCTGAGCGGATCGGAATTGAGTCCCGCACAGGCGACCCACGGGGGATTTTGAGATCGGCCCTGCTCAGGAACAACTGGCGGCACTGACCTACGCCGTGCGCGGGACGGTGGTTGGCAAGTACCTGGGTCAGCTCGCTCTGACCCTCGCGGTGCTGACCCTGCCTCCCCTGGGCGTGGCCCTGGCCTACGGGGAGTACGCCCTGGCGCTGCGCTTCGCGCCGGTGATCGGGCTGCTGACGGCGGGGGGCGCACCACTGGCCCGGCTGCCGGCGCCCGAAAGGTTGCAGGCCAACGAAGCCCTCGTCATCGTCGCCCTCGCCTTCGTGCTCACCCCGGCGGCGATGATCTGGCCCATGATGGGCGCCGGGCTCTCCCCCGTGGACGCCTGGTTCGAGGCGGTCTCCGGGGTGACCACCACCGGACTGACCACGCTGGCGTCAGTGAGCCACCGCCCCCATGGATTTCTCTTCGCCCGGGCCTGGCTGCAGTGGTACGGCGGCCTGGGCATCGTGGTGCTGTCGGTGGCGCTGCTCATGAATCACCAGGCCGCCAGCCGCCGGCTGGTGGAGGTCACCGGCGCCGACACCCTGGTCACCACCACCCGCATCCATGCCCGTCGGGTGCTGGTGGTGTATCTGTCCATCACCGCAGCGGGGGCCGTCGCTCTGATGGCCGGCGGCGTCAATCCGTTCACTGGCGTTACCCACGCCCTGTCCGCCGTGTCCACCGGCGGGTTTTCAACGTTCGACAACAGCCTTGCCGGACTGGCCGCGCCGTCTGCCAGGTGGATACTGATGACGGTCGCGCTGATGGGGGCGGTCTCCCTGCCCCTGTACTACCGCATCTGGCACGGGGGCTGGCGTGTGGCGGCGGCGGACGCCGAACTGCGGGCCCTGCTGATCGGCTGCGCGGCGGTGAGCGCCGCCCTGACGGGAATACTGCTCGAAGGCGCCGGCCGCGCGCCCGGCGCCACCGCGGTGCAGGCCGTCCTGCTGGGCGTGTCGGCCCAGACCACCACGGGCTTCACGACCCTGAGCGTGCCCCACCTGCCCGAGGCCGCCAAGGCGCTGCTGCTGGTGGCCATGGCGGTAGGGGGCAGCGTCGGCTCCACGGCGGGCGGCATCAAGCTGCTCCGGGTGCTGAGCTTCCTGCAGCTGCTGCGGGTCACGGTCCGGCGCACGGCCATGCCCGCCCACGCCGTGGCGCCCGCGCGACTGGGCGGGCACCGGCTGGAGCAGGACGATCTGCTGCGGGCCCTGCTGCTGATCTGCCTGTTCGCCGTGGTCATCGTGCTGTCCTGGCTGCCCTTTGTGGCCCTGGGCTATCCGGCCCTGGACGCGCTGTTCGAGGTGGTATCCGCCACCGCCACCGTGGGGCTGTCCGCCGGCATAACCGGTCCGCACCTGCCCACCGGTTTGAAGCTGCTATTATCCCTGGACATGCTTCTGGGACGTCTGGAAATAATCGCTTTGCTGGTGGTCGTCTTCCCCGCCACCTGGCGCGGCAAGAGGACACCTTCGGGATGAGAGCCGTATTCATCGGCGTCAATTCGCTCACCGTGATCACCGCCCGCATCCTGCTCAAGCGCGGCGTCGAGGTGGTGATCGTTGAGCAGGACAAGGATCTGATCGACAGTCTCAGCGAGGAGCTCAACGCGGGCTTTCTCCACGGCGACGGCAGCAAGCCGGCGATCCTCCGGGAAACCGACCCCGAGCACACGGATTTTCTGTTCTGCCTCACCGGCAGTGACCAGGCCAACATCATCGCCGGCCTGGTGGGGCGCTCACTGGGGTTCGCCCGGGTGGTCATCAAGATCGAGGATCCGGAGTTCGAGCATATCTGCATCGAACTGGGCCTGGAGGACACCATCATTCCCGCCCGGACCATCGGGCGGTACCTGGGCGACATGCTGGCCGGACAGGACCCCCTGGAGCTTTCCACCATGGTCAAGGACGAGGCGCGGGTTTTCTCCTTCGTCGCCCACAAGGAGGACACCGGCCCGGTGGCCGACCTTGCCCTGCCCGACGGCAGCCGCGTGATCTGCCTTTACCGGGATGACAAATTCATGCTGCCTCAGGAGCAGACCGCCCTGAAAGCCGGGGATGAAGTGGTCATCCTCACCCACAGCAAGAACCTGCAGGCGCTGCACGAGCGCTGGTCGGCCCGGGACACCCGGACATAGCCGGGCCCGGCGGCCGGCGCGGGCTGCCGGCGACGCCTTTACATCAGCCGGCCGGCCCGCGAAAGTGGAAAGTCCTACGGCCAGGGCGGAGCACACGATGCAGGCACAGATCATTCATCCCGATCCCCGGGAGGAGTTCTACACCGACGAAGGCTGCTACATCCTGGAAAGCTGGAACGATCCGGCGGACCCGTCTCTTTCCATCGCCCGGGCACGGGTCAGGCCCGGCGTCAGCACCCGCATGCACTGGCTGGTGGCCACCTGCGAGCGGTACCTGATCATCTCCGGGACCGGTCGGGTGCAGATCGCCGATCTCCCCGAAGCCCCGGTGGCGGCCGGCGACGTGGTGGTCATCCCCCCGGACGCCCACCAGCGGATCACCAACACCGGGGCGGATGATCTGATCTTCTACGCCCTGTGCACGCCCCGGTTCACCCAGACGGTCTACCGGGACGCCGCAGCCCCGCAGGACACCTGATGCGGCGGGGCGGCCGGGAGCCCCGCAGGCCGAAGGCGGGGGCGAACCCCGAAAGCGGAGCCCCGTCCGGCGGGAGCGGCAAGCCCGGCGGCGCCGATGGTGAATCGCGCCCCTGACCGGGCACGATCCCGGGCCGGGTGTCAGTAGTGGGAACGGGGCCCGCGCGGTCCGCGCTCGGCCCGCTCCCGGGCCTCGTTGACCCGCAGGGTGCGTCCCTGGAACTCCGTGCCGTTGAGGCGCTCGATAGCGGAGGCAGCATCGCCCGCTTCCATTTCCACGAAGCCGAACCCGCGGGGACGGCCCGTGTCCCGGTCGCTGATCAGCTTGACCGAGTGCACGCTTCCATACTGCGCAAACAGCGCCCGCACGTCGTCCTCGGACGCCCCGAAGGGCAGGTTGCCAACGTATATCGATTTCATAGTCGATGTCTCTGCACGAAAGTCCGGACGTCCAGCGCTCAACCAGCCCGACGGAGCCGGATTGCAAGACTTCGGCCCGGCACTGGCGGAACGACCCGGGCCTTCCATTCGGTCCGACCCCGTGCCGGCGGCGACCGGCCGCATCCTGCGGCATACGACCTCGCGCAATGCGCGTGCGTCCGACGACAAGCGGTGAACCCCGTTTGAGAGTACGCCACAATTACAGAAGGCCGCAATCGCTTTTTTCCGCCCGCAATGCGACCGCCCCGGCGGTTTGAAAAATCCGCCGGGCGGTCCACAATTTCTTACTTCCACCCACCTGACGCCGGCCCATGCTCAAGCGCTTCCGGTCCTGGCGGCGACAGCGCCTGCTGCGCCGCCATGCAATCGACAACGACCTGTGGCAACGGGTGTGCCGTGCCCTGCCGGTGCTCCATCGCCTGGACCGGGGCGAGCTGTCCCGGCTGCGGGAGCAGGCCACTCTGTTCGTCGCCACCAAGCAGTTCTTCGGCACCCACGGCCTGGCGGTAACCGACACCATGCGCGTCGCCGTGGCGGCCCAGGCCGCTTTGCCGGTGCTCAACCTGGGGGAGCAGTACTATGCGGGCTGGTCGTCGGTGGTCCTCTACGAAGGCGCCTTCCGCACACGCCACCAGCACGCCGACGAGGCCGGCGTCGTCCACACCGTGGAAAACACCCAGATCGGCGAGGCGTGGACCGATGGTCCCCTGGTGCTGTCCTGGCATGACGCCGCGCGCCCGGCGCCGTTCGGAGAAGGCACCAACGTGGTCATCCACGAATGCGCCCACAAGCTGGACATGCTCAGCGGCGCCGCCAACGGCCGGCCGGCCCTGCACCCGGACATGGACGCCGACGGCTGGGCAAGGGACCTCTCCGCAGCCTACGGGGTCCTTGTCCGGGAGCTGGCGGAGGACCGCCCCCCGCCCTTCGATCCCTACGCGGGCGAAAGCCCGGCGGAGTTCTTTGCCGTAATGAGCGAATATTTCTTCGCCCTCCCCCAGGCCCTGCAGCGCCACTTCCCGGCGGTCTATGGCCACCTGGCGCGTTTCTACCGCCAGGACCCTGCACGGCTCTGAAATCCTCCACGCGTTCCGCTACCCTGGGCGACCATTGTGGGCGACGATTAAACGCCGCGGCCAATGGAGAGACGAACGTGGAGGCGCTTCCCACCCAACGGATCGAAGCCCTGGTGCTGGAACTGCTTGCCGCACACCCGGCCGGGCTGAGCGAGTATGAGCTGTTCAAGGGCCTGGATCGCAAAGGCCTGGAGGGCTTCGCCGACCCGGTATTCCACGACCCGCTGGCCCTGTTCCGCAGCCATTTTCTGCTCTTCCACGTGCTTTATCGGCTCGCCGACCGTCTGGTGCGCGAAGACAGCGGGCGTCTGGCGATCAGCCCGCTCTGCGTGCGCCTGCACCCGGGGCGGGCGGCCACCACGGGCGCGGTGGACCGGCCCGATCCGTTGCGCAGCTACTACCTGGATCTGGAGAATCTCAGCGCCACGGACGCGGCGCAGGTCAATGCCATGCTGGGGCGCTTCTGGGCGAGGCTCGATGAGCCGTCACAGCGCGCCGAGGCATTGGCGGTTCTGGGGCTGGAGGAGCCGGTGGACGAGCCCACCATCCGCCGGCGCTACCGGCGGATGGTGATGGAGCACCACCCGGATCGCGGCGGCGACAAGGAACGCCTGCAGGCCCTCAACGCGGCGATGGCCACGCTGCGCCTGAAGTGAGCCCTACCCGCAGCGGCCGAACCGCACCCGGACCTTGGACAGGGTGGCGGGCCCCACACCCTGAATGGCCAGCAGCGCCGCGTCGTCCGCCTCGCGCAGCGCCTGGGCGGAGCGGAAGCCGGCCATGAACAGCGCTTTGGCAACCCGCACATTGATCCCCGCTGCGCGCAAGGTCTCCAGATAGGCCCAGGACTCCTCCCCTGAGGGGGCCGCCGGGACCGGGGCGGGGCGGGGTGCCGGAGGCGCCGCGGAGGCCGTCGGGGTCGGCGCCGGTTCCGGCGTGGATACGGGATTCGCCGGGACCGCCGCCGCGGCGGCCGTCTTCTGGCGCTGGACGAGCCCGCGGTAGAAGACACCGCCGGCCGCCAGGGCCGAAATCAGGGTGGCCAGGAAACCGACCGCCAGCATCGGGTGCTCGGCATAGGCCGCCGCCACCATGACCGCCACCAGTACCGCCGCGACCACCCCCAGCATCAGGGCGGCGGACAGACGGTCCAGGGTCGCGGGCGTCTTCCAGCGCCGGGCCGCCGACACGGGCGCGGCATCCAGCGCCACCCAAAGAAAATGCCGGGCCCCGGCAAACGCCAGCACCGTGCCCCCCAGGCGCGCCGCCTCCAGTGCGCCGGCGGCGCCCGGCAGCAGCGCCGCCAGGGCCAGACGGTACACCAGGGTGCCCGCCACCAGGCACAGGCCGGTGGCCAGGGCGGCGAACACGCCACTCCACAGCCAATGGCCATAGCCGCGCCATCCGCGGCGCAGGGACCGGCGCAGCACCACGTAGAGTTGATCGAACCAGGTCGCTTGGGCGTAGCTGCTGTGATTGCTGACAAGCATGGGTCTACCCGAGTCCGTTGCGTTGGTGTCGATGATTGTGCGGGCCCCGTGCCCGGCGGGCTGTGATCGCCTGCACAGAACCTGCCTGTGGAGGTTAGCGCTCATCCGGGGCCCGAACTTGAGGCGGCTGCACCGGCCCCGTGACGCCGGGATCGCGTCCGGGCGGGGGCGTGCGTCCGACACCGCCGCCCAAAATACCCGACGACGCCGGCGTCGTCACCCCGGCGGCCCCCGCGAGCCGTCAGCCGTTTCGCTGCGCCCCTCAACCGGCCGACCGGGCGGTCCCCGCAACCGCCGGTTCCTGGTCCGGCTTGTGGGTCTTGGCCTTGTCGCCCTTGAGCCCGAACCAGACCACCGTGTCCCCGGGCCTGGGACTGATGGGCTGCTCGTG